>Ga0194131_10000002_pt1 | contig 344987 bp, 342 predicted proteins | sample TA2KigO120mmetaG_FD_148631 | JGI IMG/M metagenome (GOLD analysis project Ga0194131, IMG submission 148631) | Freshwater microbial communities from Lake Tanganyika, Tanzania - TA2015053 Kigoma Offshore 120m | ecosystem: Environmental > Aquatic > Freshwater > Lake | place: Tanzania: Lake...
TCCGCCTCGCGCAGAATCTTCACCATCTGCTCTTCCGTAAACCGACTCTTCTTCATGGGGGCTTCCTTTCCGTCGGAAGCCATTCTCTCTCAAGAATCAGTCGGTCCGAGAATCGGCCAGCAGGTCACAATCGAGTTGGCAGAGCTTCGTTCATGGTGCTTACAGCGCTTCCGGAGCATCGGCTTACGCCCGCCTCACTGGCGCGGAAGTCGGAGCTGACAAGGAAGTTCGGCTCGCCGAGAACGTGCGTCATCAGCGGAAACGGGGACTCCGGGGGATGGGTACCGCCCCGGTTCCCACGATCCGCGCTGCCGAAGATGTCGGACAAGGCGTGGCTTCGCCTAATCACACGCGACGCGAATCGTTCGATTGGGAACCGCCGCGGGAGCGGAAGTGCCTTCGATGAGCCCGTGCGATTCCACGACATCGCGATCGCATTGGACGAGGCCGCAAAGCGAGAGCCCGCACGATTCGGCCGGCTGATGCTCCAGCTTCCGCCCGGAACACCCTCGAGAATTCTGGGCTCCATTCTTGCGGGCTTTGAACAAGAATCTCGACCTGAGGGCACCGACGCACCGACCAACTGGGAACCGGCGCCAGCCGATCTTGTCGAAGAGGTTCTGGGTCGATTCGAAGTGATCGATGACGCCGAGGCGGCCCGTCGGTTCTGCTGGCTGATCGCGAAGTTCCCTGAGAACAGATGGTCAGACTCGGCTCTGAGCAAGCTGAGCCGATGTGCTCGCGAACATTCGGATCCAGATCCTCGAATCCTCCCGATTCACGAATCTGGCGAGACGATTGACAACCCTTCGGCGCGCACGCTTGAGAATGGCGCGATCAATTGCGTGCGCGGTGTCGCCGCGCGGGCGATTGAGTCTGTCCTCTTCCAAGACCCCAGACGCTTCCCCGAGTTGGAGTCAGCGCTTCGGTCTCTGGTGGACGACCCATCCCCAGTCGTTCGATGTGCCGCGATTGGTGCATGCCGGGCCGTGCTGAACATTGATCGTGCGCTCGCGATGGATCTGTTCCGAAGGGCGGTTTCGAACACAGTGCCATCAGTGCTTTGTGTTCGCGCGGCGGAGCTCTTCATGCGCTTCGCCGTCTTCAACCGGCTCCCACACGCGGCTTCATTGGCGCGACGAATGGTGCAATCCGAAGTCTCTGGCTTGTGCCGAGCAGGAACGAGGAGAGCTGTGGCGGAGGTACTCCTCCATCCGAGAAGCCCCAACGCGTTTTCTCGCCCTGGCCCAACAGACTGGTTCACGTCGGGCTCGCTCCGAGGAGTGGTGGCTCGAGCGCAGGCGTGGTTCGCCTCGTGCGTGGTGTCCTTCGGCGATAGGCGTCAGACGATCGCGACCGCACGGGAGTGGAAACACCCCGGCCGAGTCTTTGCCGCTGTGGACCTCTTGGCGCTGTACCACTCGGGAGTTTCCTCACCCTGGTCCTCCGAAGAGCGTCGAAACGGGGCTGCGGAGGTCGCATCGGGTTCTGCCAACGATCCCAAGTACTTCGACGAGTGCCTTGAGATCCTCCGAGTCGCATTGAACGACGGCTCAAAGGAAGTTCGTCGGACGGCACTCGGGGTGTTTCGCCTTGAGGGACTACTCGAGATGCGGGAAGCGGCGGTCGCCTTCAACGCTGGCGTGCACTCTCGTGCCTTCCGAGATGACCCGTCGCCACTGCTTTGGGCACTCAGGGAGCACAAGGGCCCTCTGGCCCCGTTTGCGGACTCGGTGCTCGCTGTGTGCGACGTGTTCACCCAGGATCTCGCCGCCGAGTCGAGGGATCTGAGAACGTCCATCTCCGGCGACGCGCACTTCGTCCCAGACCTTCTTCTGAGGCTTTATGCGGAAGCGGATGGAAGGCCCGAACTGCGGCGCGCATGTCTAGATCGGTGCGATGCGATGCTTCGATCCCGAATGGGCAGACTGGGGGATGCCCTTGAGAAGGTCGACCAGCGTTGACGTGCGCGGTCCTGCTTCCCCGCCGCTTCCCCGCTCCCAGAACGCTGTCTCCGCGACGCGGCTAAGTGCCTGAAATCGCCGGAGCCGATGGCCGGATTCGAACCGGCGACCTGCTGATTACGAATCAGCTGCTCTACCAGCTGAGCTACATCGGCTTGAGGTCGCGGAGACCGCGAAGGCCGCGCACCGTAGCCGCTGGGTTCCGCGGCAGCGAGGGCGCGTGGCCCGTTTCGGCGGGCAAGCGGCGAACCTGAGCGGATCGCCGCGGCGCCGCGGGAGTGAGCGGGGTCGCTGCGCGTCCCAACGCGCAGCCGGTACCCGCGAGATGCAGGGTCGGCCCCCGCCTCCCCGCCCCGACCCGGAACGCAGGTCTGCAAGTCCGCGCCTCGGCGGGGTCGCGCCGCCTGCCGAGGGACTCGGACCGCGGATCAACGCGCAAGCAGGCTCTCGGTGCCGCCCCGAACTGCTCCCGCGCTCGCCGCTACGTTGCGCCGCCATGTCCTCCATCGCGGCGTCTTCTCCTGCGCGCACGATCTGGCTCGACGGCGCGCTCGTGCCTTGGGAGGCGGCGCGCGTGCACGTGCTCGCGCAGTCGCTCGCGCGCGGCTCGCTGATCTTCGACTACATGAGCGTGCACGAGACGCCGCGCGGCGCGGCGATCTTCCGGCTCACGGACCACGTCGAGCGCTTCGTGACGAGCGCTCGGCTCGTGGGCTTGCCGCTCGCGCTAGGCGCGGCGGAGCTGCGCGAGGCGTGCAAGGCGGCGGTGCGCGCGAACCCCGGTGCGAAGGTGGTGAAGCTGAACGGGTATCTCGCCTCGGAAGAGGTGGACGTGGTGCCCGCGGACGAGCGGGTGAGCGTGGCGGCGCTCGCCTACGACCCATGGGCCGACGTGTTGTTACGGAAAGCGAATCCGCCCGCGCGCCCGCCGAAGGCGGTGCGGCTGTGGGTGGAGAAGGAGATTCGCCAGCGCCGTGCGGACATGCTGCATCCCCACGCGAAGGTCGCGGGCAACTACACCGCGGCGATGATCGCGAAGTGGCGCGCGCGCAAGGCTGGCTACGACGAGATCGTGCTGCTGAACGAGCGCGGCGAGCTCACGGAGACGCCCACCGCGAACTTCTTCCTGGTCGACGCCGCGGGCGTGCTGCGCACGGCGCCCGACACCGACGTGTTGTTGGGCGTGACGCGCCGCTCGGTCCTCGAGCTCGCGCGCGCCGAGGGCGTGAAGACGAGTCTCGAGCCGATCCCGGCCGCGGCGCTCGCGACGGCCTCCGAGGCGTTTCTCACCGGCACGAGCGCGGGCGTGTGGCCGGTGGAGAGCGCCGATGGGCGCGCGGTCGGGCGCGAGTGCCCCGGCCCCGTGACGCGCGCACTCCGCGAGCGCTTCGCGCGCGCCGCATCGGGCACGGATCCCGCCTTCGCGCACTGGCTCGAGCTCGTCGCGGAGTGAGCGCGCGCCTGCGCGTGCTGTTCGTGTGCGGACGCGCTCGCTCCCGCAGCTTCACTGCGGCGCGCATCTTCGCGCGCGATCCGCGCATGCAGGTGCGTGCGGTCGGCGTGCACGCCAGCGCGGCGCGCGTGGTCTCCGCGAGCGACATCGCGTGTGCGAGCGCGATCTGTGTGATGGAGCGCTCGCAGCAGCGCGCACTCGAGGGGCGCTTCCGCGACGAGCTGCGCGGCAAGCGCGTCCACGTGCTCGAGATCGCCGACGACTACGCGCCGATGGAGCCCGAGCTCGTGGAGTTGTTACGGGAGAGTGTGCCGCCGCTGCTCGGTCTGGCCTGAGCTCGCGCCGCTCAGCTCTGGAACGTGTCGCAAGCGTTCGGGTCGCCGCTCTGGTAGCCGCGCTGGAACCACTCCATGCGCTGCTCCGCAGAGCCGTGCGTGAACGCCTCGGGCCGCACTGCGCTGCCGGACATCTCCTGGATGCGGTCGTCGCCGACCGCCGCCGCAGCGCCGAGCCCTTCTTGCAGGTCGCCGCGCTCGAGGATGTCGCGCCGCGCGGTCGAGTGCGCCCACACGCCGGCGTAACAGTCGGCCTGTAGCTCGAGGCGCACGCTGAGCGCGTTCTCGTGCTCGGGGTTCGCGCGCTGGAGCTGGCGCACCTTGCGCTCGGTGCCCGTCACGTTCTGCACGTGGTGCCCGATCTCGTGCGCGAGCACGTAAGCCTGCGCGAAGTCACCGGGCGCCCCGAAGCGGCGCGAGAGCTCGTCGAAGAAGCCGAGGTCGATGTAGACGCGCTCGTCGGCGGGGCAATAGAACGGACCCATCGCGGCCTGTGCGCCGCCGCAGCCAGAGTGCACGGCATCGCGGAACAGCACGAGTCTCGCGTCGCGGTAGTTAGGGAGCAGCCGCTGCCAGGCGGCCTGCGAGTCGTCGAGCACGAACGACATGAAGTCGGCGCGCTCGGCCTCTGCCGCGCTCTCCTGCACGGGAGCCATCGCGACCTCGGCGCTCGGATCCAGCGGCAGCTGCCCGCCGCCCGAGTCCATCGCGCCGAGCAGCGTGAGCGGGTTCTGGCCGGTGAAGTACGCGATCGCGAGCAGCAGCACGATGCCGCCGAGGCCCATGCGTCCGCCGCGTCCGCCCGGCAGCGGCAGCCTTCCGCCCCCGAGTCCTGCCCTTTGCCCGCGCCGGTCTTCGAGGTTCTCGCTGCGCTGGCCTCGGGTCCACTTCATGTCCGTGCCCTCCCACCGAACACCGTATTTCATCGCGGCGCGCACGCGTGCTCGCATTGCGACGCTCGGACGCTGCGGCGATGCTGCCGCGCCATGCGAGTTCTCAGCGGGATCCAGCCCTCCGGCACGCCGCACTTCGGCAACTACTTCGGCGCGATTCGCCAGCACGTCGCGCTGCAAGATCGCGGCGAGAGCATCTACTTCGTCGCGGACTACCACTCGATGACGTCGCTGCGCGACGCCGCGGCGCGCCGCAGCAACGTGAACGACTTGGTGCTCGATTACCTCGCGTGCGGCCTCGATCCGAAGCGCGCCGTCTTCTACCGGCAGTCGGACATGCCCGAGACGTGCGAGCTCACCTGGCTGCTCACGACCGTCACGCCGATGGGCCTGCTCGAGCGCGCCACGTCCTACAAGGACAAGACCGCGCAGGGCCTCGCGTCGGATCACGGGCTCTTCGCCTACCCGGTGCTGCAAGCGGCCGACATCCTGCAGTTCAACTCCGATCTCGTGCCGGTCGGCCAGGACCAGAAACAGCACATCGAGATGGCGCGCGACATCGCGACGAAGTTCAACAACAGCTACGGGCGCGAGGTGTTCAAGCTGCCGGACCCGATGATCGTCGAGGAAGTCGCGGTCGTGCCGGGCGTCGACGGGCGCAAGATGTCGAAGTCGTACGACAACGCGCTCTGCATGTTCTGGCCGGAGAAGCAGCTGCGGAAGGCGATCATGGGAATCGTTACGGACTCGTCGCCCGTGGAGGCGCCGAAGAACACCGCGCAGACGCTGTTCCAGCTGTGGTCGCTGTTCGCGACGAAGGAGGAGCGCGCGGCGCTGTTCGCGCGCGCGGCGGCGGGCGGCATGGGCTACGGCGAGGTGAAGAAGGATCTCGCCGACCGCGCGCTCGCGTACTTCGCGCCGATGCGCGAGCACCGCCTCGAGCTGGCGCAGCAGAAGGGCCTCGTCGAGGACGTGCTGGCCGACGGCGTGAAGCGCGCGCGCGTGCTTGCGGCGCCGGTGTTCGAAGCGGCGCGCGAAGCCGCGGGCGTGGGGCGCCCGAAGTAGCCGCTACTTCTTCGCCGCGCCCGCGATCGCGCGCAGGCGCTGCGCGACTTGCTCCGCCGTTCCGGGCCGGTCGCTCGGCGACTTGGCCATCATCTGCAGGATCAAGTTCGCCATCGCCTCGGGCACCTCGACGCCGAGGCTGCGCGGATCGGGCGCGGGTGTGTGCCTGTGGTGATAGGTGACGTCGCCGGTCTCGAACGGGCGGCGGCCCGTCACGAGCTCGAAGAGCGTGACGCCGAACGCGTAGATGTCGGCGCGGCCGTCGACTTGGTCGCCCGCGGCTTGCTCGGGCGCCATGTAGTAAGGCGTGCCGCCGATCACCGTCGTCGAGCGGCGCACTTCTTCGAGCATCTTCGCGAGGCCGAAGTCCATGATCTTCACGATGCGGTCTTCGGTGAGGAAGAGGTTCGAGGTCTTGATGTCGCGGTGCACGATGCGCTGGTTGTGCGCGTAGCCGAGGCCCGCCGCGACCTGCATGGCGATGCGCGCCGCGTCGCGCGCGGCGAGTCGGCCGTGCTGCTTCACCACCTGCGCGAGCGTGCGGCCGACCATCAGCTCCATCGTGATGAAGTAGATGCCCGCTTCTTCGTCGACATCGTGCAGCGTGACGATGTTCGGATGATTGAGCGCCGCCGCAGCCCGCGCCTCGCGCAAGAACAGGTCCACCGCCTTGGGGTGATCCTTCAAGTTGTCGGGGAGACGTTTCAGCGCGACGTCGCGGCCGAGGCGGCGGTCGTGCGCGCGCAGCACGATGCCCATGCCGCCTGCGCCGATCTCTTCGCGCAGCTCGTAGCGCGAGGTCTCGCCGAACGCGCTGCGGTAGGTCTGCGTCGCCGCCGAGCCTTCGCGCCGCGCGCTCGACAGCTCCTTGCGCAGCTCCTCGATCCGGGTCGTCAGGCCCGGATGCTCCGGCGCGCGCTGCTGGAGCTCCATCAGCACTTCGATCGCGCGCTCGATGCGGCCCGCCCGGGCGAGCAGGTTGCCGTACCACACGTACGTCTCGGCGTCGGCCTCTTCGGGGCGCGAGAACGTCACGGCCTCCTCGGCCTTTTGCATCGCGAGCTCGTGCTTGCCCTGCTCGCTGTAGATGGCGGCGAGCTTGCGGCATGCCGTCAGATAGTTCGCGTTGCGGCTGTCGATCTGCTGGAGGTTGCGAATCGCACGGGTCGCCTCGCCGCGCTTCTGCGCGATCTCGCCGGCCTCGAAGAAGTCGCCTTTCTTCTCGAGCGCGTCGAGCAGCTTCGCCTCGTCGCCCGCCTCGCGATAACAAACGCTCGCCGCCTCGTAGTCGCCCGCCTGCTCGTAGGCCCCGCCTGCGCGCGCGAGGTCGCCGCTGGCGTTGTACATCTCGGCGGCGCGCGCGAGATCGCCCGCGCGCTCGAACAGCGCGGCGGCCTTCGTGAGCTCGCCCGCTTCGGCGCGCAGCTCCGCCGCTTCGAGCCAGCGCCCCGCAGCTTCGAAGCGCTCGGCGGATTTCCCGACCGAGCGGCGGCTCTGGTAGAAGCGGCCCGCAAGCACGGCCGCGCGCTCGCGCTGTCCGACCTTTTCGAGCGCCGCAGCCGCGACCGAGAGGTCGCCGCGCAGGAACGGCTCGACCGCGGCTTCGCAGCCGTGGAAGGTGAGACCCGCGGCGTCGTCGAGGTCGACCTCGATCGCGAGCGGCGCGATGCGCTCGATCTTCAGGTTGCGCTCGGCGGCGCGGTCCTCGGCGCCGATCAGGATCGTGTGGGCGCCGATCGGCAATGAGAGGCGCAGTGCGCCCTCGCGCGCGCGCTTCAGCGAAGTCGGGTCGCCGCTAAGCGCGATGCGCGCGTTCGCAACGAGCGTGCCGCCGCGTACGACGCGCACGTCGACGGGGCTCGCCTCGGGGCGCAGGTCGAACTCCGCACGCGCTGCGCGGCCCTTCTCGACCACGACCTCGAGGTCGTCGCGCACGCCTTCTTTGGAGGCGCCGCTCTCGACCACGCCTTCGACCGTCACCCAATAACTGCCGGCCGGGATGCCGCGGAAGTGCGTCTCGCGCGCGACCATGTTGTGCTCGAAGCGGCTCGAGGCGCGCGCTGCGAGCTGCGCGTCCGCGCGCGGCGGCGGGCGCTGCCGCTCGCGCTCGCGCGCGAGGCGCACCGAGAGCGTGGCGCGCGCGCCTTCGGGCAGCTCGATCGCGACGGCAAGATCGCCATTGCCGCGCAGCACGCGCCGTAACAAGAGCGCGCCCGCAGCGAGAACGATCAGCGCGGCGCCAGCGAGCGCGTGGTTCAGCGTGAGAGCGGGCGGCTGCGGCGCGGCCTTCGGCGCAGGCGGCGCCGCTGCGCGCGCAGCGCGCGTGCGTTCGGCTTCGCGCGTCTCGTCGGTCGGAGAGAGCGGGGCGGGCAGCGCTTCGCTCGCGCTCGCCGCGCTCTCACTCGCAGCCTGGGCCGGCTCTGGCGTGGGACTCGGAGGCGTGGGCTTCCCGGTGGCGCGCTCCGCCGCGATCGCCTCCGAGAGCTCTGCGTAGAGCGCGCGGTCGTTCGGCATCAGGTCGACCGCGTCGCGCAGCGCTTTGCGCGCTGCGAAGAGCTGGCCCCGCTTGCGATACAAGCGCGCGGATGCGCGCAGCTCGCGCACCCAGTCGGGCCCCGGTACACGATCGGGATTCAGCACGCGCAGCGAGCCGAGCGCATCGCCCGCCGCGAGCAGCGCCTCGCCGTACGCGACGCGCGCCGCGTCGTCCTGCGGATTCGCCGCGAGCGCAGCTTCGAGGCGCGCGAGCTCGTCGGGCGTCGGGACTTGTTGTGCGAGCGCCGCACTCGCTGCGCACAGCAGCGCGCACGCGATCAGCAATCGCGCGGCGAAACGACGGAGCTCGCAGGCCGTCAGCATCCACGCCGCATCGGCCAGGCGCGCGCGGCAATTGAGGCGCACTTCGCCGCAGCTCCCGCGCAGCGGATCGGCAGCAGAGCGCTGCTAGAGCACCACGCCCAGCTGCCGCGAGTGAGCGAGCAGGCGCCCGTCGCGACTCCAGAGCTCGCCGTCTTCTTCGAGGAACCCGCCGCTGACCTCGCGCGTGCGGAACATCGCGAGCACGAAGTCGGCGGGCAGCGGCAGCGCGGCGCGGATGTGCACCGTGAGGTCCACGGTGGGCACGCCGCCGAGCGCCATTGGCAGCTCGGTCGATGCGAACACCGCCGGCGGCCACGCGTCCGCCAGCGCGGCGAGCAGCGTTCCGTCGATCGGGCGCTGGCCCTCGGCGAGGCGAATCCAGCCACCTGTTAGGGCCTCGCGCCCGCGCGCGCCTTCGAAGTAGCGCGGGCCGATCGCCCAGCGCTGCTCGTAGCGCTCGTGAATCGTGACCTTGGGATCGCGCCGCGGCTCGAGCGCCTCGGGCGGTGCCACCTCGGGCATCGCCGCGTGACGCATCTCAGGCGTCGTGCGCGGCTTCGAGAACGCCGCGAGCGCGAGCGCCTGCAGCGAGTCGCCCTGCAGGAGCCGCGCGCTCAGCGTGGTGAGCGAGCCGCCCACGCGCTCGACGCGCGTCTCGACTCGCGCGGCGCCCTCCCGGGGCGGGCGGACATAATGGATCGTGACGGAGCGCAGCTGGCGCGCGGGATCGGCGACGGCCTGCTCCATCGCGCGCACGAGCAGCGCCGCGACGTAGCCGCCGTTCGGCCCGCGCGCGACCCACCAGCCGCGGTCGACGCGCGCGTCGTAGACGCCGGGCGCCACGAGCGTGCAAGCGGTGTCGCGATCGAAGCGTGAGGGCTCGTGGCTCATGGGGCCGCGCAGAGTAGGCGCACGCGGCGTGATTTCGAGTCGCGCGCGCCGGCGCGCACTTATGCTGCGCGCGTTCGGGAGGGCACGTGACGGCGAGAACGCGCGCGGAGCTGGCGCTGCTCGGCGTCACGCTGAGCTGGGGCGGCTCGTTCCTGGTCGTGAAGGACACGCTCGCGACGCTCGGGCCGTTCACGCTGATCGCGCTGCGCTTCGCGCTCGCAGCCGCCGCACTCGCGCTCGTGTTCGGGCGCGCCGCGTTCGCGCTCGGGGCGGACGTGCGCGGGCGCTCGAACCTGCGCACGGCAGCCGCAATCGGTGGCTTGCTCTTCGCGGGCTTCGCACTCCAGACCGCGGGCCTCACGACGACGACGCCCGCGCGCTCGGGCTTCATCACCGCGACCTACGTCGGCATGGTTCCGCTGCTCAGCCGCGTGCTGTTCGGGCGGCGCCTCGGTGCGCGAACGCTCGCGTCGATCGCCGGTGCGCTCGCGGGGTTGTTTCTGCTCACGGATCCGCGCGGGGCCGGCGTGAACGCCGGCGACTGGCTCACGCTGCTGTCGGCCCTCGCCTTCGCCGCGCACCTGATCGCGATCGAGCGCTATGGCCTCGGCATCTCGGCGCGTGCGCTCTCGCTCGCACAAATGGCGACGGTCGCGCTCGCCGCTGCGCCGCTCGCCTTCGCGCTCGAAGGCGCCTCGCCCCAGCTGAGCGCGCGCTCGCTCGGAGCGATCGCGTACCTCGGGCTCGCGTGCAGCGCGCTCGGCTTCCTCGCACAGACGTGGGCGCAGCGGCACACCACGGCGACCCGCGCAGGGCTGATCTTCTCGCTCGAGTCGCTGTTCGCCGCGCTGCTCTCGGTCGCCGTCGGCGCCGAGTCCATAACAATCTGGCAATGGGCGGGCGGGCTCTTGTTGGTCGCGGGGGTGATCGTGGGAGAGAGCGAACCGCCCTCCCTGGAGCAGAATCGCGGCCTCGGCGTCTGACGCTCGCGTCGTGTGCGTTCCCGTGCGCTGATGTCCGCTCACGGTCGATCGCTTGCGCCGAGCTGGCGCAGACGTTCGCCGGCCACCATCGCCATTGCGGCTTGCAGGTTGTAGGAGGGGATGAAGCCGCGCATCGGGATGCGCAGCGCGCCATCGCAAGCGGCGACCACCTCGCTCGGAATGCCATCGCGCTCACCGCCGACGACCAAGAGCAAGCGCCCGGTCAGGTCTTCCTCCCACGGTGCGTGCGTGCCGACGTCTTCGATCGCGAGCACGCGGCGGCCCGCAGCCTTCGCGAGCGCGACGACCTCGAGCGCGGGCAGCCAGTGCACGGGGAAGAAGCGATCCGCGCGCATCGAGGCGCGCAGCGCCTCGCGCTTGCCTTCGTGCGCGAAGCCCGAGTCGACGAATGCGCACGCGGCGCCCGAGACTTCGGCGAGGCGAATCGCGAAGCCGGTGTTGCCGGGGTATGCGACGCCGACGAGCAGCCACGCCACACCGCCGCCCGCGAGCGCCTCGGCGGGCCGCGCGTTCGGGTCGGGCCCGATCACGGCCATCACCTCGGGTGCGGGCGAGCACTTGCCGAGGCGCCAGAGCGACTGCGCGCTCGTCTCGCGCAGCGCGATGCCCGCGGCGCGCACGCGCTCGAGCACCGCGCGCGTTTCGGGCAGCTGCGGCGTGGCGGCGTGCAGAACGAGGCGCACGGGCTCGCCCGCATCGAGCGCAGCGGCGAGCTCCGCCGCGCCCGCGACCTGCCTGCGAGCGGGCTCGCTCACGCGCGGCGCCACGACAAGTACGCGTTCGAGATGCCGCCGGCGCCGTCGGAATCGAAGCGCTCGGCGAGCGGCAGGCCCGCTGCGTGCTCCAGCCGCGCGAGCTCGGCGTCGTCAGCGAAGTGCGAGAAGCGGAACACGGAGTCGTCCGTGTCGAAGCGCAACAGGCGATCGCCCGGCTCGAGCTCGCGCTCGTCGATCCCCGCGCGCGACCACGGGACGCGCCGTGCGGCGCTCTCGTCGCCGGTCGTGCGCCAGAACGCGACGCTGAGCGTGCCGCCCGGCGCGAGCCGCTCCGCGAGCGCGCGCACGAGCGCCGCGCGCGCCGCCTCGCCGGGCACGTGGTGGATCACGCCGAACATGCCGATCAGGTCGAACGGGCCGCGCGGAATGTCGTGAGGCGCCTCGATCACGTCCATGCGCGCGAACTGCGCGCCCTCGATCAGGTCGTTGCGAGTGCGCGCGAGCGCGATCAGCTCCGCGCTCGCGTCGACGCCCTGATAACTCGCTCGCGCGCCGCGCTCGCGCAGCAGCTGCGCGAAGCGCCCGTGCCCACAGCCCACGTCGAGGATCGCGCGCGGCGCCGGCACCGCGTCGAGCACGCGCCGCATCCCCGGCCACGGGCGGTCGCGCTTCGACGCGAAGAGTCGGGCGTGGCGCCGGTAGAATTCCTCGTTGATGCGGGCCAGAGCCCGCGCGGTCTCGGGAGTCATGAGCGCGCGCAGCATACAAGCCACATCGGACGAGAAGCTGCGCGCGATCATCGCGGAGGCGATCGCCGCCGAGTCGCTCGGCGCGCGCGCGCTCGATCGCATCCTGCGCCGCCACCCCAAGGACGGGCGCGGCTTCTACACGAAGCGCGAGGTGCTCGCGGCGTTTCGCGCGAGCGCGAGCGAGTGGCCGCTCGCGGAGAGCGCGTTCGCGGAGAAGCTGCGCACGACGCCGACGCGGACGCTCTCCGGCGTCGCGCCGGTCGCGGTGCTGACGAAGCCGTTTCCGTGCCCCGGCCGCTGCGTGTTCTGCCCGAGCGACGTGCGCATGCCCAAGAGCTACCTCGCGAACGAGCCCGGCTGTCAGCGCGCGCAGGCGAATCGCTTCGATCCCTATCTGCAAGCCTGGAATCGCCTCGCCGCGTTTCGCGCGATGGGCCACTCCACGGCCAAGGTCGAGCTGATCGTGCTCGGCGGAACGTGGTCGTTCTATCCCGAGAGTTATCAGGTGTGGTTCGCGACGCGCCTGTTCGACGCGCTGAACGATTTCGGCGCAGGCGTCGACCGCCGCGACGAGATCGCAGCGTTCGCGCCGGACTTCGCGAGCTTGGCGCTCGGCTCGCGCGGCTACGACGCGACGGTTGCCGCGCATCTGCGCGCAGGCGACGGCGAGCTCGTGCCCGCGAGCGAGCGCGGCGAATGGTCCGCGCTCGCGGCCGCGCAGCGTGCGAACGAGCGCGCCGGCGCGCGCTGCGTCGGCCTCGCGCTCGAGACGCGGCCCGACCACGTCACGCGCGACGAAGTGCTGCGCCTACGCCGCCTCGGTGCGACGAAGGTGCAGCTCGGCATCCAGTCGCTCGACGACGCCGTGCTCGCGGCGAACCAGCGCGGCCACGACATCGCCGCGACGCGCGAGGCGATCGCGCTGCTGCGCGGCGCCGGCTTCAAGGTCCACGCGCACTGGATGGCGAATCTGTTGGGTGCAACTCCGGCGAGCGACCGCGCCGACTTCGCGCGCCTCTTCGACGACCCCGCGATCCGCCCCGACGAGCTGAAGCTCTACCCGTGCAGCCTCGTCGAGACCGCCGAGCTCGTTCACCACCACGCCCGCGGCGAGTGGCGCGCATACACGCGCGAAGAGCTGCTGCCGCTCGTCGCCGACTGCCTCGCCGCGATTCCGCGCTGGTGCCGCGCGACACGCGTCATTCGCGACATTCCCTCGCAAGACATCGTGACCGGGAGCAAGGAGACGAACCTGCGCGAAGCCGCCGAGGCGCTGCTGCGCGAGCGCGGCACGGCGCTGCAAGAGATCCGCGCGCGCGAAGTCCGCAACACCGCCCGCGACGACGCGCCGCTCACGCTGCGCGAGACCCGCTACGCGACGAGCATCGGCGACGAGATCTTCCTCGAGCTCACAACGACCGACGACCGCATCGCCGCCTTCGCGCGCGTGTCACACCCAAGGGCTGGTTCGACGCAACACGCGCCGATCGCCGAGCTGCACGGAGCCGCGCTGCTCCGCGAGGTTCACGTCTACGGCGCCGCCGCCGGCTTCAACGAGCGAGCCGCGAACAAAGCGCAGCACGCCGGCCTCGGCGCAAAACTCGTGAAGCGCGCGGCGGCAATCGCTCGCGACACGGGCTTCGCGCGCCTCTCGGTCATCTCCGCCGTGGGCACGCGCGACTGGTACCGCCGCCAACACTTCACAGACGGCGACCTCTACCAACACCTCGCGCTCTGAGAGCGGCGAGTCTTCGACGCCGCTCCGTCTCGACTCAGAAAGTCGGGAAAGCGCGCCTCGACGGCGCGCCTTCCCGACCCCACCTCCACAAGACGCACTTCGAGCCCTACGGCCTCGATCTGCGCCCGCCGGAGGCGGAGAGCGGCCCCAGGCCGAGGAGGAACAGATGGCCGCCGCAGGCCTGGGGCCGCTGGAGCCGCCGGCGGCCTCGGCGCCACGGCGCGTACGCAACCAACTCGCTCGTAACAACTCGCTAGCTCGGTCGCCGAAACTCCAGCGCCTCCCCGGAGAGCCGCGCATCCGCCACGATCTTCGCGCCCTCCGCGAACTCGCCCTCGAGGATCTTCATCGCGAGCGGGTCCTGCACCAGCCGCTGGATCACGCGCTTCAGCGGCCGCGCGCCGTAGTGCGGGTCGTATCCCTTCTCGGCGAGCAGCTGCTTCGCCTCCTCCGTCAGCTCCAGCTCGATGCGCCGGTCCGCGAGCATCTTGCGCACGCGCGCGAGCTGAATCTCGACGATGCGGTCGAGATGCTTGCGCTCGAGCTGGTGATAGATCACGACGTCGTCGACGCGGTTCAGGAACTCCGGCTTGAAGTGCGCGCGCAGCGCCTCCATCACGCGCGTCTCGATCTCCTCGTGCCTGCTCGCCTCCACGATGAACTGGCTGCCGATGTTCGAGGTCATGATCAGGACGACGTTCTTGAAGTCGACCGTGCGCCCTTGGCCATCCGTCAGGCGGCCGTCGTCGAGGATCTGCAGCAGCACGTTGAACACGTCGGGGTGCGCCTTCTCGATCTCGTCGAAGAGCACGACGCTGTACGGGCGCCGGCGCACGGCTTCCGTCAGGTAGCCGCCCTCGTCGTAGCCGACGTAGCCGGGAGGCGCGCCGATCAAGCGGGACACGGAGTGCTTCTCCATGAACTCGCTCATGTCGATGCGCACCATCGCCTGCTCGTCGTCGAACAGGAACTCGGCGAGCGCGCGCGCCGTCTCGGTCTTTCCCACGCCCGTGGGCCCGAGGAAGATGAACGAGCCGATCGGGCGGTTGGGATCCTGCAGCCCCGCCCGCGCCCGGCGCACGGCATTGGCCACCAGCGAAAGCGGCTCGTCCTGGCCGACCACGCGGCGGCGCAGGTTGTCCTCCATGCGCAGCAGCTTCTCGTGCTCACCTTCGACCATCTTCGCGACCGGCACGCCGGTCCACTTCGAGACGATCTCGGCGATCTCCTCGGGCGTCACTTCCTCGGACAGCACCGAGCCTTGCTTCTGCAGCTCGGCGAGCTTCGCCTGCTCGGCATCGAGCTGCTTCTCGAGCTCCCGTAACAACCCGTACTGGATCTCCGCCGCGCGCTCGAGGTTGCTCGCGCGCCTCGCGCGCTCCAGCTCGGCGGTGAGCGCCTCGCGCTTCTCCTTGATCTCGCGCACGCGCGCGATCGCGCTCTTCTCGTTGTCCCAGCGCGCCTTCAGCGCCGCGCTCTCGCCCTGCAGCTCGGCGATCTCGCCGCCGATCTTCGAGAGCCGTTCGCGGCTCGCGGCGTCGCTCTCCTTCTTCAGCGCCTCGCGCTCGATCTCGAGCTGCGTGCGCTTGCGCTCGATCTGATCAAGCTCCTCGGGCATCGAGTCGATCTGCACGCGCACGCGGCTCGCGGCCTCGTCCACGAGATCGATCGCCTTGTCGGGCAGGAAGCGCTCGGTGATGTACCGATTCGAGAGCGTCGCCGCGGCGACCAGCGCGGCGTCCGCGATGCGCACGCCGTGGTGCGTCTCGTAGCGATCCTTGAGCCCGCGCAGAATCGAGATCGTGTCCTCGACGCTCGGCTCTTCGACGAGCACGGGCTGGAAGCGGCGCTCGAGCGCGGCGTCCTTCTCGAGCTTCTTGCGGTACTCGTCGAGCGTCGTCGCGCCGACGCAGCGCAGCTCGCCGCGTGCGAGCGCGGGCTTCAGCATGTTCGCGGCGTCGGCGGCGCCTTCTGCCGCGCCCGCGCCGACGATCGTGTGCAGCTCGTCGATGAACAGCACGATCTCGCCCTGCGACTCCGCGACTTCGCGCAGCACGGCCTTCAGGCGATCCTCGAACTCGCCGCGGTACTTCGCGCCGGCGATCAGCGCGCCGATGTCGAGCGAGATGACGCGCTTGTTCATCAGCGACTCGGGCACGTCGCCCGCGACGATCCGGCGCGCCAGGCCCTCGACGATCGCGGTCTTGCCCACGCCGGGCTCGCCGATCAGCACGGGGTTGTTCTTCGTGCGGCGCGAGAGCACCTGCACCACGCGGCGGATCTCCTCGTCGCGGCCCACCACCGGATCGAGCTTTCCGGTGCGCGCGGCCTCGGTGAGATCGCGCCCGAACTTCGCGAGCGCCTGATACTTCGACTCGGGATCTTGGTCGGTGATGCGCGCGTTGCCGCGCACGCTCTCGAGCGCTTGCTCGATCGCCGCGCGCGTCGCGCCGGCTTCGCGCAGCGCCTTCGCGGTGTCGTCGCTCTTGTCGTCCGCGAGCGCCAATAACAAGTGCTCGGTCGAGACGTACTCGTCCTTGCGCTTGTCGGCCTCCTTGAAGGCGCCGTCGAGCGCGCGCTGGAGCGCGGGCGAGATGGTCGGCTGCGAGCCGCCCGTGACCTTCGGCAGCGCCGCGAGGCGCTTCTCCGCGTCGCTCTGCACGCGCTCCACCGCGACGCCGATCTTCTGCAGGATCGGCACCGTGCTGCCTTCGGGCTGCGCGACGAGTGCGCGCAGCAGATGCGCAGGCGTGATCTGCGAGTGACCGCGCGAGGTGGCGAGGCTCTGCGCCTCACTCAGGGCTTCTTGACTCTTGAGCGTGAGCTTTTCGAAACGCATGCCCGAGGCCTAATGACGACCTCGGCGCTGACAAGCTCGATTTGCGCTGACGGGCGGATTTGGCCGGCTGGCAGGGCGCGTGAGCTCCGCTGACGCTCGTCAGCGCGTGTCGCGCTTCAGCGTGATGAAGACTTCCTGCCGGCCGCGGCGCACCAGCAGCAGCGCGCCCTTCGGGTTCTTCAGCACGGACGTGCGGAACGCGGCGCTCGTCGCAACCGGCTCCTGGTTCACTTCGAGGATGAGATCGCGCGCGCGCAGCGTCGCCTTCTCGGCGGGGCTGCCCGGACGCACGCGAGTCACGACGACGCCCTTCGTGCCCGCTTCGAACCCGAGCTCCTGCGCGAGCTGTGGCGTCACGGTCTGCACCGAGAGCCCGTACTCGCCGCTCGGCTCGGCTTCGTCTCCGCCAGGCCCGAGCTCAGCTTCGTCGTCGAGCGCCAGCGCGCTCACCACGATGTCCGCGCTCATGCGCTTGCCCTTGCGCACGAACGTCACCTTCGAGCGCTGGCCCGGCGGCGTCGCGGCGACGAGCTGCGGCAGCTCGTCCATGTCTCTGATCTTCTTGCCGTTGAACTCGACGATCACGTCGCCGTGGCGGATACCCGCGCGCTCTGCCGGGCTGCCTTCCTCGACGTCGTTCACGAGCGCTCCGCTCGCGTCCGGCAGGCCCAACAGCTCGGCCGCATCCGCGTCGACGGGCTGGATCGTCACGCCCAGCTTGCCGCGCGAGACGCGGCCCTTGTTGCGCAGCTGCGGCAGCACCTGCTTGGCCATGTTCACCGGGATCGCGAAGCCGATGCCGATGTTGCGGTCGCTGGCGATCATCGTGTTGATGCCGACCACCTCGCCCGCGAGGTTCAAGAGCGGCCCGCCGGAGTTGCCGGGATTGATCGCGGCGTCGGTCTGGATGAAGTCCGAGTAGCGCGGGCCTTCCTGCGCGCGCGTGCGGCGGTGCTTCGCGCTCACGATGCCGGCCGTGACGGTGTTCTCGAGGCCGAGCGGATTGCCGATCGCGACGACCCAGTCGCCGATGCGCGTCTTGTCCGAGTCGCCGAGGGGCAGCGAGGTGAGCGACTTCTTCGCCTCGACCTTGAGCAGCGCCACATCCGTCGCCGGGTCACGGCCGATCACTTTCGCCGGGAGGGTCGTGCCGTCGAGGAACACCACGTCGATCTTGTCGAAGTTGTCGACGACGTGGTTGTTGGTGACGACGAAGCCGTCGGCGGAGATCACGAAGCCGCTGCCTTCTCCCGCGCGCGGCACGCCGCCGCCGAAGGGGAAGCCGAACATCTCCTCGATCGGGTTGCGCGGCCCGCGTCGCTCGTCGGCGGTGATCGTGCGCTCGGCCTGAATGCTCACGACGGCGGGCGCCACGCGCTCCGTCAGGTCGGCGAACGTGATCGGCGCGCCGCGAGGCGCAGCGGTGGGCGCCGGGGGAGGGCTGCCGCCCTCGCGCCAGAACGGCGCCGACGCCTGTTTGGGCTTGGCAGCGGCCTCGTTCTCGAGCAGGCCCGCGGCCTGGGCCACGTTCCCGCGCAGGTCGATCCGCACGTCGACGATGCCGGTCGCAACCAGCACGAACGCCGCCACCGGCAGCGAGATCACCATCGGAAGCAGCCAACGCTTCGCCTGCATGCCCTTGCCCTCTCTTCACCCCGCGCGCCGGGTGTTCCCTAGACGCTGCGCGCCCGCCTCGGGTTCCGCGTCAGACGCGCTGCGAGCGCGACATCTTCGGCGCAATCAGGAGAGAGGCAAGAGCACGTCTGCGAGACGGCGCCCGCGCTGCACGCGGAGATAGGCGCGATCCCGGCCCTGGAGCCGCAGCACGGCGCGACGCAGGGACTGTTCGTTGCTGAGCGCCTGGCCATCGATGGCGCGGATGAAGTCGCCGGCTTGCAGCCCGATCTGCTCCGCCCCGCTACCGGGGCGAACTTCCGCGGCTCGGTAGACGCCGCGCTCCAGCACGAGCTTCATGCCGAGCCGCTCGTTCGCGAGGTCGGCGACGACGGCGGCCGGGATCTCCGTGGCGGTCGCGCGCAGCGTGAGCGGCTTGCCCGCGCGCAGCAGGTGCAGCTCGTGCACCTGGCCCGTGGTGCTGCTCTCCAGCACTTCGTACAGCTCGCGCGCCGCGCGGATCGGCAGCGTGTCGATCTTCATCAGCACGTCGCCGCGCAGAACGCCCGCCTTCGCGCCCGGGCCGCCCGCGCGCACGCGATTCACGATCGCGCCGCGCTGCCCGGCGGGCAGCTTCAGCAGCTCGAGCATCGCGGGCTCGAGGTCTTGCAGATCGATCCCGAGCCAGACCGGCGCGACCGATCCCTTGGTGACGAGCTCGTGCACGATGCGTTTCGCCACGTCGATCGGGATCGCGAAGCCGATGCCTTCGGCGCCCTCGATGATCGCGGTGTTGATTCCGATCAGCTCGCCCTCGGCGTTCATCAGCGGACCGCCGGAGTTTCCGGGATTGATCGAGGCGTCGGTCTGCAGGAAGCCGTGGAACGTGCGGTCGCCCGTCTTCAGCGAGCGGTCGACGGCCGACAGCACGCCCGTCGTCACCGTGTTCGAGAGACCGAATGGGTTCCCGATCGCGATCACGGGCTCCCCGACGAGAAGCCCCGCGGAGGTTCCGGGCGTCACCCACGGCACCTCTTTCGCTTCGTCGAGCTGAAGCACCGCGAGATCGTTGTTCGGATCGCCGCCAACGAGGCGCGCACCCAGCTCGCGACCGTCGGCGAGCGTGATGCGAATCGTCTCGGCGCCGCGCACCACGTGCTCGTTCGTGAGCACGCGTCCCTTCGCGTCGATCACCACACCCGAGCCGAGACTCTGCACGGGACGCCGCATGCTCGGCTCGAAGAACAGGTCGAAGAACGGATTCGCGACGCGCCGCTGCTGCTGCTCCGTGGTGATGTTGACGACCGCGGGGCCGACCTTCTCCACCACGCGCACGGTGGCGGTGCGGCGCAGGAACGGGTCGTCAGCGCTCGCGGACGTTGCGGCAAGGACAGCGAGCGAGGCGGCGGCGGCCCACATGCGCGAGGGTGTGCTCATGGGCGGGGCACCCTAGGCGCGGGGAAATGGCCGAACAAGACCACACGCAGGACCGCGCCGCCGCCGAGTTTTCGCGCCGCTTCGGCCGCGCACCGAGTCATGGAGCGCGCGCGCCCGGGCGCGTGAACCTGATCGGCGAGCACACCGACTACAACGATGGCCTGGTGCTGCCGTGCGCGATCGATCGCGCCACGGTCGTGCTCGCGGCGCCGCGCGACGACGCGCGCGTGCGCGTCGCGTCGGCGGATCTCGCCGCCGAGACCGAGTTCGCACTCGCCGAGCACGCGCGCGCGGGCGATTGGGCCGACTACGTGCGCGCCGTGGCGGCCGCGCTCGCGGAAGCCGGGCATCGCGTGCGCGGGGCGGACCTCGCGATCGCGAGCGACGTGCCGCTCGGCGCGGGGCTCTCGTCCTCGGCGGCGCTCGGCGTCGCGGCCACGTACGCGCTCGCGCGCGTGTCCGGCATCGCGCTCGCTCCGCGCGCAGCTGCCGAGCTCGCGCACCGCGCCGAGAGCCACTTCGCGGGCATCGGCTGCGGGATCCTCGATCAGTTCGCGAGCGCGCTCGGCGCGCGCGATCGCGCGCTGCGCATCGATTGCCGCGCTCGAGACGTTACGGAGATCGCGCTGCCGCCGGGCGCGACGTGGCTCGTCGCGGACTCGGGCGCGCACCGCGAGCTCGCGCGCGGCGGCTACCGCGAGCGCGTCGCGGAGTGCGCCGCTGCGCTCGCCGCCGCGAAGCGCGCGGGCAGCGCGGCGCCGAGTGCGAGCGCGCTGCGCGATCTCGGTGAGGACTCGCTGCATGCACTCGCGCGGGTGCTGCCCGAGGTGCTCCTGCGCCGTGCGCGCCACGTGATCCGCGAGAACGCGCGCGTCGACGCGTTCGCTCAGGCGCTCGCGGCGCACGATCTCGGCGCCGCCGGGGCACTCATGCGCGCGAGCCACGCGAGCCTGCGCGACGACTACGCCGTCTCGACGCGCGAGCTCGACGCGCTGTGCGCGCTGGGCGACGCCGCGCCCGGCTGCCACGGCTCGCGCCTCACCGGCGCCGGCTTCGGCGGCTGCACGCTGCACCTCGTCGAGAGCGAAGCGGCGCCCGCCGTGGCGCGCTCTCTCGAGGCCGGCTTCACCGCCGCGTTCGGGCGCGCGCCGCGCGTGTGGGCCGTGCATGCGAGCGAGGGGGCGAGGGCGTTCGCGGTGTAGGCGCGGCGGTGTCGCGGGCGGCGCATCCCGCGAGGCGAGCCAGAAATCGCTAACCCGGCGTCTGACGCCAGCTTTGCGATTCGCTCGCAACTTCGCGCGCATCCCCGCGATCTGGAGCGCCGGAGCAAGTTCGAGTCAGGCGCAAATCGCTTTAACCGCGATCCAGCGCGTCGCGCAGTTCCCTCGCCGCGCGTTCCGGGTCCGTCGCCGCGCACAGCTCGCCGGTCACGGCGACGCCCGCGGCCCCCGCGCGCACGCACTCGGCGGCGCGGCGCGCGTCGATGCCGCCCTGCGCAAGCACGGGGATGCCCGCGCGCGCGGCTTCACGCAGCGCGGCGAAGCCGAGCGGCTCGCGCGACGCGGGCTTCGAGTACGGCGCGAAGATCGGGGCGAGATGCGCGTAGCTCGCGCCCGCGCGCGCCGCGGCGGCGACTTCGTCCGCGCTGTGCGCCGAGGCGCCGAGCAGCGCGCCCGCGCCGAGCAGCGCGCGCGCCTCGGCGAGCGGCAGCGCGTCGAAGCCGAGGTGCGCGCCGTCCGCGCGCGCCGCGAGCGCGACGTCGACGCGGCGATTCACCAGCACGCGCGCGCTCGGGCTCGCCGCACGCACGGCCGCCATCACCTCGCGCACGAGCGCGAGCAGCGGCGCGCCGTCGAGGTCCTTCTCGCGCACCTGCACCCAGTCGGCGCCGCCGCGCACCGCCCCTGCGGCGATCTCCGGAATCGAGCCGCGCGCCGACTTGCGGTCGGTGACGAGGCAGAGGATGTGGCGAGCGAGCTCGTTCTTCAGAACGTCGCGATCCCGTCCAGCGGGCTCGACGCGTTCGCGTAGAGCCGCCGCGCGATGCGTCCGGCTTCGTACGAGAGCCGGCCCGCCTCGACGGCGAGCTTCATCGCGCGCGCCATCTTCACTGCGTCCTTTGCGCCCGCGATCGCGGTGTTCATCAGCACCGCCGTCGCGCCGAGCTCCATCGCCTCCGCGGCGTCGCTCGCGCAGCCGACGCCCGCGTCGACCACGACCGGCGCCTCCACGGTCTCGAGGATGATGCGCAGGTTCGCGGGATTGCGGATGCCGAGGCCGCTGCCGATCGGCGCCGCGAGCGGCATCACCGCGACGCAGCCGAGCGCGGCGAGGCGCTGGCACGCGACGGGGTCGTCGCTGATGTACGGCAGCACCTCGAAGCCGTCCGCGACGAGGATGCGCGCGGCTTCGATCGTGGCGGCGACATCGGGGAACAGCGTGCGCTCGTCGCCGATCACTTCGAGCTTCACGAGCGCGTGGCCGAACAGCTCGCGCCCGAGCTGCGCGGTCGTGACGGCGTCGGCGACGTTGTAACAGCCGGCCGTGTTCGGGAGCACCGTGAGCCCCTTCGGGATCGCGCCGAGCACGCTCTGCTCGCGCGGCTTCGTCAGGTCCACGCGCCGCAGCGCGACGGTGATCATCTCCGCGCCGCTCGCCTCGGTCGCCGCAAGCTGCGTCTCGAGCGATGCGTACTTCCCGCTGCCCACGATCAGGCGCGAGCGGAATTCGTGTGAACCGAGCTTGTAGGTCTCCGACATCACCCGCCTCCTACGGCTTCGAGAATCTCGACGCGATCGCCCGCCGCGAGCGCGCGCGCGGCGTACTTCGTGCGCGGCACCACGTTGCGGTTGACGGCGATCGCGATCTTGCGCCCCGTGAGCCCGAGCGCTGCGACCAGCTCTACGAGGGTCGCGCCCGCGGCGATCTCCCGCGGCTCGCCATTCACGGAGATGGAGAATGCGGCGTCGGTGCGATGGGTGGCTTCCACGGCGGGCTCACGAAACGAGTGCGGCGCGCATGCAACCATCCAGTGCGCGCCGAGAGCAGCCGACACTATTCAGACGCGTGGGGGGTGTCAAACGAGTGGACGCGCTCGCTCCGACGAAAACCGCGCGGCCGTTCCGCAAACCGAGCCCGTGCGCGACTGTGAGGAAGTGAGCGACGTGAAGTCCGGCCGACCGACGGTTGCATGCATCGACGAGAACGCGCTCGCGCACAACTTCAGCGAGGCGAAGCGGCTCGCCGGCTCGCGCGCGCTGATCGCGGTGGTGAAGGCGGACGCGTATGGGCACGGCGCCGCGCCGGTGGCGCGCAAGCTCGCGGCCTCGGGCTGCAAGCACTTCGCGGTCGCCACGGTGGAAGAGGCCGCGCAGCTGCGCGACGCCGGCATCGCGCACACGATTCTCGTGCTCGGCGGCGCGCACGACGCAGGCGAAGCCGACGAAGCGGTCGCGCTCGGGCTCACGCCGGTCGTTCAGCACGCGGGCCACATCGCGCTGCTGCGCAAAGCCGCAGCCGAGCGCTCGCGCGCGATCGCCGTCCAAGTCGAGGTCGACACGGGCATGGCGCGCATGGGCATCTCGCCCGAGGACGCGCCCTCGATGATCGAGTCGATCGCGCGCGACCCGCGCTTCGGGCTCGATGGCGTCTACACGCACCTCGCCTGCGCCGACGAGGCCGACCTCGCGCCCACGCACCGCCAGCTCGCGCTGTTCCGCGAAGTGCTCGCCGCGCTGCGCTCGCGCGCGATCGCGCCGGGCCAAGTGCACGTCGCGAACTCGGCGGCGCTCGTCGCGACTCCCGCCCTCGCGGAGGCGCTGCCCGCGGAAGTGAGCGCGGTGCGCCCGGGCCTGATGCTGTACGGCGTTGCGCCCGCGCCGCATCTCGCCGACGCCGCGCAGCTGAAGCCGGTGATGAGCGTGCGCACGCGCGTCGCGAACTTGCGCTGGGTGCGCCGCGGCGACCCCGTCGGCTACGGCGCCACGTTCCGCGCGAAGCAGCGGGGCCGCATCGCGACGCTGCCGATCGGCTACGCGGACGGGATTCCCTGGTCGCTCGGCAATCGCGGCGCAGTGCTACTGCGCGGGAAGCGCGTGCCGATCGCGGGCCGCGTCTCGATGGACCTGATCACCCTCGACGTCGGCAATTCGCCCGTCGAGATCGGCGACCCGGTGTGCGTGTTCGGCGTGCCCGCCGGCGGCGGCGCCCCGCTGCGCGTCGAAGAAGTCGCCGAGGCCGCGGGCACGATCCCGTACGAGCTGCTCGTGCGCGTCGGCGCGCGCGTGACGCGGGTGCTGGGGAGCTGAGCCCCACATGCCCGACGACGCCGACGGCATCGTCCTCGCGTTTGAGTACGCGCCTGGCGAGTGGGTTCGCCTCACCCGGAGATTCCGTTTCCGGTTCTTGTCCGTGGCACGAGATCTGGTGGTCACCGTCCTGATGGTCGCGCTTACGCTCTTCGCCCCAGCCCAATGGCGTGTTGCACTGCTCGCGGCTTGCGCGGGGTACGCGGCGATCGCGTGCGCCTCCGTGCTCGTCTGGCCGGTTTGGTGGGAGCGACGGATCCCCTACTTGCGCGAGCGGTACCGCCTCGAGCTCGGCCACGATGCGCTCGCCTTCTCGACTGCGAGCGTGTCGTCGCGGCTGCCGTGGTCGTACTACAGGGGCTGGGCTCGGGATCGCCAAGCCCTCTACCTCTGGATGGGGCGCGGGCAGGCGACCGTCATCCGGTCTCGCGCGCTCGTTTCGAACGAGGCGGCTGTGCTTGACCGACTGCGCAGCAAGCTGGGCGAGCCGCGCTGGTCTGCCTAAGGTGCGCGCGCTTTGACCGCCGCCACGCACACTCCCGAGAAGCCGACGCGCATCGAGTACCACGCATCGCTGCATGACGTGTGGAAGGCGTTCGGCGAGCGCAGCGTCCTGGAAGGCGCGTCGCTCGACCTGCGGCCCGGCGAGATCACCGTCGTGATCGGCGGCAGCGGCTGCGGCAAGTCGACGCTGCTGCGCATTCTGCTCGGGCTCGAAAGCTACGAGCGCGGCTCGGTGCGCCTGTTCGGCCGCGAGGTGAGCGCGCTCAGCCGCAGCGAGCAGAGCGAGCTGATGATGCGGGTGGGGATGCTGTTTCAGTTCGGCGCGCTGTTCGACTCGATGACGGTGGGCGAGAACGTCGGCTTCGCGCTGCGCTACGTGCAGCGGCGCCCCGAGGACGAGATCGCGCAGCGCGTGCGCGAGAACCTCGCGCTCGTGGGCCTGCGCGACGTCGAGGCGCTCTATCCCGCGCAGCTCTCGGGCGGCATGCGCAAGCGCGTCGCGCTCGCGCGCGCGATCGCGCACAAGCCGACGCTGCTGTGCGTCGACGAGCCGACGACCGGCCTCGACCCGATCATGTCCGACACGATCAACGAGCTGATCCTGCAGATGCGCGAGCGACTCGGCGTGACGGTGCTGTGCATCACGCACGATCTCACCGCCGCGTTCAAGATCGGGGATCGGATCGCCATGATGCACGACCGGCGGATTGCTGCTTTTGGGACGCCTGAGGAGGTGCGGGCGTCTTCGAATCCGGCGGTGAGGCAGTTTGTGGCTGGGAGTGCTTACGGACCTTTGTCTTAGTCCGCGCATCTTGGTCCGGGGCGGGCGATCCGATCTTTTCTTGTTGACTTCGCAAACCGCGTCGAAGACTCCGCGGTTTGCTGCGCGCTTCGCTTGCAATCTCGGCCGACTTGCTGGGGAGTAGCGGTCGACTTCGAGGTTGTTCCGGCGCTTAGCTGATGCGGCAATGCATCTCGCCGGGGCGTGCAGCGCGGCACGCGCGAGAGCGAGTCGGTACTTTGCGCGCTCGTTCTTCTCTCGGAGCGGGGCGCGACGCGATGCGGGTTCTTGTCGTCGGAAGCGGTGGGCGTGAGCACGCGCTCGCTTGGAAGCTCGCGCAGAGCCCGCGCGTCGAGGCGGTGGTTGCGGCGCCGGGGAGTGATGGGATCGCGACCGTCGCGAGGTGCCTGCCGGGCGTCGCGGCGACGGATGCGCGGGGGCTGATCGAGGCGGCGCGGGCGGAGCGCGTCGGGCTCGTGGTGATCGGGCCCGAGGATCCGCTCGCGCTCGGCGTTGCGGATGCGCTGCGCGCGGCGGGGCTGGCGGTGTTCGGGCCTTCGGCGAAGGCGGCGCAGCTCGAGGCGAGCAAGGGGTTTGCGCGCGAGTTCATGGCGCGGCACGGGATTCCGCATCCGCGCTTCGCGCGCTGCAGCGATCTCGCGAGCGCGCAGCGGGAAGTGCGCGCGCGCGGCGGGAAGTGCGTGGTGAAGGCAGACGGGCTCGCGGCGGGGAAGGGCGTCGCGGTGTGCGCGAGCGAGCCGGATGCGCTCGCGGCCCTCGACGAGATGATGGGCGCGCAGCGCTTCGGCGCGGCGGGCGCGAGCGTCGTGATCGAGGACGTGCTCGCCGGCGAAGAGGCGAGCTACTTGGTCGTTACGGACGGCACGCGCGTCGTGCCGTTCGCGCCCGCGCAGGATCACAAGCGCGCGCTCGATGGCGACCGCGGCGAGAACACGGGCGGCATGGGCACGTACACGCCGGCGCCACTCGTTACGGAGGCCGTCGAGAAGCGCGTGCTCGAGGAGATCGTGCACCCCACGCTGCGCGGCATGCGCGCCGAGGGCAATCCGTTCAGCGGCGTGCTCTACGTCGGCCTGATGATCGACCCGAGCGGCGCGCCTTCGGTCGTCGAGTTCAATTGCCGCTTCGGCGACCCGGAGACGCAGGTCCTGATGGCGCAGATGGAGCACGACCTCTTGCCGCTGCTCGACGGCGCGGCGCGCGGGCAGCTCGACGACTCGCTCGTGGCGCGGGGCGACGGCGCGGCGGTGTGCGTCGTGCTCGCGTCGGGCGGTTACCCGCGCGAGTTCGAGAAGGGCAAAGCGATTCGCGGCCTCGACGCCGCCGCTCAGGTGCCGGGCGTCGTCGTGTTTCACGCCGGCTCGAAGCGCGTGGGCGACACGTTCGCGACGAACGGCGGGCGCGTGCTCGGCGTGACCGCGCGCGGCGCGAGCTTCGCCGAGGCGCGCGAGCGCGCGTACGCGGCGGCCGATCGCATCGCGTTCGACGGCATGCACATGCGCCGCGACATCGGCGCACGCGCACTCGCGCGATGACGACGCTGAGCCTCGCCGAAGCCGCCGCGCGCATTCGCCGCGGCGAGCTCGTCGCGTACCCGACCGAGACGGTGTGGGGCCTCGCGGCCGACGCGCGCAACGAAGCCGCGGTGCGGAAGCTGCGCGCCTGGAAGGGGCGCGACGCCGAGAAGCCGATGTCGGTGCTGGTGAGTGATTACGCTGCGCTCGAGACGCTCGGCGCGGAGACGACGCCACTCGCGGCGAGGCTCGCCGCGAAGTTCTGGCCGGGCCCGCTCACGCTCGTCGTGCGCTGCGAGCACGCCTTCGCGCGCGGCGTCGCGAGTGAGGACGGCGGCGTCGGCTTTCGCTGCTCGCCGCATCCCGTCGCGCGCGCGCTCGCGCGCGAGGCGGGAGTGATCACGGCGACGAGCTTCAACCGCTCGGGCGACGCCGCGTGCGCGACGCGCGCCGACGCGGAGGCGTGCGCCGACGCGCAGGTTGCACTCGTGGCGGGCGAAGACGCCTCGGGCGCGACGCCGAGCAGCGTCGTCGACGCGAGCGGCGCGCGGCTGCGCGTGCTGCGCGAAGGTGCGATCCCGGCGCACGTTCTGGGAGCGGCGTCATCAGGAGAAATGCGTGGCTGAGATTCGCCCGTTTCGGGCGCTGCGATACGACCCTGCGCGCGTCGAGCTCGATCGCGTGCTCGCGCCCGTCTACGACGTGGTCACGCCCGAAGACCGCGTGCGCTTCTACGAGAAGGATCCGCACAACGCGATTCGCCTCGAGCTGACCAAGGAAGTCGCGCAGGAGGCGAGCACGGACTACTCCGAAGTCGCGCACACGCTCTCGGCGTGGCGCCGCGACGGCGTGCTGAAGCTCGACGCGCAGCCCGCGCTCTACGCGCTCCGCCAGCGCTTCAGCGCGCCCGACGGCCGCGCGCTCGCGCGCACGGGCTTCTTCTGCGCGCTTCGGCTCGAGGACTACGCGAAGCGCATCGTGCGTCCCCACGAGCGCACGCTCGCGGGGCCGAAGGCGGATCGCCTGAAGATCCTGCGCGCGTCGCGCACGAACCTCTCCGCGGTGTTCCTGCTCTACGAGGATCAAGACGGGAAGCTCGACGCACTGCTCGAGCAGGCGCTCGCCGCAAGCGAGCCGCAGCGCGCGCACGATGCGGGTGGCGTGACGCAAGAGCTCGTGGCGGTGACCGACGCGAACGCGATCGCCGAGGTGCAGCGCTTCCTCGCGTCGCGTCCGCTCGTGATCGCCGACGGCCATCATCGCTACGAGACGGGGCTCGCGTATCAGGCCGAGCGCCGCGCCTCCGCAAGCGAAGCGCGCAGCGAGGCGAAGCCGAGCGAAGTTGAACGCGGCAGCGACGCGAGTGCTGATTCCATCTTCGTGTACCTGGCGAACGCGTACTCCGCGGGCTCGCTGTTGTTGCCGATTCACCGGCTGCTCGTGAAGGCGCCCGCGCCGAGCGAGGCGCGCTGGAGCGAGCTCGCGCGCGCGGGCTGGCAGCACCGCAGCGTGGCGGCGAGCTCGCCCGCGCAGGTCGAGGCCGCACTGCGCGACGCACTGGCACAGCACACCGGTGCGCCGGCGTTCGCGGCGGACGACGGCAAGGGGCAACTGCGCGTGTTCTGGAAAGCGGCGAGCGCCGAGCTCTCGATCGAGGTCTTCCACCGCGAGATCGTGGTCGGGTTCTTCGGCCTCGACGAAGCCGCGGTCCGCGATGGCGCGGTCGCGTTCCCGAAGGCGATCCAGGAGGCGGCGAAGGACGTGCGCGCGGGCCGCGGCTCGGTCGCGCTCTACCTGAATCCGCTGCGGCCGGACGACGTGTTCCGCGTGACCGGCGCCGGCGCGACGCTCCCGCAGAAGTCGACGTTCTTCTACCCGAAGCTGCCGACCGGGCTCCTGTTCCGCTCGCTGGACGAAAGTTGAGCCGCCGCAGGACGCCGGTTCCGAAGGACCCCGCCCGTGTGGACGGGCGCCGCATCGACCGGGTGCTCGCCGAGCTCGGCTATGACCCGAACGCGCCGGCCCTCCGCCTGCTGAAGGTATGGGAGAGCGCGGTCGGCCCGGAGATCGCGAAGCACTGCGAGCCCACGGACTGGCAGGGCGGCACGCTCGAGCTGACGGTCGCGACCCCGGTGTGGGCGCAGCAGGTGGCGCTGCGCAAGCCGATCATCCTGGCCGGCCTCCGGAGCGCGCTCGGAAGCGACGCACCGACGGACCTGCGCACGCGAGTCCGCTAAAGAGTTCACATGCCGAAGCCCGAGAACGAAGTGCACGAGCCGCTCGCAGTCGGACACGCCGGGATCCGCTGCGATTTCTGCAATCAGATCGTCCCGAGCGTCCGCCGCGTCGCGCTCGACCGCGACTACGAGCGCCTGCTGACCCCGCACAAAGAGCGATACGCGTGCCCGAAGTGCTCGGCCGCGAAGGACAGCGAGCGGCGGGGCATCGCCCGGTAGCTCGGTCGCGCGGGAAGGGCTGGCCCCGAGGGGCACGCGCTGAAAACTTCAGGCGCTGCCTAGCCTTCCCGAAACGTGTCGCCTACTGTGCCGCGCCTTCGCGCCGCCCGGTTCGAGCCCGAACAGGTCGCCGGTCGCGGGCGCAAGTGGAGTGATCTCGATGGCCAAGCTTTCCCAGACGCTGCGCGACAACAAGCGCGCGCGCATGATGAAGAAGTACGCGGCGCGGCGCGCCGACCTGCGCAGCAAGCTGCAAGATCCGAACGCCTCGCTCGAGGAGAAGTTCGCGGCGCAGGAAGGCTTCGCGAAGCTGCCGCGCAACTCGTGCAAGACGCGCCAGTCGCGCCGCTGCCGCATCACCGGCCGCTCGCACGCCGTGTACAGGAAGTTCGGCGTGTCGCGCATCATGCTGCGCGAGATGGCGCTGCGCGGTGAGCTGCCCGGCGTACGCAAGGCGAGCTGGTAGCCGCCATGAAGGAAGGCATTCACCCCGACTACCACGCGGTGCTGTTCATCGACAGCGCCACCGGCCGCGAGTGGCTCTCGCGCTCGACCCTGAAGTCGAGCGAGAAGCGCAAGATCGACGGCAACGACGTGCCGGTCGTGCACCTCGACATCTCTGCGGAGAGCCACCCGTTCTGGACGGGTCAGCAGCGCTCGCTCGACACGGAAGGCCGCGTCGACCGCTTCAAAAAGCGCTACGCGAAGAAGAAGGGCTGAGCGATGCCGCGCCGCTGCCATCTCACGGGGTCGAAGGTCCAGTCGGGCCAGAACGTCTCGCACTCGAACCGCAAGTCGAAGCGCACGTTCGAGCCGAACCTGCAGCGCGTTCACCTGATGAGCGACGCGCTCGGCCGCCAGGTGCACGTGCGCGTCTCGACGCGCGCGCTGCGCACCGTCACGAAGGTGGGGGGCCTCGACGCGTTCCTGCTCGGCACCGACGACACGAAGCTGCCGCCGGAGGGGCTGTCGCTGAAGCGCGACATCCAGCGCGCGCTGCGATAGCTGCGCACCGATTCGAGGGCGGCCTCGGTGCGTGAGCGCCGAGGCCGTTCGTGTTTTCGCGCTACGCGCTGAACTAGCGTCGCCGCTCTTCAGGAGGCCCGAAGTGAGCACGTACCAGTTCATCCTCGTCGACGATCCGCGCCCGAAGATCCGGCGCATCACGCTGAACCGCCCGGAGAAGCGGAACGCGCTGAACAACGGCATTCGCGGCGAGATCTTCGCGGCGCTGGAAGCCGCGGACCGCGATCCCGAGGTTCACGTCTCGATCATTCGCGGCGCGGGCTCGTGCTTCTCCGCCGGCTACGACCTCGGCAGTAACAACGGCGCGAATCAGCCGTTCTTCAGCGCGGGCGGCGACGGCAACTGGCCGCGCCACGTCGTCGACGGCGCGTTCAAGATCTGGGATCTCGCGAAGCCCGTGATCGCGCAGGTGCACGGCTACTGCCTCGCGGGCGGCAGCGAGCTGATGAGCGCGTGCGACCTCTGTTACGTGAGCGAGGACGCGAAGATCGGCTACCCGCCGGTGCGCCTGATGAGTCCGCCCGACAACCAGTTCCACGCCTGGCTCGCCGGAATGCGCAACGCGATGGAGCTGATGCTCACGGGCGACTCGGTCGACGGGCACGAGGCCGTGCGCATGGGCCTCGCGAACCGCTGCTTCAAGAACGAGGAGCTCGAGACGAAGGTGCTCGACCTGGCGGAGCGCATCGCGAAGATTCCGCCCGACCTGCAGCAGCTGAACAAGCGCTCGATCCACCGCGCGATGGAGATCATGGGCATGCGCGCCGCGATCAAGGCGGGCACCGAGATCCAGGCGCTCGCGTTCCACCAGAAGTCGTCGCGCGAGTATCTGAAGGAGTTCGCGAAGGGCGTGAGTCAAGCGCTCAGCAAGCGCGACGCGCAGTTCGGCGACTATCGCGAGAGGCAGAAGTAGTGGCGGGCGACATCCGCGTCGGCATTGCGGGGATCAGCGGCTACGGCGGCACCGAGTTGTTACGGCTGTGCGGCGCGCACCCGCGCTTCCGCGTCGCGTACGCCGCGGGCGACAGCAGCGCGGGGCAGAAGCTCGCGCAGCGCTTCCCCGCGCTCGCGGGCTCGGCGACGGGCGAGGTCGTGATCGAGGCGTTCGATCCGGCGGCGCTCGCGAACGTGGACGTGCTGTTCGCGTCGCTGCCCACGGGGAAGTCGCGCGAGCCGCTCGCTCGCGTCGATGCGCGCGTGCGCGTCGTCGACGTCGGCGGCGATCACCGCTTCGTGGATGGCTGGACGTATGGCCTCAGCGAGCTGCCCGGCCAGCGCGCGAAGATTCGCGGCGCAACGCGCCTCGCGAACCCCGGCTGCTACCCCGCGGCGTCGCTGCTCGCGCTCGCGCCGCTGCTCCACGCGGGCCTGGTCGAGAGCCAAGGCATCGTGATCGACGCGAAGAGCGGCGTCACCGGCGCGGGCCGCGGCGGCGCGAGCGACTTCGGCTACGCCGAGACGAACGAGGATGTGTTCGCGTACGGCCTCCACGCGCATGCCCACGTGCCGGAGATCGAGTCGGCGCTCGCGCAGGTCGCGGGCCGCGCCGCGACCGTCGCATTCACGCCGCACCTCGTGCCGATGTCGCGCGGCATCCTCGCGACTTGTTACGCCCGCCCGCGCGCGGCAGTCACCGCGGCGCAGTGCAGCGAGGCGGCGCGCGCGCTCTACGCGAGCGAGCCGTTCGTGAAGGTGCGCGAGGTCGAGAAAGACGGGCGCAGCCCGCACACCGGCTGGGCGACCGCGACGAACCTGTGCTTCGTCAGCTACGCGGTCAACGCGCGCACCGGCCTCGTCGTCGCCACGGGCGCGATCGACAACCTCGGCAAAGGCGCCGCGGGCCAGGCCATCCAAAACGCGAACCTGATGTGCGGAATCCCCGAAGTTTCGGGGCTCGAGGGCCTGCCGGTTTGGCCTTGATCCCGTGACGGGTTCGCGCCCCTCCTGGTTTACTCCGCTCCGGCGGCCAAAGCGCCGCCTCCGCTGCGCGCTTCGCTTGCGTGGGCGGTTGCGGAGATCCAGCTAGGGAACACCGAGGTCGTTCTGGCCCGCGAGCCGCACGTGAGGGCCCCGGGGACACGAACGCCCCGGCGCTGTCAGGCGCCGGGGCGTCGTTGTTAGGGCGAGGCTCATCCGTTGAGGCGGACGATCGCACTCCCCGGCGTCGTGTTCTGGCCCTGCTCGTTCTTCACGAACAGCTCGACTTCGGCCAGCTTCTTCCCGCCTTCTTCCCACTTGCGCTTCACGGTGCCGCCGAGCGTCATCTCGAGGTCCGGCTTGTCCATGCCGCGGTACTGGCAGCTGATCTTCTGGATGCGGCCGCCGTGATCGAGCCAGTTCGACACGAGCTCGCCGAGCGCCGCGTACTTGAAGCGGCCGTGCACGATGATCGAGCCGAGCGCCTTCGACTGCGGGAAGTTGTAGTCGTGGTGCAGCGGATTGAAGTCGCCGCCGCCCGCCGCGTACTTCACGAGCTGCGTCACGCCGGGCTTCTTCTTCAGCACCGGCAGGGCATCGCCTTCCTTGAACGAGTCCCACTTGAGGGGCATCGCGTTTTCCTTTCGACTTGCCCGCGCCGATCCACTCTGAGGAGTGCCGCTTCAATGCGGAAGCGCGGGGGAGATTGAGATTGTTAGGGGCCTAGTAGAACAGACCCTGCGAGCGCTGCGTCGCGACCACGCGGCCGTGCTGGTTCTTCACGGTCGTGAGGTTCGTGACGATCAGCATCTCGCCCATGGCCTTGGTCTCGCGCACGTCGAGGCCCGCGACCTGGCCGGTCACGGTGAGCGTGTCGCCCGCGCAGATGTCCTCGAAGTACTCGGTCTCGGCGCCGCCATCGAGCACGTTCCTGAGGCCGTGCTCGAGGCGCGGGCCCGGCAGCATCGGGCCGGAGAACGTGTCGTTGGACTTGCCGGGGATGAAGATCGCCGTGCCGAAGTAGGTCGCCGGCGCGGGCAGGCTGCGATAGCCGGCCTTCTTCGCGGCGGCTTCGTCGAAGTAGACCGGGTCCGTGTACCCGACGCCGCGCGCGAAGGCGCGCACGCTCGTGGTGGTGACTTCGTGCGTCCACGGCGGCGACTCGACGCCGACCACGGCGCGCATCGCAGGCGTGATCTCGATCTTGGCCATGCGGGGGATCCTCCTGAGAAATGGGAAGCGCGCACCGTACACCAGCGTCGGGGCCGGGCGGGCGACCGGTCATTCCGGCCGGGCCGAAATGATCGCCCGGTCATTTCGGCCCGGCCTGAACGTTCGGCCCTACGTCCCGCGGTAGACCGGCGCGCGCTTCTCGGCGAACGCCCGCGGGCCCTCGAGCGCGTCGGCGCTGCGCATCACGCCCGCGGAGTTGCGCGCCTCGATCGCGAACGCCTCGGCGAGCGCGACGCCGCTCGTCTCGAGCGCGGTGCGCTTGATCGCGCGCAGTGCGAGCGGCCCGTTGCGCGCGAGCCGCGCGGCGATCGCCTCCACCGCTGGCATCAGCTCGCTCGGCTCGACGAGGCGATTCACCAGGCCGAGCGCGAGCGCCTCGCTCGCCGGGATCGGGTCGCCCGTCAGCAGAATCTCCATCGCGCGCGCGAACGGGATCTGGCGCGCGAGGCGCACCATCGAGCCGCCGCCGGGCACGAGCGCGCGCTGCACCTCGGTCAGCCCGAAGCGCGCGTGCTTCACCGCAAAGCGGAGGTCGCAGGCGAGCATCAGCTCGAAGCCGCCCGCGAGCGCATCCCCGTTGATCGCGGCGATCAGCGGCTTGTCGAGCGCGAGCTCCTTCATCAGCGCGGCCTGCATCACGCTGGGCTCGGCCAGCACGCGCCGATCCCACTCGTCCTGCGGCTGCCGGCCGCCCGTCCAGAGCGGCAGCAGCTTCTTCAGGTCGCCGCCGGAGGTGAACATCTCGCTGCCTGCGCCGGTGAGGACGCCGAGGCGCAGTGTGTCGTCGTCGCGCAGCTCCGTGAGCGCGTCCGCGAGCCGGCAGATCGCCTCGGGGCTCAGCGCGTTCTTCACTGCCGGGCGGTTGAAGGTGATCCAGGCAACGCCGTCGCGTTTCTCGAAGAGCAGGTCGGCCATGCGCGCACCGTAGGGCGATTCGCGCGCACGAGCCGCGCGTGACATACTCGCTGCGCGCCCGCGGAGCTCACGATGTCCACCGCCACCGAGATCACGCTGCTCTGGGCCGCCTTCACCGCGACGCACCTCGGCCTCGCGAGCGTGCGCGTCGAGCCGCGACTGCGCGCGAAGCTCGGCGATGTCGGGTTCCTCGGCCTCTACTCGCTCGTCGCGCTCGCGATCTTCATCCCGCTCGTGCGCCTCTACTTCGCGAACCGCCACGGCGGCGCGTGGCTGTGGGCGATCGAAGTGGGGACGCCTCTGCGCGCGGCGCTCTACGTCCTGATGACCCTCGGCGTCGTCATGACGGTCGGTTCGATCCTGCGCCCGAGCCCCGCCGCGCTCGCGCCCGGCGCGAGCAGCGAAGTCGCGGGCCTCTACCGCATCACGCGCCACCCGATGGTGATGGGCCTCGCGCTGCTCTTCGCGCTGCACCTCGTGCCCAACGCCAGCAGCGCCGACGCCGCGTTTTTCGGCGGCTTCGTCGCCTTCTCGCTCGCCGGCGCGTGGCACCAAGACGCCCGCAAGCTCCACGCGCCTCCGCCCGGCTTCCGCGAGTTCCACGCGCACACCGCCTTCATCCCCTTCACGCGCGCGGGCTGGCTCCAAGGCGTGAAGGAAATCCCCGCGCTCGTCTGGTTGTTAGGCATCGCAGCCTCCGCGCTCGCGAGATGGTTCCACCCGCGCGGGCTTTGGTAGTCCGGCAGTCGTCGCGCGCGTTCCGCGACCGAGGCGCGCTCTGAGCCGTGCGCGCTGCCCTCAGCTCCGGGGCATCCAGGGCTCGCTGAAGAACCAATCGAGGGCATCGGGCTGAAAGTCCGATGGCGGCCAGTGTCGTCCCCCCTCGTCCACGACGAACGTGAGGTTGCACCCAAGCTCCTCGAGGTGCCGCTTCATCGGCAGCGCGACGTGCTCGAACGGGAACAGCTCGTCGTGGGTGCCGTAGGTCAGATAGACCGCGGGGCGCAGTGTGTCGGACTCGGCGGCGTCGGCTTCGAGGGCGAGGAAGCCGGCGGCCCAAGCCATCACCGCGCAGAACAGGCCGGGGTTCGAGAGGCCGACGCTGAGCGCGTAGCTCGCGCCGTCGGAGTAGCCGATCAGGGCCTGGCGCCCGCGATCGATCGGGTAGCGGCGGTAGACGAGGTCGTACGCGTACTCGAGGAAGTCGAGGTCAGGGCGCGGCGAGGGCTGATCGGGCTGGAGTGCGCCGCTGTCGTCGCGCATGCCGAGCGCGATCAGATCCCACGTCATGTGAAACGAGCGCGCCACCAGCACGAAGGCCTGCCGCTGCTGCGCCTCGAAGCGGTACGCGCGCATCAGCGCCTCGTCTTGGCGGCCGGCGCCGTGGAGCACGGTCAGCAGCGGGTACTTCTTCGCGGGGTCGATCTCGTCGGGCGTGAAGAGCGCGGCGCGCTGCGGGCCGCGCTCGATCCAGACGAGGCCCGTCGGCACCTCGAAATCCACGGGCTCGGGCGGCTTGTGCGTGACGCGCAGCTTCAGGCTGTCCATGCCGCGAATGCTGCCCCTTGCGCGCCCGATTCGCCGTAGCCGGGTTCACACCTGGGTGCGGCTCGCGAACCGCCCTTCGCCTACCGGCGCCCGGGCCAGTTCCTTAGGCTGCGCGCCTTTCCGGGGGTTCCCTTGCGACGACTGCTCCTCCTGGCGCTCGGCCTCGCGCTCGCGGCCTGCAGCAACTCGAAGCCCGTGAAGGCCCCGGCCCCGCCGACGCCCTCCACCCTGGACGTCGTGAACTTCTCCACCTACCTCGGGAACGACCTCGCCGACAGCGTGCGCGACATCGTGCTCGACACGGCTGCGAGCCCCAACCTCTACGTCACCGGCTCGGCGAAGTCCGCGAACCTGCTGCCCGGCAGCCCGGTCGCGGCATTCGGCGGAAACGAGGACGCCTTCGTCGCGAAGTTCGACGGCAACGGAGCCTTGCTCTGGTGGACGTTCGTGGGCGGTCCGGGGCCCGACAGCGCGTATGCGATCGGGGTCGACGGCAACGGCGACGTCGTGATCGGCGGCGGCGCGGCCGCAGGCTTCCCGGTCACGGGCGGCGCGCTGCTGACACAGTTCCAGGGCGGCGCCGGCGCGTGCGATCCGACGCAGCTGCCGACGAACAACACCACGGTGCCCAGCGGCGCCAGATGCGACCCGGACACCGCCAACCCCGCGCTCGATGGCTTCGTCGCAAAGCTCTCCGGTGCGAACGGCGCGCTCCAGTGGGCGACCTACTTCGGCAGCGGGCGATTCGACGTCAACGTCTACCGAGACGATCCGATGGAGCCTGCGAAGGCGTCGGGTCCGACTCCAACAACAACGTCTACGTCACGGGCGGGACGTACTCTCCAAACCTTCCGACGACGACCGGCGCGTATCAGACGACGCGCAACGCCACGATCTCCGCGTTCGCGGCCGTGCTGAACCGCGACCTCAGCGCGCTGCGCTACGCGACCTACATCGGTGGTTCCGGCGACTCGACGGGCCGCACCGCAGCGGTGCGCGCCGAGGGTCGCTTCACGCTCGGCGGCATCTCCCAGAACGGCTGGCCGCTGCAGAACGCGACCGGCGGCGCAGTCAGCGCCGGCGACGACCACGGTGCGGTCGCCGATATCACCGTTCCGCTCGGCCCAGGCTGATCGCTTCCTCGCCGCCCGCTTGTTAGGGAGAGCGCCGCCTCGGCGGCGCGTGGCGTGCGGTACGCGCAGTGGGGCAGGCTCTGCCTCGCGCGCGGGAGGCGCCGCCATGAAGCTGCTCTGGTTCCATCTCATGCCCTACACGGATCTGCCGGACGACTTCCGCGAGAAGCACTCCTCGGTCTGGGTCGACGTCGACCCCACGCTGTTCGACCCCGCCAAGGCGAACGGCATGTACAACGACTTCCTCGACGAGCTCGAGTTCGCCGCCGAAGTCGGCTTCGATGCGGTGTGCGTGAACGAGCACCACTCGAACGGCTACGGACTCATGCCGTCGCCGAACTTGATCGCCGCCACGCTCGCGCGCCGCACGCGGGACGCAGCGATCTGCGTGATGGGCAACTCGCTCGCGCTCTACAATCCGCCGACCCGCGTCGCGGAGGAGTTCGCGATGCTCGACGTGATCAGCGGCGGGCGGCTGATCGCGGGCTTCCCGGTCGGCACGCCGATGGACACTTGTTACGCCTACGGCATCAACCCGAGCCAGCTGCGCGAGCGTTACCACGAGGCGCACGACCTGGTCGTCAGGGCCTGGGCCGCCGAACAGGCGTTCACGTTTCACGGCCGATACAACCAGCTGCGCTACGTGAACCCGTGGCCGAAGCCGGTGCAGCGCCCGCACCCGCCGATCTGGATCCCGGGCGGCGCGTCGATCGAGACCTGGGATTGGTGCGGCGAGCGCGACTACGTCTACTCGTATCTCTCGTACTTCGGGTACAAGCAGGGCATCGCGACGATGCGCGGCTTCTGGGACGCGATGAAGCGCCTCGGCAAGGAGCCGAACCCGTTCCACGCCGCGTTCTTGCAGTTCGTCGGCGTGGCCGAGACGCGCGAAGAGGCGCTCGAGCTCTACGCCGAGCCCGCGCTCTACTTCTACGAGCGCTGCCTGCACGTCGACTCGCGCTGGTCGGCGCCGCCCGGCTACGCGAGCGAGGCTTCGCTGCGCGCGCGCATGAAGTCGCAGGTGGCGCTCGCCGCAGAGCGCGCGAGCGAGGGCGCGGCGAAGAAGTCGCGCACGACCTTCGAGGACATCGTGCGCCGCGGCTACGTGATCATCGGCAGCCCCGACGAAGTGGCGGAGCAGCTGCGCGAGGTCGCGGTCGACCTGAACGTGGGCCAGCTCATGCTGCTGATGCAGTACGGCAACATGACCAAAGACCTCGCGTTCCATAACACCGAGCTGTTCGCGAAGAAGGTGGCGCCGCAGCTGCGCGGCCTGTTCGAGAACGAGTGGGAGAACCGGTGGTGGCCGCGACCGCTGCCGCTCGCTGCGCGTGCGACCGCGCGCGAGCTGCGGAGCGCGCAAGCGCCGCGCCGCGAGCCGAAGGCGAGTGAAACAAGCCCGGGAGGCGCACGCGCGTGACCACGTTGCGCGAGCACAGCGTGCGGGTGAACGGCGAGAGCGTGCGCGTGTGGGAGAAGGGCGCGGGGCGAACGGTCGGCGTGCTCGCGGGCCTGCTCGGAGCGCCGCGCTGGACGCCATTTCTCGAGTCGCTCGCGCAGCGGCACCACGTGGTGGTGCCCTCGCTCCCCGGCCACGCGGGCGGCGGCGACTTCCGCAAGCTCGACGACATCGCCGACTGGGTGAGCGCCACGCTCGATTTGCTCGACGCCGCCGATCTCGAAGGCGCCGACCTCGTCGGCTTCGGACCCGGCGCGATGCTCGCGGCCGAGTGCGCCGCGTTCTCGCATCCCGTCGCAGGCAAGCTCGTGCTGTGCGCGCCGTTCGGCCTGTTCGACGCGAGCGAGCCGGTCACCGACTTCTGGGCGCGCCGCCCGAACCAGCGCGCGGCAACGTTCTCCGCGCAGCCAGCCGAGTTCGCGCGCGACGTGCTCGCGCCGCCCGCTGGCGCCGACGAGCTCGAGCACCAGATCGCGCAGACGCGCGCGCTCGAAGCCGCCGCGCGCTTGCTGTGGCCGAACTGCGACCGCGGCCTCGCGAAGCGCCTGCACCGCGTGCGCAACGACACGCTGCTCGTGTGGGGCGAGCGCGACGCGATCGTGCCCGCCAGCTACGCGAAGAAGTTTGCCGCGGGAATCACGGGCAACGCGCGGGTGCACGTCATCCCGGGCGCGGGGCACGTGCTCGATCACGACGCCCCCACGGAGCTCGCCGCGGCGATCGAGGAGTTCGTGGGCGAGTAGCGCCGGCGTGCGTCTTTGTCCGCCTGGCTTCGTTGCTGCTCGCTCGCCGCTGCGCGCGCCTCGCCAGTCGGCCAAATCCGCGCACCGGGCGAAGCGGGCGGATCCTAAACGCTCAGCTCCCCGCGCAGCACCGTCACCGCGCGACCTAACAGGTGCACGCGCGCGCCGCGCGTGCGCACCCGCACGACGCCCGTGCGCTGCGAGAGCTGCACGCCGGTGAGCTCGTCGCGCCCGAGGCGCGCGCACCAGAACGGCGCGAGCGAGCAGTGCGCCGACCCCGTGACCGGGTCTTCGTCGACGCCGGCCTTCGGTGCGAAGAAGCGTGAGGTGAAGTCGCACCCCGCGCGCTCGGCACGTGCCGTCGCGATCACGGCGTGGCCCGCCACGTCGCGCAGCGCGCGAAAGTCCGGCTGCAGCGCGAGCAGCGCGGCCTCGCTCGGCAGCACGACGAGCCAGCTCGGTCCATCGCTCGCATTCGGGCGAGGTACTTCGTGCACTGTCGCGTGTGCGAGACCGAGCGCCGCGAGCAGACCCGCGGGCGGCGCGCTCGATTCTGCGCGCGGTGGCAGCGCGGGGAAGTCGAGCTGGATCCACTCGCCTTCGTGCGCGGCCGTGAGCGTTCCCGAGAGGGTCGCGAAGGCGATCGGCGCGTCCGGCTTCGCGCGCCCCGTCTCCCACAGCACATGCGCGCTCGCGAGCGTCGCGTGGCCGCATAGCGGCACCTCGACTGCGGGCGTGAACCAGCGCAGGCGGAAGGCGTCGCCCTCGGGCCACAGGAACGCGGTCTCGGCGAGGTTCATCTCGGCGGCGACGGCCTGCATCCACGCGGCGTCGCGCGGCGCGCCAAGCAGGCAGACCGCCGCGGGGTTGCCGCGAAAGGGCGTGTCGGTGAACGCGTCCACTTGATGGAGAGGGATGAGCTGCGTCATGCCTACGAGCCTAATGCCTCGCGCGCGCGATGGGCTCGGACGCGTGGCGCAGAACGAGGCGCACTCGACCCGGACAAGCCGGGCTGCGGCCGGGTCACAGCCGCGCGAGCAGCTCCTTCACGCGCCGCTCGATCTCGTCGCGCACCTGGCGCACCCCCGCCTCGTCGAGATCGCGCGGGTCGCGCAGCGCCCAGTCGTCGCGGACGCGCGCGCGCACGTGCGGGCACGCATCGCCGCAGCCCATCGTGATCGCAGCGTCGAAGCTGAGATGCTCGACGGCGTCGAGGCCCTTCGACGCGTGCGCCGCGAGGTCGATGCCGCGCTCTCTCATCGCCGCGATCGCCTTCGGGTTCACGCGCCCCGCCGGCCGCGAGCCCGCGCTGTGCGCTTCGACTTCGCCGCCGCCGAGGGCGCGCGCGAACGCTTCCGCCATCTGGCTGCGATTCGAGTTCTCGACGCACACGAACAGCACGCGCTTCATCTTCACCTCGCGAACGCGGCGATGTTACGGTGCCGCGCGGACGCGGAGGTGACGAGCGCATGAAGCACGCGGGCCCCGCAGCGATCGCGCGCCTCGCGCCCTTGATCACGGAGCTGCGCAAGCTCGAAGCGCTGCGCGAGCCGAAGCCCGGCACGTTCTACCGCGGCTCGCAGGCGTTTCTGCACTTCCACGAGGATGCAGCGGGAGACTTCGCGGACCTGAAGGTGGCCGGCGAGTGGCAGCGCTCGCGCGCGACGACGCAGCGTGAGCGCGCGCAGTTGTTGCGGAGCGTGCGCGACGTGCTCGCTCAGAGCGAGAAGCGCTCTTAGCGCAGCGCGCCGTCCGCGCCGTGAGTGAGGCCAGCGGCGCCTGCCCGCTGCTCTCGCAGCGGCGCACGAGCAAGGCGCTGCGCGCGCTACTCAACCCCGAGTCTTCGCGTCCAGCAGCGCGACCAGCTTTTGCGTCGCAATCAGTCGATAGGCCTGCTCGATCAGCCCCGCGACCACGCCCCAGTCGGGCTTCGTGTCGAGCACGATCCCGACCCAGCCGTTGTGTCCGACGTAGGGCGGGCGCCAGAAGCGCGCCGGGTCGCTCTCGATCAGCGCCTCCTGCAGGCCTGGCGGCGCCGGGATCCACACCGACGCATGCGGCGCGCCGTGGTGGTAGTTGTCGAACATCGCGAACACCTTGCCCTTGCCCGCGAACCACGTGGGCTCGCCATGCGAGATCTTCTCCTGCGCTTCCGGCAGCGCGAGACAGAGCTTGCGCAGGCGCGCGAGCACCGGGCCGCTCGTGGTCTTCTTCTGAGCGTCAGTTGTTATGGCTGCACGCTTCGATTCGCGTTTGCGCGCCGTCATCGCGAGGGCTCCCGGTGCGGCCTCGTCCTCAGCGCTCGTGCCAGCTTCGGGCGCCGCTTGGCGCGAGCCTATCACCGCGAGAGCGCTCGCTGGGCTACCAAGGCCAGCGCGGAGGTGCGCGATGAGTGGCGAACAGAGCGAGTCACTCGCGCGCGCATACTTCGCTGCGGTCGAGCGCGGCGATCGCGCAGCGCTGCTCGCGCTATTCGCGCCCGACCTCGTGTGGCGCGTGCCGAAGGGCGCGATCCCGCCCTACGGCGGCGAACACCGCGGCGCGCAGAAGATCGTCGAGATGATGCTCGGCGCGGTCGGCACCGCGTTCGTGCCGGGCACGCAGCGCATCGAGGTGAAGCTGCTGCTCGCGCGCGGCGACGTCGCGATGGCGGAGACGCGCATGACGGCGCAGCGCCCGAACGGCGCGCCTGGCTACGACAACGACTACGTGTTCGTGTTCGAGATGCGCGGCGGACGCATCGCCGAGATCCGCGAGCACGTCGACACGCGCTACGCCGCGAGCGTGTTCGGAGGCTGATGGCGAGCGAAGCGCGCAGCGAGGCGGCGGCGCGGCGGCGCTCGCGGGACATCGAGGAGAACGAGTGGCGCAGAGGTTGTTAGGAAGGGTCGCGATCGTGACGGGCGGCGCGCGCGGGCAGGGCGCGGCGGAGGCGCGGCTCTTCGTCGCCGAGGGAGCGCGCGTCGTGATCGGCGACGTGCTCGCGGCCCAAGGCGAAGCGCTCGCGAAGGAGCTCGGCGCGAGCGCCCGCTTCGTGCGCATGGACGTGAGCGAGTCCGCGGATTGGGAGGCGGCGCTCGCCGCCGCGCGCGAGCTCGGCGCGCTCACCACGCTCGTGAACAACGCGGCGATCCAGCACTACGCGCCGCTCACCGAGACGCGCACCGAGGACTACTTGCGCGTCGTATCCGTGAACCAGCTCGGCTGCTTCCTCGGCATGCGCCACTGCGCGCCGGTGCTAGCGGCGAGCGGCGGCGGCTCGATCGTGAACGTGGCCTCGATGGACGGCACGCGCGGCACGAACGGCATGGTCGCCTACGTGTCGAGCAAGTGGGCCGTGCGCGGGCTCACGAAGGTCGCGGCGATCGAGCTCGGGCCCGCGAAAATTCGCGTCAACACGATCCTGCCCGGCTCGATCCTGACGCCGATGGGCAACCCGAACGACGAGGATCTCGCGACCTACAACCGCCACTTCGCCGGCTACCCGATCCCGCGCATCGGCCAGCCCGAAGAGATCGCGAAGCTCGCGCTGTTCCTCGCCTCGGACGACTCGTCGTATTGCACCGGCGCCGAGTTCCTCGCCGACGGCGGCGCCACTGCGGGCGTGCACTACGAAGGCGTCGTCACGTCGTTTCCGCGGAGGTGACGATGTCGCGATCGAACGCAGCTCGAGAAGCGCAGGTGATTCAGCGCCGCGAAGCGGCGCAGATCGCGCGCAGTGAGCCGAAGGCGAACGGAGAGTCGTAGAAATGGAGAAGCTCGCGTACTTGCTGTGGAACCGAGAGGCGCAGGACGCCGACGAGCTCCGCGATCAGCTGTTAGGGAGCACCGCCGCCGAGCTGCTCGCGGCGGGAGCGCTGCGCTTGCAGGTGAACGTCGCGGACTCGGCGGTCGCGCCGGCGGCGCCGATGCGCATGATGAGCACGCGCCCGCTGCCGAGTGCGCTCGTCACGCTCGCGCTGCACACGCACCTCGATCGCAAGCCCGCGGAGAAGGCGCTCGCGAAGGTTGCGCCGCGCATCGCGGGCTACCTCGTGCTCGAGTCCGAGCCGATCGTGAACACGAAGCAGCGCGCGCGCGAGGGCGAGCGCACGCCGGGCTACTCGCAGCTCGCGCTGATCCAGCGCCCGCCGCGGCTCGACGCCGAGCATTGGCTCCAGATCTGGCAGGGCTCGCACACGACCGTCGCGAAGGAGACGCAGTCCACGTTTCGCTACGTGCAGAACCGCGTCGTGCAGACGCTCACGTACGCCGCGCCCCGCTTCGACGCGATCGTCGAGGAGTGCTTCCCCGCCGCCGCGATGACGAGCCAGCACGCGTTCTACGACGCCGTGGGCGACGACGCGAAGCTCGACGCGAATCGCAAGCGCATGCTGGAGAGCAGCGGCCGCTTCATCGACTTCGACCGCATCGACGTGATCCCGATGAGCGAGTACGTGATGCGAGGGTGACGTTTCGGCCGGGCCGATTTGTCGCACGGTCGTTTCGGCCCGGCCGAAACGTCGCAGGGGCGAGCGCGATGGACGCCGCCGCATTCCAGCGATTCACTGCTTGGGCCGAGCACGCGCTCGGCGGCAAGGTCGTGCGCGCGGAGCGGCAGGGCGAGCGGCGCTCGGGCGGGCGGCCGGCGTGGTTTCTCGACGTCGCGCGCGGCGGCGAGGTGCTCGCTTGTTATGCGCGCATGGACCGCGGCGCGGAGCAGCTGATCTCGCGCGAGTTCACGCTCGAGCGCGAGCATCGCGTGCTGCGCGCGCTCGGCGAGGCGGGCGCGCGCGTGCCGCGCGTGTACGGCTTCTGCCGCGATCCCGCGGGCATCTTGATGGAGCGCGTGCGCGGCGACTTCGACTACACGCAGCTCGCGCCCGGGTCCGCGCGCGACGCGCTCGACGACGACTTCCTGCGCGAGCTCGTGCGCGTCCACCAGCTCGACCCCGCGCGCTTCGTCGCCGCGGGCATCGAGTCGCCGGCGAGCGCCGAGCAGACCGCGCTGCACGATCTCGCGCTGTGGGAGCGCGCCTACCGCCGCGCCCTCGTGCGCCCGGTACCCGTCGTCGAGTTCGCGACGCGCTGGCTGCGACGAAATCTTCCCGCGCCGCCGCAGCGACTCTCGCTCGTGCAGGGCGACACGGGGCCAGGGCAGTTCCTGTTCGACATGGCCCCCGCGGACAGCGCTCGCGGCTTGCCGCGCGCCACCGCGATCATCGACTGGGAGTTCGCGCACCTCGGCGACCCGGTGCTCGACCTCGCGCAGATCCGCACGCGCGACTTCTACAACCCCGGCATCGACCTCGCGCGCTGGCTCGTACGCTACGAGCAGTTATCAGGCTCGCGCGTCGATCGTCGCAAGCTCGCCTACTACACCGTGAAGTCGATGGCGATCACGCCGCTCGCGCTCGCGGGAATGGTGCAGCACATGCACCCGCGCACCGATCACGCCGAGTGGTTCGCGCAAGACGTGTGTTACAAGCGCGCCACCGCCGAAGCGCTGTGCGAAGCGATCGGCGCCCCGGCCACGCCACCCGAGCTTCCTGCCGAAGCTGTTACGGAGCGCAGCGCGATCTTCGACGTGCTCGAGGAGAATTTGCGCGACGAGCACAAGCCCGCCGCGCCCGATGACTACGCGCGCTATCGCCTCGATCTCGCGCGCCGCCTCGCGAGACACCTGCGCAACGCCGACGCGTTCGGCGCCGCGCTCGAAGCGGAAGAGCTGCAGGAGATCGCACGGCTCACGGGCGCGAAGTCGCGCACGCTCGCGGAGGGCGACGCCGCGCTCACCGCACTGATCGCCGCGAACGAAGGCGCGCGCGACTACGAGATCGCGGCGTATCTCTACCGCCGTGCCGTGCGCGACGAGGCGCTCTGGCGCGGCGCGCTAGGGGCGGGCGAGAAGGCGGTCTACCAGCGCCTCCGTTGAAGCAGAAGAGGCGAGGGGCTTGCGCCGCCTCGCCTCTTCGTTCGCCCCGCGCGCGCTCAGGCTCGCGGCGCGTCCTTCAGCTCCCAGCGCACGTACGCGCGCTTCACGCCGCCGACGAAGCTCGAGTTGATGCGCTCCACCGTGCGCGCGCGCTCGATCGAGACGAGGCGTTCGCGCAGCTGCGCGAACAGCGCGCGCAGCTCGAGCCGCGCGAGGTGCGCGCCGAGGCAGACGTGCTCGCCGCGCCCGAAGCCGATGTGGTTGTTGGGGTTTCGCGTGATGTCGAACTCGAACGGGCGCTCGAAGATCTCCTCGTCGCGGTTGCCCGAGGCGTAGAAGAGGCACACCGACTCGCCCTGCTTGATCGTGCGGCCGCGCACTTCGAGGTCGCGGGTCGCGGTGCGCGTGAACTGATTCACGGGCGTCACCCAGCGCACCGTCTCCTCGATCATCCCCTCGACGAGATCCGCGCGCTTCTGCAGCAGCGCGCACTGCGCCGGGTTGTCGATCAGCGCCTGCACGCCGCCGGTCATCGCGTTGCGCGTCGTCTCGTTGCCGGCGACGACGAGCAAGAAGTAATACGAGAGCAACTCGAAGACGGGCAGCGGCTCGCCGTTGATCTTGGCCTGCGCGACGACGGAGATGATGTCGTCCTGCGGGTTCTTGCGGCGCTCCTCCGACAGCGCGTGGAAGTACTTGAACAGCTCCATGCGCGCCTGATCGGCGGTCTCGCGCGTCGTGCGGCCCTGCTGAAACTCGGGCTCCTCGGGCGCGATCGTCTCGTTCGTCCACTTGAACAGCAGCGGCCAGTCCCGCTCCGGCACGCCGAGCATCAGCCCGATCACCGCGATCGTGATGGGCGCGGAGACCTCCATCACGAAGTCGAAGTCGCCGGTCTTGGCCTGCGCCTTGTCGAGAATCTGCTTCGTGATCAGGTGAACCTTCGGCTCCCACACCTTCACCGTGCGCGGCGTGAACCACTTCGACGAGAGCTGCCGATACTGCGCGTGCTCGGGCGGATCCATGTTCAGCAGATGCCGCGCTTGCAGCTCGCCCTCGACCGGCTCGAAGTTCTCGTCGAACACGGCGAGCCGCGGCTGGATGATGAAGTCCGCCGGGTTCTTCCCGATGTCGACGATGTCCGCGTGCTTCGTGATCGCCCAGAACGGCTTGAAGCGTTCGCTGCCCGCGTAGAAGCGAACCGGGTCGTTGTTACGGAGCCACGTCCACGCCTCGTGCGGGTAGCCGTGATCGCGATAGGTCTCGGGACCGACGATGTCCTCGATTCCGGGCGCGCTGGTGAAGGTGAGCTGCGTGGCAGCGGCCATGGCGTCTCCATCCGGTAGTGGGCGGTGTCGCACGCTAGCTCACCCGACCGATCGGTCGAGTGGCAACCGCAGCATTCTCGGGGCTTTTTGATCGGCCACGCCCGAGGCGTGCTGAGGAATTCCTCAGGGCCTGCGCCAAGCTCGGCGCCGCACGGAGGCCTCGATGACGGACCCGACTCAGCTCGCGACACAGCTCGGTGTCGGCCCCGAGTGGGCGCGCGCGTTCGCGGAGGTGGAGCGGCTCGTCGGCGGGCGCATCGTGCGCGCCGAGAAGCAGCCGCGCTGGCGGCCCGCGTTCTTCCTCGACGTCGAGGTCGCGGGCGAGACGCGCGCGGTCTACCTGCGCGGCGATCGCGGCGAGCTGCAGCACGGCGTGTACGGGCTCGATCACGAGTACCGCGTGCTGTGCGCGCTCGAAGCCGAAGGCGTCCCGGTGCCGCACGTCTACGGCTTCGTCGAGGAGCCGCTCGCGATCGTGATGGCGCGCGCGCCGGGCCGCGTGAACCTCGCCACCGCGAAGGACGAGAGCGAGCGCCGTGCGGTGCTCGATCACTGGATCGCGATCCTCGCCGCGATGCATCGCCTGCCGCTGGCGCGCTTCGAGTCATTAGGGCTCGAGCGCCCGAAGAGCGCGGAGCAGCTCGGCCTCGGCGATTTCCCGCGCTGGGAGAAGTCGTGGCGCGAGCGGAAGAACCGACCCGATCCGCGCATCGAGTGGGTGATCGCGTGGCTGCACCGCAACGTGCCGAAGCACCGCACGCGGCCGGCGATGATCCAGGGCGACGCGGGCCAGTTCCTGTTCGAGCACGGCCGCGTGACCGCGATGATCGATCTCGAGCTCGCCTACATCGGCGATCCGCTCGCCGACCTCGCTGGCATGCTGAACCGCGACCTCTCCGAGCCGATGGGCGACCTGAACCGCGCCTTCCACCGCTACGCGGACCTCATGGGTGAGCCGCTCGACGTGAAGACCGTCTGGTATCACACGGCGCGCTTCGGCATCTGCACGCCGATCGCGTGTGCGCCGCTGCTCGCCGCGCCGCCCGCGCAGTTCAACCACCCCGTCTATCTCGGCTGGGACATCGTGTACGGGCGCATCGCGCTCGAAGCGATCGCGCGCTTCAGCGGGATCGCGCTGCGCGAGCCCGAGCTGCCGGAGCCCGCGCCCTCGCGCCATGCGCCCGGCTTCGAGCAGCTGCTCGCGACGCTCGCGGCGCTCCCGCGCGGCTACGAGGCCGACACCGCGTACCGCATCGCGCAGTGGGCGCGCGAGCTCGACGCGCGCGGCGCCGCGATCGAGCGCGACGACGCAGAGGAGGTGGCGCGCCTGACAGGCGCGCGGGTGTCGCCCGGGCTCGATGCCGACCGCGCGCTCGAAGCGTTCGTGACCAGCGCGGGCGCCGAGCGCGACGAGGAGATCCTGCAGCTGCTCTACCGCCGCACCAAGCGCCAGCAAGCGCTGATGCAGCCCGCGTTGCGCGAGCTCGAGCATGCGCGCCTGCACGAGATTCGCGAGGAGGCATCGTGGCGATAAGGGCCTTCATCTCGTACTCGCACGATTCCCCGGGCCACAAGCAATGGGTGGCCAAGCTCGCCACGGATCTCCGGATGAACGGAGTCGAGACGACGCTCGATCAGTGGGATCTCCGCCCGGGAGACGATGTCGCTCGATTCATGGAGGAAGGTCTACGTGACGCTGAGCGAGTCGTCGTCGTCTGCTCCCGCGAGTACGTCGATCGAGCTAACGCGGGCAAGGGCGGCGTGGGATACGAGAAGGCGATCGTCTCCGCAGAGATCGTCCGAGATTTGGGCACCCGGAAGTTCATTCCGATCGTGCGCGGTGCCTCCAATCCTCCTGTGCCCACCTTCCTCGGCTATCGCTTCTACCTCGACTTCGAAGACGACCAGAAGTACCAGAGTGCATTCGAAGCGTTGCTTCGAGAGATCCTTGGGGTGCCAGATCCCGGGAAACCGCCGCTGGGAAGGAACCCGTTTGGAGCGGACGGACGTGGCTCGATCACATTCTCTTCAGTGGCCATCCAACCCGTCGGGTTGACTTCGGTCGTGCCCGATATCGCGCCTGTCGTTCCCACTCAGAAGGGCATGGTCGAGGTGCGGCGGCAGGCGCGCGAACTCATCGCCGAGTCGGCTCACTTGATCCGATTAGACGAGTTCTCGACGCGAGTCCTCGAGGCGACCGCCAAGAGCATCAGGGAGTCTCAACTTGCGGATTTCTCCATCCAACCGACTGCGCAGGTGTTCGCCGACCGAATCGCAATTGGAAACGACGCGACTGATCAGGCGTGCGCGCTGTTCGCCGAAGGTCTCCAGTGGGCGAACGAAGGACAGCTGACAGTGCTGTCTGCCGCCTTCTCTCGGCTGGGCACGTTCAGTCAGCCCACCGGGACGTTCTATCCCGCTTGGGTCGGGGTCGCTCGGTATCCGGCGCTCAGAATCGCCTACGCGGGAGGAATCCCCGCTGTCGCAAGGAAGTCGTTCCGAGCGCTAAAGGCATTGTGGATCGACGCGACCGGGCGAACCGAACGTAGAACCGAAGCACTTTCTATGGTTACGGCCCTCCACGAGGAGTCTCCCTTTCACCAGGAAGTCTGGAGGTGGTTGCCTGGAAAGGAGCGGCACCACACACCTGTGTCCGCGTATCTGCAAGAGAACTTGGCTCCACTCTTGATGGACTGCTTCCGCGACGAAGAGGCTTACAGCGAAGCGTTCGATGAGTTCGAACTCCTGCAAGCCATGGTCTATGCGGACGTCGATGCAAGAGGCGACCAGTTCGGATTTTGGGCTCCGCTGGGTGCATTCCTTTGGAGGCGGCGGCGACCCGATGCGCTCGCCCGTGCAAAGGCACTGATTGAGAGCGAGAGAGAGCGATGGGAACCGCTTCGCGGGGGCCTCTTCGGAGGGATGCCGGACCGGGCACTCGTAGCGTTGCAAAAGGTTGAAGACCTCACAGGAAGGATCCGCGGCGCTAAGGGCATCTGGTAGCGCCGACCCTACGGCGTGTACCAGATCGCGCTCGTGTAGGCGCGCTCCTGCAGCACCGCGGGCGGGTCCGCGGGATGGCCGAGCTTCAGCGCGAGTGCGTCGTAGAGCGTGTGGCGTGGCGTCGGGATCTGGAGCGCGCGCACGTAGTAGAAGGCGCGCTGCGCGGGATCGAAGTCGGGGTCGCGCCACACGACAGCGAGCTGCGCGGCGCCGATCGTGTTCGCGAACTTGCCGGTCGCGACATCGACCGAGCTGCCCACCGCCGGGAGCTTCCCGTCCGCGCCGGGCTTGCGGTCGCCCGACCACGCGATGTCGTAGACGCGCTCGCGCGCTTTGCCGTCCGCTCCGAGCCAGCCCTTCACGATCTGCACGCGATCGAGGTTGGCGCCGACGGGATCCTTCGCCACGTGTACGAGGAACGCGGGCGCCCGGCCGCGCGGCGCGCTCGTCAGGTCGCCGCCCATCGGCACGCCCTTCGCGTAGCCGACGCTCGCGACGTCCTTCGCGCGCGCATCGCTCGGCTTGAACCCGAAGCCGCCGAAGAAGCGCACCGCGATGCGCGGGCCAGTGGTCGCGTACACCTCCTTGCGGCGGAACGCGGCGAAGATCGCGTCGCGCGTGTTCGCCGCGGCCCACACGCCGGCGAGGCCCGAAGCGCTCATCCGCGAATAGGGCACGCTGCCGTTCTCGACGAACTTGCTCTCGGGGATCGAGTCGCGCGCGGTCTTGCCGTGGAAGTTGTCCTCGTCGGGCGACGACGCGCTCGTGTGCGCGTCGGTCGAGCCGATCACGCCGAACTTGTAGGGGTTGATGCCCGCGCGCGACTCGATCTCGAGGCCCCGCAACAACGCGGTGCGCGCGTAGGAGCCGGCCTTCGGCGGCGGCGCCGGAGGCAGCGCGCCATCCGGCTGTGCCTTCAGCAAGTAGTCGAAGATCTCGAAGCCGGCGAGCTCGTCGCTCGGCGAGAGCTCCGCGCGCGTCTCCGAGTCGCCCTTGATCTGCGTCACCTCGACGATCGGTTCCCAGCGCGCGCGCGTGCGCGCGTAGTCGGCGCTGATCGGGCGGCCTGCGCTGTCGACTTCGTCGAACATCATCCCGTCCGACAGGTTCGAGTTGTGCGGGATCGAGATGAAGTCGTTGCCCGCCGCCGCTTGCTGCTCGAACCAGCGCCAAAGGCCTTCGGGCTGATCGCTGTCGAAGTTGCTGAACGGGAGGAACTTCTGCGCCGCCGCCGCGCTCGCGGGCGTGAACACGACGCGATGCAGATTCCGGCCATCGGGCATCGAGGTCCACTCCCAGCCGACGAAGCTCGTGAACTTGCCGGGCTGGTTGTGGCTCTCCGTGATCGCCGTGCTCTCTTCCCAGATCGAGCGCGAGATGTCGCCGCCGAAGTCCGCGATCGGGACGTTGTCGTTCACCGCGCGCATGAACTCCTGGAACACGCTCGTGATGTCGCCCGCACTCATGCGCTCGAGCCAGCGCTTCCCGGTATCCGTGGCGGCGAGCGCCGGGTCGCCGCCGAACAGCTTGTACGGAACGCCCAACATCTCGGCGTGATCGGAGACGACGAGGAAGTCGAGCGGGCGATCCAGCTGGATGCGCGCCTTGTGATAGGGGTGGACCATCGGCAGGCCCTTCGCGAAGCGGTAGGCATCGTCGGGGTTCGCGGTGCGGTTGCCGAAGACGTACGCGTCGGGAGAGAACGACGTGTGGAGGTGAGTGTCTCCCCATAACAGCTGCGTCTGCTGCGCCGAGCCAGCAGCGGCGAACGCGAGCACGGCGAGCGAGAGCGCGATGCGCTGAAGCATGGTGAGCCTCCCGGCCGCGCACACTATTCGCGATCAGCGCGCTGCGAAAGACGCGACGCGCTCCACCGTCCAGTACGCGGCGAGGCAGCCCACGCCGAAGGCGGCGGCGCGTTCGGCGCGTGGCAACAGCGCCGCGAGCTCAGCCCGCTCGCGCCACGCGCGCCGCGCGAGCGCTGCGAGCGCGAACGCAGCCGCCACGAACGCGAGCTGCCCGAGCTCGACCCCGGCGTTGAAGGCGAGCAGCGCCGTGGGAATCTCGGTCTGCGGAAGACCGATCTCGCGCAGCGCGCCCGCGAAGCCGAAGCCGTGCAGCAGCCCGAAGCTGCTCGACACGGCGACAGGCGCGCGCCGCGTCAACGATGCGCGCGGCGCGCGCGCGAGCTCGCTCGCGACGAACACGACCGAGAGCGCGATCACGGTCTCCACCGGCGCGCTCGGGAGGCGCACCACGTCGAGCGCCGACGCCGCGAGCGTGACCGAGTGCGCGAGCGTGAAGCCCGTGACGGTGACGACGACGCGACGCGGCGTACGTGCCAATAACAACAGACACGCGAGGAACAGCAGGTGGTCCACGCCATCCGCGATGTGCCGCGCGCCGAGCGCCATGTACTGCGCCGCGACGCCCCGCTTCGTCGCGAGCGCGGGCGGGGTCCAGCGCGACTCCTCGGGCGAGAGCAGCGCGGTGTGCACCTCGCCGTTCGCGCGCGTGAAGCGAATCAGCGTCTGGATCGACGGATTCGCGAGCGGGTAGCGCACCGCGAGTTCCGGGCTCGCACTTGTACAGCGAAAGCGCGCTGCGCGCAGGATCGCGTCGCCCGCGTGCTGCTCGGTGCGATCGCCGACGAGCATGCAGCCGCTGAGCTCGACGTCCGGCAGATCGAAGCGCGGCACGCTCGCCGGAATGCGCCACTGCGCCGCCAGCTCGCCGCGCGCGCTCTCGCGCACCTCGACATAGAGCGGGCGGGCTTCGTGTGCGCGCGCCGCAGACGCGAGGGCGAGCAGCGCGAGCGCGAACAGGAGCGCGCACCTGGGACGTAAGTGCACCACGAGCCGGCGCGGACGATGTGCACGTACGTCCCAGGTGCGCGCTTGGGTGCACGTGCGTCCCAGGTGCGCGCTCATGGCGCCTCGCGCACTTCGTAGCGCGCGATCAGCTCGGCGACGGCGCTCGCGAGCGCGCGCTCTCCGGCTTCGCGCTGGGCGTCTTCGGCGACGCGCGCGCGAATCTCGGCGAGTTCGGGCGTGCGTGCGGGTGCGCGCGCGGACACGAGCACGAGGTGCGCGCCGTAGGGAGATGCGTACGGGCCGCGCCACTCCTCGCTCGGTGCGAGCGCGAACACGGCGTCGGCCAGCGCCGCGCCGAAGTGGCTCGCAACGAAGTCGTGCGTGCGCTCGACGTAGTTCACGTGGAACGCGAAGCGGTCGCCGTGCTGCGGGGCCTCGTCGAAGCGCACCCGCGCGCGGTTCAGCGCGGTGAGCTTCGCACGCGCGGCCGCGAGCGCGGCCTCGGCGCCGCGCTGCTCGGCGTCGAAGAACACGTGCGTGAAGGTGACGCTCGCCGGCTCCGCGTAGTCGGCGGCGTGCGCGGCGTAGAAAGACGCGAGCTCGGCGTAGCTGATCGGCGCGGGAGCGCTCGCTCCGCGCAGCGCGAACTCGAGCTTCTGCACGAGGCGCTGGCGGATCACGTAGTCGTCGCGCGCGAGGCCGAGCCGCATGGCCTCGCGGTGCAGCGCCTCTTCGCGCACGAAGTCGTCGCGCAGCGCCTGCCGCGCGGTGGGCGAGAGCCCGTCGTAGAGATGGGCCGCGGCGCCCGCGTCGAAGGCGCGCGAGCGGTACTGGACGAACTCGAGCAGCGCCGCGCGGTCGACCACGATCACGCGCTCGTCCGCGTCGCGCGGATCGCCCGCGATCGCGCGGTGCAGCGCGAACAGTGCGAGGCCCGCGAGGGCGAAGTGCAGCAGCGGTTCGCGGAGCAGGGCGCGCATCGCGCGAGTGGAACGCAGCGATCGCGCTGCGCGCAAGCGTCGCTTCGCGTCTCCTCAGCCGACTGGGACGATCTTGCCGAGCGCGTATCCGCCGAGCAGCGGGCGCCTTCGGCGCGCGAAGTCGCGGGCCTGTACTCGTTCGAAGGCGGGTGCGGCGGAAGCAGCGCCATCGCTTGATAGGCCTCGGCGACGAGCTCCGAACAGAAGAGGCTGTCGAGCCGCTCGCCACGCCACTTCCCGAACCAGCCCTTGAACGCGGAGCGCACGAGCTCGAGCTTGTCCTCTTCGTACGGGCGCCCTGATAACTCAGCGCGACGTTTCGTGAGCGCCGCCTCCATCTCTGCCGTGATCGGCTTGTCGAGGGGCCGCAGCTTGAACTCGCCGTCGTACGTGGCGAGCCGCTCACTCAAGGGCACGAGCTGCACGCCGTGCTGCTTCCTTCCCGTTTCGATGTCCGCGAGATCGGCGAGCGTCGTCGACTCCCACAGCAGCACGCGATCCGGGAACTTCGGCGAGCGCACCACCACGCCCACGTGTGACCACTTCCCGCCGATCGCCCACTTGATCACGCTCGAGAAGAAGCTCGCACCCGAGAACAGCACGAGGTCGCCCGTCTTCAAGTCGCTGCGGACGTCGGCGTACTTCGGTCGTTCGCTCGCAGCTCCGGCCATGTCGCCTCACTTCTCAGTTCGAGCTCACAGTCCCAGCGGCGCGCACGTCGAAGCGGCGCAGCTTGCTGCGCGAGTCGCCGTTCTCGTCCGTGCCCACGAGCAGCGTCGTGTCGTCGATCCACTCGATCGCCTCCAGGCCGCGCTTCGACGCCGGGATGAAGGCGCGCTTCGAAGCGAGCCAGTTGTCTCCCTGCGCGGGGCGATCGAACAGCCAGATGCCCGTCAGCGAGAGCAACGCGAGCCGCTTCCCGCTCGGCGAGAGCGCGGCGTCAGTCGCGGCCCAGATGTCCCGCGTGCTGCCGACGAGCGCCAACTCGCTCACCTCGTCCTTGCGTACGTCCGCGAGCTTCAGCCGGTAGAGCTTCGCGCCGTAGCCGAACTTGCTCTGCGACTCGCGGTGCTTCGTCACGAAGTAGAGCGCGCCGCGGTCGAAGAAGAGCGCCTCGCAGTCGAACTCGAGGCGCGTGGGCGGGAATGAGACTTGGTCGGGGTAGCGGACGCGGATGAAGCGCTTCGCGCGGACTTGCGCCGTGCCGGGCGTCGGCTCCGGGATCTCGTACACGCCGAGATCGCGGCGATCGTTTGCGTTGTTCCCCATGTCCGCGACGTAGAGAACGCCGCCGCTGCGCGTGACGTCTTCCCAGTCTTCGTTCTCGGCGCCGGCGATTTCAGTCGGCGCGGCCGCGGCCCCGCCGTTCGCGCGAATCGCGAAGAGGCGCGCCGCGCCGTCGTCGTTGTGCGCCCAATGAGTCCCAGAATGCGCGCCGCTCGCGGCGAGGCCGCTGAGCTCGGTCAGCTTCTTCGGCTCCACCTTGCGCCACTCGCCGTCGGCGCACGCGGGCATGCTCGCGGCGAGCAGCGCAAGCACGAAGATTCCGCGCGCTCCGCGCTGTGCGACTCGTTTCACCGCGATGCTCCCGTGACTGCGCCGCACTACTGTCGCGCGCCTCGCAGGAGTTCACATGCAGTTCTCGATGATCTTCGAAGCGCAGACCTCCGACCCGTCGCCGAATGGCGAGCAGCGCGTGATGCGCGAGTCGGTGGAGCAAGCGCTGCTCGCGGAGGAGATGGGCTTCGACCGCGTGTGGGCCGTCGAGCACCACTGTCTCAAGTGGTACGCGCACATGAGCGCGCCGGAGACGTTTCTCGCCTACGTCGCAGGCAAGACGAGCCGAATTCGCATCGGACATGGCGTGGTGTGCCTGCCGTATCGCATGAATCACCCGGTGAAGGTCGCCGAGCGCATCGGCATGCTCGACATCCTCTCGAACGGGCGCGTCGATTTCGGCGTCGGGAAGGGCGGTACGCAGCAAGAGAGCGGCGCGTTCCAAACGAACGTCGGCGACATCTCGCCGCAGCTCGAAGCGAGCGCGCGCATGATTCCGCGCATGTGGCGTGAGGATATGTTCGAGCACAGCGGCGATGGCATGGAGATTCCGCGGCGCCCGATTCACCCGAAGCCGGTGCAGCAGCCGCACCCGCCGATGTTTCTCGCGTGCACGCGCGAGGCGACGCTCAACCAAGCGGGCGAGTGGGGCGTGGGAGCGCTGTGCCTCGGCTTCGCGGGCCCCGAGGACATCGCGAAGAAGAACCGCATCTACCGCGCCGCGCTGAAGCGGCGCACGAGCGCGACGCAGGTGGGCGAATTCACGAACGAGCACCTCTCGGCGCTCTGCCCCGCGATCGTGTTAGGGGATCGCGACGCCGCGAAGAAGATCGGTCACCGCGGCCAGCGCTATTTCGCCGAAGCCATCAACCACTGGTACGACCCCACCGGCCAAGCCCCGCAGCCGCGCACGTTCGTCGACGGCGACGACGCGGACGTGCTGCTGCAAACCGGTCAGGCGATCGTCGCGCGGCTCAACGAGGAGAAGATCGAAGTCGGCACCGAGACGACGGGCATGTACAACCCGAACAACGCCTACGGGAACGTCGCCGACGCGATCGAGTACGTGGAGAGGCTGATCGCCGCCGGCGCCGACGAGATCATGTTCCTGCTGCAGATGGGCACCGTCCCGCAGGACGCGATCCTCGAGTCGATTCGGAACCTCGGGAAGCACGTGATCCCGAAGTATCGGAGCGCGCAGCGCGACTAAAGGGTCGCGCTCGCGCGCTTCACGCGCGCCGCGATCCTCAGCGCCATCGCCCCTAACAACGCCGCCACGATGCCGACGTACAGCACCTGGTGGCCCACGCCGAGGTTCTCGAACGCGTGAGGGATCGTGCCTGCGTTCGTCTGCGTGAACACGAACCAGATCCACCACGCACCCGCGGTGTGCAGCGTGTTCCAGGCGCGCGCGCCGATTGCGGCGCGGGCGGCGTCGCTCGAGGTGAGCGCCATCGCGAACTAGAGCGCGAAGCCGAGGCCGCCGCCGATCAGGCCGACGAGGTCGGGCTCGTAGCTCGCGAAGCGGCTGAACAGCAGGACCAGCGAGACGCCTTGTAGGAGCTGCGCGTAGGCGGCGGAGACGCCGAGGTAGCGGCGGTTCGCGAGCAGCCAGCGCGTGGCGTCGTTCTTCACGAACTGGCGAAGCGGGCGCGCGATGAAGGTGAGCAGGAACAGCGCGACCGAGGCGCGCGCGGTGGCGCGAACCCAGGCGCGCACGCTGTTTTCGCTCACGCCGCCGCCCGCGAACAGCGCGACCGACGCGACGCTGAGCACGAGCACGATGCGCAGCGTGAGGCCCCAGCCGCGCTGGGAGGTGGAGGTGTTAGGGGCGGCAGCGCTGGTCATGTCGGCTCCGTGGCGCGCGCAGGCTACCCGCCTCGATGCGGCGCGCGAGCTTGCGGATACTGCGCCGCGATCAGCGAGGAGCGGCCATGGCGGAGGAAGTGCGCGGCATCGATCGAGAGCGCGTCTCGGGGTGGCTCGCGGAGAATCTTGCGGGCGCGAAGGCGCCGTTCGCGTTCGAGCTGATCGCCGCCGGCGGCTCCAATCTCACGTATCGCGTGAGCGACGCCGCGGGCGCGCGGTTCGCGCTGCGGCGCCCGCCCGTCGCCGCGCGCATCGCCACCGCGCACGACATGGCGCGCGAGTGGAAGATCATGGCGGCGCTCGCGAAGAGCGCGGTGCCGGTGCCGTCGATGCTCGCGTATTGCGCTGACGACGCGGTGAATGGCGCGCCCTTCTACGTGATGTCGTTCGTCGAGGGGCTGATCCTGCGCAACGCACAGCAGGCGGCCGTCCTCGATGCGCAGGAGAAAGAGCGCGCGACGTGCTCGCTGATCGCGGTACAGGCCGCGCTCCACACGCTCGACGTGGACGCGGTCGGCCTCGGCGATCTCGCGAAGCAGCGCGGCGGCTACGTGGAGCGGCAGCTCGCGCGCTGGCGCAAGCAGGCCGAGGCATCGACGATGCGCGCGATTCCGCACATGGCCGAGGTGCACGCCCGTCTCGCTCGCGCGATTCCGCGCGAAGTCGCGCGCCCCGCGCTCGCGCACGGCGACTATCGCTTCGACAACGTCGTGATGGACGCGGAGCAGCGCGTGATCGCCGTGCTCGACTGGGAGCTGTGCACGATCGGCGATCCCATCGCCGACTTCTGCTGGTCGCTCATGTACTGGGCGGCGCCGGGCGCGCAGAACACGTGGCTGCAGGATCCGCCCACGCAGGCGCCGGGCTTCTGCACCCGCGCCGAAGTGTGCGAGCGCTACGCGCGCGCGACGGGATTCGATCTCTCGAAGCTCGCTTATTACGAAGCCTTCTCGTGGTGGAAGATGGCGTGCCTCATCGAGGGCGTGTCGGCGCGCGTGAAGGCGGGCGCGACGGGCGGCATGCGCTCGGGCTCGTACGAGAGCGTGATCGAGCGCGCGGACGCGTACTTCGCGCGCGCGGAAGCGCTGTCGCGCGCGCTCTAGAACGAGATCGGCAGCCGCTCGTAGCCCTGCACGAACTCGGTGTCGTGCCGCTTCGCGCGCGAGAGGTCGACGCTGTACTCGCGCGCGCGCGCGAGGATGGCTTCGAGGCAGAGGCGGCCCTCGAGCTTCGCGACGTGCTGGCCGAGGCAGGCATGTTGGCCCGCGCCGAACGAAGCGATGCGCAGCGGCTTGCGCGTCACGTCGAACACGTCGGGGTTCGCGAACTCGCGCTCGTCGCGATTGGCCGAGGGGTAGAGCATCAGCACGCCCTGCCCAGGTGTCAGGGACTGGCCGTGCAGCGAGAGCGGCTTCGTCACGGTGCGGCACAGGAACTGCGTGGGCATGTCGTAACGCACGACCTCGGTGAACGCGTCCGCGATGCCGCTCGGATCGCGCGCGAGCGCGGCGCGCTGCGCGGGGTGTTCCCACAGCCGCACCAGCGCGCTCGCGAGCACCTTCGGGAACGTCACGCTGCCGCCGACGATCAGCTCGCTCACGTGGGATGCGGCCTCTGCGTCGGGCATGCGCGCGCCGCCGAGCTCGATCGAGGCGAGCGCATCGAGCGCGCTGCCGCTGCGAGACGGCGCCGCGCGTTCCTCGCGCACGCGATCGAGGCAGTAGTCATTCAGCTCGCCCATCGCGGCCCAGCCGTCGGCGGAGATGCCTTGCTGCGAAGGGTCGTGCGTGAAGTATCGCTCCACGAGGCGACGCAGGTACTCACCGTCCGCGAGCGGCAGCCCGATCGCGAGGCACGCCACCTTCGTCGAGAGCTTCGAGCCCACGTCCGCCACGATGTCGCAGCCGCCGCGCGCGAACGCGGGCGCGAGCAGTTCCGCGACGAGATCGCGCACGCGCGCCTCCATCTCGCGCAGCTGCTTCGGCAGGAACGCGGGGCGCACCGCGGCGCGCAGCACGGAGTGCACGGGCGGATCCGTGGAGTTGAGCATCGGCGTCACGGGCTGTTCGCGCGTCACGACCTGCGCCGACGCGGTGCCCTTCGAGACGGTGAAGCGCGCGGTGTCGCTCGAGATCGCCCACACGTCTTCGAAGCGCGAGATCGCCCAGCAGTCGTACTTCGGCAGATACAGCGCGGGCGCCTCGTCGCGCAGCTGCTTGTAGATCGGATACGGGTCGCGCAGCACCGCCGACGAGAAAGGGTCGTAGTCGATCACGCGCGTCACTCCAGCTCGGTAGGCGGGCGCGCATCGTGCCCGAGCGCGCGCGGCGCCGCCAGCGAATTTCTCAGAATGCGATCGGGAGCCTCGCGTAGCCCTGCACGAACTCCGTGTTGAAGCGCTCGGCCTGCGCGAGGTCGACCGAGTAGTTAGGGGCTGCGGCGAGGATCGCTTCGAGGCACAGCTTGCCTTCGAGCCGCGCGACGTGCGTGCCAAGGCACGCGTGCTGGCCCGCACCGAACGACGCGATGCGCTGCGGCTTGCGGTTCACGTCGAACACGTCGGGGTTCGCGAACTCGCGCTCGTCGCGATTCGCCGAGGGGTAGAGCATCAGCACGCCCTGATCGGGCCTCAGCGTCTCGCCGTGCAGCACGATCTCGCGCTTCACCGTGCGGCACAGGAACTGCGTCGGCATGTCGAAGCGCAGGATCTCGTCGTACGCGTCGGGGATCCCGCTCGGGTCGCGCACGAGCTGCGCGCGCTGATCGGGGTGCTGCCACAAGCGCACGAGTCCGTTCGCGAGCGTCTTCGGGAACGTCTCGCTGCCGCCCACGATCAGCAGCGTGAGGTGTGACGCGATCTCCTCGTCCGTGAGCTTGCGGCCGTCGAGCTCGGCGCCGCACAGCGCGGGCAGCGCCTGCGGCTCACCGCGGGGCGCGCGCCGCTCGTCGCGCACGCGCGCGAGCGAGTAGTCCGTCATCTCCGTCATCGCGGCCCAGCCGTCCGCGGAGATGCCCTGCTGCGCCGGATCGTGCTGGAAGAAGCGCTGCACGAGGCGGTGCAAGTACTCCCCGTCCGCAGCGGGCAGACCGATCGCCATGCACGCGACCTTGATCGAGAGCCGCGCGGCGACGTCGCACACGATGTCGCAGCCGCCGCTCGCGACCTGCGGCGCGAGCAGATCGGCGAGCATCGCGCGCACCGCGGGCTCGACCTCGCGCAGATGCTTCGGCAAGAAGCACTGCCGCACGACGGCGCGCAGCTTCGAGTGCGCGGGCGGGTCCATCGAGTTGAGCATGGGCGTGACGGGCTGATCCTTCGTAACGACCTGCGCCGAAGCCGTGCCCTTCGTGGCGGTGAAGTGCTGCGTGTCGCTCGACACGCTCCAGATGTCGTCGAAGCGCGAGAGCGCCCAGCAGTCGTACTTCGCCAGGTAGTACGCGGGCGCCTCGTCGCGCAGACGCTTGTAGAACGGGTAGGGATCGCGAATCACGTCGGGCGAGAACGGGTCGTAGGAAAGCATGCGGGGAGCTCCGGCAACACGGCGCTGCGCTGCAAGCGCCGTTCCCCGCACACCGCGCCAAGAAGCGCGCGTGTGAGGCTCTTCGGTGGCGCGCCGCGCCGCATCCGAGGAGCACGCGTGGCGTGCGGCCACGCGGATCGGCCCCGCGAGCCGCGCCGGCAGCGGCACGCGCACTGCAATCGCCGGTGCGCGGTGGAGGTGCTCGTGTGCGCACGATTCTTCGCAGCGTGAACCTGCTCGACGGCGCGAGCCCGCTGCGCACGAACGTCTCGCTGGTGATCGACGGCGAGCGCATCGCGGCGATCGGAACGAACGGCGCAGTCGAGACGCGCCCCGGCGACGTGGTGTTCTCGCTGACCGGCAAGACCGTGATGCCCGGCATGGTGAGCGGCCACTTCCACGCCACGTTCGACGGCGCGACGCTCGACATCTTTCCCCTCGGCGTCGATCAGCCGCCCGGCGTGCTGATGCTGCGCGCCGCCAAGAACGCGCGCCTCGCGCTCGACTGCGGCTTCACGAGCGTGGTCGGCGCCGGCGGCGGCGACGACATCGACGCGCAGCTCGCGCTCGGCATCGCGCAAGGCCTGACGGCTGGGCCGCGCATCGTGCCGTGCAGCCGCAACCTCGGCACGACCGGCGGCTACATCGATCTCGCGCCGTGGTGGTACGAGATGCGGAACATCGGGGCGTGCAAGCTCGGCGACGGGCCCGACGCCTTCCGCGCGATCGTGCGCGACGAGATCCGCCGCGGCGCGCGCATGATCAAGGTGTTCGTGACGGGCGGTCACGGCAACGTGAACACCGCGCAGCGCGAGCTCTCGCGCGCCGAGCTCGCGGCGATCGTCGACGCCGCGCACGAGCGCGGGGCGCGCGTGCGCGCGCATTGCGCGTGGAAGGAGCGCATCCTCGAGTGCGTGGAGCTCGGCGTCGACGTGATCGACCACGGCGACGAGATCGACGCCGAGTGCATCGACGCGATGGCGCGCGCGGGCACGTTCTGGGATCCCAGCGCGCTCTACCTGCAGAAGCTGCTCGAGCTGCCGGCGCTGCAGGGCCCCGAGACCGCCGCGCTGCGCGACGCGACCACGCGCGAGCTCGACAACATCGCGCGCTGGCTCGGGCCCGCGCAGCGCGCGGGCGTGCGCATCGTGCTCGGCGACGACTACGGAACCGCGTTCCTGCCGCACGGCAGCTACGCCGAGGAGCTCACTCATTATGTGAAGCGCCTGGGCGTGGCGCCGCTCGACGCGCTCGCGTGGGCGACGAAGAACGGCGGCGCGCTCGTGGGACTGCCAGATCTCGGCACGCTCGAGGTCGGCAAGCTCGCCGACCTGCTCGTCGTCGACGGCGACCCGAGCGCCGACATCGCGCTGCTCAGCGATCGCAGCAAGCTCCGCGGCGTGATGAAGAACGGGGAGTGGCAGCGCGCGCCGAGCGCATAGATCTGCCGATTCTCGCAGTGCCCTGCCGAGTTCGGCAGACGCTATTCGCCGTTCTCGCGCGAGCGCGCTCGCCGCACGCGGCACCGGCGTTGCAATGCGCGCCTCGCATCGAGCGCGCGGAATCTCCCGCGCGCTCGCACGACGAGGTCGCCATGCTCGAATCCAGCTCCATCCGCAAGATCGCGCGCGCGTCCGCGCTCGCAGCACTCTCACTCGCGCCCGGCGCTGCGCTCGCAGGCTACTGCTCGGACACCGCGGATCTGCAAGAGCTCTCCTGTGAGCACGAGGCGCGCGACGACTACTACAAGGCGCGCGCGATCTGCTTGAACATCGGCGACTCCTCCGAGCGCGCTGCGTGCGACGCCGACGCGACGGACGGCCGGCGCGAGGCGCTGCTCCGCTGCGACGAACAGTCCGACGCGCGCGAAGATCTGTGCGCGATGATCGGCGAGGCGCGTTACGACCCAGACTTCTCGCCCGCGAATTTTCAGAACCCGCGCCAGCCCACGCGCACGAACGCTTACTTCCCGCTGCGTGTCGGCAACACCAAGGCCTTCTCGGACGGAACGGAAACCGTGGACATCACGGTGCGCAACGAGACGAAGCTGATCGAAGGCGTGCAGTGCATCGTCGTGAACGACGTCGTGCGCGACCAGGGCGAGCTCATCGAGGACACCGATGACTGGTTCGCGCTGCGCAGTGACGGCTCGATCTTCTACTGCGGCGAGGAAGTGAAGGACTTCGAGACCTTCCCCGGCGATTCGCCGCCGATTCCGGAGCTCGTCGACATCGGCGGCTCGTTCAAGACCGGTCGTGACGGCGACAAGCCCGGCATCCTCTTTCCCGCGCGCCCGGTGGTCGGTCAGGTCTACGGGCAGGAGTGGTCGGCGAGCAACGCGGAAGACGCCGCGATGGTGCTCACCACGACCTACAGGTACGGCCGCGACGCCGTGCTCGACGCGCTGATGCCGCCCGCGCTCGCGCAGCGCTTCTGCTCGGCGGGCGATTGCGTGGTGACCGCCGACTTCACGCCGATGGAGCCCGGCGTGGTCGAGCACAAGTACTACGCGCGCGGCGTCGGCCGCATCCTCGAGACGAAGCCGAGCACCGGCAAGGCCGTGCAGCTCGTGGGGTGCAACTTCGACTCGCGCTGCGCAGGCCTGCCGCAGCCCTGATGAGCCGCAGCGCTGCTCCCTCGCGCCGCGGCGCGCGCTCACCAGGGGAATCGAGGCGAGTGCCTCGAGCCGGGCGCGGGCCGCGGCGCTCGTACGCTCGACCGTCACGCCGCAGCAGACGCGTGCGGATGCTCAGTCAGCGCGCGCCGAGGAGCGGCCGCGCCGCCCTCGGTTGCGCGCTGCGACGCGGCCACGCGCGCGGCTCGGCGCAGTCTCCGCGAGCCCCTTCGCGCGCACACGAAACAGAGTGATCGGGTCGGGCAAGCCCGGCAGCCGGTGCGCGCCGATGCTCGAGAGGCGAACGCTCGCGGGCCGGACTCCCGCGAGTTGATCGCGCACGTCCTTCGAGACGAGCACTTCGCCGCCACTCCCCACTCGGCAGATACGCGCGACCGCGTGGACCGACAGATCCACGTAACCCTCCTCAGTCAGCGCGGGTTCGCCCAAATGGAGCCCCATGCGCACGCGCACGAGCCCTTCTCGCCAAGCGCGCCGCTCGCCGAGCCGGCGCTGAATCGCGACTGCAGCCTCGATGGCCGCCGCCGGTTGCTCGAAGCTCGCGAAGTACTCGTCGGCGCGCGCATCGACCTCGTGGCCGCCCGCTGCGCGCACTTCGCGGCGATGAATCCTGCGCACCTCGCTGAGCAAGCTCGAGTACGCGCTGCCGAGCGACCGAAGCAACCGCGTCGAGCCCTCGATGTCGCTCATCAAGAACGTCACGACGCCGCGCGGAAGACTCGCCGTGGCGGACGCACGCGCGGCCTTCTCGGTTCGCAACTGTCCGGCGATGAACCCGACCGGCATGAGCTTGAACTTCTTGGCCGCCGTGAGCAGCCGCTTGCGCGCTCGCTCGCGCGAAGCGTCGTCTTCGAAAGCCACTCGCTCGAAGCGCGCGAGTGCGTTGCGGACGTGTGCTTCGTCGTGGATCGGCAAGCGCCGGCGACCCTTCGCATCCACGTAGGCGAATGCTCTGTCGGGGAGCTTCGCGCGTTGTGAGGCGGTCAATCGCGCCATGCGCCGACGATAAGCGTGCCCGAGCCGGACGCGAAGCCGTTAGGCCGCCGCGCTCCCGGGCTCGGCCATCACCGTCACCGGCATCCCCTCCGGCTCGAGGCCCATGATAATCAGGGCCTTCGAGAGCCCGTGGAAGAGCGTGAGGCCCGTCGCGAGCTCGGCGAGCTGCGCGTCGCTGTAGTGCTTGCGCAGCTCGGCGACGTCATCGGGCGCGAGCGCGTGCGGCGTCGTGACGATCGCGTCGGCGAGCTTCAGAGCGGCGCGCTCGTGAGCGGGCAGCGTCGAGCGCGCGTGGTCGTCGGTGATCTGCGCGACGGCCGCTTCGTCGAGCCCCTGGGTTCGCGCCCCGGCGAACCGCACTTGGCGTCAAAGCCCGCAGTCGGTGATGCGCGCGTTGCGCAGCCTCACCACTTCCTTGATGCGCTGCGAGACGACCTGGCTCTGCCAGAACTCGGCGTAGAGCGCGCCGAAGGTGGCGGCGAACTCCGGCGCGTTCGCGAACACGCTGTAGAAGTCCGCGGGCTGGCCGGGGATACCGGAGGGAACGCGGGCGACGCTGGACATGCGGCTCTCCTCGAGCGCGAGTTATCAGGGGCCGGGCCACGCCGCGCCGACGCGGCGATGCGCATCGTGCAGGCACAGCGCCATCACGAGCGGCACGACTTGCTTGTCGGGCAGCAGCGCGCGCAGGGCGACGAAGTCCCCGTCGCTGATCTCCTGGAACGCGAACGGAATCTTCTCCGCGATCGCGTTCACCGCGCGCTCGGCGTCGGTCGCCGGCTTCGGCCACGCGCCGAGCGCGTGCGCGGCGTCGATCACCGCGCGCCCGAACGCGAGCAGCTCCGGCGGCGCGAGCTTCGCTTCGTCGGGCATGCCGGCGAAGGCCTCGTACTTCGCGCGCAGCGCGGGCGTGAGGCTCGCGAGCAGCGAAGCGGGCGGCGAGGACTTCAGCGCGGCCATCGGGTGAGCTCCGTTCGCCTGCGAAGACTTCGGCTCGCTGCGCGCTTCGCTACCGCGTTTGGCTTCGCTCGCCTGCGGCTCGCTGCGCGCTTCGCTTGCATCACGCGGCCTCGTACTGAATCCACAGCTTCTCGAGCCCGCGCAGCGTGAAGCTCGGAACGTGGCGGAAGTCGTTCTTGCCGGCGGAGAAGCGCCAGTTCTTCGTGCTGTCGAAGAGCGTCTCGAACGCGATCTGCGCCTCTTTGCGCGCGAGCGACGCGCCGGGGCAGAAGTGCTCGCCGCGTCCGAACGAGAGGTGCTCGCGCGCGTTCTTGCGCGTGACGTCGAAGCGATCGGGGTCCGCGAACACCGCCGGGTCGCGGTTCGCCGCCGCGTAGCTCACCGCGATGCGCGCGCCCTGCGGAATCGCGACGCCGCCCACTTCGGTGTCGCACTTCGCCATGCGGAACAGCGTCTGCACCGGCGCCTCGATGCGCAGGCCCTCCTCGACCATGTTCGGAATCAGCGAGGGGTCGTCGCGCACGAGCTTTTGCTGGTCGGGGTTCTGGATCAGCAGCATCACGAGCGTGGCGATCAGGTTCGCGGTCGTCTCGTTCCCGGCCACGAGGAACTGCTGCAGGATCGAGAGCATCTCGGACACGTTCAGCGGCTCGACCCCGTCGAGCCGCGCGTCCACGAGATCGCTCAGGATGTCGTCCTCGGCCTTCTTCCTGCGCTCTTCGATCTTGGCCGCGAAGTAGTGCTGCAGATCGACGATCGACTGCGCGCACTCGAGCGCGCGCTCCTTCGTGATCATGCCGCCCAGCGGCGCCACCGAGTCGTCGCTCCACTTCTTGAAGAGCGGCATGTCCTTGCGCGGCACGCCGAGCTGGTCCGCGATCACCGTGAGCGGCAGCAGCACGCCGAACTGCGGCGGCACGTTCATCTCGCCCGCGTGCTTCACGCCCATCGCGAGCTCCTTCGCGACGCTGCGCACGTACGCCTCCATGCGGGCGACCGCGCGGCCCGAGAACGCGCGCGCCACCAGCGAGCGGTAGCGCGTGTGCTCCGGCGGGTCGGCGCTCAGCAGCGTGTCCACCGGCGGGTAGCCCTTGCGCATGATCGCGATCAGCTCTTCCGGCGGATTCGCATTGCCGCCCACGCCCGGTCCCGAGCGCGAAGAGAAGCGCTCTTGGTCGCCGAGCACCTCCAATAACAAGTCGTAGCGCGTGACGATGAAGAACCCGAGGCCGGGCACCTGATAAACCGGCGCCTCCTCGCGCAGCACGCGGAAGAACTCGTACGGGTTCTCCACGACGGCCGGATCGAGCGGATTCAGCGACGCGAGACGTGACATGGGGGCCCCCGAAGTGCGCGCGGTTGAACACGTGCAAGGTGCGCGAGGAGGGGGCTTGGAGTCAACCGCTTACGCGGCGATGCGACGCCGGGCATGCCGGGTTCGAGGGCCAAGCCGCGACTCGGCGTTGGGTGCGCATTTCGGGGCTTCAGAGATCGATGCCACTCAGCAGATCGAGCAAGCCCGCAGCGGCATCGGCAGCATCGAGCGGGCCGGTCAGCAGGTCGAGCCAGTGCCACGCGCCGTCCGAAGCACCGTCCGCGCGCTGCTGAATGGGCACCCAGATGCCGCGACAAGCAGGGCAGCGCGCGAGCACCATCGCGGCTGCGCGGCCTGACTCGAGCGCGGTGCCGTTGCAACGCGGACAGGCACCGGGCGACGCGGCGAGGGTCGCCTCGAAGTGGAGCTGCGCGCGGCGTTCACCCGCATTGTGCGCGCGCTGCTCGCGATGCGCCTCCAGCTCGCCGCGATCGAACCAGATGCCGCAGGTCGCGCACGCATCGAGCTCGACGCCGTGCTCGTGCCGCCGCGCCATCGGCCGGCGGCACGAGGGGCAGGGGAGGCCGGCTGCGCTCACCGCGGGCGGCGCTTGGCGGCCGCTCTTTTTCGCGCGCGAGCGGCGATCAGCCGACGCAATGCAGCATTGACGCGCGCCGACGTGGGAAACGCGCGCCGCACGTCGGGCTCCAAGAGCACGACGTTCGTGCCGGCTCGGTAACTCTCGATGTACTTGCCGACTTCTCCAGGTCCCATCGAGGCAAAGTCGTACTCCGCCCGCATCGGCTTTTCTCTTTTCCTCTTAGCCTTCTTCATGGTGGCGTCGCTCATGCGATGTGGCGGGGCGTGCGCTGATGATGCGAACTAGTTCCCCGCGGTTCGTGTGGATCACGACCAACACTCGCTGCCAGCGCGACGATTCGAAACTAGACGCTCCCGCGCGCCCTGGCTCACGCCAATAACAACCCCGCGATCGCTCCCTCGAACGCGATGCCGCCGAGATTCTTCGGCTCGGTGCTGCGATCCGCGAACACCGACACGAGCCGCCCGAGCGCCGCACCCGCCCACGCGATGCCCGCAGCCGCGAACGCGGCTTCGTGCTGCGACCACATCGCGTACGCGCCGAGCGCGAGGAAGAAGCCGCCGTAGGTGGCGCGTATCTCGGAGACGCCGAGCTTGCCGACGGGCGACATGCTCGTGAACGCGGCCGCGGAGGCCGGGCTCACGACCGCCATCACACCGAGGCCGGCGGTGATGAGCGCTCCCGCGTGGTTCGCGATCTCGGCGAGCGTCACGCGCGCTTCACCAGCCCCGCGCAGTTGTCGCGCATCACGAGCTTCTGCTCGGCTGCCGAGAACGCGCCCAGCTCGCGCACGAAGTCGATCGGGTTGGCGAGGCCCTCGGCGTGCGGCCAGTCGCTGCCCAACAACAAGCGGTCCGCGCCGATCAGGTCGCGCAAGTTCGCGACATCGTCCTCGTGGAAGGGCGAGATCCAGACGTGGCGCTTGAACGTCTCCACGGGGTCCTCGGCGAACTCCTTCGGGCTGATGCCGTAGGCGCGCTTGAAGCTCTGGATCAGCCACGGCACCCAGTTCGCGCCCATCTCGATCGAGCACACGCGGATGCGCGGGAAGCGGTGGAAGAGGCCGTGGCAGACGAGCGCCGCCATCGTGTCGAAGGGCGCGCGCGTGCCGCCGACGACGCTCTTCCAGGCGCTGCCCTTGAACGACTCGATGTCGCCGCCCTCGCCCCAGTCCGCGAAGTAGCGGCCGTAGCCGGAGTCGCCGCCGTGCATCGCGACGGTGATGCCGCTCTCGTTGACGCGCGCCCAGAACGGGTCGTAGTACGGATCCGCGAGCGAGCGCGAGATGCCGGGCAGCCGCACCGGCGCGGGGCGCATCACGATCACGCGCACGTCGCGCGCGAGCGCGCGCTCGAGCTGCGCGATCGCGTTCTCGCGGTCCATCAGCGAGATGTACGGCGCCGCGAAGATCATCTCCTTGTGCGCGTAGCCCCAGTCTTCGTGGAGCCACTCGTTGAAGGCGTTGAACGCGGCGGAGACGGCGGGCGGGTCGTCGCTCAGCGCCTCTTCCATGCCCACGCCGAGCGTGGGGAAGAAGAGCGCGCCGGCGAGCCCTTGCTGCTTCATCACTCTCACGCGCGCGTCGCGGTCGCGGTACTCGACGTGGATCGGCTCGAGCGCGCCGAAGGCGTCCTTGATCGAGAGGCCGCCCTTGTTCTTGCCCTGGTAGTAGTCGTCGAGGCAGCCGGGGCGCGCGACGGGATCGAACGTCGGGTTCGGGATGAAGCGGTTGACGGCGCCCGCCACGAGCAGCTCCTTGCGCCCGTTCACCACCGCCCAGTCCATGCAGCGCCGCCGCATCTTGCGGTCCATGTGGCGGGTGAAGGCGTCCTCGGCCTCGTAGTAGTGGTTGTCGCCGTCGAAGATCTCGTAGGGAAGCTGGGCCATGGGCGGTTCCTCGCGTGAATACCGCGACAGTAGACGCGCGCGATGCGCGCGCTCAATGGGGGGCGCTAAGCGCTCGCGAACGGCGGCAGCTCCGCATGGCGCGGCAAGTCGTCGTCGAGCTGCACCCACGAGATGCGCTTGCTGTCCCACATGTGCAGCTGCGGCGGCAGGCGCTCGGGCTCGTCGAAGCTCGCGATGGTGAGGTCGATCAGGCCCGGCATGAAGTCCGCGGCGAACGAAAGCGTGGTCCCGCAGCGCCCGCAGAAGCCGCGCTCGACTCCGGGCGACGAGGCATAGGTCGCGAGCGCGCCGACCTCGAGCGCGAACGCGTCGCGCGGGAACATCGCCCAAGCCGTGAGGGGCGCGCCGGCCGCGCGGCGGCACAGCGAGCAGTGGCAGATGATGGTCGTGATCGGCTCCGCGCTCACGCGGAAGCGGATCGCGCCGCACAGGCAGCCGCCGGCGAGTTGGTCTTCGTGGTTCGTTTGGATCACGCGGGTCTCCTTGGATTGGGCGCGGATGCAGTCGAGTGCAGCGTCGGACTCCCGCGACGGGAGGGTCGAGGGCTCGGCGCGCAGCAGTCAAAGAATCGTCAGGGTTCTCCTCCACCGGGCGCGTAGGATGCTCTTGTCGCAAGGCGCGTCGCGCCATCGCGCAGCGACGCCTCGCGCGCCCGAGGAGACCGCCATGAGCGAGAGCACCCCGCGCAGCCGTCATCACCAGATCGTCGTCGTGGGCGGCGGCACCGCCGGCATCACGGTTGCCGCGCGCCTCCGCCGCGCGCGAGCGGGCCTCGACATCGCGATCATCGAGCCGGCGAGCGAGCACTTCTACCAGCCGCTCTGGACGCTCGTCGGCGCAGGCGTGGTGAAGAAGGAAGTGAGCCGCCGCGACGAGGAGCCGCTCATCCCGCGCGGGGTGAGCTGGATCCGCGACGCGGTGGAGCGCTTCGCGCCGGACGCGAACCGAGTTGTTACGAAGAGCGGCGACGAGGTGCGGTACGACTGGCTCGTCGTGTGTCCGGGCATCCAGCTCAACTGGGACGCCGTTCCCGGCCTTTCGAAGAGCGTCGGCCGCGAAGGTCTGTGCAGCAACTACGCCTACGACCAGTGCGAGAAGACCTGGGACACGATTCGCGAATTCAAGGGTGGCGTCGCGCTCTTCACCATGCCGCCGCCGCCGATCAAGTGCGCCGGCGCACCGCAGAAGATCATGTACCTCGCCGACGATTGGTTCCGGCGCAGCGGCGTGCGCGACAAGACGAAAATCATCTACGTCGCGGGCACGCCCTCGATCTTCTCGGTGAAGGAGTTCGCCGCGACGCTCGACCGCGTGTGCTAGCGCAAAGGCATCGAGCGGCACTTCAAGCACAAGCTCGTGGAGCTGCGGCCCGAGCGGCGCGAGGCGCGCTTCGTGCACACCGAGACGCAGGAAGAGCGTGTCGTGGCGTACGACATGGCGCACGTCACGCCGCCGCAGGGTGCGCCCGACGTGGTGAAGAAGAGCGCGCTCGCGGACGCCGCGGGCTGGGTGGAGGTGAACAAGCACAGCACCCAGCACGTGCGCTTCCCGAACATGTTCGCGCTCGGCGACGCGAGCAGCCTGCCCACCTCCCGAACGGGAGCTGCGATCCGCTCGCAGGCCCCGGTGCTCGTGGCGAACCTGCTCGCCGCGCTCGACAGCAAGAGCGGCGGCGCGCACTACGACGGCTACGCCGCGTGCCCGATCCCGACGGGCTACGGAAAGCTCCTGCTGTGCGAGTTCGACTACGACCTGAAGCCGTCGCCCACGTTCCCGTTGCTCGACGGCACCAAGGAGCAGCGCCCCTACTACTGGCTGAAGCGCTACGGCCTGCCCGCTCTCTATTGGAATGGAATGCTGCGCGGAATCGCGTGAAGCTCCGCGCGATCAGCGGAGCGCGCGCGTGGAAATCAAGGACGGCCTAACAGGTTCGATCGGCAACACGCCGCTGATCCGGCTGCGCAAAGCGTCCGAGCTCACGGGCTGCACGATCCTCGGCAAGGCCGAGTTCCTGAACCCCGGCGGTTCCGTGAAGGACCGGGCGGCGCTGTCGATCATTCTGGACGCGGAGCAGCGCGGCGCGCTGCGGCCAGGCGGACTGATCGTCGAGGGCACCGCGGGCAACACCGGGATCGGTCTCGCGCTGGTGGGCAACGCGCGCGGCTACCGCACGCTGATCGTGATTCCGGAGACGCAGAGCCAGGAGAAGAAGGACGCGCTGCGGCTCGCGGGCGCGAAGCTGAAGGAAGTGCCCGCCGTTCCGTTCAAGGATCCCAACAATTACGTGAAGGTCGCGGAGCGGCTCGCGCAAGAGCTGGAAGCGACCGAGCCGAACGGCGTCCTCTACGCGAACCAGTGGGACAACCTCGCGAACAAAGACGCGCACCACCGCGGCACGGGTCCGGAGATCTGGCGGCAGACCGAGGGCAGCGTCGACGGCTTCGTGTGCGCGATCGGCACCGGCGGCACGCTCGCGGGCACCGCGGCGTTCCTGAAGGAGCGACGCCGCGAAATCGTGACCGCGTGCGCAGACCCCCTCGGCGCTGCGATGTACCACTGGTTCAAGCACGGCGAGCTGAAGAGCGAGGGCAGCTCGATCAGCGAGGGCATCGGACAAGGGCGCATCACCGGAAACCTCGCCGGCCTCACGCTCGACGAGGCGTATCAGGTGCCCGACGCCGAGGCGCTGCCCGTCGTGTTCGACTTGCTCTCGGAAGAGGGCCTCTGCCTGGGAGGCTCTTCCGGCATCAACGTCGCCGGTGCGATCCGGCTCGCGCGCGACCTCGGGCGCGGCAAGACCGTGGTGACGATCCTCTGCGATTCGGGCCAGCGGTATCAGTCGAAGCTGTGGAACCCGGAGTTTCTGCGCGGCAAGGGGCTGCTGGTTCCGAAGTGGCTGGCCTAATCGATCGCGACGGTGCCAAGCTGCCGCCTCTGCGAGGAGCGGCGGAGTGAGCAGAGACGATCCGGACAGCTCGCTCACGCCCATGCTCTGTACTCGCCGCGCGCTGCTCGGCGGCATCGCGGCCGCATCGTGCCTCGCGCCGCTGCCCGTGCACGCACAAGCGACGAATCCCGCCGCGAAGCTGCGCCCACAGCCGGGCGATCAGCTCGCGTTCGCAGCGGGCGAGCGAGCGGGGCACGCGATCGCGCCGAGTGAAATCGTCGCGCGCGCGGAGCCGCTCGTCGCGTGGCCGCGCGATGCGGCGAGCGGCTTGTTACGGGACGGCTCGCGCCTCAACCAAGTGCGCCTCGTGCGCCTCGACGCGAGCGCTCTCTCGCCGCGCACGGCGCCGCACGCGGCCGACGGCATCGTCGCGTTCGCCGCGATGTGCAGCCATGCGGGCTGCGACGTGTCGGGCTGGGTCGCGGAGACGCGCGAGCTCGTGTGCCCGTGTCACGGCTCGACGTTTCGCGCGGAGGACGGCGCGGCGGTGACGAAGGGGCCGGCGACCAAGCCGCTCGCGCTGCTGCCCCTGCGCATCGAGAACGGCGAGCTGCGCGTGGCGCGCGGCTTCACGCGCAAGGTCGGCTTCACGCCGGTGTGAGAGGAGCGAGATGATGCGAGGAGTGTTCGCTGCGGTCGCGCTGTCGTCCCTAATGACTGGCGCGGCCGGAGCGGACGATGCGCGCCCGTACTCGCCGGTGACGCAGGCGCGCCTCGAGAATCCCGAGCCGCGCAACTGGCTGATGTTCCGGCGCACGTTCGACGCGAACGGCTACAGCCCGCTCGAGAAGATCCACACGCGCAACGTGAAGAAGCTCGCGCCGGCGTGGACGTTCGCGACGGGCCTGCGCGAGGGGCATCAGTCGCCGCCGATCGTGAACGACGGCGTCATGTTCATCACCACGCCGCACAACCACGTGATCGCGCTCGACGCGCGCACCGGCGAGCAGCTCTGGCGCTACGAGCGCGAGCTGCCCGAAGACCTGATGCAGCTGCACCCGACGAACCGCGGCGTCGCGCTGTGGGGCGAGCGCGTCTACATGGCGACGGTCGACGCGTTTCTGGTGGCGCTCGACGCGCGCACCGGCGAAGTCGTGTGGGAGCAGCAGATCGAGGACTACACGCACGGTTATTACTCGACGCTCGCGCCGCTCGCGGTGAAGGGGAAGATTCTCGTCGGCGTCTCTGGCGGCGAGATGGGCATCCGCGGCTTCGTCGCCGCGTTCGACGCCGAGAGCGGCGAGCTCGCGTGGAAGACGCACACGATTCCCGCGCCCGGCGAGCCCGGCAGCGACACGTGGCCCGGCGACACCTGGAAGACCGGCGGCGTGCCGGTGTGGGTCACGGGCGCGTACGACCCGGCGCTCGGCCTGACTTATTGGGGCGCCGGCAATGGCGGCCCGTGGACGGGCGACACGCGCCCCGGCGACAACCTCTACTCGAACTCGACGCTCGCGCTCGACGTCGAGACGGGCCGCATCGTCGCGCACCACCAATACCACTGGAACGATTCGTGGGACTGGGACGAAGTCTCGACGCCGCTGCTGATCGACTACGCGCGCGGCGGCAAGACGATCCACGGCCTCGTGCATCCCGGCCGCAACGGCTTCCTCTGGTTCCTCGAGCGCGCGAAGGACCGCATCCGCTTCGTCGACGCGCAGCCGTTCGTGCGCAACGACGTGATCACGAAGCTCGATCCCGTAACAGGTCGCCCCGATTACGACCTCAGCAAGAAGCCCGCGGTGGGGAAGCCCGCGACGTTCTGCCCCTCGCTCTCGGGCGGGAAGAATTGGCCGCCCGCGGTGTTCAGCCCGAAGACGCGCCTGCTCTACATCCCCGCGAACGACAATCTGTGCGCGACGCTGAATCCCGAGCCCGCGACCTACACGCCCGGGCAGATCTACACCGGCGTCGAGCTGATGATCGGCAGCGAGACGATCGACTTCGTGCTGCACCCCGAAGCGAAGGACCACATCGGCGAGCTGCAGGCGTGGCGCGTCGACGAGAAGCCGCAGCAAGTCTGGGAGCACACGTTCAAGCAGCACCTGTGGGGTCCGCTGCTCGTCACGGGCGGCAACCTCGTGTTCGCCGGCGGCACCAACGACCGCGCCTTCCGCGCGTTCGACGCGCGCACGGGCAAAGTGCTCTGGGAGCAGCGCACGAGCTCGGGCGTCGTGGGCGTGCCCACCACGTACGAGGTGGACGGCGTGCAGTACGTGGCGGTGCTGTCGGGCTGGGGCGTCGACGCGGAGCGCATCCAGGGCGCGCTCAACGCCAAGCTCCCGAAGAGCGAGCAGGTGAGCGTGCCGCAGGGCGGCGTGCTCTGGGTGTTTGCACTCGAGAAGTGAGGAGACCCGCGATGGCGGAAGTCGCAGTTGTTACGGGCGCGAACTCCGGGATCGGGCGCGCGACCGCGATTCATCTCGCGAAGCAGGGCATGCGCGTGCTCGGCACGGTGCGCTCGGAGGGCAAGGCCGAGAAGCTGAACGCGATGGCGAAGCAGGCCGGCGCGAGCGTCGAGCTCGTGGTGATGGACGTTGCGAGCGACGAGTCAGTCCAGCGCGGCTTCGAGGAGATCCACGCGCGCGCGGGCCGCGTCGATCACCTCGTGAACAACGCGGGTGTCGGCGGCAACGCGGTGGCCGAGGAGTGCACGGTCGCGCTCTATCACGACGTGATGAACGTGAACCTCTACGGCGCCGTGCGCTGCATCCACGCCGTGCTCCCGCAGATGCGCGCGCGCAGGAGCGGCACGATCGTGAACGTGTCGTCCGTGGTGGGGAAGATCGCGGCGATCGGGCAGCAGCCGTACTTCACCTCGAAGTGGGCGCTCGAGGGCATGAGCGAGGGGCTCGCGCAGGAGGTCGCGCCGTTCGGCATCCGCGTCGCGATCGTGGAGCCGGGCCTCACCAAGAGCGCGATCTTCGCGAAGAACATCGACGGCCCTAACAAGACCGGCGCCTACGACGCGCACTACCGCCGGCTGTTCCAGTTCTACGCCGTCGGCATCGCCAACGCGACCGACCCCTTCGAGGTCGGCGCGGTCGTGCACCGCGCGATCACCACGCGCGAGCCGCAGCTCCGCTACGCCGTCTCCTGGGGCGCGCGCGAGATGATCGAGGGCCGCGCGCGCATGAGCGATCGCGAGTGGATCGCGCTCGGGGCGATCGAGGACGACACGGCTTACTACGACGCATTCGAGAAGCACTTCGGGGTGAGGATTCACCCTTGAATGCGCTGACGTTCGTCGACCAAGACGACGTGCTGTTCATGCTCGGTGGCACCGAGCGCCGCCTGCGCGAAGTGCAGGCCGCGACCCGTGCGCAGCTCGGCGCCGAACCACCCGCAGGCGAGCCGCAACCGTGACGCTCGAGCAATTAGGGAATCTCGGCGACTTCGTGGCCGCGGTCGCGACCGTGGTGACGCTCGCGTATCTCGCGCTGCAGATTCGCGCGAGCGCGAGCGCGACGCGCGCCGCTTCGCATCAGGCGACGACGGACTCGTTCATTCAGGCGAATCTCGCGATCTCGCAGAACGCTGAGCTGGCACGAATCTGGGTCGCGGGCTGCGCGCAGCGCAGCCCGCTCAGCGCCGAGGATCGGCAGCGTTTCGACACGCTGCTGCTCAGCTACTTCCACATCTTCGACTCGATCCACTACCAAGCGCACGCGGGAACCGGAGAGCGCGAGCTGCTGCGAGCCGAGGAGCGCAGCATCGCCACGCTGGTCGCGATGCCTGGCGTGCGCGAGTGGTGGGCGGAAAACCCATACGCATTCAGCACGGAGTTCCGCGCTTACATCGATGGCCTCATCGCGGGGGCGGCGCGCTGACCGCGCGAACGGCTTGTCAACCCTCGTCGATCTGGGTATTCCCCTGGTCATACCGAGGTAGGAGAGCGGCCATGGGGAAGCCCGCCGCGAAGATCGCGATCAGCATTCCGCATCCGCTCTACAAGGAGCTCGAAAAGGCGCGCCGTGCATCGCGGAAGACGCGCAGCGCAATCCTCCAGGAGGCGCTGCACGAGTGGCTGCAGCGCGAGGTACGTGCCGGCCTCGTGCGCGACTACGAGGCGGGATACGGCGCGAAGCCTGAAACGCGCGCCGAGGTCGAGGCCGCGCTCGCGGCAGCGATGGGCGTCTTCGCCAAAGACGAAGAGTGGTAGATGCGCCGCGGCGAAGTCTGGTGGGCGGAGCTGCCGGCGCCTGTGGGCCGGCGTCCCGTCGTGCTCCTCTCCCGCAACGAGGCGTACGCGGTGCGCGAGCTCGTGATCGTCGCGCCCGTGACGACGCGAGCGCGCAGGATTCCCTCGGAGGTCGAGCTCGCGCTCGAGGACGGCATGCCGCGGCGCTGCGTCGTGAACCTCGACACGCTGACGACGATTCCAAAGGCGGCATTGTCCACGCGGCTCGCTGTGCTGACGCCGCCCAAGCTCGCGGCGGTCGAGCGCGCCCTGAAGTTCGCGGTCGGGCTCGTGTGAGCCGCTCCGCTTGTTAGGGCTTCGGCAGCGGCAGGTTCATGCGCCGCGCGAGGTCGGCGAAGCGCGGGTCGGAGTGGAGCGGGCGGAGCCACGGGTAAATCGTCAGGCGCCGCAAGAGCGGGTCACGTTTCGCGTAAGCGGCCTCGTAGGAGGTGAACGCGGTCTCGTGGTCACCAAGCATCGCGCTGGAGCCCACCACGCGCGCGATTCTCTCTCGGCGCCGGGCTCATTACTAGAGCCGCGATCTCGCGCGGTTAGACTGCGCCGCTTCCTCCCACTCATTAGGAGCCTCTCATGCCCGCTCTCCGCAACGTGGTCCTCGTCGACGGCGCCCGCACTGCATTCGCGCGCGGCGCGAAGGGCAAGCTCGTGGCCACGCGCCTCGACGAAGCCGGCGCCGAAGTGATCAAGGCGCTGCTCGCCCGCAACCCGAAGGTGAAGGGCACGATGGTCGAGGACTGCGGGCTCGGGAACGTGGGCGGCTACGGCGAGTTCACCGGCCTCGGCATGATGGCGCGCCTCGCGGGGCTGCCCCTCGAGATGTGCAGCTTCAACAGCAACCGTCAGTGCGGCTCCTCGATGGAGACGCTCCACCGCGTCGCGATGTCGATCATGGTGGGCACGATCGACTGCGGGCTCGCGCTCGGCGTGGAGCGCATGGGCCGCGGACTCGGCGGCGGGCCGCAAGTTCCGCCGACGCGCGTGACGAAGATGAATCCGCGCTGGTTCCAGATGAACGAGGTGCAGAAGGCGATGGCGCACGATCACGCGCAGACCTTCTCGGTGCCGTTCCCCGACTACATCCTGAACTCGCCGCCGCTGCAGGCGATGGTGCAGACCGCACAGAACGCCGCCGAGTGTTATGGCCTCACGCGCGCCGAGCTCGACGCGTTTTCGGCGCAGAGCCACGTGAAGGCGGCGCGCGCGACTGCCGCCGGCGTCTACAAGGACGAGATCGTGCCGCTCGAGGTCGAGGATCCGGTGTTCGACGCGCAGGGCAACTGGGTCGAGGCGGAGACGGGACCGAAGGTGCTGTTCGACCAGGACGAATGCATTCGCGCGGACACGACCGCGGAGAAGCTCGGCGCACTGCAGCCGGTGAAGGGCGTGCTCAGCTTCGGCGGCAAGGAGATCGTGATCACCGCGGGCAACTCCTGCCCCACGAACGACGCGGTTTCGGCGGCGCTGCTGATGAGCGAGGAGCTCGCGCGCAAGCTGGGCCTGACACCTCTCGCGCGCATCGCGGGCATCGGCGTCGGCGGGGTGAAGCCGCAGGTGATGGGCCTCGGGCCGATTCCGTCGACGCAGAAGGCGCTGAGGCACGCGGGCATCACGGCGGACAAGATCGACCGCGTCGAGTTCAACGAGGCGTTCGCGGCGCAGGTGATCCCGAGCTGCCGCGATCTCGGGATTCCCCTGAGCAAGGTGAACGTGAACGGCGGCTCGATCGCGCTCGGTCACCCGCTCGGCGCGACCGGCGCGCGGCTGGTGACGACCGTCGCGAAGGAGCTGCGCCGCTCGATCACGCGCTACGGCCTCGCCACGCAGTGCATCGGCGCCGGCATGGGCATCAGCACGATTCTCGAGCGCGTGGACTGAAGCGCGGATCGTTCGCGCGCGAGCTCGACTCTCGCGCGCGGCCGCTTCGCGCGAGCCGAGGCACGCGACGCCGCGCACCTCGCGGCTCGCATCGCGTCTCCTTCACTCGTCCGCGATCGCGAACCGTTCCTGATAGAAGCGCAGCGCACGCCTGCGCTCTGCGGCGTCGACGCCGAAGTCCGCGAGGTCGTAGACCACCGTGCCGTGCAGCCCGCGCGGGTGCGTCGCGACGTAGCGCGCGATCGCCTCGCGGCCGGCTGCCGTGAGGGGCTGCCGTGCGAAGGCGTAGACGCGCTCGACCGTCGCGAGGTCGTCTTTCATGAACTCGCTGAAGACCACGTCGAGCGTCTGCTCCTTCGGCAGATGCACGCGCTGTAGGGCCGACGCCCGCAACAAGTCCTCGCAGCGGGCGCTCCAGTCGCGACCGATCTGGAGCGGGTCGATGTTGCGCCCGTTGATGCGGTGGCCGTAGGCGAGCATCGTGAGCAGGGAGACGGTGATGCGCAGCGGGTCGCGGTGGGTCTGCACGAAGTACGCATCGGGGAACACGGTCACGAGCGGACGGATCTGCTCGAGGTGCTGCGGCGACTTCAGCGCCCAGCGCTTCGGACCGCGCAGCCACTGCAGCGCCCGCAGCACGCGCGCGAGATAGCGGTACGCGGGTGTCTGGTCGGTGGCCTTGTACCACTCGCGATACGTCGGCACGCGGTACGCGGACTCGAACAGCATGGTCGAGAAGTCCATCGCGAGCAGCTGGATCTCTTCGTGCGTGGAGTCCGGCGGCATCTCGTGCATGCGCTTGAACAGCGGCATCGCCCAATCCTGAAAGCGCATTGCCTGCTCGCAGCGCGCTACGCGCGGATCGCGCCCGTCCGCGCGCGGCTTCTCGCGCGGGTCGGGGATCGGCTCGAGCGACTCCCAGTACGGGAGCGTGCGCCAGCTCGGGTCGGCGCTGATCAGGTTGTGCAGGTGCGTGGTTCCCGTGCGCGGGAGGCCGGCGATGATGAGCGGGCGCTCGATGCGCTCGTCGTGAATCTCGGGGTGACGCTTCAGCAGGTCTTCGAGCAGGAGGCGATTCGCGAGCAAGCCCAATAACAAGTTGCGCGTGGCGAAGATGCCGAGGCCGCTCAGGTCGGCTTCGCGGCGGATCGCAGCTACGAGAATCCCGAACGGCTCGCGCCACGAGTCGGGGCCGAAGTCGTCGAGGCCGGTCTTGCGCCGCGCGGCCTCGATCAACGCATCCGGCTCGAGCGAGAGGAGCGCGCGCAGGAGCGGGCGGCTCGCGTTCACGAGCCGCAGCGGCAGCGGGAACTGTGGGCGCGCGTAGTCGGTGATGCGGACGGTGCCTTGCATGCGCGCAGCTTGCTGCGGAGCGCGGACGCTCGCACTAGCGTCGCGCCATGACGAACACACCGCTCCCCGCCGTCGCGCTCGCGGCGGTTCCCGGCCGACGCAAGCGCACGCTCGAGCTCGCGCAGGAGCTCGAGCGCCGCAGCTACGCCGGCATCTACTGCGCGAGCTTCGGCGACGCGCTCGGTCTGTGCGAAGCGATCGCGCTCTCGACGACGCGCATCCCGTTCGGCACCGCGATCGTCAACATGTACACGCGCCACGTGATCGACTACGCGCAGACCGCGTCGCTGATCCACGAGTTATCAGGGGGCCGCTTCTACTTCGGCGTCGGCGTCTCGCACGGACCGATGAACGACCGCCTCGGCGTGAAGACGGGCAAGCCGCTGGCCGACGCGCGCCGCTTCGCGGAGCAGTACAAGGCGGCGCCGCGCGTCGGCGATCTCGCGCCGCTCGTGCTCGCCACGCTGCGCAAGAAGATGATCGCGCTCGCGGGCGAAGTGGCGGAGGGCATCGTGTTCGCGAACACGACCCGCTCGACGCTGCCCGACGCGCTCGGCGCACTGCCCGCAGCGAAGCGCGCCGACCCGCGCTTCTACGTCGGCAACATGATCCCGACCTGCATCAGCGACGATCGCGCGGCAGCGGCCTCGATCAACCGCAAGACGTTCGTGATGTACCTGACGCTGCCGAACTACCGGAACGCGTGGCGCGATGCCGGCTACGCGAGCGAGATCGCCGAAGTGGAGAAGGCGCTCGCGGCGGGTGAGCGCGGCGAGAAGCTCTCGGAGCTGATGGGCGAGCGCTGGCTGAAGGACGTCTCGCTGTACGGCAGCGCGAAGGAAGTGCGCGAAGGCTACGAGGCGTGGCTCGACGCGGGCCTGCGCACGCCGATCCTCGTGCCGTCGTCGGCGAAGGGGAACCAGCTGGTTGCGTTCGAGGAGCTGTTCGCGGCGTTCGCCTGAGGAGCGCCGCGAATTTCGCCGCGATGACGAAGCTGCGAGAGCCTGCGCAGAAGCTGAAGGCGCTGCTCGCCGAGCCGCGCCTGCGCGTGATGCCCTGCTGTTGGGACGCGCTCAGCGCGCGCCTGATCGAGCGCGCGGGCTTTCCGCTCACCTTCATGAGTGGCTTCGCTGTGTCCGCCGCACGTCTCGGCGCACCCGACACGCAGCTCATCTCCTACGCCGAGATGCTCGACTCGGCGCGCAACGTCTGCGGCGCGATCTCGATTCCGGTGATCGGCGACGCCGACACCGGCTACGGCAACGCGCTGAACGCGAAGCGCACCGTGCACGGCTACGCGCAGGCGGGGGTCGCGAGCGTGATGATCGAGGACCAGCTCGCGCCGAAGCGCTGCGGCCACACGCGCGGCAAGGAGGTCGTCGCGCGCGGCGAAGCGCTCGCGCGCGTGCGCGCCGCCTGCGACGCGCGCGACGAAGGCGCGGGCGTGCTCGTGCTCGCGCGCACCGACGCGCGCGCCACGCACGGCCTCGACGAAGCGATCGCGCGCGCGCGAGCGTTCCGCGATGCCGGCGCCGACATCCTGTTCGTGGAGGCGCCGACCAGCGAGGCGGAGATGGAGCGCGTCGCGCGCGCGCTCGAAGGCGCGGTACTGATGGCGAACCTCGTGGAGGACGGCGACACGCCGCTGCTCTCGCACGCACAGCTCGGCGCGCTCGGCTTCCGCATCGCGGCGTATCCGCTCACGCTGCTCGAAGTCGGCGCGCGCGCGATCGAGCGCGCGCTCGCCGCGATGGCGCGCGGGGCGCATCCCGCGGACGCCGACCGCCTCTCGTTCGGCGAGCTGCGCGCGCTGGTCGGCTTCGACGCGTACGACGAGGAAGCGAGGCGCTACCGCAGCGACGGCTGAGTCACGCGTCAGCGCCCGAGCCGCGCCTCGCTCGTGTCGAACGTGAAGCCGATCGTCGTGCTGAAGCTCATCAGCTTCGCGCCCACGGGCGGCTTCGCGGGCTCCGTGCCCGCGCTCACGCTGAGCTCCGCGCTCGCGCGCCCGGCGCGCACCTCGACGCCCAGCAGCCGCGCGCGCGGATCGGCGCCCTGCGCGGCGGCCTCGATGCCGCTCGCGTTGCCGCGCGCGAGCAGCCCGAGCCAGCCGGGATGCGCGGCGTCGAGCAGGTCCCCGCGCTGCGCCTCGAGCGCGATGCGCACGCGCTCGCCGTCCACCGTGATCGCGCGCGCGCAGCCGGGCGGAAGCGCGGCGTGAAGCCCTAACACCTGCGCGACCGCGCGTGCCCCGCCGCCCGCGACTCCGAGCGCTCGTGCGAGCCGTGCGCCCGCGTGCCAGCCGACCGCGGCCCACTGCGCGGTGAGCGCCTCGCGCGCCTTGGCCTCGCCGACGCGCTCCGTGAGCGCGATCTCCGCGGAGCACGCGAGCAGGTTCACCTGGACTTGGAACTCGCGCGCGACGGCCGCCAGCGTGGCGCTCGACAGGTGACCGAGCTTGAAGCCCGGCTCGGCGGGCCGCGCATAGTCGACCCAGCCCGTGTCGCGCTCCGGCGCGCGCGCGTTCTCGAGCTGCGCGAGTGGCAGCGCCGCAACGGCGCGCGTGTTCTTCGCGGGCCCGACCGGCTCGTTCGCGGGATCGATCGCGATCGTCCAGTGGCAGTGCGGGTGGCGGTCCTTCGGCGTGCGCGGTGGGCGGTGGATCGGCCGGATGCGCGCGCGCGGGTTGGTGGCGTAGGCCGTCGCGTCGAAGGTCGGATCCTCGATCGTGTGGCACATGCCGATCACGCGCGACTCGCCGTGCGGCTCCACGTCCATCAGCGCGCCGCAGTGCAGCAGGAAGAACTCGCCGTGCGCTTCGTCGATCAGCTTCCAGCCCACGTCCATGTATTGATGGGGGAAGCCGCAGTCGAGCTGGAGGGCCTTCACGATCGCCGGCACGCCGTCGCCCGCGATCTTCATCAGGCTGCGCATGCGGCCCGTGTAGACGGGGCTCGCGCCCATCCACTCGTCGATCGCGACTTGGTCCACCACGTTCACGTCGCGCGTGGCGAGAAAGACCTGCGGCATCAGGGCGCGGTCGATCAGGTGGCCCACGTGCATCGTCTCGAGCGTCGCGCGCAGTAGCGACTCACGCGGCAGCTCGTCGAACGCGGTGCACTGCTTCGTCATCGCGACTCCGATCGCGCTCGCGCGAGCGCGCGGCTGCCGCGCACGAGCGGAAGGTCGAGGAACGTGCGCGGGCCGGGCGGCGCCTCGCACAGCGGCGCGATCGCGTTCACGGCCTGCATGGCGGTGGCGACGTCGGCGGAGTGCACGTGCTCCGCGATCGAGTGCTCGCGGGCGCGCGCGAAGCTCGCAGCGTTCGTGAAGTGCACGCGCAGCGAGGGATCGCCCTCGATCGTCACCGTCCAGCCGTCCTTGGGCTTGGGCCAACTCTCGGGATAGCCCGGCCCGATCGTCCACAGCGCCTCGATCTCGAGGGCAGCGCGTCCGTCGATGAAGCCCGTCCAGCGATAGCGCTGGCCGCACACGCCGCCGCGCTCGACGCGGCCCGCGGCGACCTCGAAGCCTGCGTCGGCGGCGACCAGCTCCTTCGCGACCTCGACGCGCTCGCTCTCGCCGCCGAGCCCGCGCGCTAGCACGTGGAGCTGCTCTTGGAAAATCCCGGAGTTGAAGCGGGCGAAGGGATTGGCGGCGAGCGTGGCGTCCTCCGGGCGGCTTCCGAAGCGCATGTTGTCGAAGGTGATGCGCGGGCTCGCGTAGAAGCTCCAGTTCGCGCGCTCTTGTACGTGCACGCGCGCGGCGCGCCGACACATGCCGGAGAGCACCAGCGGGAGCACTTGGCCCGCGAAGCCGGGGTGAATGCCCGTGCCGTGAACCGAGCTGGCGCCCGCGGCGCACGCAGCCTCGAGGCGCGCGCGGTCCTGCGCGGGCAGCGAGAGCGGGTCGAAGAGGAACGGAGTCGCGACGACGTTCTTGCCGGAGGCCAGCAGCGCGCACACGTCGTCGAGGCTCGCGAGCCGCGGCATGTAGGCGACGCAGTCGGCGGCGAGGCGCAGGATCGCGTCGCGATCGTTCGTGGCGCGAATGCCGACGTGCGGCAGCCCGCAGAGCTCGCCCGCGTCGCGGCCCACCTTGTCGGCTCCATACACGAACACGCCGGCGAGCTCGAGGCCGGGGTGCTCGACGATCGCGCGCAACGCCTCGGCGCCGACGTTTCCGGTTCCCCATTGAACGACGCGGTAGGGCGCGGGCATCGACCCACTCTACGAGGACTTACATTTCGCGTGCAATGTAAATCGCCACCGCTCGCTCAGAAGCCCGGCAGCCCCGGGCAGTGCTTGCCCGCGGTCCAGCCCCCGTCGACCGCGAGCTCGGCGCCCGTGATGCGGCGCGCCTCGTCGGAGAGCAGGAAGCAGATCGCGGGGGTGATGTCGTCGATCGCGACGGCGCCGGGCACGCCGCCTTCGCGCAGCACCGGCGGGGGCAAGTGGCGCAGGTAGCGCTGCACGTCGATCTGGGCGGCGAACGGTGCGCTCATCGCGGGGTTGCCCGACGACGGACACAGGCAGTTCACGCGAATGTCGTCGCGGCCGAGCTCGATCGCGGCGCTCTTCGTGAAGCCGCGCGCGCCCCACTTGCTCGCGGTGTAGGCAGCGACGCTGTTCATGCCGGCGAGCGCCTCGATCGAGGTCACGTTCACGATCGCGCCGCCGCCCGCGGCGCGCAGCGCGGGCACGACGGCCTTCGTGCCGAGCATCGTCCCTAACAAGTTGATTCGCAGCACGCGCTCCATCTGCTCCGCCGGCGTGTGCTCGAGCGCGCCCATCCAGAGCACGCCCGCGTTGTTCACGAGACCATCGAGGCGCCCGAACGCGGCGAGCGCGCTCGCGATCGCGCGCTGCCAACTCGACTCCGATGCGACGTCGAGCGCGACGAAGTGAGCGCTCGCGCCGAGACTCGTGGCGACGGCGCGACCGCGCTCTTCCTGCACGTCCGCGACCACCGCGCGCCCGCCCTCCGCGACGATGCGCCGCACCGCGCCTTCACCCGTGCCCTGCGCCGCGCCGGTCACCAACACGACTTTCCCTGCGAGCCGCCCACTCATGACGCACCTCCATGGAGCGGACGAGATTGGCACGCGCCGTACACGGAATGCCGGGCGCGGCGCCGTGCGAAGCGCCGTCTTCGCCGCGCGACTCTCGTTCTAACCCCGCGAAGGCGCAGGGATTCCCGCGGGCGTGGCGCTCCGGCACGCGCCTTGCGCTGGCAGCCGGCGAACCTCGAAGGAGGCCGCCATGCCGAGCGCCCTGCAGGAAACCCTCTCGCCCCGCAACCTGCCGAACGCCTTCACCGCGACGCGTCTCGCACTCGTGCCGGTGTTGTTGCTGCTCGCCGCCGCAGACCTGCCGGAAGCGTTCGTCGCGCTGCTCGCGATCGCGTTCGCGACCGACGCGATCGACGGCTGGCTCGCGCGCCGCTTCCGGCTCGAGAGCCCGCTCGGTGCGAAGCTCGACTCGCGCGCCGACATGGCGCTGTGGCTGATGCTGCCCGTCGCGACCTGGTTGTTACGGCCCGACATCGTGCGCGCCGAGATCGCGTCGATCGCGGTGCTGCTCGCGAGCCTCGCGCTGCCGCTCTGCGCGGGCCTCGCGAAGTTCGGCCGCGTCCCGAGCTATCACACGTGGCTCGCGAAGGGCACGGCGATCGTGCTCGCCGGCGCGCTGCTCTCGGTCTATCTCGCCGGCCCGATCTGGCCGCTGCACCTCGCCACCGCGCTGGCCGTGCTGTGCGCGATCGAAGAAGTCGCGATCACGCTGCTGCTCCCGGAGCTGCGTGCGGACGTGCGCACCTGGCGCGCCGCGCTGCGGATTCGCGAGGGGAGCCGGTCGTGAAGTCGTGCGCTGCACTCTGCAGCCCCAGCCGAACACGTCACGCGACCCGCAGCACGACGCCCTCGGCGGCGTCCAGCTCCACGCACGCGAGATCACGCGGCAACGCGGCGCCGTGACGCGAGTGCAGGCCGTAGAGCGGGACGCCGCGGCCGAGCGCGAAGCCGATCGACTCGTCGCGGAAATTGAGCGCGACGACGAAGCGTGCGCCGCCGAGCGTGCGCTCGAACGCGAACACGTCGTGCGGCGCGTCGAGCGCGCGCATCTCGCCGCGCGAGAGGGCCGGGTGCGCGCCGCGCAGAGCGATCAGCGCGCGGTAGAAGCTCAGCAGTGAGCCCGCGTCCTCGCGCTGGGTCTCGACGTTGCGATGAGTCGAGTCGTAATGGACGGGAAGCCACGGCTCGCGGTTCGAGAAGCCCGCGTACGGCGTCGCGTCCCACTGCATCGGGGTGCGCTCGGGGTCGCGCGTGGCGCTCGGGTGGAGCGTGAACGCGACGGGATCGCGCAGCTGCTCGGGGTGGATGTAGACGCAGCGCATCCCGATCTCTTCGCCGTAGTAGAGAAACGGCGTGCCGCGCACGAGCACGAGCAGCATCGCGGCGACGCGCATGCGCGCCTCGCCGAGCTCCTCGTGCGCGTAGCGCGTCGCGTGCCGGTGGACATCGTGGTTCGAGAGCACCTGATTCGGCCAACCCTGCGGCGGGACGAGCGACTGGAAGCGCATCACCTCGCGCTTGAAGTGCTCGCCCGACCACTCGCGCCCCAGCAGCGAGAAGTTGAAGCCCTGATGCAGCTCGTCGCCTGCGCCGTAGTAGAGCGCGACGCGGGCGGGATCCATCAGGAACACCTCGCCGATCAGCACGCGCTCGTCGTACTCGTCGACCAACGCGCGCATGCGGCGATACATCGCGTGCGAGTCGGGGTGGTCCTCGTCGTAGAGGTGGATCTGTCCGCCGAAGCCGGCGTCGCTGCTGCCTTCCACGCGCGGATTCGAGCGCAGCGCGGGGTCCTTCGCGATGCGGTGCGCGACGTCGATGCGGAAGCCGTCGACGCCGCGGTCGAGCCAGAAGAGCAGCACGCCGTGCATCGCGCGCTCGAGCTCGGCATTGCGCCAATTCAGCTCGGGCTGCTCCCTCAGGAACGAGTGCAGGTAGTACTGCCCCGTCTCCGCGTCCCACTCCCAGGCCGAGCCGCCGAAGTGGGAGACCCAGTTGTTAGGCGGTCCGCCGTCCGGCGCAGCATCGCGCCACACGTACCAGTCGCGCTTCGGATTCGTGCGGCTGCTGCGCGACTCGCGGAACCACGCGTGCTGGTCCGACGAGTGATTCGGCACGAAGTCGAGAATCACGCGGATGCCGCGCGCGTGAGCGTCCCCGAGCAAGCGATCGAAGTCGGCGAGCGAGCCGAACAGCGGGTCGACGTCGCAGTAGTCGGCGACATCGTAGCCGAAGTCCTTCATCGGCGACGTGAAGAACGGGGAGATCCAGATGCCGTCGACGCCGAGCCACGCGAGGTGATCGAGGTGCTGGCGGATGCCCTCGAGGTCGCCGACGCCGTCGCCGTTCGAGTCGCCGTAGGAGCGCGGATAGACCTGATAAATCACGCCATCGCGCCACCACAGGCGCCGCTCGCTCTCGCGGCGCGCAAGCGGTCTCGAATGCGGCGCGCTCATCGCCCCTCCAGCGCGCCCCGATCTTCGTGCGCCAGCTCGATGCTGTGCGCGAGCTGCACCGGCGTGATCGAGACGACGCCGCGCTTCGCGGCCACGACGTCAGCGCGCTTCAGGCTCGCGTCGCTGCGCCGCACCATCCCGCCGAACTCGTGGAAGTAGACCCCCGGCGTGCGCTCGTAGAAGACGCGGTCGTAGCCGACGCGCCCGAGCTCGGTGACCTCGCGCGGCGTCTCGGGCCCTGCGCCGAATGCGAAGTTCACGTTCAGCAGGTCCGCGCCGCGCGGAATGCCGCGCTTCAGCACGACCTCACAGATTTGCGCCGACAGCTCCGCGCCGCGCGTCCAGCCAGCCTCTGCCGCGGCCGTGCGCGCATGCTCCGCCCAGCCGTCGTGCCCCTCGAGCACGCCCGCCGAGAGCGCGATCGCCGGCAGCCCCGCGATCCAGCCCTCGGTCGCGCCGCCCACCGTCCCGCTCGACATGAAGAACGCGAGACCATGGTTGAAGCCGAGGTTGATCCCCGACACGACCAGCTGCGGCGCTTCTCCGAACAGCGTGTGCACCCCGAGCTGCGTGCAGTCCGCCGGGCAGCCACTCGTGCGCCAGATCTCACAACCGTCGCGATCCGCCCGCTCGACGCGCACATCCTCCCAGCGCGTGATCGCCTTCGCGATCCAGCTCCGCTCCCGATCCGGCACCACCGCCCGCACCTGCCCCAACGACGACAACGCCCGAACCAAAGGCACCAAAGACGGCGACGAATACCCATCGTCATTCGTCACGAGAATGAAACCCACGCAAAACCTCCCGCCCGCCGCGCACCGTACCAACGAAAATCTCCGTCGGATTTCGATCCAAACCCGCGCCAATCAGAACCCTCAGAAAGCGCGGGAGGCGCGGCTCAAAGCCGCGCCGATCCGCGCCCACCCAGGAGACAGCCGCTCCAAAGTGCCGCACGCCGAGGAGCAGCAGGCGCGGGGCCGCAGCGGGGGTCGCGGAGCGAGCGCCCAGGCGCGAGGCGCGCTCACACTCGGATGACCCGCGAAGCAGCTGGATGTCGGCAGGGCAAAGCCTGACGCGCCCGCGCGGCCGAGCGCAGCCGAGCCCCCGCGGAGGGCCCGCGCCAGCGGCGGCGCAACGACCGAGAGCACTCCCGCGAGCGCGCGCGAAGCGCCGCGCACACCCGCCCCGATCAAGCCTCCCCGGACAGCAGCGCCCGCCCGACAACCTTCAGCTCGAGGATCGGCTTCACGCCTTCGAAGATCGGGAGCACCTGCGCATCCACGACGTAGCGGCTGATCGGATACTCCTCGGCGTAGCCCCACCCGCCGTGCATCAGCTGCCCCTGCTGCGACACCTCGACCGCGATGTCGCATGCCAGCAGCTTCGATTGCGCCGCGATTGGCGCGGCCTTGCGCTCGTCCGCGTCCATCGCGACCGCCGCGGCGTAGGTGATCGCGCGCGCCGCGAGCAGCTTCGCCGCCATGCGGCCGAGCGTGTACTGCGTGAGCTGGAACTCGGAGATGGCGTGCCCGAATTGATTGCGGCCCGCGACGTACTTCGCGGTCTCCTCGAGCGCCGCCTGCGCGAGCCCGCACGCGCGCCCGCCAGTCTGCAAGCGCCCCGCCGCGAAGCCCGCCATCTGCAGATAGAAGCCGCGGCCGAGGCCCTGCTCGCCGCCGACGAGATTCGCCGCCGGCACGAAGTAGTTCTCGATGCCGAGCGTGAACGAGTGCATGCCGCGGTAGCCCGGCGTCGCGTCGGCTTTGCCGGTGAGCTTGCCGCCCGCGGGCTGCACCATTTCGAACGCATGACCCGCGAAGCGGCTCTTCGGGACGATGAAGAGCGAGAGCCCGCGCGCCGCCTTCGCCGGATCCGGATCCGTGCGCGCGAGCAGCGCGAGCACGTCGGCGCGGCCGGCGAACGTGCACCACGCCTTCGGTCCGTTGATCAGCCAGCCGTCTTGGCCGCCGGCGCTGCCGCGGGTTGCGCGGCACTTCACGCCCGCGACGTCGCTGCCGATGTCGGGCTCCGTCACCGACACGCCCACGAGCGTCTCGCCCGACGCGAGCTTCGGCAGCCAGTGCCTCTTCTGCTCCTCGGTGCCGCCCTGGAGCAGCGCCTTGGTGAGAATCTCGGGGCGAGTGATTAGGGAGCCGGCGGCGGCGAGCGAGGCGCGCGAGAGCTCCTCGGTGGTGAGGATCATCGCGAGGTTGCCGAGCTCGTGGCCGCCGTACTCCTCGGGGATCGAGAGCCCGAAGTAGCCCAGCTCGCTCATCTTCGAGATGAACGCGTCCGGGATGTCTTCGTCGCGCCGATGGATGCGCTCCGCGTGCGGAACCACCTCCTGCGCGGCGAACTCGCGCACCGAGGCGCGCACCTGCTCGAGCGTCTCGTCGAGCGGCGGCTCGGTGCGGCCCTTCGCAGCGATCGCGTGGGCGCCGATCGCACGCACGCGCGCCTCGCTCGCGAGCGCGCGCAGCATGCTGCGGACGTCGGCGGGGAACGCGGAGTCGAGCGCCGCATCGAGGTCGAGCTCGGCGGCCGAGGGCTCGAGGCGATTGCGCGCGGCCACGACGAGCTCGGCGATCGCGGCGCCGGCCGCGAGCTCGAGCGCATCGCTGCTGCGGCCCTCGGCGCGCAGCGACTTCACGAGTGCAAGCGTCTCGCTGGCAGTGCGCACTTCGGTCGCGGCGTAGGCGACGCGCTCGGTCAGCACCTGCCGGTCGTCGATCCGCTTGCCCTGATCCGTCAGCGTTCGCGCGCGGTCGAGCGCCGGCCCGATCAGGCTCAGACCGGCACCCTCCGCCGCCTCCATGGCCGCAAGCCCCAGATTTCCAACCCCCGACACGTTCGCCAGGCCCATTTTTTGTGATTCCTCTCACAACTTTGCGCAAAGAACGACGTACGATAGCTGCGCCTTGCCGGCGGTTCGCCGGAAGTGACTACACAAAAGTGAGGAGAGGAAATGTCCAAGGGTTCGCTTCGCTTCCTGGTGGGAGCGACGCTGGTTGGTTCGCTTCTGGTGTTCAGTGCCTGCGGTGGTGGTGAAGAGGCGGCTCCGGCTGCGGACGCGGCGGCCGACGCTGCTGCTGCGGCTGGCGACGCGGTCGGCGACGCGACGGCCGAGGCCGTTGACGCGACGGCCGATGCGGCGGCGGATGCCGGCGCTGCGGTCGAAGGCGCGGTCGATGCGGCCGGTGATGCGGCGGCGGCTGGTGACGCGGCAGCCGATGCGGCAGCTGGCGCTGCGGCAGACGCTGCGGCGGCGGTGACCGACGCGGTCGAGTAAGCCTCGATCAGTTCGCTGAGGGGCGTCGTCGCGCGAGCGGCGGCGCCCCTTCTGTTTGCGCGCGCGGCGAGTTGTTAGGCGCGCAGCAGCTCGAGCAGCCGCTCCACGAGTGCCGGGCTCCCGAACACGAGCCCGATGCCCTTGCCGCCAGGCCCCGGCGCGAGCGTCTCGCAGCGGCCGCCGGCCTCGGGCACGAGCGCCTGCGTCGCCGCCGCGTCCCACGGGTTGAGGTTCACGTCGACCATCGCGCCGACGCCCCCTCCGATCACGAGCGCATGACCGAACGCGTCGGTGTAGCCGCGCAGCATGCGCGTGCTCTCGGCGAGCCGCGTCCACCCGCGCTTCATCCCGAACAGCTCGAACGCGAACGGGTCGCCGTGCGAGACGAGCGCGCGCGCGAGCTCCGTTTCCTGCGAGCAGCGCACGCTCGCGCCGTTGCGCCGCACGCCGCCGCCGCGGTGCCCAGAGGTGCGCTCGCCGAGCGAGGGCAGATCGATCAGTCCGAGCACGGGCGCGCCTTCGTCCACGAGTGCGATCAGCGTTCCGTAGAGCGGGAGGCCGCGCGAGAACGAGATCGTCCCGTCGATCGGGTCGACGATCCAGCCGCGCTGACCCGTTTCGCCGCCGTACTCCTCGCCGAGGATCGGCAGCTCGCGGTCGAAGCTCGCGAGCACCTCGCGGATCGCGCGCTCGGCGGCGCGGTCGGCCTCCGTGACGGGCGAGCCGTCGCGCTTGGTCTCGACCGCGACGTTGCGGAAGCGCGGCAGGATCTCGCGGCGGGCAGCATCGGCCGCGGCTTCGGCGCAGCGCAGCGCCTGCGCGAGATCGAGGCGCGGCATCGCGCTACTGCAGATCCGCGAGCGGCGCGGCGGTGACCTCGTAGTTCGCTTCCGCCGGGATCACCATCATCTTCACGCCGCCGCGCTCCTCGACCTGCGGCAGCACCGTCACCACGGGCTCGCTGCGCGCCGCCGCGATCGCCGCCGCGACCGAGTTGTTACGGCCGAGCTTTCGGACCTGCATGAACGTGGGGAAGATGATCGTGCGCCGGCCGGCGGCGCGTTCGGCCGCGGCGTCTTCGGGGCGCGTCCACACCGAGTCCACCGACTCGCCGCCGTCGTGCACCGCGGGCTGATCGGGCGGCGCCGCAACGAGGTAGAAGTGCGTGTCGAAGCGCTTCGGCATGAACACGGGCGTGATCCAGTGCGCGAAATGCACGAGCAGGTCGTTCGCGAGACGCAGGTCCTCCGCCTCCACGACCTCGCGCATCGTTCGCTTGCCCTCGTTCAGCGCAGCGCGGTGGCGATCCTCGATGCCCTTCAGCTGCGCGCCGGGCACGAGCTCGCGGCTGCCCGCGGGCCGCGCGAGCAGCACGCCGCACTCCTCGAAGGTCTCGCGGATCGCGGCGACGTGAAGCGAGCGCAGCGCGTCGCTCACGGGCACGTCGAGGCGCGCTGCGAGCGCGGGGTCCGAGTCCGCGTCGTCCACCTTGCCGCCCGGAAACACCATCGCGCCCGTGGCGAAGTCGATCTGATGGTGGCGCTGCACCATGAACACTTCGAGGCCACTCGCGCCGTCGCGCACGAGCAGGATCGTTGCGGAGGCTTTCGGCTCGGCGGGCGCTTTCATGCGGGCTCCGATGTAAAGAGGAGCGATGGTGGCCGCGCACGGATTGCATGTCGAGACGCACGGAGCGGGGCCTTCGCTCGTGCTCGCGCACGGCTTCGGCGGCAGCGCGCGCAACTGGCGCCCGCAGCTGCGAGCGCTGAAGGACGCGTTCGCGGTGACGGTGTACGACGCGCGTGGCCACGCGCGCAGCGCAAACGTCGCGCGCGCGAGCCAGGCCCGCGCGGAGGCGGTGGTCGCAGACTTCGCGGCCGTCGCGGATGGCGCGAGCGCGGCGCCGCTCGTCGCGGGCGGGCTCTCGATGGGCGCTGCGACCGCGCTGCGCTTCGCGCTCGCGCATCCAGAGCGCGTGCGCGCGCTCGTGCTGATGGCGCCGCCCGCGGGCCCCGCTTCGGGGCGCGGCGTCTCCGCGAGCGCGCTCGCGTTCGCGGACGCGATCGAGCGCGACGGGCTCGAAGCCGCGGGCGCGCGCTTCGCGTGGGGCCCGAACGCCGGTCTCGACGCGCAGGCCGCCGCCTGGGTGCGCACCGGATTCCTCGAGCACGACGCGCAGTCGCTCGCGCACCTGTTGCGGGAGTATCTCGCGCAGCTCGAGACGCCCGCCGAGCTGGCGAACTCGCTCGCGCTCCTCGATGTCCCCGCGCTCGTGGTCGTGGGCACGAACGACGCCGCATCGTTGCCCACAGCGCGCGGGCTCGCCGCGGCGCTGCCCAATGCGCGCCTCGCCGTCGTGCCCGAGGCGGGCCACGTCGTGAATCTCGCGCAGCCCGAGCGAGTGAACGCCGCGCTGCGCGAGTTCCTCGCCAGCCTCGCCTAGCTCCGGCTCGCGTTCTCGATCGCGCGCCAGCGAAACGGTGAGGCGAGCTGCGCCCAATAGGTCTGCGGGAATGCGCCGAGGTTGGGGATGCCGATCTCCTCGGGCGGCTTGCGATCGCGCGGCCAGAAGAAAGTGCCGAACACGAGATCCCACAGGATCAAGTTCGAGCCGTAGTTGGTGTTCGCCTCGCGCAGGTCCTTCGCGTGATGCCAGCGATGCAGCTCGGCCATCGAGAACACGTAGTTGAGTGGCCCGAGCGAGAGGCGCACGTTCGAGTGCTGCAGGTAGCCGAACACCGAGGTGAAGAGCGCGAACAGGGCCTGCACGGGCGCGGGGCAGCCGAGCGCGACGAGTGGGATCAGCCCTGCGGTCGTGTCGACCACGATGTCGAGGGGATGGAAGCGCGCGGCGTTCAGGAAGTAGAGGCGCGGTGCGCTGTGATGCGTGGCGTGGAGACGCCAGAGCGGAGCCCACTCGTGGGAGAGGCGGTGGCTCCAGTACTGGAAGAGCTCCGCGACCACGAGGGCGAGCGGAAGCTGGGCGAGCAGGGGCCAGCTGTTAGGCCACAGCTGCGCGGTGCCGAGCGGGGCGAGCGCTGCGGCGAGCGGCGCCAGCAGCGGAGGCACGAGCTGCAGCGTCGCGAACGAGGCCGCAGTCACGGAGACGACGTGCGCGAGATCGACGGCGACGTCGCGATGCGAGCGCTGCCACGAGGAGAGGTGCGGCCAGAGGCGCTCCGCGACGAGCACGACGAGCGCGCTCGCGAGGAGCACGACTGCGGGCTGGCCGCCGCGCGTGACGACCGCCTCGCCCGCGACGAGCGCCGCGCCGAGCACGACCGGGAAGAACAGCAGCTCGACCGCGCGATTCATCTCCGCTGGCACCTCTTTCCGTGAACGCGCGATCGTATCGCGCGATGCAGATCGTTCCGCTCATCTCCGCAGACGCGATTCGCGCGCGCATCGCCGAGCTCGCGGCGCAGCTCGCGCGCGACTACGCGCACGCGCCGCTCACGCTCGTGTGCATCCTCGAAGGCGCGCGGCGCTTCACGGATGCGCTGGCTATCGAGCTCGCGAAGCAGCGCGTCGCGCCCGAGCGCGTCGACGTGCGCGTGCGGCGCACACAGGGCACGCGGCTCGAGCCCGTTGCGATCGAGCGATTCGATCCCGAGGCGCTCGCGGACCGCGAAGTGATCGTGCTCGACGACATCGCGGACGAAGGCGCGACGCTGCGCGCGGTGCTCGACATCGCCGCGCTCGGCGAGCCGCGCTCGCTGCGCAGCGCCGTGCTCGTCGACAAGCGCGAGCGCCGCGTGGCCGCGGTGAAGCCCGACTACGCGGGCTTCACGGTCGAGTCCGGCTGGGTCGTCGGCTTCGGGATGGACCTCGACGGCGCGTACCGCGAGCTCGACTTCATCGGCGTGCTCGAGGACGACCGCTTCTAGGCGGACGCGTCGCCGAGCTCGCGCAGGCGGCGGAACGGGTAGATCCCGCTGCCGTGGCCGTCGCTCCACTCGATCTGGATCGCGTAGCGGCCGACCCCCGCGATCTTCAACGGATGCACGTCGGCGGGCACGGCGTTCGCGTCGAGGCGCTGCTCGTGGGTCCACTCGTCGACGCACTGCGCACAGCCGCAGGCGAGCCGCAGCGCGCGCACGTCGATGACGCTCTCGGCGCCGTCCGCCCAGGTGACGCCGAGCGTGCGCGGCCCGCGCTGCTCGATTTTCGTCGGAGTCGTCGCGAGTGTGGGCGCTGCGTCGGACATGCGAGCACGATAGCTTGCGCGCCCCTATGACAGACCCGACTCGCGACTCGAACGCAATCGCAATTCTCGGCGGAACCGGCGACCAAGGCCTCGGCCTCGCGCTGCGCTTCGCCGCTGCCGGCCGGCCCGTGCGCATCGGCTCGCGCAAAGAGGGCCGCGCGCTCGCGGCGGCGGAAGAAGTGCGCGCGAAGGTGCCCGGCGCAGTTGTTACGGGCCACGAGAACGCCGACGCGACGCGCCGTGCCGAGATCGTGATTCTCTCGGTGCCGTTCGAGCACACCGCCGGGACCATCAAGGGCCTCGGCGACGCGCTGAAGCCGGGCCACATCGTCGTCTCGATGGGCGTGCCGCTCGCCACCGCGATCGGCGACGGCCCGGTGCGCATGATCGGTGTGTGGCAGGGCTCGTGCGCGGAGCTGGTCGACACGCTCGTGCCCGACGGCGTCGCCACGGTCTCGGCGTTTCAGAACGTCGCCGCGCACCGCCTCCAGCACATGCCCGATCCGGTCGAGTGCGACGTGATCATCTCCGGCGAGAAGGGGCCGCGCGAGCGCGTCAGCGAGCTGTGCAAGCTGATTCCCGGGATGCGCGCGGTGAACGGCGGGCCGCTCGCGAACGCGCGCTACGTCGAAGGCTGGACCGCGCTGCTGATCGGGCTCAACGTGCGATACAAGGTGCCGGAAGGCATGGGCTTCCGGCTGACCGGCCTCCCCGAGTGAGCACGGTCCGCGCGCTCGCGCAGGCGAACTTCGCGCGACATCTGGAGGCGAACGCGTATCCCGGACGCGGCCTCGTGTTGGGGCGCGCGGAGTCCGGCGACGCGTGGCTCCAGGTCTACTGGATCATGGGCCGCAGCGAGAACAGCCGGAACCGCGTGTTCGTCGCGGACGGCGGTGAGCTGCGCACCGACGCAGCGAATCCCGCGCTCGTGAAGGACCCGTCGCTCATCATCTACGAGGCGATGCTCGAGCTGCCGGGCGTCTACCTCGTGAGCAACGGCGACCAGACGCGCACCCTCGCGGACGTGATGGAGAGCGGCGGCCGCTTCGAGGACGCGCTCGAGATGCGCGAGCGCGAGCCGGACGCGCCGAACTACACGCCGCGCATTTCGGGGATGCTCGACCTGCGCCTCGGCGAGCCGGTGCTCGCGCTCTCGATCCTGCGTGCAAACGCCGCCGACCCTGCGCTGACCGATCGCAGCACGTTTCGCCCCGCGCCGCCGCCGCCGGGCTTCGGCCTCGGGCTCACGACTTATCAGGGTGACGGGAATCCGCTGCCGGCCTTTCAGGGCGACCCGCTCTGGCTGCCGTGCGCGGGAAGTGCGCAAGACGTTGCCGACGCTTACTGGGCGGCGATCGATCGAGAGAACCGCGTCGCGCTCGCAGTGAAGTCGATCCACCGCGACGGGCGCAGCGAGATCGCGCTTCGGAATCGCTTCGCGCGCTCCTGATCGGCCTCTCTCTCCGCCGCATCGCGTCGAAACGCCGCGACGCTCTGCGTCAAGCGAGGAAATTCGCGGAGTTACGAGCCCATCCTTCTTGCGGGCAGGTGGAGGTCCCGAGTTTCCGCGTGATCGTCGTCACGGAAGGTGTTCGACCTCCAGGTTTTGTGGTGGTGGACCGATTGAAGCACCACATCTTGTGGAAAATTCCTTGACTCGATCTCTGCGCGCGAGCTAGAACGGCTCCACGGGGATGAAGTCTCTCCGGCGGCCTGGGGGTAAACAGGCGGTTGCCGGAGGGATGGGATCTGAGGTGGGAAGGAGGACCTGCCCAGATTCGGGGGCCCCGGGGCAACCCGGGGCCCCTCTCGTCTCTCGGCGGTGCGAAGCGAGCGGCGGCGCAGCGCGACGGGAAGCAACGTACAAGCGGCTTGGAGTGGACGGTGAGCGACATCGAGCGAGACACGAACGCGGGAGATCACGCAACGTCGGGCGCGGCGAAGCGGAGCCGTACACGCGCGCAGCGTCCCGCCGGTCTCACGATGCAGCGCTTCTTCACGAAGCCCGGCGTGCACCCGTTCGACGAGGTCGCCTGGGAGCTGCGCTCCGCGACGATCGCGAACGAGCGCGGCGAGACGATCTTCGAGCAGCGCGATGTCGAGATTCCCGCGTCGTGGTCGCAGCTCGCGACGAACGTGGTCGTGTCGAAGTATTTCCGTGGCCACATCGGCACGCCCGAGAGCGAGCGCAGCGTGAAGCAGCTGATCGGCCGCGTCGTGAACAAGATTCACGAGTGGGGCGTGCAGGGCGGCTACTTCGCCACCCCCGAGGACGGCGAGATCTTCAAGGACGAGCTCTCGCATCTGCTCGTGACGCAGAAGATGGCGTTCAACAGCCCGGTCTGGTTCAACCTCGGCGTCGTCGGCACGCCGCAGCAGGCGAGCGCGTGCTTCATCAACTCCGTCGCGGATACGATGGAGTCGATCATGGACCTCGCGAAGACCGAGGCCATGTTGTTCAAGGGCGGCTCGGGCACGGGCTCGAACCTCTCGAAGATTCGCTCCTCGAAGGAGAAGCTCGCGGGCGGCGGCACGGCCTCGGGGCCCGTCTCGTTCATGCGCGGCTTCGACTCGTTCGCCGGCGTCGTGAAGTCCGGCGGCAAGACGCGGCGCGCGGCGAAGATGGTGATCCTCAACGTCGATCACCCGGACATCCGCGAGTTCATCCACAGCAAGGCGGATGAAGAGAAGAAGGCGTGGTCGCTGATCGACGCCGGCTACGACGGCGGCTTCAACGTGCCCGGCGGTGCCTACGACTCCGTGTTCTTCCAGAATGCGAATCACTCGGTGCGCGTGACCGACGACTTCATGCGCGCCGCGCTCGATGATCGCCAGTGGCAGACGCGCGCCGTAACGACCGGCGAAGTCGTCGACACGTTCAAGGCGAAAGAGCTGCTGAAAGAGATCTCGGAGGCCGCGCACGTCTGCGGCGATCCGGGCATGCAGTACGACACGACGATCAACCGCTGGAATCCGGTCAAGGTCTCGGGCCGCATCAACTCGAGCAATCCGTGCTCCGAGTACATGTTCCTCGACGACACGGCCTGCAATCTCGCGAGCCTCAACCTGATGCGCTTCGTCGACGAAGCGGGTCGCTTCGAAGTCGCAGCGTTCCGGCGCGCAGCGGCGCTCACGATCCTCGCGCAAGAGATTCTGGTCGACTTCGCGGATTACCCGACTCCGCAGATCGCGAAGAACAGCCACCTCTACCGCCCGCTCGGCCTCGGCTACGCGAACCTCGGCGCGCTGCTGATGAGCCAGGGCCTCCCGTACGACAGCGACGAGGGCCGCAACGTCTCGGCCGCGATCACGTCGCTGATGTGCGGCGAGGCGTATCGCATGAGCGCGGAGATTGCGGGCGCGATGGGCCCCTTCCCGCACTACAAGCAGAACCGCGCGCCGTTCCTCGAAGTGATCGGCATGCACAAGCACGCGGCGGAGTCGGTGCCGTCCTCCGGAGTGCAGACGGATCTCTGGAAGGCCTCGCGCGACGCGTGGTCGCAGGCGCTCGAGCTGGGCACGAAGCACGGATACAAGAACGGTCAAGTCACGGTGCTCGCGCCCACTGGCACGATCGCATTCATGATGGACTGCGACACGACCGGTGTAGAGCCGGACATCGCGCTCGTGAAGTACAAGAAGCTGGTCGGCGGCGGCCTACTCAAGATCGTTAACAACACCGTGCCGATGGCGCTGAGCAAGCTCGGTTACGGCGAGAAGCAGATCAGTGACATCGTCGCCTACATCGACGAGCGCGAGACGATCGAGGGTGCGCCGCACGTGCGCGACGAGAACCTCGCGGTGTTCGACTGCGCGTTCCGAGCGACCAACGGTAAGCGCTCGATTCACTGGAAGGGTCACATCCGGATGATGGGTGCGGTGCAGCCGTTCCTGTCGGGCGCGATCAGCAAGACAGTGAATCTGCCCAACGAGGCGACGGCGGACGACCTTCGCGACGCCTATGTCGAGGGCTGGAGGCTCGGGCTGAAGGCGCTCGCGGTCTACCGCGACGGCAGCAAGCGCACGCAGCCGCTCAACGCCGGCAAGGACGAGGAGAAGAAGAGCAACGTCATCGACCTGCGCGAGCGCCGCGCCGTGCGCGTGAAGCTGCCCGACACGCGGGACTCGGTGACGCACAAGTTCTCGATCGCGGGCCACGAGGGCTACCTCACCGTCGGCCTCTACGCCGACGGCAAGCCCGGCGAGATCTTCCTGCGCATGGCGAAGGAAGGCAGCACGATCTCGGGCCTGATGGACACGATCGCGACCATGACGTCGATCGCGCTCCAGTACGGCGTGCCGCTGAAGGCGCTGACGGACAAGTTCAGTCACACGCGCTTCGAGCCGGCCGGCTTCACGAACAACCCCGAGATTCCGATGGCGAAGTCAGTCACTGACTACGTCTTCCGGTACCTCGCGAATCGCTTCCTGCAGGAGGAAGTGATCGCGACCGACGAGCAAGAGACCGAAGCGGAGCCGACCGGGCTCGCGGAGATTCGGCGCGTCGCGATCGCGGGCGGCTCGGTGGATCGCGCGAAGGGCGAGCGCTCGACCTTCGTGAATCAGGCGGATGCACCTACTTGCACGGAGTGCGGAACCATTACGGTGCGCAACGGCGCGTGCTATAAGTGTCCTAACTGCGGAGCCACGAGCGGTTGTAGCTGATGACGCAGTGGCTTTGATCTAGTGGCGCCTCGAGCTGGGGGGGTGAGAGGCGTCGCGAAGCGCGGAGTCAGGTCGAGGGGCCTGGCTCCGCGCTTCTACTTCGGGCTCGCGTCTCGTGCGCTGCTGTTGTCAGGCATCGCGCTTGCCTCGCTGGCGTGCATCGACGTGAGCATCCCGCTCTTCGCGAGCGGCGGCGCCCTCGAAGAGCGCGTGCTCGACGGAGAGCGCGGGCCGAAGATTCTGCTCGTCGACGTGAGCGGGCCGCTCGGCCTGCGCTCCACGAGCGGGTTGTTGGGTCTGTCGCAGAGCGAGAGCGCGGTGTCGCGCCTGCGCGAAGAGCTCGAGCGCGCCGAGCGCGACGACGAAATCGCGGCGCTCGTCCTGCGCATCGACAGCCCCGGCGGCACCGTGATCGCGAGCGAGATCCTCTACCGCGAGCTGATGCGCCACAAGCGCGCGACCGGAAGGCCCGTGGTCGCGCAGTTGATGGGGATCGCGGCGTCGGGCGGGTACTACGTTGCGATGAGCGCGGACCGCGTGCAGGCGTATCCGTCGACGATCACCGGCTCGATCGGCGTGATCATGCTCGGCTTCAACGCGAGCGGCCTGATGGAGAAGGTCGGCGTGGACTACCAGACCTTCACGACGGGCTCGTTCAAGGACGCCGGCTCGCCATTTCGCCCGATGAGCGACGCCGAGCGCGCTCAGATCCAGAGCGTGGTGACGGACCTGTTCGCGAGCTTCCTCGAGGTCGTCGAGAAGGGACGCCCTGCGCTTTCGCGCGCGGGCGTCGAGCAGCTCGCCGACGGCCGCATCTTCTCCGGCAAGCAAGCCCTGGGCGCCGGGCTCATCGACTCGCTCGGAGACCTCGAGAGCGCGATCGAGGCGGCCAAGACCGCAGCGCGGGTGGATGGGGACGCGCGCGTCGTGATCTACCGCCGGCGGGGCGAGCGCGCGGAGAATCTCTTCTCGGTGCAGGCGCCAGTCACCGGCGACGGCGCCGCGGCTCAGCTGCGCGGCGCGCTGGCAGAGTCGAGCTTTCTCTACTGGTGGCCCGGCGCCGCGAACGGCGCCCTCGTGCAGGGCGCGCTCGGCGCAACGGGCGCCTCGCCGGCGCCGTAACAACTACGCCGGCTTGCGCCCGCGCACGCCGGTCGCGCAGCGCGTTCTGTCGCGGGCGCCCCGCGCCCGTCAACGGGCTGCGCGCGCGATCAGTAGACCCAGCGCCCGCCCTGGAAGCGGAAGATCTCGGTCACCGCGGTGGTCGCGACGACCTTGCAGTCCGAGCCGCCGCCCGCGGCGCACTGGTGCTCCTGGTAGCGGAGCAGCCCCACGTAGGGAGCGGCTGCGCTGCCGGTCGGCTTCAGCTCGATCTTGAAGTCGTCGCCGTAGCCGCGGTACGCGCCGCCCGAGGCCTGCTTCTTCTCGTGCGCCTCGGCGGCCGCCATCTTCTTCATCCAGTCGCTCGCGAAGCTCTGAAAAGCGGCCTCCGCGTTCGCCGCGCCCGGATCACTCGGCGCGATCTTGGCCGGCTCGCCGGCGAACGCCGCAGCGGACCACGCGAACACGCCCAACATCAGTAGTCGACCCACGCTCTTCATCGCTCGCCTCCGTTTCCGGCTCGCTGCGGTGAGCGGCCGCACCATCCGTTTCGGCGGCGGCGAGAGCGCGCGTGTGACCGATCGCACACGCGCGTGGCGACACATCTCCGTGACGCGAACGTGAAGGTCCGAGGAAGCTGCGCGGCGACGCCTGCTCAGCGCGCTCGGCTGCCGATAGATTGCGCGCATGCCGAGTACGATTCTGGTCGTCGAAGACGAGCCCGATCTGGCCGAGCTCGTGCGCTTCCACCTGAGTCAGGCGGGCTTCGCGGTCGAAGTTGCACATTCAGGGAGTGCTGGGCTGACTTCGATCCGCCGCGCGCGGCCCGCACTCGTCGTGCTCGACCTGATGCTCCCAGACTTGTCAGGCACCGAGGTCTGTCGCGAGGTGCGCGGCGATCCCAAGCTGCGCGACCTCCCCATCCTGATGCTGACTGCGCGTGCCGACGAGGTGGACCGTGTGGTCGGCTTCGAGCTCGGCGCGGACGATTACGTGACGAAGCCGTTCAGCCCGCGCGAGCTCGTGCTGCGCGTGCGCGCCATTCTGCGCCGCGCCGAAGGCGAGGCGGAGCCTGCCGCGGTGCTCCGCCGCGGCGCACTGCAGCTCGATGCCGAGCGGCATCGCTGTACGGTCGACGGCGCCGCCGTCGATCTCACGGCGAAAGAGTTCCGCCTGCTCGAAGTGCTGATGTCGCGGCCGGGCCACGTGATGACGCGCCAGCGCCTGCTCGACGACGTCTGGGGCTCCGACATCACCGTCACCGAGCGCACGATCGACACGCACCTGAAGCGCCTGCGCGAGAAGCTCGGCGGCGCGGGCGACTTGATCGAGACCGTGCGCGGCGTCGGATACCGTCTCGCGGACTAGAACCCATCTCAGAATTCCGGACCGAGCCCGGCGCGCGGACTTGGCCGGCTGGCGAGGCGCGCGAGCGAAGGCGTATCCGTGGATACTTCGAGCGAAGCGCAACGAAGCCAGACGGACAAAGACGCGCGCCAGGCGACGGGAGGAATTCTGAGATGGGTTCTAAGGGCGGGTTCCGCATGCGCGCGCGATTCATCGCGGGAGTCGTGGCGATCGCGTTCGCTGCATGGCTTGCGGGCGAGGCGGCGCACGGCCTCGCGGCGCCGCTGCGGGCGCTCGTGGTGTTAGGGGCCGCGCTCGGGCTCGGCGCGCTGCTCGTGCACGCCCACGTTCGCCGCCTCGAAGAAGTGCGCGGCGCGCTCGACGCAGTGCTTGCGGGCGCACCGCGCGCGCGCATCGAGCGCTCGAGCAGCGGCGCGATCGGCGCGCTCTCGCGCGCGGTGGATGCGGTGGGCGCCGCGCTGCGCGTGCGTGACGCATCGGCCGCAGCAGCGCGCGAACGCCTCGAAGCCGTGCTCGACGCGATGGTTGAGGGCGTGCTCGTGCTCGGCCCCGACGGCCGCGTGCAGCTCGCCAACGCGCGCCTGCGCGAGCTGTTCAGCGTGTGGGGCGAAGTCGCGGGCCGCACGCCGCTCGAAGTGATCCGCCGCGCGGACGTGGACGAGCTGTTAGGGCTCGCGGGGCGAACGAGTGAGCCCGTCGCGCTCGACCTCGCGCTCGGCGACGACGGCTCGCTCGAAGTCCACGCGCGCCGCTTCCCCGCGCAGGGAGAGAGGCAAGGCGTCGTCGCCGTCTTTCACGACGTGAGCGAGATCCGGCGGCTCGAGAGCCACCGCCGCGAGTTCGTGGCGAACGTTTCGCACGAGCTGCGCACGCCGCTCACCGCGATTCAAGGCTATGCGGAGACGCTCGCTGCGAACGACCTCGAGCCCGAGCGGCGCAAGCAGTACGTCGAGACGATCACGCGCAACGCCGAGCGGCTGCGCGCGCTGATCGAGGATCTGCTCGAGCTCGCGCGCGTGGAAGGCGGGAAGCGCACGCTCGCGCCGGAGGCGATCGATGCCAGCGCGTTCATCGCCGCGCTGCTGCGCGAGCTGCGCCCGCGGCTCGAGGCGCGGAGGCTTGCGGCTTCCTGCGTGGGCGCCGCTCAGGTGCTCGCCGATCGCCGCGCACTCGAGCAGATCGTGCAGAACCTGCTCGACAACGCGGTCAAGTACACGGAGCCCGGCGGCCGCATCGAGGTGCGCCTTTCGCGCGATGGCGCGCGCGCGCGCATCGAGGTCGCGGACACGGGCATCGGCATTCCCGAGCGCGACCGCGCGCGCGTCTTCGAGCGCTTCTACCGCGTCGACAAGGCGCGCTCGCGCGATCTCGGCGGCACCGGCCTCGGGCTCTCGATCGTGAAGCACCTCGCCCAAGCGATGGACGGCGACATCTTCGTCACCTCCGCCGAAGGCCAAGGCTCCACGTTCACGGTGACGTTGCCCGCGGCTTGACGGCGCGCGGACCGCCGCGATGTCACGAACTCGTCACACGCTCGCCTCCGTGTGGCGCTTCTCGCTCCTTATGGTGCGCTCGAGCTCACCGAGCGTTCACACAAGGAGCAAACTCCGTGAAGAAGTCCGTCCGCTGGATTCTGTTCGCATGCGCCGCATGGTTCGCTGCGACGCCCGCTCTCGCCGCCGACGACGCGGTGATCGCCGAGGTGCTCGCGATCTTGAAGGAGCGCGGCATCGTCGACGACGCAAAGCACGCAGAGCTCGTCGCGAAGAACAAAGAGTACGAAGCGAAGCAGTCGTCGCTGCTGAGCCGCGTGATCTGGACCGGCGACTTCCGCGCGCGCCTCGAGAACTATTGGTTCGACGAAGACGCGCTCGGCGGCGAAGACGACAACCGCCACCGCGCGCGCTACCGGCTGCGCCTCGGTGCGGCGGTTCCCGTGAACGAGTGGCTGACCGCGGGCTTCCGACTCGCGTCCGGCGAGACCGAGAACCGCAGCACGAACCGCACGCTCGGCGCGGGCGACGACTTCGATCGCGACACGTTCTCGCTCGACGAGGCGTACGTGCAGCTGAAGCTGCCGATCGACGTGGGCAGCACCACGGTCGTGTTCGGCAAGCAGAGCAACCCGTTCGTCTGGAAGAACGGCAAGGACTACATGACTTGGGACAACGACTACAGCCCCGAGGGCTTGTCGCTGCGCTGGACGATGCAGCCCTCGTCCTCCGTGAATCTGTTCGGCAATGCCGGCTACTTCATCATCGACGAGAACGGCAGCGCGAAGGACCCGCACTTCTTCGGGCTCCAAGGCGGCGCACACGTGCAAGCCGCGGAAAAGGTCGCAGTGGGCGGCCGCGCGACGTGGTTCAGCTACGGCTCGCTCAACACCGCGTTCTTCACGCGCCACAACGCCTTCGGCAACGTCGGCCTCTCCGACAACTCCGACGGCAGCATCAGCCAGCTCGAGCTGAGCGCCTACGCGAAGTCGACGCACGTGGCCGAGTGGCCCGTGCTGCTCCACGCGCACTTCACGAAGAACCTCGACGCGGTCTCGCTGCCCGGCGAGGGCAAGCAGGACACGGGCTGGGGCGTCGCGCTCGAAGTGGGCGACGCGAAGCAGCTCGCGCTGCTCGGCGTCGGCTACTACGCGCTCGAGGCCGACTTCTCGCCCGCGCTCTACACCGACAGCGACCTCACGGACGGCTTCACGAACCGCGAGGGCTGGGCGTTCTACGCGACGCGCCAAGTGCTCTCGAACACCGAGCTCACGCTCGAGCTGTTCATGTCGGACGCGCTCGAGAAGTCCTCGCCGCTGTTCAACACCTCGATCGCCGACAGCGAGCGCTTCCGCTTGCGCACCGACGTGGTGGTGAAGTTCTGAGCGGCGCGTCTCGCTCGGCGTTCGTCACAGAAACGTCACCAAGCGCCCATCGCCCCGCCGCGCCGCGTGCGTAGGGTCGTCACACACAATGAAACAGAGGAAACACGAGATGAAGACTCTCCCGTTCGTTCTCGCCCTCGGCATCGCGGCAGGGATCGCCGCACCCGCAGCGGCGCGAGACCAGATCCGCATCGTGGGCTCGTCCACCGTCTATCCCTTCTCGACCGCGGTCGCGGAGCAGTTCGGCCGCCGCGGCAAGTTCAAGACGCCAGTCGTCGAGAGCACCGGCACCGGCGGTGGCATCAAGCTATTTTGCTCGGGCGTGGGCGATCAGACGCCCGACATCGCGAACGCCTCGCGGCGCATGAAGGACACGGAGCTCGCGAGCTGTCAGGCCGCTGGCGTGAAGGAAGTCGTCGAGGTGAAGATCGGCTACGACGGCATCGTGATCGCCAACGCGAAGAAGGCGAAGCCGGTCGCGCTGAAGAAGCAGCACATCTTCCTCGCGCTCGCGAAGCAGGTGCCGAAGGACGGCAAGCTCGTCGCGAACCCGTACAAGAAGTGGAGCGAGATCGATCCATCGCTGCCCGCGATCAAGATCGAGGTGCTCGGGCCGCCGCCGACTTCGGGAACGCGCGACGCGTTCGTGGAGCTGGCGATGGAGGGTGGGGCGAAGACCTTCCCGATGCTGGCCGCGCTCAAGGAGAAGGACGAGAACGCCTTCAAGGCCGCCGCTCACGCAATCCGCGAAGACGGCCACTACGTCGAGGCGGGCGAGAACGACAACCTGATCGTGCAGAAGCTCGTCGCCAACCCGAATGCGTTCGGCGTGTTCGGGTACTCGTTCCTCGAGGAGAACACGGACAAGGTGCGCGGCAACGCGGTCGACGGCGTCGCGCCGAGCTTCGATGCGATCGCGGACGGGAAGTACGGGATCTCCCGCGCACTCTTTTTCTACGTGAAGAAGGCCCACGTCGGGAAGGTGCCCGGCCTGAAGGAGTTCATCGCGGCGTTCATGAGCCCCGCGGCGGCCTCCGAGGACGGCTATCTCGCCGACAAGGGCCTGATCCCGCTCGCAGCGGCGGAGCGCGCGGCGGTGGTGAAGAGCGCGACGGCGCTCACGGCCTTCGCGCTGAAGTAGGCTCGCGCCGGCACGGCGTGCTCCGACGCGCCGGAACCTGCTCATGCTGTTCCCCGCACTCGCAACGATCGCCGCACTGGCAGCGCTCGCCTTCTGGCTCGGCCGGGGGCGGGCGCTCGCCGTTTCTCTCGCCGAGGGCCGGCTGCGCGCGCGGCCGAATTATTACGGTGGCTACGTCGCGCTCTGGGCCGCGCTGCCCGCGCTCGCGGCGACGATCGCAGCCGCGCTGTTCGCGCCTGCTGCGCGCGGCGCGCTGCTCGCGGCGCTGCTCGCCGCCGGGCTCGCCGGCGCGTTCTTCGCGCGCCGCCGCGTCACCGCGGCGCTCAACGCGCGCGTGCCGGTGGAGCGCGCGACGCGCATCGCGCTCGGCGCGAGCTCGCTGGTCGCGATCCTCACCACCGTCGGCATCATCGCCTCGCTGCTGTTCGAGGCGTGGCGCTTCTTCGAGCGCGTGCCGATGAGCGAGTTCCTGTTCGGTTTGCAGTGGAGCCCGCAGACCGCGATTCGCGAAGACCAGGTCGGCTCGTCCGGCGCCTTCGGCGCGGTGCCGGTCTTTGCGGGCACGCTGCTGATCACGCTGATCGCGATGAGCGTCGCCGCGCCGATCGGCCTGCTCAGCGCGATCTACCTCGCCGAGTACGCGCGACCGCGAGTGCGTGCGCTCGTGAAGCCGCTGCTCGAAGTGCTCGCCGGCATTCCCACCGTCGTCTACGGATTCTTCGCCGCGCTCACGGTCGCGCCCGCGGTGCGCGGCTTCGGCGAGCGCATCGGGCTCGACATCGCGTCGGAGAGCGCGCTCGCGGCCGGCGGCGTGATGGGCGTGATGATCATTCCCTTCGTGTCGTCGCTGTCGGACGACGTGATTCGCGCGGTTCCGCAGTCGCTGCGGGAGGCTTCGCTCGGCCTCGGCGCAACGCCGAGCGAGACGATTCGCCGCGTCGTGTTCCCCGCCGCGCTGCCCGGCATCGTCGGCGCGCTCTTGCTCGCGGTCTCGCGCGCGGTGGGCGAGACGATGATCGTGGTGATGGCGGCGGGCCTCGCCGCGAACCTCACCGCGAACCCGCTCGAAGCCGTCACGACCGTCACGGTGCAGATCGTGACGCTGCTCGTGGGCGATCAGGAGTTCGACAGCGCGAAGACGCTCGCCGCGTTCGCGCTCGGCCTCGCGCTGTTCCTCGTGACGCTCGTGCTGAACGTGATCGCGCTCGAAGTGGTGCGCCGCTACCGGGAGCAATATGAGTGACGCGAAGCGCGCGCTGCTGAAGAAGCGCTACGCCGCCGAGCGCCGCTTCCGGCGCGTCGGCCTCGCGGCCGTGGGCGTCGCGCTGACCGCCCTCGCGGTGCTCCTCGGCAGCATCGTGTGGCAGGGCGTGCCCGCCTTCACGGAGCACCGCGTTCGGCTCGAGGTCGTGCTCGACGAGGCCGAGATCGATCCGGATGGCTCACGCGACCCGGAGCTGCTCGCCGAGGCGAACTGGGCGGGCCTCCTGAAGAGCGCGCTGCAGGCGCACTTCCCCGAAGTCGAGAGCCGAAGCGAGAAGCGCGAGCTTGCGGAGCTGCTCAGCAGCGGCGCTGCCTACGACCTCGCGGACCGCGTGCTCGCGAACCCGAAGCTGATCGGCACGACGACCTCGCTCGAAGCGCTGCTCTCGGACGACGCGAGCCTCGCGCTGCGCGGCGAGATCGATCGCGACGTGCCGGAAGAGGAGCGCGTGCTCAGCGACGCGCAGCTCGCGTGGCTCGACTCGCTCGCGGAGCGCGGCCTCGCGCGCGAAGCGTTCGCCGCGCGCCTGCTGACATCCGGCGACAGCCGCGAGCCCGAGCTCGCGGGCATTCTCGGCGCCGCAGCCGGCTCGTTCTGGACGCTGCTCGTCACGCTCGCGCTCTCGTTCCCGCTCGGCGTCGCCGCGGCGCTCTACCTCGAGGAGCTCGCGCCGAAGAATCGCTGGACCGACCTGATCGAGGTCAACATCAACAACCTCGCCGCGGTGCCGTCGATCGTGTTCGGCTTGTTAGGCCTCGCGGTCTTCCTCGGCTGGTTCGGGCTGCAGGGTTCGGCGCCACTCGTGGGCGGGATGGTGCTCGCGCTGATGACGCTGCCCACCGTGATCATCGCCGCGCGCGCAGCGATTCGCGCGGTGCCGCCGTCGATCCGCGAGGCGGCGCTCGGCGTCGGCGCCTCGCAGCTGCAGACCGTGTTTCATCACGTGCTGCCGCTCGCACTGCCCGGAGTGCTCACCGGCACGATCCTCGGCATGGCGCGCGCGCTCGGTGAGACTGCGCCGCTGCTCATGATCGGCATGGTCGCGTTCATCGTGGACGTTCCGGCTGGCCCGCTCGATCCCGCGTCCGCGTTGCCCGTGCAGATCTTCCTGTGGGCCGACAGCCCGGAGCGCGCGTTCGTGGCGCGTACGTCGGCGGCCATTCTCGTTCTGCTCACGTTCCTCGTGCTAATGAACCTCGCGGCGGTGCTGCTCCGCAGCCGCTTCGAACGCCGCTGGTGAGCCGGAGCCCAGGATGTCGTTCTTGACCAAGATCTCGGCGCGCGGCCTCAACGTTCATTACGGCGAGAAGCAAGCGCTATTCGACGTGAACCTCGACATCCCGAAGCAGAACGTCACCGCGCTGATCGGCCCGTCGGGCTGTGGCAAGTCTACGTTTCTGCGATGCGTGAACCGCATGAACGACCTGATCGAGATCTGCCGCGTCGACGGCAAGCTGATGCTCGACGGGGACGACCTCTACGCGGACGGCGTCGACGTCGTCGCGCTGCGCGCGCGCGTCGGCATGGTGTTCCAGAAGCCGAATCCGTTTCCGAAGTCGATCTACGAGAACGTCGCGTACGGCCCGCGCATCCACGGCCTCGCGAGCAAGCGCGCAGACCTCGACGAGATCGTGATCACGAGCCTCGAGCGCGCGGGCCTCTACGGCGAAGTGAAGGAGCGCCTGCACGACTCCGGCACGAGCCTCTCGGGCGGCCAGCAGCAGCGGCTCTGCATCGCGCGCGCGATCGCGGTCAGCCCCGACGTGATCCTGATGGACGAGCCGTGCTCGGCGCTCGATCCGATCGCGACGGCCCGCATCGAGGAGCTGATCGGCGAGCTGCGCGAGAGCTTCACGATCGTGATCGTGACGCACTCGATGCAGCAGGCCGCGCGCGTCTCGCAGACGACGGCGTTCTTCCACCTCGGCCGCGTGGTCGAGTGCGGCGACACCGCGCAGATCTTCACCGACCCGCGCGACAAGCGAACGCGCGACTACATCACCGGAAGGTTCGGATGAGCAAGCGGCGCATCGCCGCGCGCAGCGAGGCGAAGTCTTCGGAGCCGAGCGGAGGTCGAACAGTGGCTTCTACATCAGTGAGGACGCGAAAGTCGCGCGCGACCGCGCCGTTGCGAGCTTGCCGATGACGCGGCCCGTCGAGCCCGTGCTCACGAACCTCCGTCAACAGTTGTTACGGATGGGCAGCCTCGCCGAGGCGATTCTCGAGAAGTCGCTGCAGAGCCTGTGGCGTCTCGACGTCGCGCTCGCCCGCGAGGTGAAGATCGACGACCTCGAGATCGATCGGCTCGACATCGCGATCGACGACCTCGTGCTGCGCATTCTCGCGACGCAGGCGCCCGTCGCGGACGATCTGCGAAACGTGATCGCGTGCAAGATGATCGCGACCGACCTCGAGCGCGTGGGCGACCTCGCGCGCAACATCGCGAAGAGCGCCGAGCGCCTCGCCACGCGCGCGAGCGTCGAGACGCCGCCGCGCCTGCGCACACTCGCCGAGGAGGCGCAGCGCATCCTGCGCCGCGCGCTCGACGCGTTCTCGGAGCACGACTCCGCGCGCGCGACGGACGTGCTGGCCGACGACGATCAGGTCGACGCCGACGAAGACGCCGTGATCCGCAGCGCGATCGAAGAGATCGCGACGCACCCAGAGTTCACCGCGCAGGAAGTCGACTTCATCCTGATCGCGAAGAACCTCGAGCGCGTCGCCGATCACGCGACCAACATCGCGGAGGACGTAATCCTCGCGACGCAGGCGCGGAATGTGAAGCACGCAGCGAAGTTGCTCGCCTAGGACTTCGTCTCCGACGCGCGCCTGCTCTTCCATGTTGACTTCGCATCGGCCTCGAAGACTCGGCCGCTGCTGCGCGCTCCGCTTGCGGCCTCGGCCGACATGCTTGGCAGGAGCGTTCGTCATCGAGACTCCTCTGACGTGCTCTCGGCGCGTCAGACTCGGGTGCTTTGGCGAGCGTCGGGGAGCTCCGTGGCGCTGACGCAAGTCGTGGGCAGACCGCACGTGTCGTTGCCGGTTCGTCACGGGTGGGACACCGGGGCGTCGCGAGGGCGCGACGCGGTCTGATGCGACGTTCCTCCGCTGAGCTTCGCGGTTACGACCGCGCGATCGCGTCGAGGATGACGCCTTCGCGCAGGCCCCAGTCGCACACCGCAACCTCGCGCAGCCCGAGTGAGCGCAGGATCTCTCGCACGATCAGCGCGCCGGTGGGGAGAAGATCGGCGCGGCGCGCGGACATGCCGCGCATGCGCATGCGACCCGCGTGCGTGGAGTCCGCGAGCTTCGCGACGAGTGCGTCGAGCTCGCTGCGGCGCAGGCGCGCATCGGGCGGGATGCGGTGCGTGTCCTCGTCGAGCGCGTTCGCGAGCCGATAGAGCGCGCGCACGGTGCCGCCGATCGCGACCGCGCTCTGCGCCGCGAAGCCTTCCACGCGCTCGCGCAGCGGCGCGAGGGAGTCGCGCACGCGCGCAGCGATCGCCTCTTGCTGCGCGCTCGTGAGCGGGTCGTCGCGCCCGAGCTCTTGGTGAATGCGGACGCTGCCGATCGGGAGCGAGCGCTCCCAGCGCACCTCGCCATTCGCGCCGAGCGCGAGCTCGAGGCTGCCGCCGCCGAGGTCGATGCCGAGCGCGCGCTCGTCGTTCAGCGAGAGGCGCTGCGCGATCGCGCGAAAGATCAGCCGCGCTTCCTCTTCTCCCGAGAGCACGCGCACGCGCTCGTCGAGCGCCTCCGACAGGCGCGCCACGACCTCGCGGGAGTTGGTGGCGTCGCGAAGCGCCGCCGTCGCCACGGCGATTACGCGATCGGCGCCTGCGTCAGCCGCGTCCTTGCGCATCTGCGAGACGGTCTCGACCGCAGCATCCGCGGCGGAGCGCGGGATCTTTCCGCCCTCCGTAATCAGTGCACCGAGCCGCAGCATCACGCGCTCGCGTCCGACGCGATGGATCGCGCCGCCGGGCTCGGCGTCCGCGACGAGCAGGTGAAACGAGCTCGAGCCGAGGTCGAGCACCGCGAGGCGCTGCGCACGCGGGCCGCCGACGCGGCGGCTTGGAGCGCCCGAGGTGTCGCGTGGTAGCCAGTAGGTCGCCCGCGGTCGCTCCCCGGCATCCGCCTCGACGCGCCAGAAGGAGCCTTTTTCGCACTCGATCTCGCTCGGCTTCACCCCATCGGCGTCGAGCGAGGCAAGCAGCACGGGCAAGAGATCGCCGTGGCCGCACAGCACGACGGGCTCGGCGGCGAGCGACGCCAACAACAACGCCGCGCCATCGAGCGTCGCGCCCTCCGCGAGCCGAGCGTCCTGCTCGATGCGCAATCCCGTCGTTTGCGCGAGCGGCTCGAGCGTCTGCACGCAGCGCACGTGGGGTGACGAAATCAGCCGCCGCGGGTGCTCCTCCGCGAGCGCCGTGGCGATCGCCTCGGCCTGCAGATCGCCCGCAGGCGTGAGCGGGCGCAGCTCGTCGTCTTCGCGCCAGCGATTGCGGCTAAAGGCCTTGGCGTGGCGGACCAAGAACAGCTTCATCTCGCGCGCTCGCCCCCTCGCGGGCTTGACCCGACTTGCTGGGCGAGTTTCTCGGGAATGCCGGGGCGCTCGTCAACGCGCGCGCTCGGCGGCGGCCGCCTCGTGCATCGCGCGCTGGAGGCTCGCGCCGGCCCGGCGCGCGACGCGATGCCACGCGCCGTCTTGATCGAGCTCCCAGGCGTGATCGTCGTCGCGCCGCGCGGCTTCGATCAGTGCATCGAGCCGGCGCTGGTGCGCCGGCGTCTCGATCGGCACGAGCGCCTCGATTCGTTGCGAGAGGTTGCGGGTCATCAGGTCCGCGGATCCGATGAAATAGCGGTAGCCGCGCCGCTCCGAGCCGAAGCGGAAGATGCGCGAGTGCTCGAGGTAACGGCCGAGGATCGAGCGCACCGTGATGCGCTCGGAAAGGCCGAGCACGCCGGGTCGCAGGCAGCTGATCCCGCGCGAGACCAGCTCGATGCGCACGCCGGCGCGCGAGGCTTCGCAGAGCGCATCGATCATGGCGGCATCCTGGATGCCATTGACCTTGATGAACGCGCTGCCGTCTGGCTCGCGCATCTCGGCATCCAGCTGCTCGACGAGCGCGCTGCGCAGGTTGTGCGGCGCGACCAGCAGCTTCTCGTAGCTCGGCGCGCGCGAGAGGCCGGTGAGATGGTTGAAGAGCAGCGCGACGTCGCGGCCGATCTCGGGGGACGCGGTGAAGAGGCCGAGATCCTCGTACACGCGAGACGTCACCGGGTTGTAGTTGCCCGTGCCGATGTGCGAGTAGCGCTGCACGCCGCCGGGCTCTTCGCGCACCACCAAAGCGAGCTTCGCGTGCGTCTTCAGCCCGATCACTCCGTAGACGACGTGCGCACCGGCGCGCTCGAGCAGCTGCGCGCGCTCGATGTTCGCGCGCTCGTCGAAGCGCGCGCGCAGCTCCACGACCACTGCGACTTCCTTGCCGGAGCGCGCGGCGTGACAGAGCGCGAGCACGACGGGGTTCTCGTTGCCAGAGGCGCGGTAGAGCGTGTGCTTGATGGCGCGCACGTGCGGATCGCGCGCGGCCTGCCACACGAACTCCTCGACCGAGCCGCGAAAAGACTCGTAGGGGTGGTGCACGAGCACGTCGCCGCGCTTCAGCACCGCAAAAAAATCCGGCGCGCGCTCGTGCTCCTCGCCGCGCAGCTGCGGAGGTTGCACGGGGACGAGCGAAGGGAACTTCAGCTCGGGTCGCTCGAGATTCGCGATCTCCCAGAGATCGCCGAGCTCGCCGAGCGCATGGAATTCATAGGTGTCGTCAACGCGCAGCCCGAGGTTTTCGCGCAGCAGCGCGCGCATGCCTTCGGGCATTTCGCGCTCGACCTCGAGACGCACTGGATGGTTCGTGCGCAGGCGGCGCTGCAGGCCCGAGGCGACGGCGTCGAGCAAGTCGTCGGCCTCGCCTTCATCGAGCTCGAGGTCGGCGTCGAGCGTCACGCGGAATGCGTGCTGCTCGAGGATGCGCATGCCGGGAAAGAGCAGATCGAGCTTCGCGGCGATCAGCTCCTCGATCGGCAGCAGCGGCTCGCCGCCGCCAAGCGCGATGAAGCGCGGCAGGTTCGGCGGCACCTTGACGCGCGCGAACGAGATCGCGCGCTGCTGCTCGGGGTTCTCGAGCCACACCCCGAGATTCAGCGAGAGGTTGGAGATCGCGGGAAACGGATGCGCGCTGTCGACGGAGAGCGGCGTGAGCACGGGCTCGACGTGGCTCTCGTAATAACTCGTCGCCGACTCGCGCGCGCTCGCGCCGAGGTCCTTCCAACTCGCGATGCGGATGCCGAAGCTCCCGGCGTCTACCTCTGGGACGAAGACCGCCACGAAGTCGAACGCGCCGCCCGCGACCTCGCCGCCGGCCGTCAACCCGCCCGCCCCACCCGCCGCATGCTGATCATCCCGCTGCAAGAGATCGCAACAGCGATCAACCATTAGGGAACGCAGCGAACGGGAGGCGCCAACGCGCGGAGCACGATGGCTGACGCGCCGCCACCCGAGCCAGATCGGCTCGGATGACGAACGCTACTCCCAAGCGGGTCGGCCGAGGCCGCAAGCGAAGCGCGCAGCTTTCCGCGGAGTCTTCGGAGCGGAAAGCGAAGTAAACAAGGAAGAGCGCAAGCCCCGTTACTCAGACCGCCCACAGAGGCCGCACACCTCGCCGCCGCCTACATCCCTGCGTAATCCGGCCCCTCGCCCCCCTCAGGCGGCGTCCAGGTGATCACCTGATAAGGATCCGCGATGTCGCACGTCTTGCAGTGCACGCAGTTCTCGTGGTGGATGAAGAGCTTCTTCTTCCCGGGCCGCTCGCCGTCGTCGACCATCTCGTAAACGGCCGCCGGGCAGAAGTGCTGGCACGGGTTGCCGTACTCCTCGGCGCACTGGTCGCGACACAGATCGGTGTCGGCGACGACGAGGTGCGACGGCTGGTCGGCCTCGTGCGCAGTGCCTGAGAACTGCACGAGGTGCTCCTTCGAGAAGGTGAGCTTGCCGTCGAACTCGAACTTCTCCTTCTCGCGCTGCCCAGCCGGAAGCTCGGCGAGCTTCTTCATCTCGTGGTGGCCGGCTTCGAACTTGATGTTGTCGACGAGCCCGCGGCCGCCGGAGAGGAACATGCGGATGGGCTCGTTCAGCATGAAGAACGGGAGACCCATCGTGAAGGCGCCGTGGAAGTTGCGCGCCTGGCGGTGCTCCTCGTACGCCCAGCTCCCGCGATAGCGCTCGGTGTAGCCTCCGAGCGTCGTCGTGGTGAAGTCGTCGGCGGCGAGCGCGTCGACGATCGTGTCCGCGGCCATCATGCCGCTCTTCATCGCCATGTGGACGCCCGCGAGCTTCTCCGCATTACAGAAGCCGGCCGCGTCGCCGACGATCAGCGCGCCGTTGCAGTAGAGCTTCGGCATCGAGGACATGCCGCCGATCGGGATCGTCTTCGCGCCGTATCGCACGAGCTCGGCGCCCTCGAGCAGGTCGCGCATGAACGGGTGCGTCTTGAACTTCTGCGCCTCGAGGTGCGGATCGTGGAACGGGCTCGAGGCGTCGAGCGCGCTCACCATACCGTAGGACACGAGGTTGTCCTGCAGGTCGTAGAGCCACATGCCACCGAAGAACTTCGGCAGGTTCGCGGGGATCATCCCGTGGATCACGCGGCCCGGGCGGTGCTTCTCCGGCTTGACGCGCCAGATCTCCTTGATGCCCGTCTCGTAGACCTGCGGGTTCTCGCCCTCGAGGCCGAAGCGCTCGACCAGCTGCTTGGTGAGGCTGCCGCGCACGCCTTCGCCGAGCACCGTGACCTTCGCGCGAATGTCCATCCCGGCCTGATAAGTCCCCTTCGGCTTGCCGTGCTTGTCGACGCCCATGTCGCCGAGCCGCACGCCCACGACTTTGCCGCCCTCGATCAGCAGCTTGTCGCCCGCGAAGCCGGAGTAGATGTCGATGCCGAGCGCCTCGCACTTCTCCGCGAGCCACTTCGCGACCTTGTTGAGCGAGGCCACGTGGTAGCCGCGCTTCGCGAACATCGGCGGATTCAGCGGCGCGCGAATCGCCATGTTGCCCACGAACAAGTACGTCATGTCGTTCGTGCAGATGTGCTCGGTCGGGAAGCCTTGCTCCACGAAGTCCGGCATCAGCTCCGAGATGCCCTTCGGGTTGATCACCGCGCCCGACAGCATGTGGTCGCCGACTGCGGCGCCCTTCTCGATCACGAGCACGGCAGGCTTGTCGAGGCCGCGCTCTTCGCAGCGCTTCACGAGGTGGTAGGCGGAAGCGAGCGTTGCCGGGCCGGCGCCCACGTACAGAACGTCCACTTCCATCACTTCGCGTTCGACGGCCATGCGATCTCCGAGGGCTCATCCGAGCCGGAAAAAGAGGAGCCACGATAGGAGAGGGGGGGAGTGGGTCAAGCAGGTTCCCGCCGTCGGAGAAATCGAAAAAGCCGAGTCGCGTCGCCGCGTTGACCCGCTTTCGTCACTTCCTTATGGTGCGCCGCCTTTCGCCCGAACCGAGTGCGCTCGGCAGCTGGAGAGAACGATGGCGACGATGATCACCGAGGAGTGCATCAACTGCGGCGTGTGCGAGCCGGAGTGCCCGAACGAGGCGATCAGCGAGGGCGAAGAGACGTTCGTGATCGACCCGGCGCTGTGCACCGAGTGCGTGGGCTTCCACGAGACCGAGCAGTGCGCCGAAGTTTGCCCCGTCGACTGCTGCGTGCCCGACCCCAACAACACCGAAGACGAGGCGCTGCTGTTCGAGCGCGCGAAGGCGATTCATCCCGACAAGGCGGCGGGTCTCGCGCTGTCCGCCGAGACGTCGCGCTTCCGCAAGTAGTGCGAGCGATGCGCATGCGCTCGCGGTGTGCGGTGTTCGCGCACTCAGAGTGGGCGTGAGCGCGATGCGCGCAGAGTCGGCCATCGTCGACATCGCGCGCGATTTCTTGGCCGCGCACCGCGCGCTGCGCGCGATCGGCGCGAGCGAGGCGGCGGGCTCGCTGCGCTTCGACGAGGTGCGCGAGTTCGTCGGCGACGACGAGCGCAGCGTGCTGTTCCGCCTGAAGGAGCGCTGCCACGCGCTGTTCCGCGGCGACGACTCGGAGATCGCCACGAGCGCGCTCTTCGATCTCGCGGTGGGCTCGCTCTTCCACGAGGCGATGAAGCTGCGCGAGCACGTCTATCAGGCCGACGTGTACGCGCCGAAGGTCGCCGCGCTGCGCGCGCGCGGCGTCAGCGACGAGAGCGGCCTGCTCGCCGAGTTCGACAAGCTCGTGCGCGACGCGCGCGTGCGCCTCAAGGAGTCGGTGGCGGAGTCGCGCGTGTTGTTAGGGCGGACGACGGCGCAGTTCCGCGTACTGCTGAGCAGTTACGCGGACAACGGGCTGCTGGCGCGCTTCCTGGTCGAGAACGCGGGCGAGCTCGCGCGCGCGTTCGATCGCAGCGAGGACGCCGCGCTGGCCGATCTGCACGGAAGCGCCGGGGCCGCGTGGCGCCGCGCCGCGTGGTCGTACCTCGCGAGCGGCTTCTTCGCGGAGGCGACGCGCGCGCTCGCCGAGGCCGAGCGGCGCGGCGAGCGCGGCCCCGAGCTCGTTCGCCAGCGCGCGTTCGCGGACGGCATGAGCGCGTACCTCGCGGGCCGCTACGACGCGGCGCTGAGTGGCCTCGAAGCGTGGGTGGGCGCGCAGCCCGGCGGCGACGAGCTGCGCCTTGCAGCGCTCGCAGCGTCCGCGATGGCGGGTGCGAAGAAGCTCGCGGCGAGCGATGCCGCGCTCTCTCAGCGTGCGGCGCAGCTCGCGGACCGCCTGCGCGCGCTCTCCTCGCGCGCCTAGTTGTCAGGCGACGCGTGCGCCCTCTGGCGCGCGTAGAGCCAAGCCGCGCCTCCCACGACGACCATCGTGATCCCGATCAGCTGCGCGCCGGTCAGCCCGAACGCCATCGGCGGATTCACACGCAGCGTCTCGACGGCGAAGCGCCCGACTCCGGCGAGCACGCCGTACTCCGCGAACAAGAACGGGCTCGCTTTGCGGCGCCTCCACAGCACGATGCCGATGAAGATCAGCCACGCGGTCTCGTACAGCTGGGTCGGGTGCACGGGCACGACGGTGGGCGGAGCGCCTTCCGGGAACGCGATGCCGTACCACGCGTCGGTGGGCTTGCCGTAGTCGTCGCCCACGAGGAAGCAGCCGATGCGCCCGCACGCTTGGCCGAAAGGGGCCGCATTCGCGACGGCTGCGGCCACGGAAGCGGTCGGGATCTTGTGGAGCCAGGTGCCAACCGTGACACCGATCGTTCCGAGGATCAGCCCGCCAAACCACACCATGCCGGCGCGGGAGAGCAGCGCCGGGAAGAACTCAGCTTCCCCGCGCAGCGTGAACTCGATGGCGTAATAGAGCTTCGAGCCGAGCACGCCGAAGACGACCGCGTAGATCAGGATGGTGGACGACAGCTCGGGATCGAGCTTCATCTCGCGGAAGCGCCGCGCCACGACGTAGTCCGAGACGAGAAAGCCGATCGCGACCATCACGCCGAACGAGCTGATCGCGAAGCCGAACGGCTCCCAAAGCACGGGGTACATGGCGCGGCACCCTAGGAGACTCGACTGCGCGCGTCATCGCGCGCGCTCAGCGCGCGATCGGGATCGTGACGTGTACCGCGGCGCCCTCGCCGGGGATGCTCTCGACCCACGCGCGCCCGCCCCAGCGCGCGGCGAGGTCGCGCACGATCGCGAGACCGAGCCCGCGCGGACGCTCGCTCGCGGCATGCGCGCTGCTGTGGCCCGCCGCGAAGACGCGTTCGCACTCGCTGCGCGGGATGCCGACGCCGTTGTCGCGAACCGTCAGCGTCGCGACGTCGCCTCCGCAGCGAACTTCCACGCAGATCGTCGCATCGACCGGGTCGCCCATGTGATCGATGGCATTGTCGATCAAGTTCGACAGCACGCGATGGAGGCTGCCGGGCGCGCAGGCGAGCGCGGGCGCATCGAGCGGAGTCACGAGGCGAACGCCCTTGCGGTCGAGCTCCTGCTTGCGCTCGGCGCGAATCTCTTCGACCACGCGGGTCACGTCGGCCAGCGGCTGGTGCGTCGGGTCGGCGGCTGACTCGATCAGCGCTTGGAGCGTTCCTGCGAAACGCTCGATGCGCTCGAGAAAGCTCACCGCGCGGGCCGTGTTGCCGCGCGCAAGCTCCTCGCGCGCAAGCCGAGAAAACCCGATCACACCGCACAGCGGAGAGCGCAGGTCGTGGGCGAGCGCGGCGACCCGGTCGGGCGCTGTCTCTTCCCATTCGACGTAGACGAGCGTCGCGTCTCCAAGCCGGGCGCCGTGCGCGCTCGCCCGGCGCGAAGATCCGTCCGCGTGGGCCAGCTCGCGGAGCTGGCGTTTGGGGCCGGCATGCGGGCCAAGGCTCAGGCCGAGCTCCTCAGCGGGACGGCCGAGGACCTCGCACGGGGTCGAGTAGCCGAGACCGCTCGCGATGCGCTCGGTCGCGGCGCGCACGACCCCCGCGGCGTCGACGAGCACGAGGGGCGCGTCGACGTACGCGACCAACTCCGCGAGCGACTCGAGTGCGCCGGTCGCATCCCACGGTTGCTTCACGATCGGCACCTCGATCGCATCGGCTCAGCAATTGCCCCGCAGACACGCCCGCGGGGCATCGAATCCTATCAACGCGGCATTTCGGGGGGAATCTCAATCACCTGAGCGAGGTGCTCGCATCTCCTTCGGAGCGCAGCCGACCGGCAGGCACAGTCTTTGGGAGTGCTCCCTCGCGCGCCCGTCCGATACGGTTCGACACCCCCCGCGATCGAACGCGCGCCCCCGGTCGCGCGATCGGCGTTGGGGGCGGCTTCGGGAGGGTCTTCAATGACCCGAAACCAAGTACTCCTGCTCGTCGCGCTCTCGGGCTTCATGCTGAGCGGCAGTCAGCCGCCCGCGCCCGGTACGCCCGCCGTCTCGGCGGCGCCGCCCGAGCAGCATGAGCGCATCGTGGCCCGCATCGCTGGCCTGAATCCGCACCTGACGCCCGGCCAGCTGGATCGCATCGAGGCGGCGATCGATCGCTACTCGGAGAAGTATGGGCTCGACCCGGTGCTCGTGGCGGCCGTGATCGAGGTCGAGAGCTCCGGCAAGCCGTGGGCGCGCAGCCCGGCTGGTGCGCTCGGGCTGATGCAGGTGATGCCGCACATGATCCGGCCCATGGGGATGGCCGGGAATCCGTCGACCGTCGAGGCAAACGTCGAGGCGGGCTGCGCGATCCTGGCGAGCAACATTCGGCGCCTGGGCGAAGAGGACGGCATCTCGGCTTACTTCTGGGGCGGCAACATCAAGGGCCCCGGCTACCTGAACAAGGTGAAGGCCGCGCGGGAGCGCTTGCGAGCCGAGCTAGAGGCGTGACCTTGCGGCGATGAGCGACCCGGCGCTGCGGCGAATCGAGGGCTGGCACACCGCGCCGGCTGATCTCGCGATCTTCCGCCGCGTCTGGCTCCCGGCGCTCGAGCCGCAGCGAGTGCTGCTGCTGGTGCACGGGTTCGGCGAGCACAGCGGGCGCTATGACGAGCTCGCCGCCTGGTTCGCCGCGCGAGGCTGCGCGGTCTACGCCTACGACCTGCGCGGGCACGGGCGATCGGGCGGCCGGCGCACGCACGTCGCGTCGTTCGACGAGTACCTCGACGACCTCACCGCGATTCACGAGCTCGTGCGCGAAGAGCACCCGGGGCTTCCGCTCACGCTCGTCGGCCACAGCATGGGCGGCTTGATCGGGCTCGCGTATCTCGCGCTGCGCAAGCCCTCGCTGCGCGGCGCGATCATCTCCGCTCCCGCGCTCGCGCCGGATCGCGCGGTGCCCGCGTGGCGCTTGTGGCTGGCGCGCGCGCTGCGCCGGCTCGCGCCGCAGCTGGCGATGGCGAGCGGCCTCGATCTCAGTGGGCTCTCTCGAGACGAGGAAGTCTTCCGGCGCTACCTCGCAGACCCGCTCGTCGTCCGCACGATGACGGCCTCGCTCGGCGCCGAGCTGATCGCGATGGCGCCGCGGGTTCGCGCAAGCGCCGGCGCGATCGACGTGCCTGTGCTGATGATGCACGGCGCCGCGGACCCGATTTGCATCGCATCCGCGAGCGAGGAGTTCGCCGCGCAGCTGCGGGCGCCGGGCAGCGCACTGCGCATCTATCCGAATCTGCGCCACGAGATCTTCAACGAGCCGGAGCGCGAGCGCGTGTTCGGCGACGCGTGGAAGTGGCTCGAAAGTGAGGCGGGGACATGAGCGCGAAGCTCACGCACTTGGACGAGCAGGGCCGCGCGCGCATGCTGGATGTCGGCGCGAAGGAGGTGACCGAGCGCGTGTGCGTCGCGCGCGGCGAGGTGCAGATGGCCCGCGCGACGCTCGAGGCGATCACGAGCGGAGCGACGCCGAAGGGAGACGTGTTCGCGACCGCCCGCATCGCGGGCATCCAGGCCGCCAAGCGCACCGGCGAGTGGATCCCCCTCGCGCACCCGATGCCGCTCGACGCCGTGGAGGTGGTGCTCGTGCCCGATTCCGCCGCGAGCTGCGTGCGGGTCGAGGCGACCGTGCGCGCGCATTGGCGCACGGGCGTCGAGATGGAAGCGATGGTCGCCGTGAGCGCCGCGGGGCTCACGATCTACGACATGTGCAAGGCGATGGACCGGGGGATGTCCGTCACGGCGGTGCGACTCGTGCGCAAGAGCGGCGGCAAGAGCGGAGTGTGGGAGCGAACCGGCGAGAAATAGCTGGCGCCTCGTGCAACTGCGGCGGAGGTTGCTGGTTCGAGACCGAGCGCATCGGCAGTCGCAGCGAATGCCGCGTCCGACGCTTCGTCTGTCATGATGATTTCGCCGGGCGGCGCCGGAACCGGCAGGGGGGCGCGGTGTCAGATCGCGCGTGGCATTCGTGACCGAACCGATTCTCCCGAGGACTGGCGCGACTGCCGCGCCGGCGGCGGCCGACGCGCAGGCGATCGACCCCGATCTTTCCCTGGTCGCGCGTTGGCGCGCCGGCGACGTGGTCGCCTTCAGCGAGCTCGTGCGGCGTCACCAGCGCAAAGTGTTCGGCATGCTCGCGCGCATGCTCGGCGACCGCGACGACGCCGCGGACGCGACGCAGGAGACCTTCCTCAACCTGCACCGGCACGGCCATCGGTTCCGCAGTGAGTCGCGCTTCTCGACATTCGTCTACCGCGTTGCGGTAAACGCGGCGCTGAATCGCAAGCGCAGCCAGACTCGCCGCCGCGCGCGCACCGAGGAGTTCGCGCAGGGTCAGCAGATCGGGCAGGCGCTGCCTTTCACGCCGCGTGGCCCCGAGGATGCGATCGGCGGCGGCGAGGTGCAGCAGCGCGTGCAACGCTGTCTCGCCGCGCTGCCCGAAGCGCTCCGCGCGCCGGTCGTGCTCTACGACATCGAGGGCTTGAGCTACGGCGAGATCGCCGAAATCCTCCAGATCGCGGAGGGCACGGTGAAGTCACGCATCCATCGCGCGCGTCATGCGCTGCGGCGCGAGCTCGCCGACCTCGCGCGCGAAGTCGGGGCCGCGGAATGATGCACTGGCGCGCGCGGCGGCGGCTCTCCGAGTACCTCGATGGCTCGCTGTCCGAACGCGCGCAGCGCGCCGTCGCGATTCACCTCGACGCGTGCGCGCAGTGCCGCCGCGAGCTCGCCGAGCTGCGCGCGACCGTGCAGTTGTTGCGGTCGTTGCCAGAGCTCGAAGAGCCCGCATTTCTCGCGACGCGAATCGAGGCGCGCATCGAAGCGGGGGAAGCTGCGCCGACGTGGCGCGATCGCGTGCGCGATCTCGCGGACGCCGCGCTCGCGAGCAACTGGATGCCGGCCGCGAGCGCAGTCGCCGCGCTGTTCGTGGTCGCGACGGCTCTGCAGGTCCAGGTGAACATTCAGCTGCCGTGGGCAGCGGCTCCGCCGCAGGTTCCGCAAGCACCGGCGGCCGCGCCGGCGCCGTTCTCTGCGCCTTCCTTCTCGCCCCCGCCCGTCACGCTCGTGTCGCGCGCCGAGGTTCCGCCGGGGGCGACGCCCGTACGTGAGCGCCGCCGCTTCGATCACTTCGTGCTGCAAGACGCATCGGGCGTGTGGCGAGCGTGCGCAGCGCGGCCCCGCGATGCCGAGTGCCGCAGCTTCCGGCGCCAGCTCGTCGACCTCGCGCTCGAGGATCCGCCGGTGTTCGTGAACGAAGTCGCAGCCTTCCCGCCGGCTTCGCAAGAGCGCGTGCTCAGCGCGATTTCGATGGAGGCAGCGCGCGCGGGTCATGCCGAGCGCGTCGTCGTGCGGCTGCGCGGCCTGCGCGACCCGCGCGTCGAAGGCATCGTCGTTCGCCTCGAGCGTCCGGCTCCGTCTCGCGAGTGACCGCTTTCCGGCGGAGCGTGTGAGCCGCTGATAGGGTCGCCGCATGCGTCGGCGACTTCTCAGGCAACTTGCTCGGCTCCTCGCAGCCGCGGTGCTGGCGAGTGCGACGCACGCGGAGTCGCGCGTCGATCTCGCGGGAGTTCGCGCCGCGCCGCTGCGCGATCGTCGCGTGGCCGACTCGCTGAGCGACGCAGCACGCGAGCCGCGCGCGCTGCGCATCGACACGCAGCCCAGCGGCGTCCGCGTCGAGATCGCGTACCTGCGCGACGGCGTCGAGCTCGCGCGCGGCGCGGGGGAGTCGCCGCTGATCGCGCAGCTGCCGGCGCTCGCGCGCGCGGGTGAGCGAGATCGGCTGCGCGTGCGCGCCGACTCGGCGGGCTTCAGCTCGGTGGTGCGAACGCTCGCTGCGCGCAGCGCCGAGCCCGTGCTGCACGTCGAGCTCGAGCCGCTCCCGCCGCGCGAGCTTCGGGTCTCGCTGCTCGAGCTCGGCGACGTCGCGGAGCTGCGCATCGCGAGCGATCGCGCGCTCCGTGTGAGGCTCGCCGGAACGCCGCGCGGCGACCGACTCGTCTTCACCGGCGCCGCACGCGAAAGCGCGTTCGCCGCTGCGCTCGAGGCGCTGCACGGCGCTGCGCTCGCGAGCGCGCGCGCGAGGCCGCTCGGCGCGGACCTCGCGCTCGAGCTGGAGCGTGCGCCGAGCCACGCGAGCCACGAGCTGCGCCTGACCGCGCACGCGGCTACCGGCGGCGGACACGAGATCATCGCGCGCTGGATCCCGCCCGATCGCGGCGCCGCGCTGCGCCGTGCAGCGTCGCGCGCGCTGGAGCCTCTGACGGCGCACGAAGTGACGGGCTGTGCGCTCGCGTTCGAGCGCGAGCTCCGCGCCGCCGTCGGGCTCGACTCGATCGCGCGCGCGCTCGCGGGCGAGCAGCGCTTCGCGCGCGAGCTGAGCGCGCTCGCGCTGCAGCGAGTCGCCGAGCTCTCGCCCCGCGGCGAGCTCGGGCTCGTCGACGGCGCGCGGCTCGATCCCGCGCGCGCGCTCGAACGCGAGGTCGCGCTCGCGCGCGTCGCCGAGGTGAATGGCGCGCTCGCCGCGATTCGCGCGCTTGCGAACGGGCTCGCGTCCGCCGGCGCTGAGTCGCGCGCGCTGCACGCGTGGCTCGCGCCCGATCTACCGAGCGAGGCGTTCGCGTCGGCGCTCGCGCGAGCCGCGGCCGCAGAGCGAGCCTGCGCGCCCGCGCAATGACGACTTCGCCCCGTGGTCCCGCGGACGAACCCCATGCACGAAGACGATCGCTCTCGCCTCCCGCGCGAGCGCCTGCTCGCTCACGGCGCCGCGCCGCTGAGCGACGCGGAGCTGCTCGCGCTGTTGCTGCGCACCGGAGCGCGCGGGCGCTCGGCAACTGATCTCGCGAGCGAGCTGCTCGCGAGCGCGAGCCTCAGCTCGCTCGCGCTGGCCGCGCCTGCAGAGCTCGCGCGCATCGCAGGGATCGGCCCTGCCAAGGCGGGCAGCGTGCTCGCCGCGCTCGAGCTGGGCCGGCGCGCCGCGGCCACGCCGCTGCGCCGCGGCGACCGCATCGCGAGTCCTGAGGACGTCCATCGGCACTTTCACGCGCGGCTTCGGGATGCGGTCGCGGAGCAGTTCCACGTCGTGCTCCTCGACGCGCGGCATCGCGTGATCCGCAGCGTGCTCGCCTCGCAGGGCACGCTCACCGCGAGCCTCGTGCACCCACGCGAGGTGTTCCGTCCCGCGCTGCGCGAAGCGGCGGCTGCAATCGTGCTCGTGCACAACCACCCGAGCGGCGACCCGACTCCGAGCCCCGAAGACCGCGAGCTCACGCGCCGCCTCGCGAGCGCGGGCAACCTGCTCGGGGTTCCGGTGCTCGACCACGTGATCGTGGCCGAGCGCGGCTTCGCGAGCCTGCGCGAAGACGGCGAGATCGCGCCGCCACCGCGCGACCCGTGACCCAAGCGGCGACGCGCAGGTGCGAGCCGACGCGCAGCTGGCGCAGTCAAGTCCGCGCGAGTCCTCTCCGAAAAGCGGGCCATGGCTCGCCAGGTCACTCACACGGACCGCCGCCGCTCGCGCCGCGAGGGAGCGGAGATCTCCGTTCAGTACGAGAGCGTCGACGAGCTGTTCAGCGAGTTCACGCGCGACATCAACGAAGGGGGCGTCTTCATCGCGACCGAGCGCCCGCTCGATCTCGACGAACCGGTCTCGCTGAGCTTCCAGCTGCCGGGCGGTGAGCGCGCGATTCGCGTCTCCGGTCGCGTCGTGCGCGTGCAGACGAAGGACGACGACGGTGTCGCTGGCATGGCGGTCGAGTTCGAAGCGCTCGACGCCACCGCGCGCCGCGCGATCGACGACCTCGTTCGCAGCTTGCGCCGCTAGAGAGAACGCGCCGTCGCGCTGAGCCGTGCGCTCGCCCGGTAGCTAGAACGGGATCTCGTCGTCCGCGGGCGGCGGGCCGCCGTCGAAGCCGCCGCCAGCACTCATTCCGCCGCTGCCCTGGCCTCCGCCTTGGCCGCGCGGTGCACCACCACCACCGCCGTCGCGTCCGCCACCGATGAACTGCACGGTGTTCGCGACGATCTCGGTCGTGCGCTGCTTCTGCCCCTCTTTGTTCTCCCACTCGCGCGTCTGGAGGCGGCCTTCGATGTAGACCGTGCGCCCCTTCGAGAGGTACTGCGCGCACAGCTCGGCCGTGCGGCCCCACGCGACGATGCGGTGCCACTCGGTGCGCTCCTCGCGTCCGCTGCCGTCCTTCTTGTTCCACGAATCGCTCGTCGCGATCGAGAAGTTCGCGACCGGCTGGCCGCTCGGCGTGTATCGCAGCTCGGGATCGCGCCCGAGGTTTCCAAGCAGAATGACTTTGTTGACGCTGGCCATTTCGTTTCTCCGACGGAACTCGGGGTGTAAGCGGCATCTTGGTTGGCCGCGCGAGGGGCGTCAAGCAAGGACGCTAGGATCGCGCGCCAATTCGCATGTTCTATTTCGTCCGCTTCTGTCTGATCGCGCTCTACACCGTCTTCTGGGGAGCGCTTGCGACCGTGGTCGCGCCGTTCAGCGGCGAAGCGATCGTGTGGATCGGGCGCAATTGGATCCGCTGGATCTTCGCGACGAGCCGCATCGAGGTGCAGGTCGAGGGGCTCGAGCACGTGCGCGCGACGCCGTGCGCCGTCTACATGTCGAACCACCAGAGCGTGCTCGACATCGGCGCGATCATCGAAACGCTGCCCGTCTCGTGGCGCTTCGTGGCGAAGAAAGAGCTGACTTACGTGCCGTTCTTCGGCTGGGCACTCGCGCTGTCCGATCAGATCGTGATCGACCGCGGCAACCGGCGGCGCTCGGTCGAGAGCCTGCGGCGCGCGGCGGAGCGCGTTCGCGCCGGCGCGAACGTGATCATCTTCCCGGAAGGGACCCGCAGCCCGGACGGGAAGCTCCAGCCCTTCAAGAGCGGCGGCTTTCACCTCGCGGTCGACGCCGGCGTCCCGGTGATTCCCGTGACGGTGTCCGGCAGCGCTGCGCTCACGCCCAAGCACTCGCTGAAGGTGCTCTCGGGCCCCGTGAAGGTCGTGTACGGCGCGCCGATCCCCATCGCGGGCCCGCATGCGCGCGATCGCGAGGCGCTCAAACAGCGTGTCGCTGCGGCGATCGAAGCGGGATACGACGCGGAGTTGCAACGGAATCGTTGACGCTCGCTCGCCGCGCTGGGTAGGCTGCGCGAGTTGCCCATCGCGGGGGTGAGGGGCGCATGGCCAAAGCAGCGGCCGCACGCAAGACACGTGCGCGCGCGTCCTTCCTGGGCGCGCCGGGCGGCGGAGTTGCGCGCGAAGCAGGCGGCGTCCTGCTCGCGGGCTTCGTCGCGCTCGCAGCGGTCGCGCTTTGGAGCTACTCGCCGTCGGACGCGGTGCTCGAGTGGACCCACGTCGAGAACCGGGCGAGCGTCGCGGGCGCCACGGTTGCGGGCCTGCTGCACCGCTTCGCCGGAGTCGCCGCGTGGGGCGTGGTCATGGCGCTCGGTGCGGTCGCGGCATCGCTGCTCACGGCCGGACGCCTCGCGATTCCGCGCCATCTCTGGATCGCCGGCGGCGTCGCGTGGGGAGCGATCGCGACGCTCGCGTCCGTGCTGCCGATGCTCTCGCCGGAGCAGTTCGCGGGCGTGTCGGGTGGCTGGGTCGGCGGCAGCCTCGCGGGGATCGAGTCGCTGCTGATCAGCACCTACGGCGCCTTCCTCGTGAACGCGCTCTTGCTCGCGGTCGGGCTCGCGGGCTTCGCAGGTGTACCCGCGGGCGAAGCGCTCGCGGCGCTCGCGCGCGGCGGCGTGTCGGCTTCGCGCATCGCGGGGCGCGGCGCGCTCGCGTTCGGAGGCTGGGCGCACCGCATGGCGTTCGCGGGCGCCGACGCAGCGCAGCGCGGCTGGACGCAGCTCGAAGTCTGGCGCGAGCGGCGTGCGCGGCGCGAACGCGTCGAGGAGACGCGCGAGCAGCTCGCAGGTGCGGAGGAAGCGGCGGCGCCCCCGGTCGCGATCGCAGGCGAAGAGCCGCTCGCCCCCGCGGTTGCGGCAGAAACGCCGGCGCCCCCCGCGCGCCCGCGTGGCGCTGCGCCGGCGATCGTCGATCACGCGCGCGAGCGCAAGCGCGAGCCCGAGCAGGAGACGTTCACGTTCGCAGAGCCGACGTCGCTCGGGCCCTACGAGGCGCCCGACGTTGCGGAGACCTTCCAAGCGCCGCCCGAGAACGCGCGCAAGTACGACCGCGAGAGCTTGATCATGAACTCGCGGATCCTCGAGAAGAAGCTCGCGGACTTCGGCGTGATGGGCCGCGTGGTCACGGTGCACCCCGGTCCCGTGATCACGATGTACGAGTTCGAGCCGGCGCCGGGCGTCAAGGTCAACCGCATCACGAACCTGTCGGACGACCTCGCGCTCGCGCTGCGCGCGCTCTCGATCCGGATCATCGCGCCGATTCCGGGCAAGAGCGTCGTCGGCATCGAGGTGCCGAACGCGGAGCGCGAGACCGTCTACATCCGCGACTTGCTCGAGGCGCGCTCGTTCCGCGGCGCACCGAGCAAGCTCACGCTCGCGCTCGGCAAGGACATCTTCGGCAACCCCGTCGAGGCCGACCTCGCGACCATGCCGCACCTGCTCGTGGCCGGCGCCACCGGCACGGGCAAGAGCGTGTTCCTCAACTCGCTGCTGTGCTCGATCCTGGTCCGAGCCACGCCCGACGAAGTGAAGCTGCTGCTCGTCGACCCGAAGCTGCTCGAGCTCTCGATCTACGAGAAGATTCCGCACCTGATCGCGGACGTCGTCACGAACCCGAAGCGCGCGTCGGCCGCGCTGCAGGGCATCGTGCTCAAGATGGAGGAGCGCTACCAGCAGATGGCGGCGCTCGGCGTCCGCAACATCGCGCAGTTCAACGCGCGCGTGGACGAGGCGAAGGCGGCGGGCATGAGGACGTACCGCCTGCGCCCGAAGCCCGGCGAGGCGGAGGGGCGCGAGGTCGAGTACGCGCGCATTCCGTACATCGTGGTCGTGATCGATGAGCTCGCGGACCTGATGGTCGTCTCCGCGAAGGATGTCGAGGAGTCGCTGCAGCGCCTCGCGCAGATGGCGCGCGCCTCGGGCATTCACCTCGTGCTGGCGACGCAGCGGCCGAGCGTCGACGTCCTCACCGGCATCATCAAGGCGAATTTTCCGGCGCGCATTTCGTTCCAAGTGTCGTCGCGCACCGACTCGCGGACGATTCTCGACCAAGGCGGCGCCGACCAACTGCTCGGACAAGGCGACATGCTGTTCCTCCCGCCCGGCACCTCGAAGCTCGCGCGCCTGCACGGCCCCTACGTGAGCGAGCGCGAGGTGACGAAGCTCGTCGAGCACCTGCGCCGCCAAGGCGCGCCGAAGTTCGACGAGGAGTTGTTACGGATCCCCGAGGAGGCGGAAGAGGGCGGCGAAGCGATCGATCCCGAGGACGTGGACGAGCACTACGACATGGCCGTGCGCATCGTCGCCGAGACGCGCAACGCATCGATCTCGTATCTCCAGCGTCGGCTCAAGGTCGGGTACAACCGCGCCGCGCGCATGATCGAGCAGATGGAGCGCGAGGGCGTGGTCGGTCCGCAGATCGGCGTGCGCCCGCGCGAGGTGTTCATCGCGCCGATCGGCGAAGACGCCGATGCCTGACACGCGCACGCTGCGGGCCTGCTCGCTCGCCGTGATCCTCGCCGCGGTCAGCGCGAGCGCTGCAGGTGGCGACGACGCGGCGCAATCCGCGCCAGCACCGAAGCAAGCGCCCGCCAAGCCCGCGCAGCCTGCGCCGCCGAAGCCGGCCGCCCCCGCGGACTGCGCGGCTCAGATGACCGCGCGCGTACAGGCGCGTTACGACCGCATGCGCGACCTCGAGGCGCGCTTCACGCAGCGCACGATCAGCCAGCTCTCGCCCGCGGGCGACGTCTCGACCGGTCGCGTCGCGCTCGCGAAGCCCGGCAAGATGCGCTGGAGCTACGAGGCGCCGGAGCCGAGCCTGGTCGTGAGCGACGGCAGGACGCTGTGGATCTACGACGCCGTCGCGCGCGAAGCGCAGAAGCTCGCGGTCGGCGAGCAGTTCATGTCCGGCGCCGCGTTCCAGTTCTTGTTAGGCGACGGCCGCATCGCGGACAGCTTCACGGTGCGCGCTGCGGACTGCGGCGCGGCGCGGGTGAAGCTCGTGCTGACGCCGAAGGGCGATGCCACGTACGAGCACCTCGAGCTCGTCGTCGACGCAGCGAGCGCGGAGGCGCAAGCGACGTCCGTCGTGGACCTGTTCGGGAATCGCACCGAGGTCGAGTTCAGCGAGATTCGTTACGACCGCGCGCCCGGCGCGAGCGTGTTTCAGTTCACGCCCGAACCCGGTGTGCGCGTGATCGAGCTCGACGCCCCTGCGAGCTGACACGCAGCTTTCTCGACACCGCGTCGGAAACTCGGCGCTCTCGATCCGTCCGCGCACGACCTCGCATCTTCGAGTGGCACCCCGCGCGCAGGCCATCGGCAACTTCGCGCGGCGCGCTTGCCGCTGCGCGCGAGACGCGCGCTCGATGCGCTGCGGCTTTGCGCCGCGAGTGTTTGCAGATGAAGTTGCGCATCGCCGAGCGTTGACACTCGAAAACCGCATTCGTAGATTCGCCATTCACCGAAAGTCACGAAAAAACGGGCACTTGGGCGAGCCTTCGCACTTCGAAGCGGAGCCCGGGCAAGCTCGTCGAAGGGACGCAGCGAGGCGCCGCGAGTGATTAGGGCGAGCGGCGCCTGCCGCGGAGTGCGGGACGCGATGACGAGGCGGAGCATCGACACCCAGAGGAGCGACGAGGCGCGACGCGAGCGTCGCGCGGCACATGCCTTGCACAACGCTGTGCCTACCGCCCGCGTCGTGCGCGCGGCCCTCGAAGTGGAGAGTTCGCGATGAGCGAGTTCGACGAATCTGGACGCAGCAGCCGTGGATTCTTGCGCCGCTTCGGCCCCGGGCGCGATGGCGAGGCCGAGGGAGAGCGCGAGCGGGAGCGCACGATGGCGCGCTCGCTCCAGGAGGAGGCCGAGGATCTGCGCGAGGCGCTGCGCTTCTTCGGCGGCGATTCCGCCGAGTTCCGCCGCCGCCTCGATCGCATCCTCGCGGAGTACGAGGCGCAGCGCCGGCGCGCGACGTTGCTGCGCGATCAGCTCGGCGACGCCGAGCGCCAGAACGAGAAGCTCGTCGCGACGCTGCAAGAGGCGAAGCAGCAGATCGAGCTGCTGAAGGAAGAAGTCGACAAGCTGTGCGCGCCGCCGAACGGCTACGGCGTGTTCATCCGCAGCAACAAGGACAGCACGGCGGAGATCATCGTCGACGGCAAGGCGATGCGCGTGAACGTGCATCCGAACGTCGACACCACGACGTTCGAGGAGGGTCAGCTCGTCGTCCTCAACGAGGCGTTCAACGTGGTCGAGGGCTCGGGCTTCACGCAGCGCGGCGAGATCGTCTCGATCTCCGAGATTCTCGGCGACGGCCGCGCGGTGGTGCTCGGGCACACCGACGACGAGCGCGTCGTGACGCTCGCTTCGCCGCTGCGCCGCGAGCGCCTCAAGGTCGGCGACAACCTGCTCGTCGACACGCGCACGCAGTACGCGTTCGAGAAGATGCCGAAGAGCGCGGTGGAAGAAGTCGCGCTCGAGGAAGTTCCGGACGTCACCTACGACCAGATCGGCGGCCTCGGCGAGCAGGTGCAGATCCTGCGCGACGCGATCGAGCTGCCGTATCTGCACCCCGACGTGTTCGCGGAGCACAAGCTCCATCCGCCGAAGGGCATCCTGCTCTACGGGCCGCCCGGCTGCGGCAAGACGCTGATCGCGAAGGCCGTCGCGAACTCGCTCGCGAAGCGCATCGAAGAGCGCAGCGGCCGCCAGACGCCCGCGTACTTCCTCAACGTGAAGGGCCCAGAGCTCCTCAACAAGTACGTCGGCGAGACCGAGCACAAGATCCGCGAAGTCTTCAAGCGCGCGCGCGAGAAGGCGAGCGAAGACGTGCCGGTGGTGATCTTCTTCGACGAGATGGACTCGCTGTTCCGCATGCGCGGATCGGGCATCTCCTCGGACATGGAGGCCACCGTCGTCGCGCAGTTCCTGAGCGAGATCGACGGCGTCGAGTCGCTGAAGAACGTGATCGTGATCGGCGCGAGCAACCGGCAGGACCTGATCGATCCCGCGGTGCTGCGCCCGGGCCGCCTCGACCTCAAGGTGAAGGTGAGCCGCCCGGACAAGCAGGCCGCGTTCGAGATCTTCACGAAGTACTTCACGCCGGATCTGCCCATGCACGCGTCGATGACGTCGCGCTACGGCAGCGACCTCACGAGGGCCTGCGAGCAGATGCTGCGCGAGACGATCGAGAAGATGTACTCGACGGGCGACGACAACAAGTTCCTCGAGGTCACGTACGCGAAGGGCGAGCGCGAGATCTTCTACTTCAAGGACTTCTCGAGCGGCGCGATGATCGAGAACATCGTGGCGCGCGCGAAGAAGATGGCGGTGAAGCGGTTGATCGACGCGGGCGAGCGCGGCATCAAGATCGACGACCTGCACACGGCGGTGCGGGACGAGTTCAAGGAGAACGAGGATCTGCCCAACACCACCAATCCTGACGACTGGGCGCGCATCTCCGGCCGCAAGGGCGAGCGCATCATCAACGTGCGCACGCTCATCACGGGAATCAGCCGGAAGGAACGCTCCATCGAGAACGTCGACTCCGGTCAGTACCTGTAAGCGGCGGGCGGCTCGTGCCCGTCACCCGGAGTTCGTGGAGCGCCGATGGCGATACCGAAGGTGATGGGCACCGAGATCGAGTTCGGAATTGCGGTCCAGAACGACCGCGATTTCGACCCGATCTCGAGCTGCGTGCTGCTGGTGAACGCGTACCGCGAAGATCGCCTCGCGGGCATCCTGTGGGACTACGACCAGGAGAATCCCCTCGCCGACGCGCGCGGCTTCCAGGTCGACGGCGAGAAGTACACGCCGAACCAGCAAGAGAACATCGCGCGCAACAAGACGCTCGAGAACGGCGCGCGTTACTACGTCGACCACGCGCACCCCGAGTACTCGTGCCCGGAAGTGACGAACCCGCGCGAGCTCGTGATTCACGAGAAGGCCGGCGAGCGCGTGATCGAAATCTCGCGCCGCGAGGCGACGCAGCTGCTTCCCGCCGGAACGCAGCTGCTCGTGCACAAGAACAACAGCGACCACAAGGGCAACAGCTACGGCTCGCACGAGAACTACTTGATGGACCGGCGCACGTCCTTCAAGCAGATCGTCGAGCACCTGATGCCGTTCTTCGTGACGCGCCAGGTCTACGCGGGCGCGGGCAAGGTGGGCAGCGAGAACCGCGCGCATCCGTGTCTGTATCAGCTCTCGCAGCGCTCGGACTTCTTCGAGACGGAAGTGGCGCTCGACACGATGGTGAAGCGCCCGATCATCAACACGCGCGACGAGCCGCACGCCGACCGCGAGAAGTATCGGCGGCTGCACGTGATCGTCGGCGACTCGAACATGAGCGAGTACACGATCTGGCTGCGCCAAGGTGTTACGGCGATCGTGCTCTCGATGATCGAGGACGGCGCGATCGACCGCGACCTCACGCTGCGCGATCCGGTTCGCGCGATCAAAGAGGTGTCGCACGACATCTCGCTGAAGCGAACGATCGAGCTCAACTCGGGCAAGAAGCTCAGCGCGGTGCAGCATCAGCGCGAGTTCTACGCGCTCGCGAAGAAGTATCAGGCTGCGCGCGAGCTGCCGGCTTGGGCGCCCGAGATCATGGATGCGTGGCTCGACGTGCTCGACGCGCTCGAGCGCGATCCGCGCGAGCTCGCCGATCGCCTCGACTGGGTGGCGAAGCAGGCGATGATCGAGGCGTTCCTGGAGCGCAAGGGGCTCGATTGGGAATCGCCGCAGGCGCAGATGCTCGACCTGCAGTTCCACGACGTGCGGCCCGAGAAGGGCCTCGCGTATCTGCTCGAGCGGCAAGGCAAGCTGCGCAGGCTCGTCAGCGACGACGAGATCGTGCGCGCGATCACCGAGCCGCCCGAGGACACGCGCGCGTACTTCCGGGGTCAGTGCCTCAAGCGCTACGGTGAAGCGGTGTTCGGCGTGAACTGGGATTCGATCTCGTTCGGCATCGGCGACGAGCCGATCAAGCGAGTGATGATGGCGGAACCGCTCAAAGGCTCGATGAAGCACGTCGAAGAGTTGCTCGACCGCTCGCCGACGGCGGCCGAGCTCGTGCGCAACCTGCGCACCTGACCTCCGAGGAGAACACCATGATTCGCCGAAAGCACTCTCTCGCGAACGACGCGGACCTCGCGGGCTTCGGCGTCGCGCACGCCGCCGAGCAGCAGCAGAAGCAAAAGCAGGGCGGCGGCGAGGGTGAGGGCGGCGCACCGTCCGGCGAAGGCGGCAAGAAGCTCGCCAAGAAGGGCGAGGCGCTGAAGGAAGAGATGGACTCGCTGATGGACGAGATCGACAACGTGCTCGAAGAGAACGCCGAGGAGTTCGTGAAGAACTACGTCCAGCGAGGCGGCGAGTAGGTAGGCCGGAACGCCGCGAGCGGCCGCGGGGGGCGAGCCGAGCGCGGTGTTCGAACACGCTGGAGGGGGCGTGCAGTTCTGGGATGGCTACAAGGGCTCGAGCTTCCTCGAGCTTCTCGCGACGGATCATCCGCAGCTGCGGCCTGATCTCGGCGGCTTGATCTCGCAGATCGGCGCTGCGCCGAACGTTCCGCACGGCACGACCTGCCTCGGTCTTCGCTACGGCGACGGCGCGCTCGTCGCGGCCGATCGGCTTGCGACGATGGGTTATCAGGTCGCGAGCCGCGAGATCGAGAAGCTCTGGGTCACGGACAACACCTCCGTGATGGCGATCGCCGGCGCCGCGGGCCCCGCGATCGAGATGGCGCGCCTGATCGCCGTGCAATTCGAGCACCGCGAGAAGATCGAGGGCGAGCCGCTCGAGCTCGAGGGCAAAGCCAACACGCTCTCGCAGCTGATCCGGCAGAACCTGCCCGCCGCGATGCAAGGCCTCGCCGTGGTGCCGCTGTTCGCGGGCTACGACGCGCGTCGTCGCACGGGCCGCGTCTGGAAGTACGAGATCACCGGCGGACGCTACGAAGAGCGCGAGTACGAGTGCGTCGGCTCGGGCTCGATCTTCGCGCGCGAGTCGCTGAAGAAGAGCTTCCGCGCCGAGTCCTCGCGCGCCGACGCCGTGCTGATGGCGATCGAGGCGCTGAAGGACGCCGCGGACGAAGACCGCGCGACCGGCGGAGTCGACCTCGAGCGCGGCATCTTCCCGCGCGTGAAGACCTGCACCGCGCGCGGCGTCGAGGACGTCTCCGACGACGAGATCGCGCAGGCCTACCAGCAAGTGCTCGAACGCCGCCGCCGCCCGCGCGGTTGAGGCGTCGAGCCGACGCAACTCCAACATCGCCCGTAACAAGAGGACCACGCCCCGCCCGAACGCGGCTCGAGAAGCCGCAAGCCGACCGAGCGAGCCCGCTCGCTCCGTCGGCGCGCAGCGAGGCGAAGCCGAGCGGAGAATCGTAAGAGATGGCGTTTCCGTTCTACGTGAACCCGGAGCAGATGACCGCCGAGAAGGCGGAGTACGCGCGCAAAGGCATCGCGCGCGGGCGATCGATCGTGACGCTCGAGTTCGGCGGCGGCGTGCTGATGGTCGGCGAGAATCCGCTCAAGCTGCAGAAGGTCGGCGAGATCTACGACCGCATCGCATTCGCCGGCGTCGGCAAGTTCAGCGAGTTCGATCGGCTGCGGAAAATGGGCATCCAGTGGGCCGACGTGGAGGGCTTCCGCTTCAGCCGCGACGACGTGCGCGGCAAGGCACTCGCGAACCTCTACTCGCAGGTGCTCGGCGAAGAGTTCACGCGTTCGATCAAGCCGTTCGAAGTGGAGATCGTGGTCGCGGAGGTCGGCGACGAGAATCTCGCGGGCCACGAGAAGAACGCGCTCTACAAGATCGGCTTCGACGGCACGATCCAGGACCAAGAAGGCTTCATCGTGATCGGCGGCAGCGTCGACAACCTCCAGAGCCACATGAACACGCACTTCCGCGCGGGCCTCTCGCTCGGCGCCGCGTTGAAGCTCGGCCGCGACGCGCTGCAGCGCGCAGAGAACGGAAACCCCGACCTCGGCGCGCGGCACCTCGAAGTCGCGCTGCTCGATCGCGCGCGCACCGGCCGCAAGTTCCGCCGCCTCGCGCAGAACGAAATCTCCCAGCTCCTGTCCTGACGGCGCGCGCCCGCAGCGCAGCGGCAACTTCGCTGCGATGCTGTGCAAGTCGCCCGCGCGACGTGCCGATGAGCGATGGGTACATTCGCCAAACCGGGGCGAGGGTCTGTGCAAAAGCGCATCTACGGCGTCGAGACCGAGTACGGAATCATCTTCACGCCCGAGGGGCGGAAGACGCTGCCCGTCGAGAAGGCGATCCGCTTCCTGTTCGAGAAGCTGATCACCACCGAGCACTTCCTCAACGTCTTCCTCGAGAACGGCGCGCGCTTCTACCAGGACACTGGCTGCCACCCCGAATACGCGACGCCCGAGTGCGCGTCGCCGCGCCAGCTGATCGTGTACGACAAGGCCGGCGAGCGCATTCTCGAAGAGCTGCAGGACTACGCCGAAGAAAAGATCCGCGAGGAGCGCATCGCGGGGAAGCTCTCCATCTTCAAGAACAACACCGACTTCGTCGGCAACAGCTACGGCTGCCACGAGAACTACCTCGTCGACCGCGACGTCGACTTCTACTACCTCGCCGAGCAGCTGATCCCGTTCCTCGTGACGCGCCAGATCTACGCCGGCGCGGGCAAGGTGTTCCAGACGCAGGAAGGCGTGCATTACTGCGTCAGCCAGCGCGCGCAGCACATCTATCAGAAGATCAGCGGCACCACGACGAACGACCGCTCGATCATCAACACGCGCGACGAGCCCCACGCCGACCGCGAAAAGTTCCGCCGCCTGCACGTGATCGTGGGCGACTCGAACATGTCGGAGTACACGAACTTCCTGAAGATCGGCGCGTGCGCCGTCGTGCTCCAGATGATCGAGGACAACTACATCAACAAGGACTTCACCCTGCGCAATCCGGTGAAGGCCATCAAGGACATCTCGTACGACACGACTTGCAAGCGCAAGCTGCGCCTCGACAACGGGCGCGAGTATTCGCCGATCGAGATTCAGCGCGAGTACTGCGAGATGGCGCAGAAGTACGTCGAGCAATACCCGGTCTCCGACGAGCTGAAGCAGTCGGTCGTGATGTGGCAGCACGTGCTCGACTGCCTCGACACCGACCCCGACAAGCTCGATCGCCAGATCGACTGGGTGATCAAGCGGCGCCTGATCGAGAACTGGATCCAGGGCCACGACTCGCGCTGGAGCGATCCGCGCGTGTTCATGCTCGATCTGCAGTACCACGATCTGCGCATGAACCGCGGGCTCTACTACTTGTTGGAGCGCAAGGGCGCGGTGGAGCGAATTCTCACCGACGAAGAAGTGGACAAGGCGAAGACCGAGCCGCCGCCGGATACGCGCGCGAAGATGCGAGGCGAGTTCATCAAGCTCGCGCGCCAGAACGGGATCCAATACGACCTCGACTGGTCGAACATCCGCCTCGGCAACCTGCTGAACGTGCGCGTGATCTGTAACAACCCGTTCGAGACGGATACCGAGAAGGTCGCCGAGCTCGTGCGCACGATTCAGAAGACGAACCTCAGGAAGACATCGTTGAGCAAGCTCGTGATTCAGAGCTGATGCGCGATTCCGAGTACTGACGGTCTTCGAGGTTCGCTTTTCTCCTCGTTGACTCCGCAAACCGCTCCGCGGACTCCGCGGTTTGCTGCGCGCTTCGCTTGCGGCCTCGGCCGACTCGCTTGGGAGTAGCGTTCGGCTTCGGGGTTGATCTGGCGGCTCGGCGAACGCGTCGCGCGGTTGAAAGACTCACCGAGGCGGGCATCCATTGCAGCGGCTCCGCCGTTGCATCGAAGCGGAGTTGGTCGCGCGCATCACGCGTACGCAAGTTGCGTGCATCGCTTGCGCATGCGCGGTTGCGCTCCGACGGAGCGTGGCGGCTGGCTGCGTGATGGCTCGCACCGACGGAGTGCGTGAGCGGGCGCGGGTCGCAGTGGGGCGGCAGAAAAGTCGCGCTGAGCGAGCAGCGAGCGCTCAACTCGCGGCGCATCGCGCCGATACGGAACGAGGCCGGAGCGCTGCGCCTTCACTCCGAGAGGATTTCATGCTCGACTCGCTGATGGGGTGGCTCTCGAACGATCTCGCCATCGATCTCGGCACGGCGAACACGCTCGTGTACGCGAAGGGCAAAGGTCTCATCTGTTCGGAGCCGTCCGTGGTGGCGGTGACGTCGGATCCGACGGGGCGCGGCGACAAGGTGCTCGCGGTCGGCCACGAAGCGAAGGAGATGCTCGGGCGCACGCCGGGCTCGATTCGCGCGGTGCGCCCGATCAAGGACGGCGTGATCGCCGACTTCGAGATCACCGAAGCGATGCTCCGCTACTTCATCGCGCGCGCCAACAACAAGCGCCGCCTGGCGCGCCCGCGCATCGTGATCTGCGTGCCGCCCTGCATCACCAGCGTCGAGAAGCGCGCCGTGCGCGAGTCCGCGATGTCGGCCGGCGCGCGCGAAGTGTTCTTGATCGAGGAGCCGATGGCCGCGGCGATCGGCGCCGGCCTCGACGTGACCGCACCTACGGGCAACATGGTCGTCGACATCGGCGGCGGCACCACGGACGTCGCCGTGATCTCGCTCTCCGGCATCGTCTGCTCGCGCTCGATCCGCTGCGGCGGCGACGCGATGGACGAGGCCGTCATCAACTACGTGAAGCGCAAGTACAACATGCTGATCGGCGAGCGCACCGCGGAGTCGGTGAAGATGGCGATCGGCACCGCTTCGCCGACGGCGAAGACCGAGACGATGGAGATCAAGGGCCGCGACCTCGTCGCCGGCATCCCGAAGGTCGTCGTCACCACCAGCGAAGAGATCCGCGAGGCGCTGCAGGAGCCGCTCGCGCAGATCGTCGAGACCGTGCACCTCACGCTCGAGCGCACGCCCCCGGAGCTCGCGGCCGACATCGTCGATCGCGGCATCATGCTCGTCGGCGGCGGCTCGATGCTGAAGGATCTCGACACCGTGCTGCGCCAGGAGACGAAGCTGCCGATTCTGCGCAGCGAGGATCCGTTCACGGCGGTCGTCTACGGCGCTGGCAGAGCGCTGGACAACCTGGATCTGCTGAAAGAGGTCGCGATTCCGTAGGCGCGTGTGACCCCGGGCGGGGACTGCCTCGTCCAGATTCCCCGTGCTTCGCCCGCCTCCGCGCCCTCCGGCCCGCTGCGCGCCGAGTTACGCATCAGGCTCTCGCCTGCGCGGCGCTCGCGGCTTGCTGCACACACCCTGCTCCGCGCCGAACTGATCTGGTTCCGCAACGACGACGCGGGTGCGCACGACGAGGTCCTCGCGTACACCGCCGGCCGGCGCACGCTCAGAGGCGCGATCCCGTTGCGTCGTGATACTAATGCCGCCGGGAGGTCGACCATGACGACCGGTGCCGAGGGCTCTGCTCTCCCGTGGGTCGAGGCCATCGCCCGTTCCTTCGAGCCGATTGCGTTCGACGCCTTCCACCGCGATCGGCTGCCCGCGCTCGTCGCGCGCCACGGCTCCCTCGTCGCTCGGGACCTCGACGGCGCCGCCCCGCTCGCGTTTCGCGTCGGCTCTGGCGCGGCGTACACCTGGTTGCCGTCGCCCGATGGTCTGCGCGTCGCCGTCGGCGATGCGGCCGCCGAGACCGTCGTCGCGCTCGACGAGCGAGTCTTCTCGGAGTTCGTCCACCAGCTGGTCACGGCCTCGGGTGCCGTCATGACAGGGCGCGCGTCGCTCGTGCGCGGGAGCCTGGCGGGCTGGCAGCGCTTCGAGCCCGCGCTCCAGTCGCTGTGCGAGGGGCGCGAGATCTACGGCCCTCGCGTCTGGGAGACCCTCGTCGACCGCGACGGCAAGCCGCTCGACCTGCGCCGCCGCTTCTCGGTCGACGACGACCGCGAGGAGCTGCGCCACTTCTTCGAGGTGGCGGGCTATCTGCATCTGCGCGCCGTGTTCCGCCCCGACGAGGTCGAGCGATTCGGGCGCGAGGTCGAGCACGCGAGGTCGAAGACGACACCGGGGGATCCGTTCTCGTGGTGGTCCGTCGACGCGAGCGGGCGCGAGGTGGTGACGCGAATCAACTACCTGGGCCGGCACTCGCCCGAGCTCCAGGCACTCTCCCACGATCCGCGGCTGGCGCGTTTTGCGCGGCTCGCCGGCGAGACGCTCCGCGTCTGCGACGACCGGCTCGATGGGCCGATGGTCTTCATCAAGAACTCGAACGTCGTCAAAGGCAACGGCGATCTCGGCTGGCACGTGGACGATGGAATCGGGGGCCACCAGGTGATGTGCCCGCTGATCCAGGCAGGCATCCAGCTCGATCGCGCCAATCCCGAGAACGGCCAGCTCAAGGTGCTCGCCGGCTCCCATCGCTACTCGAAGCATTGGATCGGCTGGGGCGAGGAAGGCAACTTGCCGGACGTCGCTCTCGAGACCGAGCCCGGCGACCTCACGCTCCACTTCGGCGATGCCATGCACGCACACGACGCCGCCAACGACCGGACCGGACGCCGGTCGGCGAGCGCTCTACTACAAGTTCGCCGAGCCGAAGACCTTCGATTGGATTCCGGCAGCCTGTCACTACAACGACGCGCTCTTCCGGCCGGACGCCAGCGGCCGGACGGCGAGTCGAGCCGCGACAGAAAACTGACCCGCGAACGAGGCGATCGCGGCCTCCCGTCGCTCTCCGTCCGCACGGCGCGTAGCGCGGCGAGAGAACGCGCCCTCAACGCCTCTCGCGCCTCAGCTGCCAGCGGTTCACGGCGTTCACGTGGTCGCGGTAGTTCGTCGTGAACTCGTGCGTGCCGTCGCCGCGCGCAACGAAGAAGAGGAACTCGACGCCGGGTGTCGGCTCCACCGCGGCGCGCAGTGAGGCGAGGCCGGGGTTGGCGATCGGGCCCGGGGGCAGCGCGGGGATGCGGTAGGTGTTGTACGGGTTGGTTTCGTCTTCGAGGTGGATGCGGCGCAGGTTGCCGTCGAAGTTCGGGATGCCGTAGATCACCGACGGGTCGGTCTCGAGACGCATGCGCTTGCCGAGTCGGTTGTGGAAGACGGCGGAGATCAGCGGGCGCTCCTCGGGCGCGCCCGTCTCCTTCTCGATCAGCGAGGCGAGGATCACGACGTCGCGCTTCGCCATGCCGCGCTTCTGAGCGAGCGGCGCGACTTCAGCCCAGGCGCGATCGAACTGCGCGAGCTGCGCCTCGATCACTTCGCGCGCGCCGGCGCCGCGCGGGAAGCGATAGGTCTCGGGAAACAGGAAGCCCTCGAGCGTGTCGCCGGGCACGCCGTGTTCTTTCGCGACCGCCGGGTCGCGCGCGAGCGTGGCGTAGTCGCTCGCTGAACCGAAGCCTGCGTCGGCGACGCGCTGCGCGATCTCGACGAGCGTGAGGCCCTCGGGGATCGCGACGCCGTGCAGGCGCACACGGCCCGAGACGAGCAGGTCGAGCACCGCGCGCGCGTCGAGCCCGGGCTCGATCTGGTACTCGCCGACCTTGAGCGCGCCGTCTTTCTTCTCGATGCGCGCGAGCCAGCCGAACGCGCGCGCGTCGCGGATCACGCCCTGCGCTTCGAGCTGCGCGGCGACGGAGCGAAACGAGGCGCCGCTCGGCACCTCGACGATCGCGGCTTCGCTGCGCCCCGGCGCGCGGAGGGACTCGCGCCACCAGCGCTGCGCGACGACGACAGCGAGCGCAGCGCCGAGCAGCACGAGCAGCGCCAGTGCGGCGAGCGCGCGCTTCACGAGCGAGGCTCGTCGCGCTTCGGCTGCGCCCCGCCGCGCTCCAGAAAGCTCCGCAGCAAGAGCGTCGCCGCGATCGCGTCGACCTCGCCGCGCTCGCGCTTCTTGCTCGTGCGTCCCATCTCACCGAGCGCGCGCTCGGCTTCGCGCGAAGTCCAGCGCTCGTCCTGAAGCTCGACGCGCACGCCAGTTTTTTTCGCGAGCTCGGCCGCGAAGCGCTGCGCCGCCTCCGCCTCGGGCCCGCGGCGCCCGTTCATGTGGATGGGCAGGCCGACGACCACGCACTCGGCGCCGCGCTCCTTCACGAGCGCGGCGATCGCAGCGACGTCCTTCGCCGCGCCGCGGCTCTCGACCGCGCCGGCGGGGAACGCGATGCGCGCGTCGGGATCGGAGACCGCGAGGCCGATTCGCTTCGAGCCGAGGTCGATGCCGAGCACGACCACGGCGGTCAGCGCTGCGCGCTGCGCGCGACCGCCTCGGCGCGGCGATCGAGCGCGCGCTGAGCGGCCTTGCGCAGCGGCTCGTCGCGCGACTGCAGTGCCTCGGCCAGCAGCGTGACGGCCTGGTCGCCGGGCACGCTGGAGAGCGCCGTCGCCGCGGCCACCTTCACGTCTTTCAGCCAGCGCCCCGTGAGGCCCGCCTTGCGGTGCATCAGCGAGCCGAAGATCACGTTCGCTTCGGGCCGCCCGAGGCGGCCGAGCGCGCGCACGATCTCCTTCGCCAGCTCGATGTCCTTCGTTTCGAGCGCGCGCTCGAGCGCGTGGCCGAGCGGCGCCACCGCTTTCGGGCTCGCGGTTCCGGCGAGGTGCTGCACCGAAGAGATCACGACGCTGCGCTCGCTGCGCAGGCCGCGCGCGAGGCCCGCCACCGCGTCCTCCGTGCCGATGCGCACGAGCGCGCGCGCAGCCTCCTCGCGCAGCACCGGATCAGCGCCGACCGCGAGGTCCGAGAGGCGCGGCACGGCGGCGGGATGCTGCAGCATGCCGAGCACGTGCGCGGCGCTGCGCGCGATCGCGGTATCGGGGCGATCGAGGCGATTCAACAGCTCCGGGGCAGCGCGCTCGCCGAGCGCGAGCAGCAACGGAATGATGCGCTCGCGCTGAATCGGCTCGGGGTAGGCGGGCATGCGATCGAGCACCGCCGCGGCCGCGGGCTCGCCCACGAGCGCGATGACCTGCGCGGCGCGCACCTGCTCGGTTCCGCTGCCGCGTGCGGTGCGCTCCAGCAAGTCGCTCAGCGCTGGCCCCATCACGAGCGGCGTGAGGAAGCCGCGCGCGCTCTCGCTGAGGCGCTGCTCCTTCGTCTCCACGTGCTCGGCGAGCACGCCGATCAGGCGAAACATCACGTCCGCGTCGCGCGCGCGCTCGGCTTCCGTGACCGCGCGGCGCATGCCGTCGATGTAGGAGCTCGGGCTCGCGCACTCGTCGAGCTCGCTCAGCAGCTCGTCGAGCGGCGAGAGCGCCGGCTCGTTGCCGAGCGGCTCGGTGTCCGAATCGGGATCCGCGAGCGCCTGCGGCTGCGGCGGCGGGGCCGCCGCCTGCGCCACCGGCGAGACGTGCGGCGGTGTCTCCGCTGCGGCGGGTGCTTCCGGCTCCGCGGCGATGCCGATCGGCACCCACGCGCGCAGGCGCTCGACGAACGCGTCGCCGCGCAGCCCGCGCGCGTTCGCGTCGGTCAGCAGGTGGGCGAAGCCTGCGAGCGCGTCGCCGTCCATCTCGGGGTCGAAGCGCAGCACGCGGAGCTGGCGCAGGCGGAGCTCGCCGAGGATCTCGCTGAGGCGATCGTGCTTCAGCAACCCGCTCGCGCCTTCCTCGCGGAAGCCGTCGGCCTCGATTTGCAGCGCGAGGGGGCCCGTGCGGGCGAGGTCGCTGCGCCAAGTGCGCAGGCAGCGCTCGAATGCGGCGGTGAGCTTCGGGTCGCCCGGCACGAGCAGCGTGCGCGCCTTCACGATGCTCGCGAGCTCGAGCAGCAGCACCGCGAGCTCGGGCGCAGTTCGGCCCGCAGATGCGGCGGCGCTCGCTGTGCGCGTCATCGTTCCCCCCGAAACGTCGCGAAGCCGCGCGCATTCTGACGCGAGATTGCGACGCGCGCTTGACGCATCGCTTCTCCGTCGGAGAAACTCGCGCGATCGAGTTCCCCCACTCGGTCTCCCCGAAAATCCTCCGCGGTCCCGAAGCGGAGTCCATCATCGAAACGAAAAGTGGAGATCGCCCGGCGCAGCCCCGGGCGTTCGTTGCGCTCGCGCTCGCGACGGGGCTCGGCATCGGCTTCGCGCCGTTCGCGCCGGGAACTTTCGGCTCGCTGCTGGCTGCAGCGATTTTCGTGTTACTTTCGCAGTCGATCTGGGGCGTGATCGGCGTGTGGGGGGCGAGCGTGGGGCTCGGAGTCTGGGCGGCCGGCGAGGCGCAGCGCGCATTCGGGCGCGAGGACGACTCGCGCATCGTGATCGACGAGATCGCGGGCCAGCTGCTCGCGCTCGCGCCGCTGCTCGCGTTGCCCGCAGCGAGCCGCGGAAATTTCTTCGCGCTTGTGACCGCATTCGTCGCATTCAGGCTGTTCGATATCTGGAAACCGGGGCCGGTCGGCGCCGCAGAGAAACGATTCCAAGGAGGGCTCGGCGTGATGGCGGACGATCTCGTCGCAGGCGCGCTCGCGGCTGCGGTCGTAGCCGCGCTGGTCGCGGGCGGGGTGCTCGCGTGAAGGCCGAGGTCCTCACGATCGGCGACGAGCTGCTGCGCGGCGAGATCGTCGACTCGAACAAGTCGTTTCTCTCCGAGAAGCTGCTCGGCATCGAGGTCGAGACGCGCTTTCACGCCTCGGTGAACGACGACCCCGCCGACATGCGCGACGCGTTTCTGCGCGCGGCGGATCGCAGCGAGATCGTGCTCGTCTCGGGCGGCCTCGGTCCGACGCGGGACGACCTCACGGTGGAGGTGCTCGCGCAGACGTTTGGGCGCGCGCTCGTGCAGCACGAGCCTTCGCTGCGCCGCATCGAGGAGTTCTTCGCACGCAACCAGCGCGCGATGTCGCCGAGCAACGCGAAGCAGGCGCTCGTGCCGGAGGGCTGCGAGGTGCTGCCGAATCCGGTGGGCACCGCGCCGGGCTGCATGCTCGACGTCGGGCGCGCCGTGTTCTTCTGCATGCCCGGAGTGCCGCGCGAGCTGTATCGCATGATGGAAGAGCAGGTGCTGCCGCGCGTCGCTGCGCGGCTCGGCGGAAGCCGCGGCGTGATGCGCGCGGCGCTGCTGCGCACCTTCGGGCTCGGCGAGTCGAACCTCGAGGACACGCTCGCCGATGTCGGCCGCGAGGAGGGCGTGATCCTCGGCTTCCGCACCGCGTTTCCCGACAACTTCCTGCGCCCCGTCGCGCGCGCGAAGACGGCCCCGGAAGCCGACGCGAAGCTCGCGCGCGCGAGCGCAGCGATCGAGGCGAAGCTCGGCCCGCTCGTCTACACGCGCGGCGATGAGACGATGGAGTCGGTCGTGGGCCGCATGCTCGCGGAGCGCGGCCTCACGCTCGCGACCGCCGAGAGCTGCACCGGCGGTCTGATCGGCGCGCGCCTCACCGCGGTGGCCGGCTCCTCGCGCTACTACCGCGGCGGCGTGGTCGCCTACGCGAACGAGGCGAAGCGCGACTTGTTGGGCGTGTCCGAGGCGCTGCTGCGCGAGCACGGCGCCGTGTCCGCGCCGGTTGCGCGCGCGATGGCGGAAGGCGCCCGCGCGCGGCTCGGCGCCGACCTCGCACTCGCCACGACAGGCATCTCGGGCCCCGACGGCGGCACGCCAGAGAAGCCCGTGGGTCTCGTGTGGATCGCGCTCGCGTCGAAGGACGGAACCGAGGCAGAGCAGATGATCTTCCCGTTCGACCGCGAGCGGCACCGCGTGATCACGGCGCAAACCGCGCTCGACTGGGTGCGCCGCTCGCTGCTCGGTCTCCCGCGCTTGGTGCCGCGCTACGTGCGGGGAGCGACGCGATGAGCGTGCAATGGGAGCGCGAGTCGCTCGGGCCGTCGGCCCGAAAGAACGGCGCTGCCGTGCGCGCGTTCTTCGCGATCGGGCTCGGGGGGCAGCTCCGCGAGAGCACTGCGGCGCTCGCGCGCGACCTCGCGGCGCGGGTGGGCGGCGAGGGCGTGCGCTGGACTGCGCCGGACTCGTATCACCTCACGCTGCGCTTCCTCGGCAACGTGCCGAGCGCCGACGTCGCGCTGCTCGCCGAGCGTGCGCAGGACGCGCTCGCGCCGTGCGCGCCGTTCGTGCTCACGCTCGGCCCCGCGCTCGCGTTCCCGTCTGCGCGCCAGCCGCGCGTGATCGCGCTCGCGGCGCAACCGGAGGGCCCGCTCGCGGATCTCGCCGCGCGGCTCGAGAAGGTCGCGGTCGAGCTCGGCCTGGCGCCCGAGGAGCACGCCTTCCGCGCGCACCTCACGATCGGCCGCGTGCGCGCGCGCCGCGCGCCGAAGCTCGATGCGCCCGCGCCCGCCGGCGCACTCGAAGTGCGCGAGGTCGTGCTGTTCCGCACCGACCTCGCGCGCGAAGGCGCCCAGTACACGCCGCTCGCGACGCTGCCCCTCGGCGCGTCCGCGGCTCCGCTCTCACCCGGTTCCAACTGAGAAAACACCAAGGAGCAACTCAATGGCGAAGGCAGAAGTTCAGCAGCAGGCCGGCGAAGCGAAGCGCAAAGCGATCGACATGGCCGTGTCCACGATCGAGAAGCAGTTCGGCAAGGGCGCGATCCTCACGATGGGTGAGGACTCCGTGGACAAGGAGATCCCGAGCTTCTCGTCCGGCTCGGTGGGCATCGACGTCGCGCTCGGCATCGGCGGCTACCCGCGCGGGCGCGTGGTCGAGATCTACGGCCCCGAGTCGAGCGGCAAGACCACGCTCACGCTGCACGCGGTGGCCGAGGTGCAGAAAGCCGGCGGCGTGGCGGCGTTCATCGACGCCGAGCACGCGCTCGACGTGAACTACGCGCGGCGGCTGGGTGTGAGGGTGGAGGACCTGCTCGTCTCGCAGCCCGACACCGGCGAGCAGGCGCTCGAGATCGCGGACGTGCTGCTGCGCTCCGGCGCGGTCGACCTGGTCGTGATCGACTCGGTGGCGGCGCTCGTGCCGCGCGCCGAGATCGAGGGCGAGATGGGCGATCAGCACATGGGCCTGCAGGCGCGGCTCATGAGCCAGGCGCTGCGCAAGATCACGGGCACCGTCGCGAAGTCGCAGGCCACGGTGATCTTCATCAACCAGATCCGCATGAAGATCGGCGTGATGTTCGGCAACCCCGAGACCACGACCGGCGGCAACGCGCTCAAGTTCTACTCGTCCGTGCGCCTCGACGTGCGCCGCATCGCTGCCTTGAAGGAAGGCGACGAAGTGATCGGCAACCGCACCCGCGTGAAGGTGGTGAAGAACAAGGTCGCGCCCCCGTTCCGGCAGGCAGAGTTCGACATCCTCTACAACGAGGGCGTCTCCTACGAGGGCGATCTGCTCGACCTCGGCACCGAGGCCGGCATCGTGGAGAAGAGCGGCTCGTGGTTCTCGTACGGCGGGGAGCGCATCGGCCAGGGCCGCGAGGCCGCCCGGCGCTTCCTCAAGGAGAACGTGGACGTGCGCGGCCGGCTCGCGGAGGCCGTGTATGCCGCGAAGGGCATCAAGCGCCCCGTGCCCGCGTCCGCGCCCCGGGAGAGCAAGGAGAAGTAGGCCCGCCTGCCATCGGGCCTGCCTGATCTGGGAGACCCCCCGGATCGCAGGCGGGGCTGGCCAATCCGGCCGGTTCCCGCCTGCTTTGGCTCCCTGCCGCCGCGCCTTTGCCGCCTCAAGGGAACCCCTCGCGCCGCCGAAACGGACGTGACGCCGTGGCTGGATGCGGACGAAGCGAGAGGGAACCCACGCGATGGCTCTGAACCTCGACGAGATCCTGAAGGTCGCTCTCAAGGGCGGCGCTTCGGACATCCATCTGAAGTCGGGCCTGCCGCCGATGTTCCGCGTCGATGGCGCCCTGGTTCCGCTGAAGAACGGCGAGCGCCTGCTCCCCGAAGAGACCACCCGCATCGCGACGTCGATCATGAACGACGTGCAGCGCGCGCGCTTCGAGGAGAAGCGCGAGTGCGATCTCGCGTACGGCATCGCGTGGCTCGGGCGCTTCCGCGTCAACGTGTTCCAGCAGCGCGGCACCACGGGCTGCGTGTTCCGCGTGATTCCGTTCGGCGTGAAGACGATGGAGCAGCTCCACCTGCAGAAGGTGATCGAGAAGATCGCGATGGAGCATCGCGGGCTGATTCTCGTCACCGGCACCACGGGCTCGGGAAAGTCGACGACGCTCGCGTCGATGATCGACTACATCAACACCAACCGAACCTGTCACATCATGACGATCGAGGATCCGATCGAGTTCCTGATCCGCGATCGCCGCTCGATCGTGAACCAGCGCGAGATCGGCGTCGACACGCAGACCTTCTCGAACGCGCTGCGCGCGGCGCTGCGCCAAGACCCCGACGTGATCCTCGTCGGCGAAATGCGTGATTTCGAGACGATCGAGACGGCGCTCACCGCGGCCGAGACCGGCCACCTCGTGATGAGCACGCTGCACACGCTCGATGCGACCGAGACGATCAACCGCATCATCTCCGTGTTCCCGCCGTACCAGCAGAAGCAGGTGCGCATCCAGCTCGCCTCGATCCTCAAGGCCGTGATCTCGCAGCGCCTCGTGCCGCGCGCTGACGGCAAGGGCCGCGTGCCCGCGCTCGAGGTGATGATCGCCTCCGCGCGCGTGAAGGAGTGCATCTCCGACAAGGACCGCACGAAGGAGATCCACGAGTCGATCGCGAAGGGCTTCACGTCGTACGGCATGCAGACCTTCGACCAGTCGCTGATGGCGCACGTGAAGAACGGGCTCGTCACCTACGACGAGGCGCTCAAGCACGTCTCCAATCGCGACGACTTCGCGCTGCGCTTCAAGGGCATCGCCTCGACGTCGGACGGCACCTGGGACGACTTCGAGGGCGAGAAAGAAGAGAAGAAGGAGAGCGGCGGCGGCAAGGGCGGCGCCGGCGACGATTTCTTGGAGCGCTTCTAGGCGGCGGGCATCGCGACCCCGGGAGCGATCAGTTCGACATCCGGGAAGTAGGCGCGTACGCGCTTCGCATCGCGGGTGAGAAGCGAGAGCCGCGAGATCGCGGCGTGGGCCCCGATGAAGAAGTCCGGCAGCGGCGCGCTGCGTGCGCCCACGCGCCGCCGGTACTTCACGAAAGCCTTGCCGGCGAGGAACCCGGCGTCCCACGGCAACGGCAAGCGACGAAACTCGCGCTCGGGCAGCACGGCATCGAGCTCCTCGATTCGTGCGAAGCGGATCGAGACCTCCGCGTAGACGATGGGGTTGATCGCGAGCTCGCCCTCGCTTGCGCAGTGCTCGAGAGCAGCCGCGGACCACGAGAACCAGCGAGGGTCTTCCGTCAGCACGTCGAGTAGCACGCTGCTGTCGACGAGCACGACGCTCATCGTGGCCCGCGCGTCAGCGCAAGAATCTCGTCGGTCGTCAGGCGCACGCCGCCTCTACCGCGGAGGCGCTCGACGAGTGAGCGGCCCCGCGAAGACTTTTTCGCGCGCCGCGCCCGGCGAATGCGAACGGCGTTGCCGCTCAGCTCGAACTCGACCTCGCAATTCGGCAGCAGCCCGAGCTTCTCGCGGATTTCGACCGGGATCGTGACTTGGCCTTTCGCCGTAACGCGCATCGCAGCCTCCGAACCGGGTTGGAATTTGCGAAGTCTTACTCGGCGCCGAGGCGCGTCAACGTGAACGCGCGTCCACGAGCGCCCGGCTCTGCGTGTGGCCCTCGGCCCGGAGTCGTCCTGTTACTCTGCGCGCCTTCACTCTCCGAAGGGGTTCCCGTGTCCGCGCCGCGCTCTGCTCACGACATCCGCGAAAGCTTCCTCGCGTTCTTCGAGTCGAAGGGGCACACCCGCGTCGCGAGCGCGTCGCTCGTTCCCAGCGACCCGACGCTGCTGTTCACGAACGCGGGCATGGTGCCGTTCAAGCGCGTGTTCACGGGTGAGGAGACGCGGCCGTACAAGCGCGCGACCACGACGCAGAAGGTCATGCGCGTGTCGGGCAAGCACAACGACCTCGAGGAGGTCGGCCGCAGCGCGCGCCACCACACCTTCTTCGAGATGCTCGGGAACTTCTCGTTCGGCGACTACTTCAAGCACGAGGCGATCGAGTTCGCGTGGGAGCTGATTACGCAGCACTGGAAGCTCGAGCCGAAGGACCTCGTGGTCTCGGTGTTTCGCGAGGACGACGAGGCGGCTGCGATCTGGGAGCGCGAGATCGGCGTCCCCGCTTACAAGATCTATCGGCTCGGCGAGAGCGAGAACTTCTGGCAGATGGGCGACACCGGGCCGTGCGGCCCTTGCACCGAGATCCACATCGATCGGGGCGAGATCGCGGGGGTGCCGAACGACGACCCCTCGAGCGCCTCGGGCCGCTTCCTCGAGTTCTGGAACCTCGTGTTCATGCAGTTCAACCGCGACGCGAGCGGCAAGCTCACGCCGCTGCCGAAGCCCTCGGTGGATACGGGCGCCGGGCTCGAGCGCGTGGCGCAGGTGCTGAACGGCTTCCGTAACAACTACGAGACCGACCTGTTCACGCCGATCCTGGCTCACGCGCAGTCGCTCTCGGGCGTGAGGCTCGGCCGCGCCGCGGAGAGCGACGTCTCGCTGAAGGTCGTCGCGGATCACGCACGCGCCGTCACGTTCATGATCGGCGACGGCGTGCTGCCCGCGAACGAGGGCCGCGGCTACGTGCTGCGCCGCATCCTGCGCCGTGCGGCGCGCCACGGCGTCTTGTTGGGGCTCGATCGCCCGTTCCTGCACGAAGTCTCGAACACCGTGATCGACGAGATGTCGCGCGCGTTCCCGGAGCTCGCCGAGCGCCGCGCCTACATCACGAGCCGCGTGCGCCGCGAGGAGGAGCGCTTCCTCGCCACGCTGAAGAGCGGCCTCGCGCTGCTGAACGACGAAGTCGCCGCGCTGAAGGCGAAGGGCGGCACGACGCTGCCCGGCGCCGTCGTGTTCCGGCTCTACGACACGTTTGGCTTCCCCGTCGATCTCACGCAGGACGTGCTGAAGTCGCATGCGATGACCGTCGACGAGGCGGGCTTCGCGAGCGAGATGGAGACGCAGCGCGCGCGTTCGCGCGAGCACTGGAAGGGCAGCGGCGACACGGGCGTGGCGCAGATCTATGGACGCATCGCCGCGGACGTCGCGACGGAGTTCACGGGCTACGACACGCTCAGCGGCGAGTCCCGCGTGCGCGCGCTGCTCGTGAACGGCGCGCCGGTCGACGCCGCGAGCGAAGGCGCCGAGGTGGAGATATCCGTCGACGAGACGCCCTTCTACGCCGAGAGCGGCGGCCAAGTCGGCGACCGCGGCGTGATCGAGAGCGACGCCGCGCGCATCGAGATCACCGACACGCAGCGCCCGAGCGGCCAGCTCGTGATGCACCGCGGCCGCGTCGCGCGCGGCACGCTGCGCGCGGGCGACGCGGTGCGCCTCGCGGTCGACGCCGAAGCGCGCGCGGCCACGGTCCGGAATCACTCGGGCACGCATCTCCTTCACGCGGCGCTGCGCGAAGTCGTGGGTCCGCAGGCGATGCAGAAGGGCTCGCTCGTCGCGCCCGATCGCCTGCGCTTCGACTTCACGAACGACGCGCCGCTGAGCGAGGTGGAGATCGAGCGCATCGAGGATCTCGTGAATCGCTGGATCGAGGCGAATGACGGCGGGCGCACACGGCAGATGGCGTACAAGGAGGCCATCGCGGCCGGCGCCATGGCGCTGTTCGAGGAGAAGTACGGCGACGAGGTGCGCGTCGTGTCTTTCGGCGGCGTCTCGACCGAGCTGTGCGGCGGCACGCATGCGAAGGCGACGGGCGACATCGGGCTGCTGAAGATCATCAGCGAGTCCGGCATCGCCGCGGGGGTTCGGCGCATCGAGGCGCTGACGGGCCTCGGCGCCCTCGCGCACCTGCGCGCGCAAGAGAAGAAGCTGCGGCGCGTGAGCGAGGCGCTGAAGGTGCCGGCGGATCAGGTGGGCGATCGCGTCGAGAAGCTGCTCGACGAGCGCAAGGCGGCGGAGAAGCAGATCGCGGAGCTGAAGCGCGCGCAGTTCTCGGGCGGCGCGCAGAGCGCGGCGCAGACGCGCGAGATCGCCGGCGTGCAGGTGCTCGTGCGCCGCGCGGACGGCCTCGGCGGGAACGATCTGCGCGGGCTCGTCGACGATCTGCGCGGGCAAGTGAAGAGCGGGATCGTGCTCGTCGCTTCGAGCGAAGAGGGCAAGGTGGCGCTCGCGCTCGGCGTGAGCCCCGATCTCAAGGACAAGCTCAAGGCCGGCGACCTCGTGCGCGAGATCAGCGCGGTGGTCGGCGGCAAGGGCGGTGGGCGGCCCGACTTCGCGCAGGGCGGCGGCACCGACGCCGCGAAGCTCGATGCCGCGATCGAGCGCCTCTTCGCGCTCGTGGGCGAGGCGCGCGCCTAGAACCCGTCTCAGAATTCCGGACCGAGCCCGGCGCGCGGGTTTGGCCGGCTGGCGAGGCGCGCGAGCGAAGGCGTATCAAAAGATACTTCGAGCGAAGCGCAAGCGGAGCGCGCAGCGAGCCGGAGGCGAGCGGAGTCGAAAGCGAGAGCAAGCCAGCCGGGCAAAGACGCGCGCCCGGCGAAGGGAGGAATTTTGAGCCGGGTTCCGGTGCGGCCGTTCGTCGCTAGTCCGTTCGCGCCGCGGCGCAGGCGGACGCGCGTCGTGCGCGTGGGCGACGTCGCAATCGGCGGCGCGAATCCGATTCGCGTGCAGTCGATGACGACGACCGACACGCTCGACACGCGCGCCACCGCAGACCAGAGCGAGCGCCTTGCCGCCGCGGGCTGCGAGATCGTGCGCATCACCGCGCCGAGCATTCGCGACGCCGAGAACCTCGCGCAGATCAAGGCGGAGTTGTTACGGCGCGGCGTGCGCGTGCCGCTCGTCGCGGACATCCACTTCACGCCGAACGCGGCGATGGAAGCGGCGCTGCACGTCGAGAAGGTGCGCGTCAACCCCGGCAACTACGCCGACAAGAAGCGCTTCGAGACGCGCGAGTACAGCGACGCCGAGTACGCAGAGGAAGTCGAGCGCGTGCAGGCGCGCTTCCGGCCGCTCGTGCAGCGGCTCAAGCAGCACGGCCGCGCGCTGCGCATCGGCACGAATCACGGCTCGCTCAGCGACCGCATCCTGAACCGCTTCGGCGACACGCCGGCCGGCATGGTCGAGAGCGCGCTCGAGTTCCTCGATGTATGCGAGGACGAGACTTACTTCGACGTGATCTTCTCGATGAAGGCGAGCAACGCGCAGGTCGCGATTCAGGCGTATCGCCTCCTCGCCGCCCGGTTCGAGGAGCGCGCGCGAAAGCGAGGCGCTGCGCCGTGGGAGGACGCGTCGTATCCGTTCCACGTGGGCGTGACGGAGGCCGGCGACGGCGACGACGGGCGCGTGAAGAGCGCGATCGGCATCGGCGCGCTGCTCGAAGACGGCCTCGGCGACACGATTCGCGTGTCGCTCACCGAGGATCCCGTGAAGGAGATCCCCGTCGCGCGTGCGCTGGCTGCGAGATACGACGCGCGCTGGCGGCAGGAGGGGGGCAATCCGGGCCCGAGCGAAATCGCCCCTCCTCTTGTGTTCACTCCCGACCCGTATGCGCACGCGCGCCGCGCCACGCGCGCCGCCCACGACTTCGGCGCGGCGCAGCCCGTGCGCGTGCTCGCCTCGCTCGGCCCCGCGCCGTGGGGCGCAGACGCGGTGGCGAACGAAATCGCGCGCGAGCTCGCGCAGCTCGGCGACGTCGCGTGCGAGGGCCTCGCGCTCGAGGTGCGCGACGCTGCCGAGCTCGCGCGCGCCGCGGCGTTCGCTGCGGCGCTCGCGAAGCGCGGCATCGCGACGCCGCTCGCGCTCGAGCTGCCTGCGCGCGAAGCCAGCGCGCTGCTCGCCGCGCGCGGCGAAGCGCTCACCGCGGCGCGCGTCGTGCTCACGCTGCGCGCCGATGACACACCGCCGCCTGTCGCAGGAGCGGAGTGGCACCTCGTCGCGGGAGCCGACGAGCTCGCGCCGCTGCTCGCTCGTGCGCTCGCGTCCGGCGCCGTGCCCGCCGCGTTCTCGGTGACGAGCGCGCTGCCCACGCACGCCGTGCGCATCGTCGCCGCGGAGCTCGCGCGGCTCGGCTACGGCGACGTTCCGCTCGTGCTGCGCCATCGCAGCGATCCCTTCGCGCCCGCGGAGTCCGCGCTGCTCGCAGCCGCCACCGATCTCGGCGCGCCGCTCTGCGACGGCCTCGGCGACGCCGTAGTGCTCGGCGGAATGGGGTCACTCTCGCGCGACGTCGCGCTCGCCTACCGCATTCTGCAAGGCGCGCGGCTGCGCACCTCGTGGACCGAGTTCATCTCCTGCCCGAGCTGCGGGCGCACGCTCTTCGACCTCGAGGAGACGACGGCGCGCATCAAGACGCGCACCGCGCATCTGCCGGGCCTCAAGATCGCCGTGATGGGCTGCATCGTGAACGGCCCCGGCGAGATGGCCGACGCCGACTTCGGCTACGTCGGCTCCGGCCCTAACAAGGTGAATCTCTACGTCGGCCACGAGTGCGTGGTGAGGAACGTGCCCGAGGCGGAGGCGCCCGAGCGGCTGGTCGAGCTGATCAAGGAGCACGGGAGATGGACGGAGCCGCGCGGCTGAAGCCGCGCTAGACGCTCACCTCGTCGCCCGCGCCCGCACTGAAGTCGTACTCGTATCGGGTGTCGACCTCGTCGTCGGCAGGCGGCTCCGCTTCCTCGAACGGCGCCTCGTCCTCAGGCGCGAAGTCGTCGCTCGGTGGTGGCGCGGCGACGTCGGGCAGCTCGCCTGCGAGGGAGCGCGCTTCGGCGAGCAGCTCGATCGAGCGGCTGCCCGCGAGCACATCGTGGTCCGCGCCGACGAAGGCGGTGAAGCCGACCAGTGCGAGGCCGACCAGCAGTGCGCCTTCGGCGCCGCCCAGCGCGCCGCCTAACAAACGGTCGAGCAAGCCGAGGCTGGTGGCATGCACGCGCTTACGCACGAAGCCGCCGACCGCGACGACCACGAGCATCGCGCCGAGGCCGACGAGCAAGCCGCCCGCGATCGATGCTTGTCGCTGCGAGAGCTCGAGCCCGAAGGGCGCGCTGCCCATCAGCCAGGCTGCGGTGGGGTCGGTCCAGAGTCGCACTGCGACGAACGCCGCCGCGAGCGCCGCGAGGGAGAAGGCCTCGCGAAGTAGACCGATCCAGAGGCCGCGGAGCATCGCGAGCGTGACGACGCCGAGCGCGACGCGATCGATCCAACCCAGCTCAGCGAGCCAGCGCACGAACTCGTTCTCGGTGAGAGCTTCCACGGCGCGGCGCAGTCTATCAGTGGAGTTTTCGGCTTCGACTCGCAGGAGTCAGTGAGCGGAGCCCCCAGGCCCTGTTGCCTGTGACGTGGGCGGCGAGCGCCGTGTTCACGCGTCATGCTGGGCGCCACATGTACGACGCGATTCTGATCGGTGGCGGGCACAACGGGCTCACGGCGGCGGCCTATCTCGCGCGCGCAGGTCTGCGCGTGATCGTGCTGGAACGGCGCGAGATTCTGGGCGGCACCTGCGTGACGGAGGAGCTCTGGCCGGGCTTCAAGATCTCGCGCGCGGCGTACGTCGCGGGCTTGTTACGGCCCGCCGTGGTCGAGGAGCTCGGCCTCCTGCGCCGCGGCCTGAAGCTCCTGCCGCGGCGGCCTTCGTCTTGGACGCCCGACGCGAACGGACCGGGCCTGCTGTTCGGCCGCGACGAGGCCGCGAACCTCGCGCAGATCCGGCACTACTCGCCGCGCGACGCCGAGCGCATGCCCGCGTACGAGCGCGTGATCGACCGCGCTGCGCGCGTGATCGAGCCGCTGCTCGACGCGCCGCCCTTCGATCCCGCGCATCCGCGCCTCGCCGATCTCGGGCCGCTGCTGAAGGCGCTGCGCGCAGGGATCGCGCTGCGCAGCGATCTCACCGAGGCGCTCGCACTGGTGCTCGGCTCCGCCACGAACGGGATCAATCGCTGGTTCGAGAGCGAGCCGCTGCGCTCGACGCTCGCGACCGATGCACTGATCGGCGCGCACGCGGGGCCGTCGACGCCCGGCACGGGCTACGTGCTGTTCCACCACCTGATGGGCGACACCGGCGGCGCGCGCGGCGTGTGGGCCTACGTCGAAGGCGGCATGGGCGGACTCAGCGCGGCGCTCGCCGACGCCGCGCGCGAAGCCGGCGCCGAGATCCGCACGAACGCGGAGGTGCGGCGCATCGGGCTGCGGGGCGGGCGCGCGTGCGCGGTAGAGCTCGCGGACGGCGCCTCGCTCGAAGCGCGCGCGATCGTGTCGTCGATCGACCCGTACCACACGCTCCAGCTGTTAGGGCGCGAGCACGCACCCGCGGAGTTCGCCAGCACGGTCGACGCGACCGACTTCCGCAGCCCCGTCGTGAAGATCAACCTCGCGCTCGACTCGCTGCCCGTGTTCCACGCCTGCCCCGACGTGCGCGAGCCGGGGCCGTGGCACCAGGGCACGATCCACCTCGGCGCGGGCACGATGGACGAGCTCGACGCCTCGTTCTCCGCGGCGGAGCGCGGCGAGCTGCCCGAGAAGCCGATGATCGAGCTCACCGTGCCGAGCGCGGTCGACCCGACGCTCGCGCCGCGCGGCAAGTACGTCGCCTCGCTGTTCGTGCAGCACGCGCCGCCGCGGGCCACGGCGGAGTTCTGGGAAAAGAACCGCGAGCGCTTCGCCGACCGCGTGCTCGCCTGCATCGACGAGCTCTCGCCCGGCTTCTCGCGCCGCGTGGTCCACCGAGACGTGCTGACGCCCCTCGACCTCGAGCGGGTGTTCGGCATTCGCGGCGGCAACATCTTCCACGGCGCGATGACGCTCGACCGGCTAGGGCCGATGCGTCCCGCGCCCGGATGGTCCCGCTACGCGACGCCGCTGCCCGGATTTTTCCTGTGCGGCGCCGCCACGCACCCCGGCGGCGGCGTGATGGGCGCATGCGGGCGCAACGCAGCGAAGGTGATCGCGGAGTCGCTGCGCGCGGAACGCTGAGGCCGGCTGGCGCGGGGCACTACGCCGGCTGCGAGAAGCACAGCCGGTACCCGTCGAGATCGCGCACCACGAACTCGACGCGGCCCCATGGCTTCCGCGCAATCGCGTCGACCACGTCGGCGCCGCGGCTCGCGAGCTCTTCGTGCAGCGCGCGCACGTCGTCCACCTCGACGAAGCCATCGAGATGTTCCCCCGCAGCGCGATGCTCGCGCTCGCCGGCGAGCCTCGGCGCGCACTTCAGGTGGATCGTCGCGCCGTCGCGCGAGACGCTCGCGTAGAAGCCTTCGTACACGAAGTCGGCGTGGAAGCCGAGGCGCTGCTCGTAGTGGGCGATCGCGGCGGCGAGGTCGTCGACGAGGAGCTGCGGCGAGATCGCGCGCAGCGTTGCCATCTACTTCTGCGTCATGCGCAGGTACATGCGCACGTCTTCACGCGAGGCGTCGCGCGCGAGCACGGCGTTCCACTCGGCGATGGCTTCAGTGGTACGGCCGAGCGTGAAGTAGGTGAGGCCGAGCTGAACGCTCGCGTCGGCGTATGCGGGGTTCGCGCGCTGCACGCGGCGCAGCTCGGCGATCGACTGCGCGGCGAGGCCCGCCTCGCGGAGCACCGCGCCGAGGCGGCAGCGGATGTCGAGGAATGTGGGCGAGCGCTCGAGCGCCTTCTTGTACTCGCCGATCGCGGCGCGCAGGTCACCGCTCTCGCGGTAGGCGTCGCCGAGCGCGGCGTGCAGATTCGCGAGCTTGCCGCGCGTCGTGCCATCGAGCGCTTCGAGCGCCGGTGCCGAGTGCGACTTCGCGCGCTCGGCGATCTCTCGCGCGCGCTCGAACTGGCCGCTGCGCTCGTACACGCTGCCGAGCGCGAGCGCGCACTCGGCGTAGGCGGGATTGATCTCGAGGGCGCGCTCGAAGGCGCTCGTCGCTTCGGGCAGCCGGCCGCCGCGCTCGTGCACGAGGCCGACGAGGTAGTGCCGTCGGCGTAGCCGGGATTCGTCGCGAGCACGCGCTCGAACGTCGCGAGCGCGCCGTCGGCGTCGCCGGCGTCGAGCAGCGCGCGACCGCGACTCAGCGCAGCGCGCGATTCCGGAAGCATCGCCTGCGTACGCGTCACGCCCGAGCCTCGCTGCGCGCTTCGCTGCCGCGTTGGCCTTCGCTCGCTGCGCCTCGCTGCGCGCTCCGCTTGCGCCGTTGGCCTCGCTCGATTGCACCGCGCCGCGCGCTCCGCTTGCCAGTCGTTACTGCGCGCTGGGGATTTGGTCTCGCGCCTGCTCGGCGACGTTGCTGGCGGGGTAGTTGTCGAGGATCACCTCGAACAGCTGCTGCGCGTCGTCGTCGCGGTTCATGCGGCGGTAGGCGATGCCGAGCTTGTAGAGCGCTTCAGCGTCGAGGCCGAGGCCGGGGAACTCGTCGATCACCGACTGATACCGGTTCGCCGCGCTCTGATACTCCTCGCGGTCGAAGTAGAAGTCGCCCACGATCAGCGCCTGCTTCGCGAGCTTGCGGCGCAGCTTCTTCCAGAGCTCCTCGGCCTCCGCCGTCTCCGGCGCGTTCGGGTAGCGCAGGATCAGCTGATCGAGCGCGGCCACCGCCTCGCGCGTCTGCGTCTGGTCGCGCACCGACTTCTCAGACTGGCGCTCGTGGCAGAGCGCGGTGCGCAGCATGGTGTACGGCACCTTCTCGTGATCGGGGTGCAGCTGCGCGAAGTCGCGGTAGTAGCCGAGCGCTTCTTCCCAGCGGCTCTGCGCGAAGTGCGCGTCGGCGATGCGCAGCTCGGCGAGCACGGCGTATTCGCTGTAGGGGTAGTTGTCGATGATGTCCTGGAACTGGTCGATCGCGTCCTGGTAGTTCGCGAAGTTCACGCCGAGGATCGACCGGTCGTGTTCGAGCATCGCCACGCCTTGCTCGTAGAGCCGATCGGCCGAAGGCACTTCGCTGATCTCGTCGACGCCACTCGACGCGCAACCTGCGAGCAAAGCGACGAAAGCGAGGGCGGTGAGCAGCGCGGATCGGGACATCGCGATCTCCTCGGTGGAAGCGCCGCCACCCTACAAGAGCCGGCTACGCGGAGAAAGCGCTAGTTGCGGGGGAGCGGCGAGACCCGGCGGCAAATCAGCCGCGCCGCACAGCGTCGTCGGCTGTTTTCGCCTTGAATGGCGCCTGGAGCGACCTCGAGCAAGCGCCTAGATTGCGCGCCTTTCCGGAGGACCCCCGTGCAAGAGCACGCCACGAAGTTTCGCCTCGATCGCCGTCTCGCCGCACGCCGCGGCTGGATCGCGCAGGATCAGCTCGACAAGGAGCTGAACACGCTGCCCGATGTGGGGGACAAGGGCGAGATCGTCGAGTCGCCGCAGCAGCCGGCGGGGGACGCGGCACCCGCGGAGGGCGGCGGCGAGTAGCCGCGCGGGGGCGTGCTCAAGTCGCGCTTCGGCATCGAGCTCGACGCGACGCTCCGCCGCGCGCTGCCGTTCCTGTTTCACCCGCGCGTTCACCCGAACGCGCTCACGCTGCTCGGCGCGGCGATCTCGCTGCTCGCGGCTGCCGACTTCGCGGCGGGCGAGCTGCGGCGCGGCGCCGCGCTGGCCGCGGTCGGTGGTGTGTTCGATCTCGTCGACGGCGTCGTCGCGCGCGCACAGGGCAGGGCGACGCGCTTCGGCGCGTTTCTCGATTCCACGCTCGATCGCCTCGTCGACGTCGCGCTGCTGCTCGGCCTCGCCCTTCACTACGCCGAGAGCGGAGAGCGCGCCTGGGCGTGGGTCGCGGGCGCGGCGACGGCCGGCAGCGTGCTCACGTCGTATGCGAAGGCGCGCGCCGAGCTCTGGCTGCGCGACTTCTCGGGCGGCTGGCTCGAGCGCGCCGAGCGCATCCTGCTGCTGATCGCGGGCGGCCTGCTCGGGCTGATGAAGCCGGCGCTCGCGATCGTCGCGATCGGGAGCGTGGCGACCGCCGTGCAGCGCATCATCATCGCGAAACGAAGACTGGAGGCCGAGCCATGAGCGACACACGCGGATTCACGGTCGTGGGGAACGAGGAGCGCCCGGCGGACGCGCTGCCGAAGCCGGACTTCTCCGGCTTCCTGATCTCGCTCGGCACTTCCGCATTCGTGCACCTCGGCCTGATCGCAGATCCCGAGAGCGGAGAGAAGCGCGCGCCGAACGTTCCGCTCGCGCGGCAGACGATCGACATGATCGAGCTGCTCGAAGAGAAGACGCGCGGGAACCTGACGGGCGAGGAGGCGACGCTGCTGCGCAATCTGCTGACGGACCTGCGCATGCGCTTCGTCGAGGTGGCGCGGGGCGCGGCGAAGAAGTGACGCGCGCCGAGCTGCGCGCGCCCGCGAAGCTGAATCTCGGGCTGCGCATCACGGGGCGGCGGGCGGACGGGTATCACGAGCTCGAGAGCCTGTTCGTCCCGATCGCGCTCGCAGACACGCTGCGCGTCGAGCTGAGCGGCGCTCCCGGCGTCCGGCTTCGCGTTTCGGGGGACGCCGCCGTCGGCGTGCCCGAGGACACGCGCAATCTCGCCTGGCGGGCGGCCGAGGCGTTCGCGCGCGAGGCGAAGCTCGGAACCGGCGTCTCGCTCGCGCTGGAGAAGCGCGTGCCCTCGCCGGCAGGCCTCGGGGGCGGATCCAGCGACGCGGGGGCGGTGCTGCGAGCGCTCTCGCGACTCACGGGCAGCCCGGTTGCGCCCCCTCGGCTGGCGGAGATCGCACTCGCGCTCGGCGCCGACGTGCCGTTCTTCCTCGATCCCCGGCCGGCGCTCGTGGAGGGAATCGGCGAGCGCGTCCTGCCCGTCTCCGGCGTCCCCGAGCTGCCGGTGCTCCTCGCGCATCCCGGGTTCGGGCTCGAAACACGGGCCGTGTATGCCGCTTTCGACGCCCAGAGTTCGTTGACTGCCCAAAACCACCCCCTTACCTTGCGCGCCCTTCTCGCCCTTGGTGAGGAGGCGGGCGCCGTCGAGGCGCGCTTTCCGAGCGACGACGCCCGGTTGCGCGAGCTGGTCGCAAACGACCTCGAGCCGGCTGCCACCCGCCTTCGCCCCGAGGTCGCGAAGCTGCGAGAGGAGCTTTCACGAACCGGCGCGCGCGCGGTCGGAATGTCCGGCAGCGGCCCCACGCTGTACGCGATCTACGCGAGCGAAGCCGCCGCGCGGATCGCCGAGCCACAAGTCGCCGCAACCGGCGCGCGCACCTGGCTGACGAGAACGCTCACGAGCGGCACCGAACAACTCGAACCACGCGAAAGAGACAGAGCCTCCGAGTAACGATCGACCCCAAAGGCCGTCGCAAACGCAAGCGATCCGAGCGGCGCAGCCGCTCAGATCGCGCGCAGCGAGCCGGGCAGCTCGCGGTGCCACGTGGCAAGGCCAACGAGGCGAGCGAAGCTCGAAGAAAGCTTGGGGCGTCGCCAAATGGTAAGGCAGCGGCCTTTGGAGCCGCCTATTGCAGGTTCGAGTCCTGCCGCCCCAGCCAAGTTTTTTCCGCGAGCTCCCTAATCACTCAGCAATCAGCTTCGAAGACTGGAGAACGACCGTGGCAGAGAACGCACTCAGCGCCGAATCCCGCGAAGGCACCGGCAAGGGCGTCGCCCGCAAGCTGCGCCAGAAGGGCCAGATTCCGGCGGTGATCTACGGCCGCAAGCGCGCCGCGCAGTCCATCATCGTGAACCCCGACGCGCTGCGGAAGCTGCTGCGCGGCGAGGCGGGCCTGAACACGCTGATCGACCTCACCCTCGCCGGCGCCACGAGCACCGTCCTCGTGAAGGGCCTCGAGCGCGACCCGGTGCGCGGGACGTACCTGCACGCGGACTTCTACGAAGTCGACCTCACGCAGAAGGTCACGGTGTCGGTGCCGGTGCACCTCGTCGGCAAGGCCGCCGGCATCGAAATGGGCGGCATTCTCGATCACCCGCTGCGCGAGCTCTCGATCGAGTGCTTGCCGCGCGAGATCCCGAAGAGCATCGATGTCGACGTGACGAGCCTCAACGTCAACGAGTCGATCCACGTGAGCGACCTGAAGCTCGCGGCGGGCCTCACGATCAAGACCGACGGATCGCTCGCGGTTGCATCGGTGGTTCTGCCCCAGGCTGAGGAAGCGGCGGCAGCGGAGACGACCGAGGTTGCGGCCGAAGGCGAGGCGGCGGCGGCGGCGCCCGCTGCGGACGCGGCGAAGGGCGACGCGAAGGCGGCTCCCGCGAAGGCGGACGCCAAACCCGACAAGGGCGGCGACAAGAAGAAGTAAGCGGCGAGCAGCGCGCTCGGAGCCCGCTCGTGAAGCTGATCGTCGGCCTCGGCAACCCCGGGCCGCGCTACGCGCTCACGCGCCACAACATCGGCGCGCGCGTCGTGGGCGCGCTCGCCGCGGAGCTGCGCGTTCCGCTCGCGGAGGAGCGCTTCTTCGGGCGCTTCGGCGCGGGCGAGATCGCGGGCGAACGGGTGGGGTTGTTATTGCCCGAGACCTGGATGAACGCGTCTGGGGGCAGTGTCGCGGAGGCAGTCGCGGAGCTGCCGATCGAAGACGTCTCGCGCGATCTGATCGTCGCGCTCGACGACGTCGACCTGCCGTTCGGGCGCCTGCGCCTGCGTGCCCGCGGCAGCAGCGGCGGACAGCGCGGCCTCGCGGACGTGCTCGCGGTGCTCGCGCGCGAAGACGTGCCGCGCCTGCGCATCGGTGTGGGGCGCAGCGCCGAGCCGGCGCGCGACACGAAGGACTACGTGCTCGATGCGTTCAGCCCCGAGGAGAACGCCGTGCTGCCTGCGCTGATCGCGCGCGCCGGCGACGCGCTGCGCTGCTTCGCGACGGCGGGCATCGCCGAGGCGGCGAATCGCTTCAACGGGGTGGGGCCGCCGACCTGACCGACGAGGCCAGGATTGGCTGGGCTATGGCCTGGGCAATTCCTGACTTCGATTCCGGATTCGTCACGATTGTTCGGCTGGTGGCCTGGGTCTAGTCTCCCTGGCGATGCACCTCGACCTTCAGCGCGACGACGCCTCTGGGCGCAGTAGCGAGCCGGTTTACCGGCAGATCGCTGCGCAGATCCGTGCGCGCGTAGATCGCGGCGAGCTCGCCGAGGGCGACCGGCTGCCACCGATCCGCGAGCTCGCAGCGCAGCTGCGCGTCAATCGCGAGACGGTGAGCAGCGCGTACGAAGAGCTCGCCGCGCAGGGCGTGGTCGACGCGCACGTCGGGCGCGGCACGTTCGTGCGCGGGCGCCGGCCGCGCGCGCTCGCGCCTGTCGCGCCGGCGCCCGCGCCGCTCTCGGCGCGCGCCGAGCGGCTGCTCGAGTTCGAGCGCTCGCGCGTGAGCTACGGCGCCGGCCGCGGTGCGATTCGCCTGCACGCGCTGAAGCCCGACCCGCGCCACTACCCGCTCGATGCGTTTCGCCGCTCGCTCGCGCGCGTGCTCTCGGAGCTCGGCGGCGAGGTGCTCGATTACGGAGACCCGCAGGGTTATCAGGGCCTGCGCGCCGCGATCGCGGAGCGCTTGCGCGCGAACGGCGTCGTCGTGGGCGCGGAGTCGCTCGTGCTGTGCCAGGGCGCGAGCCAGGGCATCGAGCTCGTGCTGCGCCTGTTCGCCGATCCCGGCGATGCGATCGCGGTCGAGGAGCCGACGTATCCGAATGCGCTCGCGGCGATGGCGGCGCTCGGCCTCCGCACGGCGCCGGTGCCGATGCGCAAGGGCGGCGCGTGCCTCGACACGCTCGACCGCGCGCTGGCGCGCCCCGACGTGAAGGCGCTCTACACCATCCCGACCTTCCACAATCCGCTCGGCCTGACTACTTCGCTCGAGCACCGGCGCGAGCTACTCGCGATCGCGGCACGCCACGGCAAGGCCGTGATCGAAGACGCCTACGAGATGGACCTGCGCTACGCGGGCAAGCACGTGCCTTCGCTCGCAGGGCTCGACGACGAGGGACAGGTGGTGCAGCTGCTCTCGTTCTCGAAGTCGCTGTTCCCGGGCGTGCGCATCGGGGCGGTGGTCGCGCGTGGGCGCCACGTCGACGCGCTGCTCGCGCTGCGCCACGCCGCGGATCTCGGCGGTGCGCTGCCGCTGCAGGCCGCGCTCGCGGACTTCATGAACACGGGGGCGTACGAGCGGCACCTCGGGAGCCAACGCAAGCGCCTGCGCGCGCGGCGCGACGCGCTCGTCGCCGCGCTGAAGCGCGAGATGCCGGAAGGCGCGACGTGGGCGGAGCCCGAGGGCGGGCTCCAGCTTTGGCTCGAGCTGCCCGAGCCGCTCGACTCGCGCGAGCTCTACGCCGACGCGATGCGCGCGGGCGTGCTCGTATCGCCCGGCTTCCAGTTCAACTGCGACGGCCGGCCCTCGCGCGGCTTCCGGCTCTCGATCGGATCCGTGAACGAGGAAGAGATCGCCGAGGGCATTGCGCGCTTCGGCAAAGTGATTCGCGAACGACTCGAGTCGGGCGACTCGGACGGGCGCGCGTCGATCCACATCTAGATCCCCTAACAAGTGCAAGGAGAGGCGATGAGCGAGGGCAAGCGCGAAGGCGCACAGTCGTACGAGCTCAAGGTCGGGCTCGCGGAGATGCTGAAGGGCGGCGTGATCATGGACGTGACCACGCCCGAGCAGGCGAAGGTCGCGGAGGATTCGGGCGCTGCCGCCGTGATGGCGCTCGAGCGCGTGCCGGCCGACATCCGCAAGGAAGGCGGCGTCGCGCGCATGGCGCAGATCGCGGTGATCGAGGGCATCCAGAAGGTTTGCTCGATCCCGGTGATGGCGAAGGTGCGCATCGGCCACTTCGTCGAGGCGCAGGTGCTCGACGCGCTCGGCGTCGACTTCATCGACGAGAGCGAAGTGCTGACGCCCGCGGACGAGGCGTTCCACGTCGACAAGCACGCGTTCCGCTCGCCGTTCGTGTGCGGCGCGCGCAACCTCGGCGAAGCGCTGCGCCGCATCGCGGAAGGCGCGGCGATGATTCGCACCAAGGGCGAGGCCGGCAGCGGAAACATCGTCGAGGCGGTGCGCCACCTGCGCCAGGTGAACGGCGACATCCGCGCGATCCAGGCGCTGCGCGGCGACGAGCTGTTCACCAAAGCGAAGGAGCTCGGCGCGCCGATCGACCTCGTGAAGTACGTGCACCAGCACGGGAAGCTGCCGGTGCCGAACTTCGCGGCTGGCGGCATCGCGACGCCGGCCGACGCCGCGCTCTGCATGTCGCTCGGCGCCGAGGCCGTGTTCGTGGGCTCGGGCATCTTCAAGAGCGACGACCCCGAGGCGCGAGCGCGCGCGATCGTGCACGCGACCACGCACTGGAAGGACGCGCACGAGGTGCTGAACGCGTCGCGCGGCCTGAAGGGCGCGATGGCGGGCCTCGAGATGTCGACGATTCCCGAGAGCGAGCGGCTCGCGAATCGCGGCTGGTAGTCCCCGACAAGCCCGCTCGAAAAAGCGGGCGGCTGCGTGGAGCTCGCGCAGCCGCCCGTCGCATTCGGAGCTCGCCATGTACGTCCCCGAGCACTTCGCCGCGACCGATCTCGCCGCGCTGCAGGCGCTCGTGCGCGCGCACGCGTTCGGGACGCTGATCACGGCGCGCGCGGGCGAGGCGCCGTTCGCGACGCACTTGCCGCTCGCGCTCGACGCTGCGCGCGGCGAGCTGGGGACGCTCATCGGACACGTCGCGCGCGCGAACGGCCAGTGGCGTGCGTTCGACGGCGAGACGCAGGCCCTCGCGGTGTTCAACAGGCCGCACGCGTACGTGTCGGCGCGCTGGTACCCCAGCGCGAAGCAGGTGCCGACGTGGAACTACGTGGCGGTGCATGCGAGCGGGCGCCCGCGCGTGATCGACGACCCCGCGCGCAAGTTCGAGCTGCTGCGCGCGCTGATGCTCGAGCACGAGGGCGCACTGCCCGAGCCGGCGCGCGCGCTCGGCAAGGGACCGCGCGACTTCGCGGACATCCCGTTCGCGCATCTCGACAAGTTGTTGCGGGGGATCGTGGCGTTCGAGCTGCCGATCGAGCGCATCGAAGGCAAGCGCAAGCTCTCGCAAAACAAGAAGCTCAGCGAGCGGCGCGCGCTGATCGCGGGCCTCGAGGCGACGGGCGCTGCCGACGCGCGCGCGATCGCGGCGCTGATGCGCGTCGAGCTCGCCGCCGAGGAGCCTGCGTGAAGCGCGTCGGCGTGCTCGCGATTCAGGGCGACTACGAGGCGCACGCGAAGGCGCTCGCTCGCGCGGGCGCGGAGGCCGAGCTCGTGCTTTGGCCCAAGCAGCTCGCGGCGCTCGACGCGCTGATCCTGCCGGGCGGCGAGAGCACGACCATCGCGAAGGGCCTCGCGCGCCTCGCGCTCTACGAGCCGCTGCGCGAGCGCATCCGCGAGGGCATGCCGGTGCTCGGGACCTGCGCGGGCGCGATCCTGCTGGCCGCGCGCGTCGAGAACCGCCCAGTCGAGACGCTCGGCGTGCTCGACGCGACCGCCGTCCGCAACGCCTATGGCACCCAGGTCGACTCCTTCGCCGCGCCGGTGGACGCGGGCGCCGCCCCCGCGCTCGCGGGCCTGCGCTGCGTCTTCATCCGCGCCCCGCGGCTGAAGGACCTCGGCCCCGAGGTCGAGGTGCTGGCCCGCGTCGATGGGGCGCCGGTACTCGTGCGCCAGGGCAACGTGTTCGCGGCGACGTTCCACTCCGAGATCACGCGGGACGACCGCGTGCACCGTCTGCTGATCGAGGCGGCAGCAACGCGAGAGGAGCGTCAGACGCCTCGATGACGTTCGGGGGAGCCCGAGATTTCTCGTCGGCCTGCCTTCCTTCCCCGAGCCGCCTCTGCTAAATCGCCGCGTCTTCTCGGTCCCGGTTCGTGCGGCCACCCGCGGCGCGCGCGAGGTCTCCGGGGCCCGGCCTACGGGCCGCCCACGAGAAGGAGGATGAAATGCGGGAATACGAGACGACTTTCGTCGTGCAGCCGGAAATTTCGGACGAGGGCTGCACCGACCTTTGCAACCGCGTGAACGCGGTGCTGGAGCGCGCGGGCGGCGTGCCGCTGCTCCACGACGACCAGGGCAAGCGGCGCCTGGCGTACGACATCCGCAAGTTCCAGAAGGGCCGCTACGTCACGGCCTACTACCTCGATGTCGAGGGCAAGGGCGTCGCCGAGATCGAGCGCCTGCTGCGCATCGAGGAGTCGATTCTGCGCTTCCTCACCGTGCTGCGGCCCGGCGAGGTGACCGACATCGAGAAGCGCAAGGTCGAGGCGGCGGAAGAGCAGCGGGTTCGCGCCGAGCGCGCTCGCGAGCGCGCCGCGCGCGAGGCGGAAGAGGAGCGGATGCGCGCGCAGATGCGCGATGACGACCGCGACCGGGATCGCGACCGCGACCGCGACGACGACATGGGAGACGACGAATGAGCGAGGCAGGCGCACCCGGCGGCTTCGGCGGCGGCGGTGGTTTCGGCGGCGGCCCGCGCGGACCGCGGCGTGACTTCGATCGAGGCGGCCGTGGCCGCGACGATCGCGAGCCGCGCGGCCCGATGAGCGTGAAGGCGCGGCTGCGCGCCAAGGCGCGCAAGAAGGCGCGCAAGGCAGCCAAGAAGAAGGGCAGCTTCAATCGCAAGAAGGTCTGCCGCTTCTGCGCCGAGCCGCGTACGGGCATCGACTACAAGGATCCGAAGGGCCTGCGTTACTTCGTGACCGAGACGGGCAAGCTGATCCCGTCGCGGATCTCGGGCAACTGCGCGAGCCACCAGCGCGAGATCGCCGTCGCGATCAAGCGCGCGCGGCACCTCGCGCTGCTGCCCTTCGCGTCGCAGCACGCGGGCTGAGGAGTAGGGCCATGGCTCAGGTGAAAATCATCCTCCGCGAGGACGTGCACGGCCTCGGGCATGCCGGCACCGTCGTCTCCGTTCGCCCCGGCTACGCGCGCAACTTCTTGCTCCCCGAAGGCAAGGCGGTGCTCGCGACCGAGGCCGGCGTCAAGGAGCTGGAGCATCACAAGCGCGCGATCGCCGAGAAGATCGCGAAGGAGATGAAGGGCCACGCTGGCGTGAAGGCGCGGCTCGAGAGCCTCAAGCTCGCCATCTCCGTGCAGGTGGGCGAAGAGGGCAAGCTGTTCGGCTCGGTCACCGCGCGCGAGATAGCGGACCTGATCGCCGCGCAGGGCGTCGAGATCGACCGCCGCAAGATCGACCTGCGCGACCCGATCAAGGAGGCCGGCACGCACACCGTGCCGGTGCGCCTGCACCGCGAGGTGATCGCGAACCTGAAGCTCGAGGTGACCGCAGCGAATCCTCCCGGCGAGGAAGCGGCGAAGGCGTAAGCGGCGTCACGAACTGAAGCGCGCCAAGTTCCGTCGGAGCTTGGCGCGTTTTCCGTTTCGAGCGCGTGCGCTGCGTGCGAACATGCGCGCCACGCGTGGGGTGAGGGGTGACGGTCAGCGACTACACGGCGACCTCTTCGGCTTCGGGTGGACGCCGCCGGCGAACCCGCGAGGCCGAGGCGCCCGCCGACGCGGCCGCGTTCGCCGGTCGCGTGCCGCCGAGCGATCTCGGCGCCGAGAAGGCCGTGCTGTCCTCGTTGTTGTTGGACGCGCGCGCGTTCCACGAGGTGCTGGTCGAGCTCTCCGGCGACGACTTCTACCACCCGGCGCATCAGCTGCTGTTTCGCGCGATGTCGACCGTGCACGACTCCGGGCGGCCCGTCGACCTAATCACTCTGGCCGAGCACCTGACGCAGCAGAAGCAGCTCGACGCCGTGGGCGGCCCGGTCGCGCTCGCCGAGATCGCGGACTACGCGGCCACCGCCGCGAACGTCGTGCACCACGCGCGCATCGTGCGCGACAAGGCGGTGAAGCGGCGGCTGATTCGCGTCGCGACGGAGATCGTCGAGACCGGCTACGACGAGGCCGAGACCGCGGACAAGCTGCTCGACTTCGCCGAGTCGAAGATCTTCGACGTCTCGAAGCAGCAGAGCCGCTCGACCTTCCAGAACGTGCACGACGAGATGCCCGGCGTGTTCGATTACGTCGAAGGCATCATGAACCGCGCCGGCGCGCTCTCGGGCCTGCCGACCGGCTACGACGACCTCGACGAGATGACCGGCGGCCTTCAGCCCGGCGAGCTGATCATCATCGCCGCGCGTCCGAGCATGGGGAAGACGGCGTTCGCGCTGAACATCGGGCGCAACGCCGCGGTCGATCACGGCAAGAAGGTCGCGGTCTTCTCGCTCGAAATGACGACCCGCAGCCTGATCATCCGCCTGCTGTCGTCCGAGGCGCGCATCGACTTCTCGAGCCTGCGCAAGGGTTTCCTGCCGATGGCCGACTACCGGCGCCTGCAGGAAGCCGCCGATCGCCTCTCGCACGCGAAGATCTGGATCGACGACTCGGGCTCCGCCTCGATCCTCGAGATCAAGGCGAAGAGCCGCCGCCTGCAGGCCGAGCACGGCCTCGACCTCGTCGTCGTCGACTACCTGCAGCTCGCCTCCGGCGACGGGCGCAAGGACCGCAAGGACCTCGAGATCGCCGAGATCAGCAAGGGCCTGAAGGCGCTCGCGAAGGAGCTCTCGATCCCGGTCGTCGCGCTCTCGCAGCTGAACCGCGGCCCCGAGCAGCGCGACCCCGACAAGCGGCGGCCGATGATGGGCGATCTGCGCGAGTGCGTGACCGGAGACACGCGCGTGTGGCTCGCCGACGGCCGGCGCGTCCCGATTCGCGAGCTCGTCGGCGCGACGCCCGAGGTGTGGGCGCTCGACGAGCGCCAGCGCGTCGTTCGAGCACACGCGGACAAGGTGTGGCGCGTCGGCACGCGCCCCGTGTTGCGCTTGCAGCTCGCGAGTGGGCGCTCGATTCGCGCCACGGCGGAGCATCGCCTGCTCGCGGGCCAGGGCTGGGCGACCGTGTCGCAGCTCGCGGCGGGCGATCGCCTCGCGCTTTCGCGGCAGGTGCCGGCGCCCGCGACGCCGCAGCGCTGGCCCGAGCATTGGCTGGTATTGCTCGGTCACCTCGTCGGCGACGGCAGCTACCTGAAGCACCAGCCGCTGCGGTACACGACCGCATCCGAGGAGAACAGCGCGGCCGTCCGCGCGGCGGCCGAGGCGTTCGGCTCGCGCGTCACGCGCCATGCCGGCCGCGGCGCGTGGCATCAGCTCGTGATCGCGGGCAACGGCAATCGCTGGGCGCCTGCGGGCGTCGGCGCGTGGCTTAAGTCGCTCGGTGTGTTCGGGCAGCGCTCGCACGAGAAGCACCTTCCGGGCGAGGTGTTCACGCTCGCGGACGATCAGATCGCGCTGTTGTTACGGCACCTGTGGGCGACCGACGGATCGGTCACGCTACGAAAGACCGGTCGCGGCGCGCCGCGCGTTTACTTCTCGACGAGCAGCCGCGCGCTGGCCGAGGATGTCGCGGCGCTGCTGCTGCGCCTCGGCATCGTCGCGCGCATCCGCACGGTGCACTCGCAACGCGGTCGGCCCGTGCACACCGTCGACGTGAGCGGCGCAGCCGCGCAGCGGCGCTTCGCGGCGCGGGTCGGCGGTTTCGGCCCGCGCGCGGAGGCCGTGCGCGCGCTCGAGATGCAGCTCGCGCACGTCGAGGCGAACCCGAACGTCGACACGCTGCCGCTCGAGGTCTTCGCGCACGTGCGCGAGCGGATGCGCGCGCGTGGCGTCTCGACGCGCGCGATGGCGCAGCTGCGCGGCACCGCATACGGCGGCGCCGCGCACTTCCGCTTCGCGCCGAGCCGCGAGACGCTCGCGAGCTACGCCGAGCTGCTCGACTCGCGCGAGCTCGGAGTGTGGGCGGAGTCGGACGTGTTCTGGGACCGCGTCGTCGCGATCACGCCCGACGGCGAGGAGGACGTGTTCGATCTCACCGTGCCCGGCCCGTCGAACTGGCTCGCGGACGGCATCGTCACGCACAACTCCGGCGCGATCGAACAGGACGCAGATCTGATCGCCTTCATCTACCGCGACGTCGTCTACAACAAAGAGACCGACGATCCGCGCTGCGCGGAGATCATCATCGAGAAGCAGCGCAACGGGCCGACGGGCACGGTGAAGCTCGACTTCGACGGCAAGTACGCGCTGTTCGGCAGCCGCGCGAATCGCGATGCGCCGGGCGGGCCACCCGGAGGGTCGGGCTTCGTTCCGCCGGACGACAACGGCGGGAGCTTCGGCTCGTCGTTCGGCGAGGAGCCGCCGTTCTAGTGCGCTTGTTATTGCCGCGTGCGCTGCCGCGCGGAGGCACGATCGCGATTGCGGCGCCCGCGTTCTGGGTCGAGCCCGCGCGCGTGTACGCGATGGCGGAGAAGCTGCTCGCCGCCGGCTACCAGGTGACGTGGCGCGAGGACGTGTTCGCGCGCCAGGGCTATCTCGCCGGCAGCGCAAAGCGGCGCGCCGCGGAGCTGATGCAGTGGGTTCGCGACGACTCGGTGGACGCGATCCTGTGCGCGCGCGGCGGCTGGGGCTGCCACCACGTGATCCCGCGCCTCGACGCGCGCGCGTTCCGCAAGGCGCGCAAGCCGCTGATCGGCTTCAGCGACGTGACGACGCTGCTCGGCTGGCAGCGCGAAGTCGTGGGCCTCGCGGGCGTGCACGGTCCGATGTGCGTGCGCGACGACGGCATCGCGCCGAACGAGCTGCGCGCGCTGCTCGCACTCCTGCGCGGCGAGGCGCCGGCGCCGCTGCGCGGCCGCGGCGTGGTGCGCGGGCGCGCGGAAGGCGTGCTCGTCGGCGGCTCGCTCACGCTCGTCGCGGACTCGCTCGGCACGCCGTGGGAGATCGACACGCGCGGCGCGATTCTCTGCCTCGAAGAGATCGGCGAGAAGCCCTACGCGATCGACCGCCAGCTCTCGCACCTCCACGCCGCGGGCAAGCTCGAGCCCGCAGCGGGCTTCGCGATCGGCCACTTGATCGGCTGCGTCGACCCGAAGCGCGCGCGCCCGACGGCGATGCAAGTGATCCACGAAATCCTCGGCGCGCTGCGAAAACCGCTCGTCACCGGCTTGCGATTCGGACACGTCAGCCCGAACTTGCCCTGGCCCGTGGGCGTCCGCGGGCGGCTCGACGGCGGGAAGGGTGAGCTCGCCGCGCTGGGGCCAGCGACTGATTAGGGTGACGTGTGCGTGCTCCGGGAAAGCGAGAAGGGACGATGACGCAGCGACCGGACGCGGCTCGGGAAGCGCAAGCCGTCCAGCGGCGCGAGCGCCGCAGGCGGCGCGCAGCGAGCCGAAGGCGAGCGGAGAGTCGTAAAGGATGAGGCACGCGGCGATCCGGAAGAAGTTGCAAAGGGTCGATCGCGCGCTCGACAAGGCGATCGACGCGGCCGAGATCCCCGGCGCCGTCGTGCTCGCGCGCATGCAGCGCGAGGGCGAGACGCTCGAGCACTGCTCCGTGCGCGGCCTCGCGCTGTCGCGACCGGAGCGCATCCCGATGGCGCGCGAGACCGTGTTCGATCTCGCCTCGCTGACCAAGGTGCTCGCCACGACCACCGCGTTCATGCGCCTCGTCGAGGCCGGCGCCGTCGCGCTCGACGACCCCGTCGCGAAGGTGCTGCCGCACTTCGCCGAGCGCGAGAAGGAGGCGGTGACGTTCCGCCACCTGCTCACGCACAGCTCGGGCCTCAAGCCTCTGCGCGATTTCCACGAGCCGCTCGCCGAGCGCGAACGAAAGAGCGGCGAGCGCCTCTTGTGCACGCCCGCAGCGAAGGCTTGGGTGATCGAGAGCATCTGCCGCTCCGCGCTCGTGCACGCGCCGGGCGAGGCGGTGGTGTACGGCGATCTCGACTTCATCACGCTGGGCGCCGCGGTCGAGCAGCTCGTCGGGAAGCCCCTCGACGAGCACTGCGCCGAGACGATCTACGCGCCGCTCGGCCTGACCAGCATGCGCTTCCTGCCGCTGGCAGCGCCGATCGGCGATGCCGAGCGCCGCGGCATCGCGGCGACCGAGAACTGCCCGATTCGCGAGAAGATCCTGTGGGGCGAGGTGCACGATCCCAACGCGTGGACGATGGGCGGTGTCGCCGGCCATGCGGGCCTGTTCGCTTCCGCGGACGATGTGCTGAAGTTCGGGCAGACGCTGATCGACGTGTGGCACGGGCGCAGCGACGCGTTCCCGCGCGCGCGCCTCGCCGAGTTCGCGGCGAAGCAGAACATCCCGCCAGGCTCCGACTGGGCGCTCGGCTGGGACACGCCCGCCGCCCAAGGCTCGAGCGCGGGCCGCTACTTCTCGCGCAACTCGATCGGACATCTCGGCTTTACCGGCACGTCGATCTGGATCGACCTCGACGCCGAGTGCGTGGTCGTGATGCTCACGAACCGCATTCACCTCGTCGCCAAGCGCAGCAAGTTCGCGCTGCGCGCCGAGATCCACGACCTCGTCCGCGAAGCGTTCGCCGAGTAATCAGGGGATTTCGGTGCACGTCCACTTCATCGCGATCGCGGGCACCGCGATGGGCTCGCTCGCGGGGCTGCTGAAGTCGCGCGGGCACACGGTGACGGGCAGCGACGAGGGCGTGTATCCGCCGATGAGCACGTTCCTCGAGCGGCTCGGGATCCCCGTCACGATCGGCTTCAAGCCCGAGAACGTGCTCGCGCAGCGCCCCGATCTCGTCGTGATCGGCAACGCCGTGCACACGACCAACCCCGAGGCGAAAGCCGCGATCGACGCGGGCCTGCGCTACGCCTCGCTGCCCGACGCGCTCTACGAGCACGCGATTCGCGGCAAGCACTCCGTCGTGATCTGCGGCACGCACGGCAAGACCACGACCACGAGCATGGTCGCGACATTGTTGTTGGAGGCGGGCCGCGACCCGAGCCTGCTCGTCGGCGGCATCGCCGCGAACTTCGATGGCACCTTCCGCGACGGCGCGGGGCCGGAGTTCGTCGTCGAGGGCGACGAGTACGACACCGCGTTCTTCGACAAGACCCCGAAGTTCTTGCACTACGGCCCCGAGACCGCGGTGATCACCTCGATCGAGTTCGACCACGCCGACATCTACCGCGACCTCGCGCACGTGCAGGGCGAGTTCGCAAAGCTCGTCGCGAAGCTCGGCGCGAGCGGCACGCTGATCGCGGCGGCCGGCCCCGCGACGATCGATGCGGTGTGCGCGGGCGCGCGCTGCAAGACCGTGCGCTACGGCATCGAGTGCGAAGCCGATTTCGCCGCCCGCAATCTCGAGGCCGACGCCAGCGGCACGCGCTTCGACGTGAGCGTGCGCGGCGCGAAGGCGGCGCGCGCACTGCTCCCCGCTTGGGGCAAGCACAACGTCGCGAACGCGCTCGCGGCGCTCGCGGTGTGCGAGGCGCGCGGCGTCCCCGTTGCGCGCGCCGCGGAGCTGCTGCCGCGCTGGCAGGGCGTGAAGCGGCGCCAAGAAGTGCGCGGCGAAGTCGCGGGCGTGACCGTGATCGACGACTTCGGCCATCACCCGACCGCCGTGCGCGAGACGCTCGGCGCGCTCGCATCGCGCTACCCCGGCCGGCGCATCGTCGCGGTGATGGAGCCGCGCTCGAACACGAGCCGCCGCGCGATCTTCCAAGAGGAGTACGCGCGCGCCTTCGACGGCGCCGGCCTCGCCGTGATCGCGCGCGTCGCCGACGCGAAGATCTACAGCGCGTTCGGCGGCGACCCCGAGCGCCTGAACGCGGACAAGCTCGCGGCGGACCTGACCGCGCGCGGCATCCCGACCGTCGCGCGCGCGAGCGTCGACGAGATCGTCGACCACCTCGCGCGCGAGTGCCGCGCCGGCGACGTCGTGATCACGCTCAGCAATGGCGGCTTCGGCGACATCTGGACGAAGCTGCTCGCGCGCCTTCAGTCGCGCACGACCTAACAAGCAGGAGCAGCCATGAGCAGCATCACCCGCCTCCAGCCCGGCAAGCGCCTCTCGCAGGGCGCCGTGCACGGCGATCTCGTCTACAGCGCCGGCATCGTCGCCGACGACCCGGTGCCCGACGCGAAGAAGCAAACCGAGCAGATCCTCGCGCAGATCGACCGCCTGCTCGCCGAAGGCGGCAGCCACAAGAGCAAGATCCTCACCGCCACGATCTGGCTCAGCGACATCCGCCACTACGCCGCGATGAACGAGGCGTGGGATCCGTGGGTCGTGCCGGGCAACACGCCCGCGCGCGCGTGCGTGGAAGCGAAGCTCGCGGCGCCGCAGTACTGGGTGGAGATTCGGGTCGTGGCGGCGCGCTGACTGTCGCGCGGCGAGCTCAGTCCGGGCGCGTTCCCGCTTTCGCTTCGCCGGGCGTGATGCCCGTGGGCTCCACGTGGGTCGGATCCCAGCCGATCTTCACCTTCGCTTCCCAGTCCTTGGTGGCGATCGCAGTGTCGATCGCGCCGCGCAGCGCAGCGGGAACTCCCCAGCGGATTCCCGTGGTGAGCCCGTGCTGTTCCGCGGCGGCGGCTAGCCGCAGCAGATACTTCTTTCTCGACGCGAGCGGGCTGTCGTCGTCGAGCAAATCAACCGCGAGGGATTCCTTCGCGCCACTCGGCGCCGTCACGTTGTGGAAGCCGAACTTCAGCTTCGAGTGCCCCGACAGGAAGGCCTTCATTTGGTCGTCGGGCGAGCGCCACGCATCCTGGATGCGCGGGCGGAAGCCATCCGCCTCGAGGGCTGCGATCACGCGCTTCAAGCGCACCCGGAAGGTCGGGTAGAGCTCGAGAAGACGTTCGGCGTTGCGTTGTCGGCGAAGCTCTTCCTTCATCGGTGTCTCCTTCGCCGCGAAGCGTCTCGCGTGTGCGGGGGCGCGCGCGATGAAGTGGCTCACACCACCAGTGAGCCGCCGAACCCGAGCACCCGCCTCCCGCCGCCGATCTCACGCGCGCCCGCGATGCCGGCGCGCACGAACGCGCGCGCAGCCTCCACCGCGGCGAGCAGCTCGTCGCCGCGCGCGAGCTGCGCCGCGATCGCGGCGCTGAGCGCGCAGCCGGTGCCGTGCACGTCGCCGCCGGGGATGCGTTCGCCCGCGAGCCAGCGCACTTCGACGCCGCTGGGGGTCCTGTGCGCGAGGCAGTCGTCGGCGTCGCGCTCGCGGTGACCGCCCTTCACGAGCGCGGCGGCTGCGCCCAGCTCGCTCACGAGATGCTTCGCCGCGCTCTCGATCCCCGCGCGCGTCGAGACGTCGCGCTCGCACAGCACTTCGGCTTCGGGGAGGTTCGGCGTCACGATCGCGGCGCGGCCGATCAGGTTGCGCAGGCCCGGGATCGCGCGGCGCTCGAGCAGCTCGCGCCCGCTGCTCGCGCGCAGCACCGGATCGATCACGATCGGCACCGGCAGGTTCCGCAGCACGTCGAGCCCGAAGTCGACGGCGCGCAGCACGTCGTCGCTCGCGAGCATGCCGAGCTTCACCGCGTGCGGCGGCACGTCCTTCAGCAGCACGCGCAGCTGCTCCGTCATCACGTTCGGGAAGAGCGGCAGAACGCTGTGGACTTTGGCGGTGTCCTGCACGGTCAGCGCCGTCGGCACTGCGCAGCCGTGCACGCCAAGCGCGCGAAAAACCTGAAGGTCGAGCTGGAGGCCCGCGCCTCCCGTCGGATCGGAGCCTGCGATGGAGAGCGCGACGCGAATGGGCGGCATGAGGGGCGATGGTAAGGTGCGCCGCCCTTCGCGACAGCGCGCCGCGCGGCGAAGCCTTCCCTCACACGCCGGAGCTTCCATGGTTCGCGCCGCCGCCTTGTTACTGGCTTTCACCGCCGCCGCGGCCTCCGCGCAGTCGTGGCACGCCGAGCGCCTCACGGCGGGCGGCGGTGCGCCGCCTCGCGTCGAGCGGCTCTGGTCGAAGGGCGCGTGGCTGCGTGCCGAGGTGACGCTCGGCGGCCACCCGATCCAGACGTTCGTGAAGGGCGACCGCTACGTGATCGTCGACGCGCTCACCAACAAGGGCATCTCGATTCAGCGCAGCGCGAAGTCGATCGCCGAGGACGCGAAGCGCGGCCGGCCCTTTGCGCAGGAGCAGCGCGCGATCGTCGCGGCCGGCGGCGAGAAGGTGAAGACCGAGGGTCATGGCGCGGGCGCGTGCGATCTCTATCGCCTCACCGATCAAGCCGGCCGCCGCGAGGTGTGCGTGAGCACGAGCGAGGACAAGGTGCCGCTCGTCGCGCGCGCGTGGAGCCGGCAGTCGGGCGCCGAGACCGAGCTCACGTATCTCGCGTGGGCGAAGGAGGTGCCGGCGGACGACGCCTTCTTCGCGCCGGACCCGCGCGTGCAGCTGGAGAGCTTCACGACCGACGCGTACGTCGCGAAGGCGCGCGAGGGCGCCGTCGGCCCCGCGCCCGTGCTGTATCCCGAGCTCCTGCTGGGGAACTAGAACCCATCTGCCAGATCCGCGCGCCGGGCTCGGTCCGGAATCCTGAGACGGGTTCTAGGCGCGCAGCGAGATGCGGTCGCTTGCAGCGCTCGCCTGCGGGGCGCGCGCCGGCCCGCCCACGTGCCAGCGGAGCACGCGCAGCGGGGGGATGTTGAGGAGCTCGAGCGTGACATCGGGCTCCCCGAGCAGCGGCGTGGCGCGATCCGCGACGGCGCCGCGCACCTGATACGCGACGAAGCAGCCGCCCGGCGCGAGCACGGCGCGAATCGACTCGACGATGCGCGTGCCGATCGCCGCGGGGATCACCGAGAAGGGAATTCCGGAGATCACGACGTCGGGTGCCGAGAGACCGTGGGCCGCGAGGATGTCCGGCAGATGCTCCGCGCTGCCTTCGTGCACGATCAAGCGCGGATCCGTCTCGCGCTTCAGCAGCCGCGCGAAATCGGGGTCGAGCTCGATGCAGAGCAGCCTCGCGTCGGCAGGCAGCGCGGCGAGGATCGCGCGCGTGGTGCCGCCGGTGCCGGGGCCGAGCTCGACCACGAGGCGGGCGCGCTTCACGTCGGCGAGCGAGACGAGGCGGCGCTCGAGGAAGCGCGAGCTCGGCACGACCGACGCCACCTGCCCCGGCCGCCGCAGGAAGCCCTGCAGGAACGCGATGCGCTCGTCGCGCAGCAGCCTCTTGGCCTCGATCCGCGGCAGCTTCGGCATGTCCCCTCGCTTCGTGTGTTCGAGACTGCGCGGCGAGCGCGGTCGCTTCCTCGATCCTGAGTCCGCCGATCTCCGCTTGCGCGGCGAAACGCCGCTTGCGCTAGTTGGTGCTCGTCACCCACGAGATGTTCGGGTCCGCGATCTTCGGCGTGCGCTCGGCGAGCACCGCCAACTTGCGCGCCACGCGCCCCGCGATCATGCGCAGTGCTGCGGCTGCGGGCGACTCGGGGGCGTGCACGAGAATCGGGCGACCCACGTCGCCGCCCTCGACGACGCGCGTGTCGATCGGCACCTCGCCGAGGAAGTCCACGCCGAGCTCGTCCGCGACGCGCTTGCCGCCGTCCTTGCCGAAGATGAAGTACTTGCGATCCGGCAGATCGGGCGGAACGAAGTAGGCCATGTTCTCGACGATGCCGAGAACCGGCACGTCCACCTTCTCGAACATGCGCAGCCCCTTGCGCGCGTCGATGATCGAGAGGTCGTTCGCGGTGGTGACGATCACCGCGCCCGAGAGCGGCGCGTTCTGCGTGAGCGTGAGCGCCGCATCGCCGGTGCCGGGCGGCAGATCGATCACGAGGTAGTCGAGCTCGCCCCACTGCACGTCCACCAGGAACTGGCGGATCAGGCCGTGCACCATCGGGCCGCGCCAGATCACGGGCGAGTTGTCGTTGATGAAGAAGCCCATCGACATGACTTTCATGCCGTAGGCCTCGAGCGGGAGGATGATCTTCTTGCCGTCGCGCTCTTCGCTCACCGGCCGCGTCTTCACGCCGAGCAGCAGCGGCAGCGAGGGGCCGTAGACGTCGGCGTCGAGCACGCCCACCGTCGCGCCGGTCTCCTTCAGCGCGAGCGCGAGGTTCACCGCGGTCGTGCTCTTGCCGACGCCGCCTTTGCCCGAGGCCACCGCGATCGTGTTGCGCACGCCGGGCAGCACGTCGCCGCGCTCGGCGCCGGGCAGGCCGCCGCGGCCGCGCGTGTTCGCGGTCATGGTCACGGCCACGCTCTCGACGCCGGGCAGCGCCTTTACGCGCTCGTTGGCGGCGCGCTCGAACTCGGCCTTCACCGGGCAGGCGGGCGTGGTCAACTCGATCGCGAACGACACCGCGCCGCCGTCGACGCGCAGGTTCTTGATGAACCCGAGGTCGACGATGCTCTTGCCGAAGTCCGGGTCGACGATCGGGCGCAGCGCGGCCAAGACCTGCGCGGGGGTGACGGCGCTCATGCGGGCTCCCAGGGCGAAAGGCGCGCAGAGTCGGGGAGGGGGCGAGGAGCGTCAAGCGAGATTGCGGGGCCCCAGGGCGGGCGCAGGCGGACGTCTGCGGACGCGCGCGAACGCGAGCGAGGCGCAATGCTGCGCGCCCGCGACGCGAGCGCTCGCGAGGGGACGCCACCGCGCGCGAGGAGACCTGGATGCCCGCATTTCTCGATCCCGCGACATGGACCCTCTGGACCGCGATCGGCTTCCTCGGTCAAGGCATGTTCTTCTCGCGCTTCGCCGTGCAGTGGCTCGTGTCCGAGCGCCGCGGCGAAAGCCACGTCCCGGTCGCGTTCTGGTGGCTTTCGCTCGCCGGCAGCCTCGTCACGCTCGCCTACGCCATCCACCGCGGCGATCCGGTGTTCGTGCTCGGCCAAGCGTTCGGCTGGATGGTGTACTCGCGGAACCTCGTGCTGATCTACCGCGGGCGCGGAGCGGAGTGAATCGGCGGGATCAGACCCTGCGTAGTCGCGTTCTGCGCGAACGCTCACGCCGCGCTCGGCTTCCCCGCCGCGCGGCGCAGGATCGCCGCGTAGCCCTCGCGCTCGACGCAGGCGCGCGCGAGCAAGCCGCGCTCGCGCAGCAGCTCGTGCATCCGCGGCAGCTTGTAGTGCGGCACGGTCATCAGCAGGTGGTGCTCGAGGTGGTAGTTCACGCGGTTGGGCGCGATCAGCAGGCGCTCCCACCAGCGCGCGAGCGTGGTGCGCGTGTTGTTCAGCGGGTCGTCGGCGTTCGGCGTGAGCGCATGTTCGGCGATCGAGCGAATGCGCGTGACGAGCGTGTTCGTCGTGAGCCACGCGCCGACCCATAACAAGTACAGCTCCGCGTGGCCGAGCGCGGCGAGCGCGCCCAGCAAGAGCGCGTTCGTCGCGACGAAACCGATCGCCGCGCGGCGGCCGTCGGGATCGCTCCAGCGCGCCATCGAACGCTTGAAGCCGGCGCGCGCGAACTTCACGCCGGTTTGCCCGGACAAGTCGCGCCAGATCTTGCGCCGCAAGCTCGTGCGCGTGATCGGGAACGGCATCACGAGCCCGAGATCCGGATCGCGCTGCGTCCCGGTGTGCGCGTGGTGCTGCAGGTGATACGGGCGATACACGGAGCAGTCGCTCCAGATCGGATACGCGCACAGCCACTGCCCCGCCCAGTCGTTGACGCCGCGATCGGCGAACAGCGAGCGATGCGCCGCCTCGTGCATCAGCACCGCGAAGCCGAGCTGGCGCGCGCCGATCACGAACAGCGCGACGAGAATCGGCGCGACGAGCGTCGGCCCGTGCGGCCACGTTGCCACGAGCGCCATCGAAGCGAACACCGCGAGCCAGTTGAACGCGATCGACCACCAGCTGCGCCAATCCTCGAAGCGCAGCAGCTCCGCGATGTCCTCGCGCGTGAGCTGCTCGCGCCAGGAGAGGTCGCCCTCTGCGGTGTGGCGCTCGACGACGGCTTCGGCTGCGGCCATGACTCTCTCCTAAGCGATCGCGAGCGACAGCGTGCGCTCGCCATGGGCTGGTGCGGAGACGTGCGGCGCGCCGTAGCGCGCCATGAAGCTCGCCCAGGCGCGCTTTCCGGCGCGGTCGTAGCCGCGCATCGCGGCGACGACCGCGCGGCGCTCGGCTTCGGGTGCGAGCGGCTCCGGAAGAAGCGGATCGAGCACGAGCTCGCGGATCACGCGGCCGCCCAACAAGAACGACTCCACCATCGCGCGCTCCTCGGGCAGCGCAGCGAGGCGGGCCTCGCTCGCGAGCAGCTCCGCGAGCGAGCGGCGATACGAAGCCGCGAGCTTCTCGCGCTTCCAGAGCGCGCGAGCGCGGGCGTCGCTCTCGGCGTCGAGCTCGCGCACGAGCGCAACCATCGCGTCGCGCTCGAGCCCGAGCTCGCGCAGCTCGCCGCGCAGCTCCGCGAGCGACGCGCGCAAGTTGTCGGGGCGCAGCGCGATGCCGGGCGCGAGCTCTGCGAAGCCGAGCAGCGCGAGCGCGCGCTGGCGTTGGCGCCGCTCGTGCGAGCGCGCCGGCGCGAGCGTTCCCGCGCGCACCATCCACCACCCGCCTGCCCACTTCGTGATGCGCAGCTCCGCCGCGCGCCAGCCCAGCACGCGCTGATCGATCGCGTGCGCCGCTTCGCCGAGCCGATACTGCCCGCGCTCGTCGCGCACGATCTGCCCCGCGGCGAGCAGGCGCGTGATCGCGACGCGCAGCGCGTTCTCGTCGATGCGGAAGAGACGCGCCGCGGCGATCAGCGCCGCGACCGGCATCGCGGCCCCGCGCAGCGAGGAAAGCAGGTCGAGCGTGAGGCTCTTGGCGGTGGGCTTGCTCACGAGAGAACATTACTCCTGCGACGATCATCGAGCAATCGGTGTAATGTCGTGAGGGAACGCCACGGACCGAGGAGGGGCGCCTTGCACGAGACCGCCGAAGAGCTCGCCGAGCTGCAGCGCCTGCTCGACGCGAGCCACGCCGCCGCGAACTCCCACATGGCCTCGATCTTCACGCCCGAGCGCCGCGCGAGCGCCGCCGAGACTGCGCAGCTCTTGCGCGGAGCCTGCGTGCTCGCGCTCGCCACCGTCTCGCCTGACGGCTCGCCGCGCACGGCGCCGGTGGACGGTCTGTTCTTTCGCGGGCGCTTCACGTTCAGCACCTCGCCCGAGTCCGCGCGCATGAAGAACATTCGCCGCGACGCGCGCGTCAGCGCGAACTACAACCGCGGCGAAGAGCTCTGCGTGATCGTGCACGGCGCGGCGCGCGAGATCGACCAGCGCTCCGCCTGGGGCCTCGCGCTGCGCGACTACAACCGCGAGGTCTACGGCGAGGCCTGGGACTCGTGGGGTTACTGGGGCAAGGCCCCGTACACCGCGATCGAGCCGAGTCGCATGTACGCCGCGCTGTTCAACCGCGCGCTGCTCGGCGCCTGAAGCGCGCCTCACGAGCGAGCTAGCGTCCACGCCTTCCATCGAGTCTCAACCACAGGAGTTCCCATGAGCGAGCTGCTCGTCGAGAAGCAAGGCGGCGTCACGATCCTCACCCTGAATCGCCCCGATCGCATGAACGCGATCAGCGGCCCGATGCTCGCCGCATTCAGCGAGCAGCTGCTCGAGGCGAACCGCGACCCGGAAGTGCGCGTGGTCGTGATCACCGGCGCCGGCCGCGCTTTCTGCGCGGGCCTCGACCTCAAGGAGCAAGCGAGCGGCGGCAACCTCGGCGGCGGCTTCGACCTGCGCGAGGCGCCGCCCGTCGTGCTGCACCAGATGGACAAGCCCACCATCGCCGCGATCAACGGCGGCGCCGCGGGCTACGGCATGGACCTCGCGATCGGCTGCGACATCCGCCTCGCCTCCGACGCCGCGAAGCTGAGCGCCGCGTTCACGAAGCGCGGCGTCATCCCCGAGAGCGGCGGCACCTGGCTGATGCCGCGCCTCGTCGGCTGGGCCAAGGCGAGCGAGATCTTCTTCACGGGCCGCACGCTCGGCGCCGACGAGTGCCTCGAGCTCGGCCTCGTCTCGAAGGTGGTGCCCGGCGAGCTGCTCATGAAGGAAGCCCTCGCGCTCGCCCACGAGATCGCAGCCAACGCGCCGCTCGCCGTGCAGGGCACGAAGCGCATGATGCGCATGGCCCTAACAGAAACCTTCGAAGCGAACGTGCACCACGTCTACCTGCAGCTGCTGCCGCTCTTCCGCAGCAAGGACTTCAGCGAGGGCGTGAAGAGCTTCCTCGAGAAGCGCCCGCCGAAGTTCGAGGGGAAGTGAGCCTCGATTTCGGCGCGCTTCGTCGCACTTTGACGCTTTTTCGCGGCGCTGTGAGGAACGCCTCCTCGTAGCGTCGCGGCATGCGTCGCTTTCGCGTGTACGTCGACACTTCGGTGATCGGCGGCTGCTTCGATCCCGAGTTCGCCGAGTGGTCGCGGCTGCTGGTCGAGGACTTTCGCAGCGGCCGACTGGCGCCAGTGCTGTCCGATGTCGTTGCGACTGAGATCGCGCCAGCGCCGCCAAGGGTCCGCGCGCTCCACGACGAGTTGCTCGCCCTCCCAGCGTCGCAGCTCTTCGTGACCCAGGTCGTGATCGACCTCGCGCGCGCATATCGAGACGAGAGGGTTCTGCGCGAGCGCTCGTGGGAGGACATGTTGCACGTCGCTCTCGCCAGCCATGCGAGGGTCGACGTGCTCGTCAGCTGGAACTTCCGACACTTGTTGCGGCCGGATAGAATTCGCGCGTTCAACGCGGTAAATGCGCAGCGGGGAGTCGGCGGCCTCGTGATCGCTTCACCCCGCGAGGTGACCTTCTATGGCGAGACGTGAAATCCGCGCGGTCGAGATGGTTCGCAAGATCCGTGAACAGATCGCGGCGCAGCTCGTAGGGAAGTCGGACGAGGAGGTGATCGCGTTCTTCAATGCGGCGGGCCGGAGGGCTGCGAAGCGCGCAGACGCACTCCGCGCGCGGAAGGCCACCGCTGCGAAGCGTCGCGTTGCCCGGAAGGCGAAGCGCAAGTAGCGCCACTCCTCGCTACCTACACCAACACCGCCACCACGCTCGCAGTCATCAGGGTCGCGAGCGTGCCGGCGAGGATCGCTTTGAGCCCGAGCTCCGCGATCTCGGGGCGGCGCTCGGGGACCATCGCGCCGACGCCGCCTAACAAGATCGCGAGCGAGCCGAAGTTCGCGAAGCCGCACAGCGCGTAGCTGCTGATCACGGCGGCGCGCGGTGAGATCGCCTGCTCGGCGATCAGCTTGCCGAGCGCGTCGTAGGCGAGGAACTCGTTGAACACAGTCTTCACGCCGAGCAGCGAGCCGACGCTCGCGGCCTCGCTCGGCGCGACGCCGATCAGCAGCGCGAACGGCGCGAACGCCCAGCCGAGCACGCGCTGCAGCGTGAGGTCCGCGATGCCGAGCCAGCCGCCCACGACTTCGAGGCCCGCGTTCGCCATCGCGAGCAGCGCGATGAACGCGATCAGCAGCGCGCCCACGTTCGCGGCGAGGCGCAGCGCGGCGCTCGCGCCGGCGGCGGCCGCGTCGATGGTGTTCACCGTGGCGATCGGGACGGTCGCGGCGGCGGCGTGGCTCGTCTCCGGAGCGCCGGTCTCGGGCACCATCACCTTCGCGAGCAGCACTGCGGCGGGCGCGGCCATGAAGCTCGCAGTCACGAGGTGGCCCGCGTAGTCGCCGCCGAGCATCTGCGCGTAGGCCACGAGCACCGAGCCCGCGATCGTCGCCATGCCCGCAGTCATTACGGTGAACAGCTCGCTGCGCGTCATGCGCGCGAGGTAGGGGCGGATCAGAAGCGGCGCTTCGGTCATGCCGACGAACACGTCGGCGACGGTGCTGAGGCTCTCGGCGGCCGAGATGCCCATCGCGCGCGAGAGGCCGCGCGCGAGAGCGCGCACCACGAGCTGTACGACGCCCCAGTGGTAGAGCACGGAGAAGAGGCTCCCCATCACGACGATCACGGGCAGCACTTCGAGCGCGAACGAGAAGCCGGTCTCGCGCAGCGAGCCGAACACGAAGCTGGTGCCGGCGTCGGTGAAGCGGATGAAGGCGCTGACCGCGTCGTTCACGCCCACGAAGAACGCGCGGCCCGCCGGGCTCCGTAACAACACGAGCGCGAGCGCGACTTGCAGCCCGAGGCCCCAAGCGACGACGCGCAGCGGGAAGCGGCGGCGGTGCTCGGAGAACACCCACGCGATCGCGATGAACGCCGCGATGCCGAGCACCGCCGCGGCGCGCGAGGCTGGCTCGCTCATCGCGCGCCGCCGAACGCGGCGACGAGCGCGCGCACCGCGGCGACGGGGTCCGCCGCATTCGCGACGGCCGAGATCACCGCGACGCCGTGCGCGCCCGCGGCGCGCGCCTGCGCACAGTTCGTCGCATCGATGCCGCCGATCGCGACGAGGGGCAGCGGCGCGCACGTGCGCGCGATCTCGCGCAGCGCGGCGAGGCCGCGCGCGTCGTAGCCGGTGTCCTTGCTCGCGCTGCCGAAGAGCGGGCCGTACGCGACATAGTCGATCGGCTCCGCCAGCGCGCGCGCGAGCTGCGCGGCGTCGTGGGTCGAGCGCCCGATCGCGAGGCGCGGCGCGATGCGGCGCGCGTCCGCGGGCGGCAAGTCGTCTTGGCCGAGGTGCACGGCGTCGGCCTCGCACGCGAGCGCGATGTCGACGCGATCGTTCACGACGAACACGAGGCCCGCCGCGCGCGTGAGCGCGCGAATCTCGCGCCCCCAGCCGAGCGCCCGCGCGTCGGTGGCGCGCTTCGCCCGCAGCTGCACCGCGCGCGCACCGCCCGCACACGCCGCGCGCGCTTGGGTGACGGGATCGTGCTTCCAGCACGGGTCGTCGTCCGCGAGCACGTGTACGCCGGCGAAGCTCTGCATCGCGCGCAGTGTTCCCGGGATCGTGCGCGACCGCGACGGGGGCGGACGCGAGCAGACTCAGGCGAACGGCGGCGAGGCGTTCTCGGTCATTTCCACGGAACCCAAGTGTTCCGCTGCGCCTACGGCCGATCCGGCACGTCGATGCCCAGCTCGACGATGCGCTTTCGCAGGGTGTTGCGGTTGATGCCGAGCAGCTCGGCGGCGCGCAGCTGATTGCCTCCGGTCCGCGCGAGCGCAGCCTCGATCAGCGGCTTCTCGACGCGCGAGAGCAGGGCCGCATGCACGTCGGCGGGCGCGCCCGAGTCGAGAGCGGCCTCGGTCTCGGCGCGGACCAGCGCTTCGAGCGACAGCGCGGTGCGCTCGCCCGCGCCGCCGCCATCGAGGAACGCGAAGTCCTCGGCACCGATCACTTCGGCGGCAACGAGCACGAGCGCGCGCTTGATCGCGTTCTCGAGCTCGCGCACGTTGCCCGGCCAGGCGTGACGCACGAGCTTCTCGATCGCGTCCGGCGAGATCACGTGCATGCCGCCCGTCAGCTCCGCGTCGTAGCGCGCGAGGAAGTGGTCGATCAGCGGGGGAATGTCCTCGCGGCGCTCGCGCAGCGGCGGTACCGCGATCGGCACGACCCGCAGGCGGTAGAGCAGATCCTCGCGGAATGCGCCGCTCGCCACGGCCGCATCGAGGTCGCGATGCGTGGCTGCGAGGATGCGCACGTTCACCGCTTCGGCGCGGCGCCCGCCCACCGAAGTCACCTCTCCCGTCTGCAACACCCGTAACAACTTCGCCTGCAGGTCGACCGGCATGTCGCCGATCTCGTCGAGGAAGAGCGTGCCGCCGCTCGCCTCGCGGAAGCGGCCCGCGCGCGCCTCGACCGCGCCGGTGAACGCGCCGCGCTCGTGGCCGAACAGCTCACTCTCGAGCAGGTCGCGCGGGATCGCGGCTGCGTTCACCGCCACGAACGGCGCGGCTGCGCGCGAGCTCGCGGCGTGGATCGCACGCGCGATCAGCTCCTTGCCAGTGCCGCTCTCTCCCGTCACGAGCACCGGCACGTCGGAGCGCGCCACGCGGCCGATGGTCTTGAACACGTCGAGAAGCGCGCTGCTCTTGCCCACGAGCCGCTCGCTCGCCGGCGCGCCCTTGCCGAGCGCGCGGCGCAGGGCGCGCACCTCGGACTCGAGCGCGCGCGAGCGCAGCGCCTTCTCCACGAGCGCGAGCACTTCCTGCGTGCCGAAGGGCTTCGCGAGGTAGTCGAAAGCGCCGCGCTTCATCGCCTCGACGGCGTTCTCGAACGTGTTCTGCGCGGTGATGATCACGATCGCGGTGTCGCTGCCGACCGTGCGCGCGCGCTCGAGCAGATCGAGGCCGCTCGCGCCGGGCATGCGGATGTCGAAGAACGCGAGGTCGAAGCTCGCCTCGGTGAGCGCGCGCAGTGCGTCGTCGCCGTTCGCGACGTCGGTGACGGCGTGCCCGGCGCTCTCGAGCGTCTCGCGCAGCACGAAGCGGATCGACGGCTCGTCGTCGGCGATCAGGACGCGCGCACTCACGAGGGCTTCCTCAGCGGCAGCGTGACGCGCACGCTGGTCCCCACGTTCGGCTCCGACTCGAGATGCAGCGTGCCGCGGTGCTGCGCGATCCAGTAGTCCGCAACCGCGAGCCCGAGCCCCGTGCCGCCCGGGCGCGCGCTGAAGAACGGCGTCGTGGCTTGGCGCAGCTCGTCCGCGCTCATCCCGCGGCCGGTGTCGCGGATCCACACGGCGAGGGTCGGCAGCGGCTTGCCGTCATCGAGGGCGATGCGGTGATCGAGAGTCATGCGCGTCGTCACCGTGACTCTGCCCCCGCGGCCTTCGAGCGCCTGCAGCGCGTTCCGTAACAAGTTGAGGAACACCTGGATCAGCCGGTCGGCGTCGGCCCCGAACTCCGGGATCGAGGGGTCGTAGGCGCGCACGATCTCGACGGCTTCGCCGAGGGGATCGTGCGAGAGCAGCGCGAGCACGCCGTCGAGCACGCGGTGGATGTTCGTGGTCGCGAGCCGCAGCCTGTCGCGCCGCGCGAAGACCATGAAGTCGTCGACGAGCGCCGCGATGCGCGTCGACTCGCGCACGATCAGCTCCGCGGTCTCGCGCGTCTTCGCGTCGCCCGCGCGCAGGCCGAGGATCTCGCCGGCGCCGCGAATGCCGCCGAGGGGATTCTTGATCTCGTGTGCGAGGCCGGCGGCGATGCGCCCGAACGCCTCGAAGCGCTCGCGCTCGGTCTCGAGCTGCGCGAGCCGGCGCTGCGCGGTCTGGTCGCGCAGCACCACGACCGCGCCCTCCGTCGCGCCCGACTCGGACTGCAGCGGCGACGCGCTCACGTCGAGCGGGATGCGCTCGCCGCGCTGCGGCTCGAGCTCGCAGTCCGCGGCCGAGATCGCCGCGCCGCGCGCCAGCACGCTGCGCGCAAGCTGCGCGACCGCGTGACGCGGCGGCACCAGCTCCTCGATCGCGCAGCCGAGCGCGGTCTCGCGCGAGCGCCCGAGCAGCCGGCACGCGACCGAGTTCAGCTCTTCGACGCGCCCCGCCGGCCCCACGACGATGACGCCCGCGAGGATCGCTTCGAGCACGTCTGCGAGGTCGCGGCGCATAGGGGTACGACGATAGGGGCTGAGCCGACGTGGGCGAGACGCTGGCGGGCGCGAGCGGACGAAAGCGCGCGCGTGCCCAGGGACGTTCCGCAAGAAAGTAAAGAAACCCCAGCTTTACTTTCTTGCGGAATGTCCCCGGGAGATGCGTTCCCGGGAAGCGTCTCTGGGAAGTGCTGCCGTGGGCGAGACGCCGGCGGACGTAAGCGCGCGCTTGACCAGGGACGTTGACCAGGGACGTTCCGCAAGTAAGTAAAGAAACTCCCGCTTTACTTTCTTGCGGAACGTCCTCGGGAAGTGCGTCCCCGGGAAGCGCGGCCGTCCCCGACCGCGCTCCCCGCCCGCGCCTCATCGCGATACGTTGCCGCGATGCGCACCGGCATCAGCGTTCCCGAAGCGCGCGCGATCGTGCTCGAACAGGCTCACGCGCTCGCGCCCGAGATCGTGGCGTTCGAGGCGGCGCTCGGGCGCGTGCTCGCGGAGGAGGTGCGCTCGGATCGCACGCTGCCCCCCGCGGACTGCTCGGCGATGGACGGCTATGCGGTGCGTGGCGCGGATGTCGCCGATGCGGGCGCGAAGCTGCACATCGCCTACGAGGTCGCCGCCGGCGGGGCGGCGCCGCGCGCGCTCGCGGCGGGCGAGGCGGCGCGCATCTTCACCGGCGCACCGATTCCGCGCGGCGCCGACACCGTGGTGCGCCAAGAGGACACCGAGGCGCGCGCGGATGAGGTGCGCGTGCTCGTGTCCGTTCCGCGCGGCGAGAGCGTGCGCGCTTCGGGCGAGGACGTGCGGGCGGGCGATCTCGTGCTCAGCGCGGGTGTGCGCGTGAGCCCCGCGGAAGTGGGGATGCTCGCGTCGCTCGGGCGCACGCTCGTCCACGTGCACCGCCGGCCCACGGTCGCGGTGCTCTCGGGCGGCGACGAGCTCGTCGAGCCGCACGAGACGCCGACGAACGGGCGCATCGTCTCGTCGAACGCCTACTCGATCGCTGCGCAATGCCTCGAAGCGGGCGCGCTTCCTAACAATCTCGGCATCGCGCGCGACACGCCCGCGGATCTCGAGCGGCTGCTCCGCGCGGGCCTCGGCGCGGACGTGCTGGTTTCGAGCGCGGGCGTCTCGGTCGGAGATCACGACCACGTCCGCCCCACGCTCGAGAAGCTCGGCGTGCGCCTCTTCTTCTGGGGCGTCGAGATGAAGCCGGGTTACCCGATCACGTTCGGCCGCGCCCAGGACGGCGAGGGCGCGTTCGTGTTCGGTCTCCCTGGCAATCCCGTCTCGGCGATGGTCACGTTCGAGTTGTTCGTGAGGCCCTTGTTGTTACGACTCGGCGGACGCAGCGACCTCGCGCGGCCCGAAATCTCCGCGGTCTGTGGCGAGCGCTTCAGCAAGAAGCCTGGCCGCGAGCACTACGTGCGCGTGTTCCTCGAGAAGCGCGCGAGCGGAGACGTCGTCGCGCGCACGACGGGCAACCAGAGCAGCGGCGTCCTGCGCTCGATGACCCTCGCCGACGGCCTGCTCGTCTTCCCCGCCGACGCGAGCGAGATTGCCGACGGTGGGCGCGCGCGCGTGATCGTGCTCGACGCGAGCTTCTTCGCGCGATGACGCACTCGCGACTCGCGAACGTGAGCGCGGCGCTGCTGCTCGGCGGTGCCTCCACGCGCATGGGCCGCGACAAGGCGCAGCTCCTGGTCACGGGTGAGCCGGCGGCGACGCGGCTCGCGAAGATGCTCGCGAGAATGTTCGAGGACGTGCTGCTCGTAGGCGGTGACGCGCCCGGGGATGCGCCGGGCAGGCGCGTCGCCGATCTCGCTGGACCGCGCTGCGCGCTGCGCGGCCTCGTCACGGCGCTCGCGGCCGCGCGCGAGGAGCGTGTGCTCGTGCTCGCGACGGACCTGATGGCGATGACACCCGACGTTTTGCTCGCGCTCGTCGCGTACCCCGAAGCCGACGCTGTGGTGCCGCGGCGCGATGGCTACGCGCAGCCGCTGTGCGCGCTGTATCGACGAGCCCCGGCGCTCGCCGCCGCGCAGCGTGCTCTCGCAGCCGAGGAGCTCGCACTGAAGCACGTGCTCGCGCAGCTCAGCGTGCGTTGGCTCGAAGGGGACGATCTCAGCTCGGTCGATCCTCGCGGCTTGGCGCTGGGGAACGTCAACACGCCCGAGGACTACGCGCGCATGGTTGCGAGCGAGGCGTGCGCGTGAGTTGGCTGCGCGCGCGCGCGGCGAGCTTCGCGTTCGCAGCTCGCGGGCTCGCGGCGTTCGCGCGCGAGCCGAACGCGCGCATTCACTTCGCCGCCGCCGTCGCGGTGCTCGCGCTCGCCGCGTGGCTGCGCGTGTCGCGTGCGGACGCCGCGCTGCTCGCGCTCGCGATCGGCCTCGTGCTCGCCGCTGAGGCGCTGAACACCGCGCTCGAAGCGCTCGCCGACCGCGTCGCGCCCGATCATCACGCGCTCGTGGCGAAGGCGAAGGACGTGGCCGCCGCGGGCGTGCTCCTCGCCGCGCTCGCGGCAGCGGTGGCGGGGCTGCTGGTGTTAGGGCCGCCGCTGCTCGCGAAGCTCGGCCTCGCGTGAGCGCGGTTCGCATTCGCCCTTACTCGCTCGGCGACGCGGAAGCGCTTTGCGACGCGGTGCTCGAGTCGCGCGCGCAGCTCTCGCAGTGGATGGACTGGGCGCATCCCGCGTACTCGATCGCGGACTCACGTCCCTGGGTGGAGGCGAGCGTGGAGAAGTTCGCGGCGGGCACGGAGCTCAACTTCGTGATCGAGTCGGACGCGGGCCGCTTTCTCGGTGGCTGCGGCCTGAACGACTTCACCCCGGGTGGGCCGCGCGCGAATCTCGGCTACTGGGTGCGCAGCTCAGCGACGAGGGGCGGGGTGGCGAGCGCGGCGGCGCGGCGACTCGCAGCGTGGGCGTGGGAGAGCACGAACCTCGTGCGGCTCGAGGTGCTCGTCGCAGTCGGCAACCTCGCGTCGCTGCGCGTCGCGGAGAAGATCGGCGCGCAGCGGGAGGGCGTGCTTCGCAAGCGAGTCGCTGCGCACGGCACGCTGCACGATGCGGTGATGCACTCGCTGATCAGGCCGGCTTGTTAGGTCAGAACCGCAGCGTCCAGGAGACCTTGCCCGTCAGCCCCGTGCTCTGGAAGCGGAAGTCGTGGCCGCTCACGTCGACGCCTTGGTTCCACACGAACGCGAACTCCTGGCCCGGCTGATAGATCCAGCGCACCCGGCTGTTCCAACCCACGGTGTCGCTCAGGTTGTCGTACTGGACGAACGTGTCCCAATTGAGGTCGGGGCTGAGGATCACCTGCGCGCGCAAGCGCACGAGGCGCTGCGTGAAGTCGCCCTGACACGCGGCGCCGCTGCACGTGGCGAGGTCCGCGAAGCTCGCGGGCAGGTCGGCCTTGTTCTCGATGTATTCGAGCTGCCCGAAGAAGTGTTTGCTCGCGCGCCACTCGAGCGTGGCTTCGATCGAGTGCAGCGTGCCGTCGAAGAAGTCGCCGTACGAGTAGTCGACGAACGCGGCGAACGGGCGCGAGGGCGCGGTGCCGAAGCCGATCTGCCCGCGGCCCCAGTCGTACCGCTCACCCCCGTTCGGGTCGCCGAACACGAGCACGCCGGGTGCGATGAAGAACGACTCGAACAAGATCTCGCTGCGCGCTTCCGCGCCGACATAGATGTAGTCGTCGAGCTGGTTGTGAATCTCGATGAAGGTGGGGTTGAGGATCAGCGTCTCGAGCTTGCCGTCGGTGTTCTGGACGAGCTGGCCGTTGAGGTATGTCTCGAAGAAGCGAATGCGGCCGGCGGCGGGCCGCCAGCGCCGCGCGAAGTTCCACGAGAACTGCTCGACGCCGGGGCGGTTGATGAAGCCGAGCTTCGGGTCGTAGTCCTCGCCCACGTGGGACCACGACACGTCGGCGAACCAGGTGTCGTTCGGGTAGCGGAAGCGCAGGCCGTAAGCGTCGTCGTCGCCGCGCACGCCGGGCGTGAACGTGTGCAGCATGAAGCCCATCAGCTCGATGTTGTTGCCCTTGATCAGCTCGTGTGAGCGCAGGCGGAAGTCGCCGCCGATCGTCGTGCCATCGCCCGAGCTGTTCGGGTCGCCGTTGGTCGCGATGAGGCCGATGGTGGACGCGCTGCCGACGTTCACCTTGGCGCGCGCGACCGCGAGGTTCTTGTGCCCGATGTCGTCGGGGTCTTCCATCTGCACGTCGAGCACGCCGAAGTTGAGGCGCCCGACGCGGCCGGTGACTTTCGCGCCCGCGCGGATGTCGACGATCTCGCCGCCCTGATAAATGCCGATCTTCCGCGTGAAGAACGGCATGCCGTTCGGGTTCGAGATCTCCATGAAGTTGACTTGTTCGCCGAGGCCGCCGAAGTCGAAGATGCCCGCGTCCTGCAGGAAGAAGTCGCGCGTCTCGGGGAAGAACAGTGCGAAGCGGTCGAGGTTCACTTGGCGCGCGTCGACTTCGGCATCGGAGAAGTCGGTGTTGAAGGTGAGCGCGCCGGTGACCGAGGGCGTGAGCTTGTAGAACACGTCGAGCGTGGGATCGACGGTCGAGTAGTAACGGTGATCGACGCTCGCCGACCCGTCCGTGGCGAGCGTGCGCTGGCGCTCGCGGAAGCCGCCGATCGCGCCGCCGGGCACGACGTCGAGGCCGATGCCGCCGATGTCGCCCGTGATGCCTTCGAGCGTGCCCGCCTCGGACATGTCGGGCGGGAACTTGTTGATGCGCCACGAGGCCCAGCGGCTCTCTTCGTTGAGGCGCCGGATGCTGCGTGAGACGTTGAAGCCCCAGCTCGTCTTCTTGGGATCGAACGCCAGCGACTGGAACGGGAACGCGAACTCGCAGGTCCAGCCTTCCGCGTCGACTCTGGCCTTCGCGTACCAGATGCCGTCCCACTCGACCTTCGGCGGCTGGTTGTTCTCGATGATGCCTTCGTACCGCGCCGAGTTCGGATTGGTCGAGAACATGTATCCGTTCCGCTTGTCGTGGAACGTGTCGATCGTGATCAGGATGCGGTCGTCGGGGCGCTGGCTCGTGTCGCGCCGCATCGTCTTCATGATCAGCTTCTCGGGCTCCGGGTCCCACGCGCGCACCGAGACGTAGAAGAACTCGTCGTCGAACAGCACCTTCACGTCGGTGGGGTAGGTGGGCTCCGCGCCCTCGTACGGCTGCTGCTGCGTGAACGGCCCGAGCGCGGTCGCGTGCTGCCACGCGGCGTCGCTGAGCCGCCCGTCGATCTTCGGCGGCTTCACGCCGGCGGGCAGCTTCGTGAGCTGCGCCTTCGGCGACATCTCGCGATTCGGCGCCAGCGGCGGCCGCTGCGGCGCCTGCGCGAGGGCGGCGCTCGCCAATAACAACACGGCCGCGGCGAGGGCTCGCATCAGAAGCGGAAAGTCCACGCCAGCTTGCCAGTGAGGCCCGTGTTCGTGAAGCGGAAGTCGTGTCCCGTCACGTCCACCGCTTGATTCCACACGAACGTGAGGTCGTTGCCCGGTTGAATGATCCACCTCACGCGACTGTTCCAACCCACGCTGTCGGTGAGGTTGTCGTATTGGACGAACGTGTCCCAGCTCAGGTCGGGCGTGAAGATGTACTGGGCGCGGATGCGTACCAGACGCTGCGTGAAGTCGCCCTGACACGCGGCGCCTGCGCAGGCGTTCGGACCGGTCGTGACCGCGAAGCTCTCGGGCAGATCGGCCTTGTTCTCGACGTACTCGAGCTGGCCAAAGAAGTGCTTGCTGAGGCGTAGCTCGAGGTTGCCCTCGATCGAGTGCAGCGTGCCCCCGAAGAAGCCGCCATACGAGTACTTGAAGAACAGCGCCGCTGGACGCGACTGCGCCATGCCGAGGATCAGCTGGCCGCGTCCCCAGTCGTAGCGCCGTCCGGCTGCCGTCCCCGGGATCACGATGCCCGGTGCGATCGGGAACGGGCGGAACAACACCTCGCTGCGCGCTTCGCCCGCGACGCCGACGTAGTCGTCGAGCGCGCTGTGCACTTCGACGAACGTCGGGTTGATGATCAGCGTCTCCAGGTGCCCGTCGAGGTTTTGTGCGAGCTGGCCGCGCAGCAGGCTGTCGTAGTAACGCACGCGTCCGCGCGAGGGGCGCCAGCGGCGGCGCGTCGTCAGACGGAAGTGATCGACGCCTTGGCGATTCACGAAGCCGAGCCGCGGATCGAAATCCTCGCCGACGCGCGACCACGACGCGTCCACGAACCAGGTGTCGTTCGGGTAGCGGAGCCGCAGGCCGAACGCCTGATCGTTCACGCGCTCGTCGCCGAGCCTGCGGAACTCGCGCGACTCGGCCGAAGTCTCGGTGTGCTGCGCCCAGCCGATGAGCTCGAGGATGTTGTTGCCGCGCACGTGGCTGGAGCGCAGGCGGAAATCGGCGCCGAACGTGGCGCCGGCGCCGGGCGTCAGGGGGTCGCCGTACGTCGCGATGAAGCCCACGGTCGACTCCGCGCCGACGTTCACCTTCGCACGGCCGACCGAGAGGTTCTTGTGCCCGATGTGGTCGGGGTCTTCCATCTGCACGTCGAGCAGGCCGAAGTTGAGGCGCCCGACGCGGCCGGTGACCTTCGCGCCGGCGCGAATGTCGACGATCTCGCCTCCGGTGTAGATGCCGATCTTGCGCGTGAAGAACGGCATGCCGTTCGTGTCCGCGAACTCGTTGAAGCTGACCTGCTCGCCGATGCCGCCGAAGTCGAAGATGCCCGCGTCTTGCAGGAAGAAGTCGCGCGTCTCGGGGAAGAACAGCGCGAAGCGATCGAGGTTCACCTGACGCGCGTCGATGTCGGCGTCGGAGAAGTCGGTGTTGAAGGTGAGCGCGCCCGTCACCGAGGGCGTGAGCTTGTAGAAGACGTCGAGGCCGGGATCGAGCGTCGAGTAGTAACGGTGCTCGACATCACCTGTTAGGGGGTCGCGTTGGCGCTCGCGGAAGCCGCCGATCGCGCCGTAGGGGATGACGTCGAGCTCGAAGCCGAGCTCGACGGGCTCGTCGCCGGTGAGCGTCCCGGCCTCGCTCTGGTCCAGCGGGAACTTGTTCTGCCGCCACGAAGCCCAGCGGCTCTCTTCGTTGATGCGCCGCACCGTGCGGGCGACGTTGAAGCCCCAGCTCCGCGTGTCGGGATTGAACGACAACGTCTGCAGCGGGAACGCGAACTCGCAGGTCCAGCCCTCGGCGTCGACTCGCGCCTTCGCGAACCAGATGCCGTCCCACTCTTGACGAACGCTCTGGTTGTTCTCGATCAGCGCGTCCCAGCGCGCGCCATTCGGATTCGTCGAGAACATGTACCCGTTGCGCTTGTCGTGGAACGTGTCGAGCGTGATGAGGATGCGGTCGTCGGGCCGCTGGCTCGTGTCGCGCCGCATCACCTTCGCGATCAGCTCCTCGGGCTCCGGATCCCACGCGCGCACGGCGACGTACGCCGTGTCGTTGTCGTACAGCACCCAGACATCGGTGGGATACGTCGGCTCGGCGCCTTCGTGCGGCGTCTGCTGGGTGAGCGGGCCGAGCTTCGTCGCGTGCTGCCACGCCGCGTCGTTGATGCGTCCGTCGATCTTCGGCGGCTTCACGCCCTCCGGCAGCTTCGTCAGCTGCGCGCTCGGCGACATCTCGCGGTTCGGCGCGAGCGGGTAGGCAGGCGCGGGTGTCTCGCCCAGCGCGGACATGGCGCAGAGTGCGAGCGCCGCCGCGAGTGCGAAAGCCGCACACGCGGCGCGGACGCCGCTCTCTGGCCGAATCCGCATCCGGGCGACTCGTCAGAGCCGCTCGATGATCGTGCCGGTGCCGAGGCCGCCGCCGCAGCACATCGAGATGAGGCCGTAGCGGCCCTTCGTGCGCTCGAGCTCGTGTAGCGCGCTCGTGATCAGGCGATCTCCCGTCGCGCCGGTCGGGTGACCGAGCGCGATCGCGCCGCCGTTCGGGTTCACGCGCGCCTCGACGGGCTTGCACTCCTTCTGCCACGCGAGCACCACCGACGCGAACGCCTCGTTCACCTCGTACACGTCCATGTCCTCGATGCGCAGCTTCGTGCGGTCGAGCAGCTTGCGCGTCGCCGGGATCGGGCCCTTCAGCATCGTCTCGGGATCGACGCCCACGATCGTCGAGTAGACCATGCGCGCGCGAGGCTTCAGCCCGAGTCGCTTCACGCCCGCCTCGCTCGCGAACAGCACCGCAGACGCGCCGTCGGTCACCTGCGAGCTCGTGCCCGCGGTGTGCAGGCCGCCCTCCATCACGGCCTTCAGCGCCGCGAGCTTCTCGAGCGAGGTCTCGCGGATGCCTTCGTCGCGCGCGACGCGCACGCTCTCGCCGGTGGGCTTGCCCTCGGCGTCGACGACCGGCGCGTCCTGCGCCACGACCTCGCGCTCGAAGCGCCCGTCGGCCCACGCGCGCGCGGCGTTCTGCTGGCTGCGCAGGCCGAAGCGGTCCGTGTCCTCGCGCGTGATGCCGTACTCCTTCGCGATCAGCTCCGCGCCCTGGAACTGCGAGTTGAAGGCGTACTTCGCGAAGTACGACTTCGGCACGGGGCGGCCGAGCTTCTTGTCCGAGAAGTTCGCGCCGAGCGGCACGCGGCTCATCATCTCGACGCCGCACGAGAGCACCACGTCTTCCAGGCCCGAGCCCACGAGCCCAGCCGCGAGCGTGCTCGCCTGCTGCGACGAGCCGCACTGCGAATCCACCGTGGTGGCCGCGACCTCGAGCGGCAGCCCAACTGACAACCACGCCGTGCGCGCCACGTTGTACGACTGCTCGCCCACCTGCGACACGCAGCCGCCGATCACCTGCCCGACCTCGCGCGCCTCGATCCCTGCGCGCGAGATCGCGGCCTTCACCACGTTCCCCAACAGGTCGGCCGCGTGCATCGTCGACAGCCCGCCTCCGCGGCGGCCGAGCGGCGAACGAACAGCTTCGACGATGAACACTTCGGGCATACGAGATCCTTTCGTTGCGTCCAGCGCGCGGGGCGCAGCTGCTGGCGCAGAGAGAGCCGCACCGTAGCCCCTCGCTGCCGCCTCCGCGCCCCGCGCAGCGCGCTCGAAAGCTCCGCCGAACACACCAAAACGAGAGGGAAGCCGCGCACGACTCGATGGCCGACGCGCAAAGGGGAGGCAGGAGCGACCTCGATGACGAACGCGACTCCCAAGCGAGTCGGCCGAGGCCGCAAGCGAAGCGCGCAGCGAGCCGAAGGCGAGCGAAGCAAACGGGGAAGATTCGCCGACGCGCTCCCTGGGTCGCGTTTGCCTCGGTGCATCGGCGCGCGTCGGCGAAGCGCGCAGCAGCGGGCGAGTCTTCGAGCCCGATGCGAAGTAAACGTGGCGAGAGTCCCAACTCGCTGCCGCAACCCGGCAGAAGTGCCTCGCCCACCTACCTATGAATCATCCGCACCTGCTCCCAGGCGCGCAGCTTCCCGCCCGCCTTCACCCACGCCTTGAACACGCGGCCCGCGTCGCGCGCGGGGTTGTAGATGTCCTCCTCGGACTTCCATTTCAGGTTCCCGGCGTAGACGAGCCGCGACCAGTTCGGGAACGAGTACGGCTCGCCGTTCTCCTGGAACGGCGCGGGGAACGCGTTGCGCACGGCCCAAACGATCGCGCCTTTCTCTTCGTCGACGACCATCCAGTCGATCGGGAACGTCATCGTGGGATACGGCGCCATCACGCCGCAGATCCACTGGCGGATCGCCTCGCGCCCCTGCAGCTCGCCGTAAGCATGCTCGACGTAGTGAGAGTCCTCGGCGAAGCAGTCGGCCCACACGTTCCAGTCGCCCGTCTGCGACGCGATGTCGCGGCGGCGCTTGTAGTCCTCGAACGCTTCGAGCAGCTCGGCGCGTGTGTACTTGCCCATGGGTTCTCCCGGCGAAGCGAGCAGCCTACTTCAGGTACGGCACGTCGAAGCAGCGCTCGGGCTCGGTCACGTCGTACTTCGCGAGCGTCGGGTTGTACTGGCGCACGCACACGTTCGGCCGCTTCGGCCACGCCGTGACGTCGATGCGCACGAGCACGAGCGTGCCGGCGATCTCGCGCATGCCGTTGGTCTGGAAGTTCGAGAACAAGCTCAGCACGGGCCGCTCGGCGAGCGTGACGCTCCCGTAACAACTGAAGTTCGGATCCTGCACGTAGTGCCCGCCCGCGATCGCGAACACGCCGCCGCGCGCGGCGAGCTGCGTCGCGCGCTCGGGGTGCCCGGGCTCCGCGGCACCGACGCAGCTCGGTGAATCGCCCGGGCGCGCGGCGGAGTGCCCTAACAAGATGAAGTGCGTGTTCGCGCCGTGCTGCGCGAACGTGTCGCGCGCCCAGTCCGTCTGCTGCTTGCAGTCCACGTACCAATCGAGCGAGAGCGCGGCGAAGCGCTCGGCGAAGCGGATCCAGCCGTTGCGGCTCGGCGCGCGCGTGTCGCCGCCGAGGCCGCAGCGCGCGTGCGCCGCGCGAATCTCGGGGCCCGCGCCCTGCCACTCCGGCTGCTTCGCCGCGCGCGCGGCCACGAAGCGCGAGAAGTTGCCTGCGCGATCGCCGCCCGCCGGCAGCCCGCAGCCGCGCGCGCCGGCATCGCAGTCGTGATTGCCGAGCGGTGCGAGCCACGGCACGCCGCACGCTTCGAGGCGGTCGAACAGAATCGCCGCGTAATCACATTGCGTGCGCACGCCGCGCGGCTGCGCCTGCACCACGTCGCCGAGGTGCAGCGCCGCAGCGATGCGCAGAGTGTCGCGCTGCTCGCAGATCCACTCGGCGTTGCGCTTCAGGCGCGGCAGCTGCCACGGGAATTCGAGCGCGGTGCCGCCATCGGGCTGCGTGTCCACCTCGTGCTGCGTGTCGGGCACGAGCACGATCGTGAAGGCCCCGTCGTCGGGATCGATCGCGGCGCGCGCGGGCGGCTCGGGCTCCGCGTCAGGCGCCGCGTTCGCGACGGCGAGAGGCAGGAGCGCGAGCAGCGCGGCGAGCAGCAGCTTCGGTGTGCGTGTCACGGGTCCTCCGCGCTCGCGCGTGAGACATTTCGGCCGGGCCGAAATGATCGGCCTCGCGGCGCGCAGTCTAGGCAGCGGCTTATGCTGGCCCGCCATGCGCGCTCGCAAGATTCGCTGCGGCTTCGGCGTCTCCAGCTTCGGCTTCGACTCCGCGCGCGACTGGTTCGCCTACGCACAGCAGTGCGAGGCCGGCGGCGTCGACTCGCTCTGGCAGACCGACCGCCTCGTGGGCGCCGACGCGCAGCTCGAGCCGATGGCCGCGATGGCCGCGCTCGCGGGCGCGACCGAGCGCATCAAGTTCGGCATGAACGCGGTGGTCGTCGCCTACCGCGATCCGCTCGTGCTCGCGAAGGAGTGCGCGACGATCGACTTCCTCTCGAACGGGCGCCTGCTCCCAGTCTTCGGCGTCGGCTTCGAGGGCGACCCGACCTGGAAGGCGACCGGCCGCGATCCCGCGGCGCGCGGCAAGCGCTCCGACGAGACGCTCGAGATCATGGCGCGGCTCTGGAACGGCGAGAGCGTCGACTTCGCGGGCGCGCACTTCACTTATCAGGGCGCGCGCATCGCGCCGCTGCCGGTGCAGAAGCCGTTGCCGCTCTGGATCGGCGGCCACAGCCCCGCCGCGATTCGCCGCACCGCGCGCATCGGCACGGGCTGGCTCGGCGGCCTGATGCCTCCGGGAGAAGTGGCGGGCGTGGTCGCCGCGATCCGCGCCGAGTGCGCGAAGCAAGGCCGCGCGATCGACGAGGACCACTTCGGCGCGACGCTGCCGTTCCGTTTCGGCAGCGAGGACGACCCGATGGTGCAGCGCTTCGCCGCGCGCGCCGCGCAGCGAGCTGGTGGAGCCGACTCACAAATCGTGGTCGGCAAGCCCGCCGATCTCGTCGCGCGCATTCAGACCTACGTCGCCGGCGGCGTCTCGAAGTTCGTGCTGCTGCCGCTCGCGCAGGGCACGCGCGAGCTGCGCGAGCAAACCGCGCGCGCGATCGCCGAGGTGTTGCCCGCGGTCGAGAACCGCGACGCAAGCGAAGCGCGCAGCGAGGCGGAGTCCTCGTAGCCGAGCGGAGATCGAACAGTGGCCTCGCTGCAACGCTGGGCCCAGACCGGCGCACTCCTTCATCGAAACGAAACGGAGAACCCCATGCCGATCGATCTGCAAGCGCTCGAAGAGATCAAGCAGCTCAAGTACCGCTACGTGCGCTGCGTCGACCGCAAGCTCTGGGCCGAGCTGCGCGAGACGCTCGCCGCAGACGCCACCAGCTCCTACGGCGGCGGCAAGTACAGCTTCACGGGCCGAGACGAGATCATGGCGTTCCTCGAGAAGTCGATGGCGTCGACGAAGTTCCTCAGCAGCCACACCGTCCATCAGCCCGAGATCACCTTCGAGAGCGCCACGCGCGCCCGCGGCGTCTGGGCGCTGCACGACACCGTGATCAACCTCGAGCAAGGCTGGAGCCTGAACGGCAGCGCCTTCTACGAGGACGTGTACGTGAAGGGCGCCGACGGCCAGTGGCGCATCCAGCACACCGGCTACACGCGCACCTACGAAGAGGTGACGCTGCGCGCGAAGACCGGCGCGAAGGTGACGGACTCGTTCTGGGGGGAGCGCGAGCTCAAGTGGGATGCGGTGTGACTTCGCCTCGCATCCGGGTGGCGGTCAAGGCAATGCCGCGCCTTCCCGCTCGTCCGGACTATCTCCCGGCGCGCGCCGCGTCCACGCTCCAGATCCCGCTCCCCTTCGCTGCGATGAAGAGGAACGCGAAGCAGTAGAGCGCCGCGAGCTCACCTTGATTGACGATGGGGAAGATCGACTTCGGGTTCGAGATCACGAAGGCGTGGAAGGCAAAGGCGAAAGCCATCGTGCCGCTGGCGATGAACGCCGCGGGCCCCGCGAAGAGACCGAGCGCCACGAGCGCGCCGCCGGCAAGCTCGATCGTCCCGGCGCCGTAGACGATTGCGGCCGGGGAGCCATCCGGGGTTCCGCCGAACCAACCGAACAACTTCTGGAAGCCATGTTGCACGAACATCAGGCCCGCCATGAAGCGGAAAGCGGCGTAGATCCTCTCGGTGTGCGGTGCGAGGAAGCCCATCGGGATGTCTCCAGTCGTTCGGTATGGGGTGTTAGGGAGAAGCGGGTGCGCGGGAGCATTCTATGTCGGCTCTGTGGCGAGTTGGCGCAGGAAGTTGCGGGCGCGACGCTGGCGCGGTGTACGTAACCCCGAGGCGTCCCGCGGCGTTCCAAGGACGTGAGGAGAGTTCGATGCGCTTGATTCGACCCAGCCTGCTGCCCGAGCGCGAGGCGACGCCGGAGCGCGTCTACCTCCAGCGCCGCGAGCTGCTGCGCGCGGCGGGCGCGTTCTCGGCCGTGGCGCTGTTCGGCTGCGGCGAGGACACCTCGGCGCAGGCCGCGCCCGCGTCGCCGGCTGCGCTCGCGAAGCTGCCCGGCGTGATCCCCGCGCCCGCGGGCTACCGCACGGACGAGGCGCAGACGCGCTACGAGGACGCGACCGCCTATAACAACTTCTACGAGTTCGGGACGGGCAAGGAAGACCCCGCCGCGAACGCGCACACGCTGCGCATCCGGCCCTGGACGCTGGCGGTCGAGGGGCTCGTCGCGAAGCCGGGCGCGATCGACATCGACACGCTGCTGAAGGCGTACCCGCTCGAGGAGCGCATCTATCGGCTGCGCTGCGTCGAGGCGTGGTCGATGGTGATTCCGTGGGTCGGCATTCCCCTCGCGGACGTGCTGAAGCGCTTCGCGCCCACGAGCGAGGCGAAGTACGTCGCGTTCGAGACGCTCGTGGACGAGGAGCAGATGCCGGGGCAGCGCCGCGGCTATCTCGACTGGCCGTATCGCGAGGGCCTGCGCCTCGACGAGGCGATGCATCCCCTCGCGATCCTCGCCGTGGGCATGTACGGCCGCGTGCTGCCGAGCCAGAACGGCGCGCCGCTGCGCCTCGTGGTGCCGTGGAAGTACGGGTTCAAGAGCATCAAGTCGATCGTGAAGCTGAAGCTCGTGGCGCGCATGCCGCGCACGTCGTGGAGCGACGAGAACGCCGCGGAGTACGGCTTCTACGCGAACGTGAACCCGCGCGTCGATCATCCGCGCTGGAGCCAGAAGAGCGAGCGCCGCATCGGCGAGTGGCAGAAGCGCCCGACGCTCGAGTTCAACGGCTACGCGGAGCAGGTGGCGGGGCTCTACAAAGGGATGGACCTGCGCCGGTGGTATTAGGGAAGCGCGGCGCGCACGCCGCAGTCGTCGCGCTCTCGCTCGCGCCGCTCGGCTGGCTCGCGCTCGGCGCCGTGCGCGGCGATCTCGGCGCGAATCCCGTCGAGACGATCACGCACGTCACCGGCGAGTGGGCGCTGCGCTTTCTGCTCGCGTGCCTCGCGGTGACGCCGCTGCGCCGCGTGTCTCCTCGCTTCGCCGCGCTCGCGCCTTACCGGCGCACGTTCGGGCTGCTCGCCTTCGCGTACGCCGCGCTCCACGCCGCGACCTTCTTCGCGCTCGATCTCGGCTTCGCGTTCGCGCTGCTCGCGGAGGAAGTCGCGGAGCGCCCGTACGTATCGCTCGGCTTCGGCGCGCTCGCCCTGATGACTCCGCTCGCGCTGACCTCGACGCGCGCAGCGCAGCGCCGCCTCGGCCGCCGCTGGATCACGCTGCACCGCGCCGTCTACGCCGCGGGCGTGCTCGCTGCCGCGCACTTCGTGTGGCTCGTGAAGGCGGACCTACGCGAGCCGTTGCTCTACGCCGCAGTGCTCGCAGCGCTGCTCGCAGCGCGCGCGATTCCTGCGCTCCGGCGCGCGAACGCTCAGCGCGCGGGGAGGCCGAGCTCGCGCGCGAACGCTTCACCCACGTCGCAATAGCTGGCGGTGGTCGCGCTCGATCGCACTTCGCGCCACACGAGCGAGGCGCTCGGCTCGTCGGGCGCGAGCTCGAGCCAGCGGAACGTGACGGGGCGAGCGTCGGCGTAGCTCTCGCCGAGCTCTCGCTCGGCGACGACCAGCGAGAAGCCCTTCGCGCTGGGAACGAGGCGGAGGTCGCGCAGCTGGCAGTCTGCTCCGTTCACCGCGCGCAGCGACAACTCCTCGCCTCCGCGTTTCCAGCGCAGCGGCACGATCTCCCAACGGGCGTTCGCGCCGACGCGAACGAACGAAGTCACGAGGGCACTGTGCGCGTTGCCGAGCTCGTGCATCGCGACGATCACGGCGTCGCCCTCGCCGTCGCCGTCGAGGTCGAGCGCGTTCACACCGCGGCGCAGCGCAGTCGCGCCCGTCTGGGTGGTCTCCGCCGCGGCGACGCTGCAGAGCATGAGCGTCACGGCGATCACGAGACGCATCGGCAGTCTCTCCCCTGGGCCTCGGAACCCGCGCACACGAGCGGCGTTCGAGCGCTCAGGGCTGGACGAACGCCACCAGCTCCGCGCACGTGGGCATTGCGGCTTCCCAGCGCGCGACATCGAGCTCGAGGGCGGCGAAGGCGCCGGGCGTCAGGCCCCGTGCGAGGCCAGCGCGCGCCTCGGGTGCGGCGCGGCGCATGAGCTGGCGCACAAGCTCGCCGAGGCCGGGCTGGTGCGCGACGACGAGCAGGCACGCGTCCGCATCGGGCGCGCGGTTCACGGCGCTCAGCAGCTCGCCCGCGCTCGCGAGGTAGAGCCGCGCGCTGAAGTCGACCTCGCGCAGGGCGGGGAGCGCGGCCTGCGCAAGCTCGAGCGTGGCGCTCGCGCGCAGCGCGGTGGAGCAGAGCGCGTGCGTGGGCGCCCACCCGGCGCCGAGCGCGGCGATGCGCTCGCCCGCGCTGGCGGCTTCCCTGCGCCCGCGCACGGAGAGCTCGCGCAGCGCATCGTCGCGCGCGTCCTCTGCGCTCGCGTGTCGGAGCAGAATCAGCCGCCGCATCGCCTTCGCCCTAACTAACGCAAAACGGGACGCCTATGATGGCCAACCGCTGAACGAATTGTGGAGGTGAGCGTGAAGCATCCGCTTCTCGAGCGCGCGCAGAGCGCGGAGGTGCGCAACGCGAAGGGCTTCAAGGCCGTCGCGGCTGCGATGACGGGAGAGAGCGTCGCCGCGGATTGGGCGGCGGAGCGCGACGGCGCGCCGCGGCGCGCGGAGAGCGGGCGCAAGCACCTCGTCGCCGCGAACAAGAAGCTCGCCGCGGAGCGCAAGCCCGCGCGCGACAGCGAGCACCTCGCGCTCGCTCTCGTCACGCGCGCGAGCGAAGGTGGCGCTGCGCTCGAGCTGCCCGAGGGCGGCGCGTTCACGGCGCTGCACGCGGGCGCCGTGCTGAAGAGCGCGCAGCCCGATCCCGCGGCGGGAACGGAAGACTCAAATTGGGGCGCCGAGCCGATCGACCTGCTCGGCGTCGGCGCGGATGGGCGAATCACCGTGGCGGTCGTGCGCTGGCTCGCGCCGAGCGCGACGCGGGTGCAGACCGGCGACACCCCGCTGCGCGCGCTCCTCGACGGGCTCGCCTGGACCGCGGGGGTCGAGGCGAACCGCGAATCCCTGACGGCGGAGCTCGCGGAGAAGACGAGCACCGCGATCTCCGCTGCGCCGCCCGCGCTGCTGCTGATCGGCAGCTACCGCTGGTGGGAGCTCTCGCGCAAACGCGAGGCGCAGAAGGGCGCGGCCTGGATCAAGGAGCTGGAGCGCCTCGCGCGCGAGATCGGCGCAAAGCTCGACATCCCCATCCGTTACCTCACGCTCCGCACGCCCGGCGATCCCGGCTTCTCACACGACACGGGCGCGCCGCGCCTCGATGGCGACCCGCGCTTCGAGCCCGCGTTCGAGCTCGGTGCGGACAAGGTGCGCCCGAAGGCTGCGCCCAGCGCTCGCAAGAAGAAGGCGGCGGGGCCCGCGGCGCCGGTGAAGATCGAGGCCGACCTCTCGCGCCCGGTTCGCAGCTACGTCTCGAGCGAGCACTTCGCTGCGGGCGACCGCGTGCAGCACGCAGCGCTCGGGCTCGGCGTGGTGCAAGGGAGCGCGGGGCTCGGCAAGGTGCGCATCCAGTTCGAGTCGCGCGAAGCCGTGCTGGTGCACGATCGCCGCGCCTAACAAGCCGAGCGGAGGTCGCAGCGTGGCCTCGAAGCAGCGTGCGAGATGAGCGCACCGGAGGCGCCGGAGGGCCCGCGCGCGAGCCTCGCGCTGCGGCTCGGTGCGAGCGCGACCGCCGGCATCGCCGCGGCGCTGTTCGCGCTCGCGTGCGCGAACTTGCCGCCGCAGCAGCTCGACGATCTGTGCGGGCTGTTCGCCGAGAAGCCGGAGTGGGCCGCGGCCGCGGAGCGCGCGCGCGAGCGCTGGGGCGTCGATGCCTCCGTCTCGATGGCGATCCTCCACCAGGAGTCGCGCTTCCGCGCCAAAGCGCGGCCCGGCTGGCGCAAGGCGTTCGGCGTGATCCCGATCGGCACCGCGTCTTCCGCCTACGGCTATGGCCAGGTGCAGGACGCCGCCTGGAGCGACTACCGCGAGCGCACCAACAACCGACACGCCAAGCGCGACGACTTCGCCGACGTGATCGACTTCGTCGGCTTCTACGCGGACCTGCTCTCGCGCGCCCACGGCATCGCGAAGAGCGACGCGTTCCACCTCTATCTCGGGTACCACGAAGGCCCGACCGGCTACGCGCGCCGCAGCTTCGACCAGAAGCCGTGGCTGTTCGGCGTCGCGCGCAAAGTCTCCGAGCGCGCCGCGGGGTATGCCGCGCAGCAGCACGCCTGCCCGTACCCGCGACGCTCGGAGTCGAGCACGTGAGCTACGTGCCCGCTCCCTTCGTCGCGGGCTTCATCGCAGGTCCCCCGCTCGACGCGCCATCGTCAGTCCGAGTTCTTCTCGCGGCTCGGTAACGCGCGCGTCTCGCCCACGCTCAGCAGCGCGACCTCGTCGTCGCGCACGCGCTCGGCAGCGAGCTGCCGGCGCAGCTCGCGCGGCGCTTCGTCGGGCGGCTCGTCGGTCAGCTCGAACGTGCCCCAGTGCATCGGGAAGAGCGTGCGCGCGCGCAGCTCGCGGAAGGCGCGCAGCGCCTCGGCGGGATCCATGTGTTGGAAGTCCATGAACCAGCGCGGTTCGTAGGCGCCGATCGGCAGCAGCGCGGCGTCGATCGGCCCGAAGCGGCGACCGTACTCGGCGAAGCCGTGGAAGTAGCCCGTGTCGCCGGCGAAGAAGTACCGGCGCTCGCCCGAGTCGACGAGCCAAGCACACCAGAGCGTCTCGTTCGTGGCGTGCTCGAAGCGCTTCGACCAGTGCTGCGAGGGCAGGCACGTGATCGTGAAGCGCCCGCGCTTCGCGCTCTGCCACCAATCGAGCTCGACGACGTTGCTGCGCCCGCGCTCGCGGAACCACTCGGCGAGGCCCATCGGCACGAACCACGCGACGCTCGCGGGCAAGTGGTCGACGGCGTACGCGTCGAGATGGTCGTAGTGGCTGTGGGAGACGACGGCGAAGGCGTCCGGCGGAATCGCTTCGAGCGGAATGCCCGGGGCGACGAGGCGTTTCGGGAGCAGCGCTCGCGCGCCGAAGTGCGGGTCGGTGAGGAAGACCGCGTCCCCGTCGTGCACTGCGAACGTCGCGTGGCCGACCCAAGTGAGCTCCGCTTCGCCGCGCGGCAGGGCGCGCGCGAGCGAGGCGCCGTCGTTCGCGACGCGCGGCGCGGCTCCGCGCGCCATCCCCGCGTAGGCGTTCCTCGAGAACTGCCAGCGCAGGAACGAGAAGCCGCCGCGCGCGTCGTCGCTCGCCCACGGCACGAAGTAGCGGCCGTCGGCGCGATGGGGAGCGTGCAGCGAGGCGGCTTCCGGCGCCGCGGCGAGCGGCGGCAGCGGCTCGCCGCGTGCGAGCAGCGCGGCGGCCCCAAACAACAGCGCGAGTCCGCCGCCCGCGGCGAGCGCGCGAATCACGACGTCACTCGGAAGCGCACGAGCTCGCGCATGCGCGTCATCACCAAGCCGAGCACGCCGAGGCACGCGACGCCGCCGAACACCACGCTGAACACCGCGCTCGTGTAGTGCGCGAGGATTCCCGACTCCGCGGCGCCGAGCTCGTTCGAAGCGCCGACGAAGATCTGGTTCACCGCGGAGACGCGACCGCGCAGCGCGTCGGGCGTACCGAGCTGAATGATCACGTTGCGCGCGACCATGCTGACCTCGTCCGCCATGCCGGCGCAGGCGAGGGCGACGACCGACAGCGCGAACGACTGCGAAAAGCCGAACACGATCGTCGCGAGCCCGAACAGCGCGACGGAGATGCAGAGCGCGCGGCCGGCGCGCGCGATCGGCGGCGCCACGAGCAGCACGAGCGACATCGCCATCGTGCCGATCGGGAGTGCCGCGCGCAGGAGCCCGTAGCCCTCCGGGCCGACTTGCAGGATGTCCTTCGCGAACACCGGCAAGAGTGCGGTCGCGCCCGCGAACAGCACGGCGAACAGGTCGAGCGTCATGGCGCCAAGCACGGCCTGCGAGCGCCACACGAACGCGAGGCCCTCGAAGAACGCGCGGAGGCTCACCTCCCGGCCGGTCGGCTGCGCGGCGGCGCGCGGGATGCGCAGCACCACCAGCGAGGCGATGCCGACGAGCGCGCCGGCGAGCGCGTACGACGCCGAGTAACCGAGCGCGTCGAACACGAAGCCCGAGACGCCGTAGCCCGTCGCCCAGCCGAGATTGCGCAGCGTCGCGATCAGCGGCACCGCGCTCGGAAACAGCTCGCGCGGCACGAGGTTCGGCAGCACCGTCGCGAGCGCGGGGAACTCGACGGCGCCGCACACGGCGATTCCCGCGGCGCCGCAGAGCAGCAGCGCGGTCCCGTAATCACTCTGCAGCGCGAGCGCGAAGCACACCGCCGCGAACGCGGCTTCGGCGATCGACGTGAGCCGCACACGGTCCGTGGTGTCGGCGAGCGCGCCCGCGAAGGGCCCGATCAGCAGCACCGGCACGAACTCGACGAGGCCGATCATGCCGAGCGCGAATTTCGAGCCCGTCACCTCGTAGACGTGCCAGCCGAGCACGGACGCGAACAGCGTCGCGCCGCAAGCGCGCGAGAAGCGCGCGAGCGCGAGCGCTTTGACGCCGGGATGAGCGAGTGCTTGCAACGTCGGGTGCTGAGGCACGGGGCGCGCAGCGTGCGCGGCACATCGCGCGTGCGCAACAACGTCTCTAGTACTCCGCGCGGAATGCCGAAATGCGCTGGATGTTGAGAGCTCTGTCGCGGGAGATCGCAGCCGCGCTGCAGTTGGCGGACGTGGTCGTCAGCGCGGCGCTGTTCGTGCTGATCGTGCGGATCCCGCACTTTGGCGTGGCCGATGCCGGCCTCGCACTGCTGCCGCTCGGGCTCGCGGCGGCGCTGGTGTGGCCGATCTCGCTGCGCCTCATGCATCTCTACGACTCGCACCGGCGCGATCCCATCAGCGCGGTCTCGCTCTTGCTCGCGCTGGCGGCGCTCTCGTCGGCGTTCGGCCAATCGGCCGTCGCCTTCGCGACCGGCTTGGAGCTCGATCCCACGTTCCCGATCGTGATCGCATGCGCGCAGCTGGGCGTGCTCGGCGGCCTGCGCATCGTGCTGTTGGGAGCCGCGCGCCTGTTCCGCCGCGCCGGTCACAACACGCGCAACGTGCTGATCGCCGGCTCCGGGCCGCGCGCCGCGTACGTGGAGGACGTGATCGCGCGGCATCCCGAGTGGGGCCTGCGCGTGATCGGCTTCATCGATGGGGGCTTTCCCGAGCGCGGCCCCGCCGTCGCGCCGGACCGCGTGTTCCCGCTGGATTCGATCGACGACATTCTCGCGGACCAGGTGATCGACGAGGTGATCGTCGCGGTGCCGCGCTCGAAGCTCGAAGAGAGCGTGCGCGTCGTCGACGCCGCGACCAGCGCCGGCGTGCCGATCACGCTGCTCTCGGACGTGTTCGGCGATCTGCTCCCGACGCCGCGCGTGAAGCGCTTCGGCGCCTTGCCCGCGCTCGCGTTCGCGCCCGTTCACCATCCGGCCGGCTGGCTCGCGGTGAAGCGCGCGATCGACGCGGGCGGAGCGGCCGTGTTGTTATTGGCCGCGGCGCCGGTGCTGGCGCTGTGCGCGCTCGCCATCAAGCTCACTTCGCCGGGCCCCGTGTTCTTCCACCAGGTGCGCTGCACGCTGAACGGGCGGCTGTTCTCGATGCCGAAGCTGCGCACGATGCTGGTGGACGCGGAGGAGAAGAAGCTCGCGCTGGCGGCGCAGAACGAGATGAGCGGCCCCGTGTTCAAGATGCGGAGCGATCCGCGCATCACTCCGGTGGGCCGCTTCCTGCGCCGCTACAGCCTCGACGAGCTGCCGCAGCTGTGGAGCGTGCTGCGCGGCGACATGAGCCTCGTGGGCCCGCGCCCCGCGATTCCCAGCGAGGTGGCCGAGTACCGCACCGCCGAGCGCCGCCGGCTCTCGATGCGCCCGGGTCTCACGTGCCTCTGGCAGGTGAGCGGCCGCAACAAGATCGGCTTCGAGGATTGGGTGCGGCTCGATCTCGAGTACATCGACACCTGGTCGCTCGCGAGCGACTTCACGATCTTGCTGCGCACGCTGCCTGCGGTGCTGCGCGGAGAGGGCGCCAGCTAGGCAAATGTCTTCCGCCGCTAAACCTCCGCGCATGAACCGCCCGCGCCGCCGCTACGAGCTCCGCAGCGATGCACTCAACCAGGCCGTCGACGCGCTCGTCGCGCAGGCGCGCGAGCAGTTCGGCGGACGCGACGACGACGCGGCCGAGTACGCGCGCCAGATGGTCGTCACCGCGCTGCGCTTTCTGCGCGACGACCCGGCGGACGGCGACTTCAAGCTCGTGAACGCCGCGATGAAGGAGCTCCGCCACGCGCTGCGCGTGTTCGCGCCGTACGAGAGCGTGCGCAAAGTCTCGGTGTTCGGCAGCGCGCGCACGCTGGCGGGCGCGCCGGACTGGGTGCAAGCCGAGCGCTTCGCGGAGGCGATGGCGCGGCGCGGCTGGATGATCATCACGGGCGCGGGCGGCGGCATCATGCAAGCGGCGCAGGGCGGCGCGGGCCGCGACGCCTCGTTCGGCGTGAACATCCGCCTGCCGTTCGAGCAGGCTGCGAACGAGGTCATCGCGGGCGACGCGAAGCTCGTGAACTTCCGATACTTCTTCACGCGCAAAGTCAGCTTCGTGCGCCACTCGCACGCGATCGCGCTCTTTCCTGGCGGCTTCGGGACGCACGACGAGGGCTTCGAGGCGCTCACGCTGATCCAGACCGGCAAGAGCGAGATGCTGCCCGTCGTGTTCGTCGACGCACCCGGCGGCGACTACTGGCGCGACTGGGCGCAGTACGTGGACGAGCATTTGTTAGGGCGAAAGCTGATCTCGCCGGACGATGTCGCGCTCTTCCGCGTGACCGACTCGGTCGACGAAGCGGTCGCCGAGGTGACGCGCTTCTACCGCAACTACCACTCGAGCCGGTACGTAGGCGACCGCCTCGTGCTGCGCGTGCAGGAGGCCCCGAGCGGCGACGCGCTGGCGGCGCTCTCGCGCGAGTTCGCGGACCTGCTCGTGGGCGGTGCGATCGAGGCGAGCGGCGCGCTGCCGGAAGAAGGCACGGACGCGGTGGGCCTCGCGCGCCTCGTCTTGCGCTTCGACCGCAAGAGCACGGGCCGGCTGCGGCGGCTGATCGATCGTGTGAACGAGATCGCGCCGCGAGGCGAAGCGGCCGCGCGCGCGGCGGCGCACCAGATCGTGCCCGCGGAGATGCCGGCGGACGCGGAGCGCGAAGAGGCGGAGTAGGCCGGCCTTCCCGTCGCCTCCCCGCTATGCTGCGCGCGGCGCGCGAGGGGGTCGAGATGGCGGAGATTCGTGCGGAACGCCTGACAGCCGAAGTCGACGGTGAGTTCGTCGTGTTCCTGATCGGCATGCGCGTGAACAAGCTCTGGAAGCTGCACAAGTGGCTGCCGGTCGCGTTCGCGATGGGGCGCATGCTGCAGGAGATCGAGAAGGATCGCGCCACGGGCTTTCTCGGCGTCGAGCAGTTCGGTTTCCTGAGCGGAGTGCTCGTGCAGTACTGGCGCTCGTTCGATCACCTCGATAAGTACGCGCTCGACAAGCAGCGCGCGCACTTGCCGGCGTGGAAGGCGTTCAACCAAGCCGTCGCGTCGAACGGCGACGTCGGCATCTGGCACGAGACGTATCACGTGCGACCGGGCGACTACGAATGCGTCTACAACAACATGCCGCTGTTCGGGCTCGCGAAGGCGACTCGCGCGGTGCCTGCGACGGGGCGGCGCGAGTCCGCGACGGGGCGCATGGGCAACGCGAACGTCTAGGTCGGGCGCGTCACTTCACTGGCGGTAGGACGATCGGATCCGGCTTCTGCGAGGCGGGCCACGGCTTGTTATGGCGCGCCATGATCGCCGCGGTCTCGCGCTCCCAGTGCTCGCGACCGAACGCCTTGTACGTCTGGAACGGGTTGCAGTACTCGCGCATGCGGAACGCCTGCCCGTCCTTCGACGTGACCTGCGAGAAGTAGCGCTGCGTGTAGTCGCCGCCGTTCACCGTGGGGCCGCCGCCGTGCGACTCGATGATGATCGTGTCGGGGTCGGACGTGTGATAGAAGCCGACGACCTTGGTCGAGAAGCGCGGCACCACCGAGAGCAGCAGCTCGAAGAAGCGCCCCACCGCCTCGCGCCCGACGAAGACCACGGGCGTCTCGAACATCGGCCCCTCCCAGATCGCGTCCTCGTGCAGCGCGTCGGGCCAGATCTCGCGCTGCTGCGCGAGCGTCGTGAGCTGCCCGCCGAATGCGTCGCCGATCGTCTTGCGTGCCATCGGAGCCCCCGAGTCTCGAGCAGTCGATGCTAGGCGCTCTCGACCGCCGCCGGACGGGGTGTGCAAGGTCTGACCCTGCAGGTTCTGCGCGCGGCGGCGCGGCGCGGCGCACGAAAATTCCTAGCCTCCCGCGCCTCATGCAGAACCAGCCCGCCCTCGATCTCTCCCGCGTCTTCCGCCTCGAGCCGCACGGCCCCGACACGTACCTCGCCGAGAGCCCGCACTATCCGTGGGGCCGCATCTACGGCGGCCTCGTGATCGCGCAGGCGCTGTGGGCCGCGACGCAGACCGTGCGCGCGGAGCACGCGGTCCACTCGCTGCACGCGTACTTCATTCTCGGCGGCGAGTTCGCGGAGCCCGTGCGCTACGAAGTCGACCGCGTGCGCAACGGCCGCTCGTTCACGACGCGCCGCGTGATCGCGCGCCAGAGCGCGGGCGCGATCCTCACGCTCGAGTGCTCGTTCCAGCGCTTCGAGGAGGGCGTCGAGTCGCAGCCGCTCGCGATGCCGAGCGGCGTGCCCGCACCCGACACGCTGCCGCCCGTGTACGACGCCGGGCTCGATCGGCGCGAAGTGGCGGTGCCCGCGCCGCGCTCGCTGATCTGGGGTCGCTTCCCGCTGCCGCTCGGCGACGATGCGCGCCTGCACGCCTGCGCGCTCGCCTACCTCAGCGACATGAACGCGATGGACGCGATCTCGAACTCGCGCGCGGGCGGCCCGCCGAGCGGCGAGCCGGGCTCGTTCGACTTCATGGGCGCGAGCCTCGACCACGCCGTGTGGTTCCACCGCCCGCTGCGCGCGGACGAGTGGTTGTTGATGGAGATGACCGGCCACGGCCTGATCCGCACGCGCGGCCTCGCAACCGGCCACGTGTTCGACCGCAGCGGCGTGCACGTCGCGACGATTGCGCAGGAGGGGTTGCTGCGGCCGAAGAAGGGGTGACGCGCACCTGGGACGTACGCGCACCAAAGCGCGCACCTGGGACGTACGTGCACCTCGCTCCCGGCTACTCGCCCTTCGCGCCGCGCTGCTGCTCGTACCAGCGGAGCAGCACGCGGTCGTGGCGCGTCTGCGCGCTGCGCAGGCTCGGCTTCCACGCGGGCCAGCGCGGCTCGTTGCCCTTCACCTGATCGCCCATGATCGTGACGCGCTGGATCACGCGCTCGCCCACGAAGTCCGTAACGACACAGTGCTGCGTGACGCGGTTGTCCCACATGCCGATCGTGCCCTCGCTCCAGCGGTAACGGACCACGAAGCGCTCCTGCTGCACCCAGCTCGTGAGGAAGCCGAGCAGCGCCGCGCTCTCGGGCGCGGACAGCTCGACGATGCGGCGCGTGAAGTGCTCGTTCACGTAGAGCGCGCGGCGGCCGGTGTCGGGATGCACGCGCACGACGGGGTGCACCGTCATCTTGTCGGGCTGCCCGTGCGGCTCCGCGTTGTGCAGAGCGGTGAGGCCGTCGCACAGCTCGCGCAGCGGAGCGGAGAGCGCGTCGTACGCGGCGCACAGGCTCGTCCACATCGTGTCGCCGCCGACCGCGGGGCACTTCACCATGCGCAAGATCGAGAGCTGCGACGGCGAGGGCAGGAAGGTGAGGTCGGTGTGCCACTCGTCGGCGATGCCGCCGTGCGTGGCCGCGAGCTCGAACAGCTCGGGATGCTGCGTGTACGGATTCTTCAGGTGCGGGTGCGCCTCGAGCGGCCCGAAGTGCCGCCCGAACGCGACGTGCTGCTCCACCGTGAGGTTCTGCGCGGGGAAGAACAGCACGCCGTGCTCGAGCAGCAGCGCACGAATGCGGTCGGCATCGGACGCAGTCGCACGCGCGAGGTCGATCCCGCGCACCTCGGCGCCCAGCGCGCCGGCGAGGCGGGTGATTTCGAGGGGCATCGTCGTGTCCTCCGGTGACGGGGTCAGACCCTGCGTCGTCGCGTCCCGCGCGGCCGTCACGAAGCTCGCGCCGGCGTACGCGTGAACCACGGCCGCGCCTGCTCGAGCTGCGCGGCAAGGCGGAAGAGCGTGGCCTCGTCGTTGTGGCGGCCGATGAACTGCACGCCGATCGGGAGCCCAGCCGCGTTCCAGGAGAGCGGCACGCTCATCGCCGGCGTGCCCGCGCTGTTGGCGAGCTGCGTGTACCCGATCGCCTGCATCAACCCCGCGGTCTGCTCGGCGAAGTTCGGGTTCGAGAGCGACAGCACGCCGAGCTTGGTCGGCGGCGCGCCCATCGTGGGCGAGAGCAGAACGTCGTAGCTCGTGAGGAACTGCGCGAGCTCGCGGCCGGTGCGGTGCAGCACCTTGATCGCCGCCGCATACGCGACCGAGTCGAGATTCTTCGAGATGCTGGCGGTGAGCCACGTGCCGGGCTCGACGTCGTCCTGCTTCGGCTCGCGCCCGAGCTTGCGCGCGCCTTCCTCGATCGCCCAGCGGATGTTCGCGCTCACGACGGTGAGCGTGCTCTTGCGCAGCTCCTCGATCGACGACGGCGCGAAGCGCGCGCGCTCGACGTGATGCCCTAATGACTCGCACAGCTTCGCCGCGTCTTCCGCCGCCGCGCGGCAGTCCGGGTGCGTCGGCGCCTCGTTCCACGTCTCGGTGTCGAGTGCGATGCGCAGCCGCCCCGCCGGCGCGCCCACTTCCGCGAGCCACGGCCGCAGCGGCGGCTGCGCGGCGTAGGGCGCACCGAGATCGGGGCCGGCGGTGGCGTCGAGCAGGGCGGCGCTGTCGCGCACCGATCTCGTGACGGCGTGCACGCAGCTCATGCCGCTCCAGCCTTCGCCCGAATCGGGCCCGAGTGGCGTGCGGCCGCGCGTGGGCTTCATGCCGAACAACCCGCAGCAGCTGGCGGGGATTCGGATCGAGCCGCCGCCGTCGCTCGCGTTGGCGAGAGGTGTTAGGCCGCCCGCGACCGCCGCACTCGCCCCGCCCGAGGAGCCGCCGGAAGTGTGCTCGAGGTTCCACGGATTCTTCGTCTGCCCGAACAGCCGCGACTCAGTCGTGCACGTCAGCCCGAACTCCGGCGACGCGCTCTTGCCGAACGTGATCAGCCCCGCGCGCCGGTAGCGCGCCACCAGCTCGCTCTCGCGCATGGGCACGTTCTCGGCGTAGAGGTTCGAGCCGTTCGTGGTGCGCACGCCTGGCAGGTTCAGGTGCAGGTCCTTCAGCAGAAACGGCACGCCCTCGAACGGACCGCGCGGAACCTCCGCCTTCGCCGCGGCGCGCGCCTGTTCGAACATCGGAACCACCACCGCGTTCAGCTCGCTGCGCTTCTCGCAGCGCGCGATCGCCGCCTCGAGCAGCTCGCTCGCGCTCACCGCGCGCTTCTTCACCAGGGCCGCGAGGCCGAGGCCGTCGTGGGAGTCGTAGTCGTTCATGGAGATCCCTCCGGAAATCGCGGTTTCGGCGTCTGACGCTGCACCGCGATCTTGCCGCAACTTCGTCGCCAACTTCGCGAGTCTCGCATTGAGGTAGGCTGCCTCGCACAACGGCCTGCGCTCGCGCGGCCCACCCGGAGGCGCCCATGCACGACCTCGTGATTCGCGGCGGAACCATCGTCGACGGCTCGGGAGGCGCGCGCTTCAGCGGCGACGTCGCGATCGCGGGCGGTCGCATCGTGGAAGTGGGCGCGGTCTCGGGTCGCGGCAAGCGCGAGCTCGATGCGCGCGGCCTGCTCGTCACGCCGGGCTGGGTCGACGTGCACACGCACTACGACGGCCAAGCCACGTGGGACTCGCTGATCTCGCCCTCGTGCTGGCACGGCGTAACAACTGCCGTGATAGGCAACTGCGGCGTCGGCTTCGCGCCGGTGAAGCCCGGCACGCACGACTACTTGATCAAGCTGATGGAAGGCGTCGAGGACATCCCCGGCACCGTGCTGTGGGAAGGCGTGCAGTGGGCGTGGGAGAGCTTCCCCGAGTACCTCGATGCGCTCGCCTCGAAGCCGCGCGCGATCGACATCGCCGCGCAGGTGCCCCACGCCGCGCTGCGCTTCTACGTGATGGGCGAGCGCGGCGCCGACCACACCGAGGCGCCCACGCCGGCCGAGATCGACGCGATGGGCGTGCTCGCGCGCGACGCGGTGCGCGCCGGCGCGCTCGGCTTCACCACCTCGCGCACGAAGAACCACCGCGCGAGCGACGGCCGCTACACGCCGAGCCTCACCGCGCCGAAGGACGAGCTCGTCGGCATCGCGCGCCGCATGGGCGAAGCGGGCAAGGGCGTGTTCGAGATCGTGTCGGACTTCGCCGGCCGCGACGCCGAGTGGGAGATGTTCCGCGAGATGATCCGCGTCTCGGGCCGTACCGCGTCGCTCTCGCTCGCGCAGGCGGACCAATCGCCGGAGTCGTTCCGCGGCGCGCTCGCGCAGCTCGACGCCGCCAACGCCGCGGGTCTGCCCTTCAAGGCGCAGGTTCCCGCGCGCGCGATCGGCGTGATGCTCGGCTTCGAGGCCTCGCTGAATCCGTTCTGCGGCCACCCGAGCTGGCAGGAGCTCGCGAAGCTCGCGCCGAAGGAGCGCCTCGCGAAGTTGCGCTCGCCCGAGGTGCGCGCGCGCTTGTTAGGCGAGAAGTCCGCGGCGCCGGGGCTCGCGGTGCTCGTGTGCGCGTTCGACAAGATCTTCCGCAGCGGCGACTACGAGCCGACCGCGGAGCAAAGCTGCGCCGCCGAAGCGAAGCGCCGCGGCGTCGCGCCCGAAGTGGTGGCGTACGACTGGCTGCTCGAGGACGAGGGCCGCGCGCTGCTCTATCGCCCCTTGCTCAACTACGCGAACTACTGCCTCGACGCGACGCACGAGATGCTCCAGCACCCGCACGTGGTTCCCGGCCTCGGCGACGGCGGCGCGCACGTGGGCCTGATCAGCGACGGCTCGTTCCCGACCTTCCTGATCTCGCACTGGGCCAAGGACCGCACGCGCGGCCCGAAGCTGCCGCTCGAGAAGCTCGTGAAGGCGCAAAGCGCCGACACCGCCGCGCTCGTCGGCCTCACCGATCGCGGCCGCATCGCGGTCGGCATGAAGGCCGATGTGAACGTGATCGACTTCGACGCGCTCGGCGTGACGAAGCCGGAGATCGCGTACGACCTGCCCACCGGCGGCAAGCGCCTGATCCAGCGCGCGCGCGGCTACGTCGCGACGGTGTGCAGCGGCGCGGTCACGTTCGAGCGAGGGGAGAGCACGGGGGAGTTGCCGGGCGTGCTGGTACGGAGCTGAGCGCGTCGGTGAAGCTCTACGACTCGCATCTCTCGCCATTCTCCTCCCGCGTTCGCATCGTTCTCTACGCGAAGAACCTGCCCCACGAGCAGCTGAAGCCGCCGGGAGGGACGGGCTCGCCGGAGTACAAGGCGATCAACCCCACCGGCAAGGTGCCGGCTCTCGTACACGACGGGCGTGTGCTGCCCGAGTCGGGCGTGATCTGCGAGTACCTCGAGGACCTGCACCCAAGCCCCGCGCTGCGTCCTGCCGACGCGCGTCAACGCGCGGACATGCGCGTGCTCGCCGCGATGCCCGATCTGTACCTAATGCCCGAAGTGTTCCCACTGTTGCGCAACCTGAGCCGCAAGGGGCGCGACGAGGGCGCGGTCGCGGCGGCGCTCGCGAGCGTCGCGAGCGGCTTCGATCGCCTCGAGCAGTTCCTCGTCGCGGATCCACACGCCGCGGGCGGCGAGTTCACGCTCGCCGACGCGAGCGTCGTGCCGAGCACGCACTTCATCACACGCGTGCTCGCGCGCTTCGACGCGCCCGCACCCGCTGCAGCGCGGCCGAAGCTCGCGCGCGTCATGGAGGCCGCCGCCAAGAACGCCGCCGCTGTGCGCGTTCTCGGCGAGATGACCGCTGCGCTCGACGAGCGCATCCCGCTGCCGCGCTGAGCGGCGCTACCCGTACACGAACTCCTTCCCGCCGAGATCGATCGCCGGAATCTCCTCCTTCTCCCGCCAGTAGTCCTGCGTGTGCTGCCACTCGGGCCTGTCGAGGCGCTGCGGGAGCTTGTCCATCGCGCGCATCAGGTAGCCCGGGTTGAAGTTGTCGGGCGCGATCCACGGGAGGCGCGGCAGGCCCCGATCTTCGGGCCGCAGCGTCACGTCGACGCGTTTCTTGCCGGTGCGGTCCATGTGGTTCAGCAGGCGGCACACGAAGTCGGCGAGCAGGTCCGCGCGCAGCGTCCACGAGGCGCGGAAGTAGCCGAAGATCCATAACAAGTTCGGCACGCCGGTGAACATCATGCCGCGGTAGGTGACGCTCTCGTGCAGGTCGAGCGGCTTGCCGTCGATCGTGTACGCGATGTCGCCCAGGATCGCGATGTTGAAGCCGGTGGCGGTGACGATGATGTCCGCCTCGAGCAGCTTGCCGGACTTCGTGAGCACCCCCGTCTCGGTAAAGCGCTCGATCTCGTCGGTCACCACCGAGGCCTTGCCCGCGACGATGCCCTTGAACAGGTCGCCGTCCGGGATGAACGCGAGCCGCTGCTGCCACGGGCGGTACTTCGGCGTGAAGTTGCGCTTCACCTCTTCCTCGCCGAGGAACGCGCGCGCCGCGGTGAGGAGCTCTTCCTTCACAGCCTCGCCCTCGTTCATGCAGCGCTGCGTCTGGATGTGCTGATCGTGCAGGATCTTCCGCCGCACGATCTCGTGGATCCACATCTCGTCGATGTCGAGCTCGCGCAGCGTGTCGGCGAGCTCGTTCTTGTTAGGAGCCGGCATGAAGTACGTGGGCGAGCGCTGCAGCACGGTCGTGTGCGCCGTCTCGGCCGCGATCGCCGGCACCACCGTGGCGGTGGTGGCGCCGGAGCCGATCACGAGCACGCGCTTGTTCTTGTAGTCGAGGTCCTTGGGCCACGACTGCGGGTGCACGAGCACGCCGCGGAAGCGCTCCATGTCCTTCCACTCCGGCGTGTAGCCCTTCGCGTGGTGGTAGTAGCCCTGACACATCCACAGGAAGCTCGTCGTGAAGCGGAACTTCTCGCCCGTGTCGGTGCGGTGCGCGTCGACGGTCCACAGGTTGGTCTTGCTCGACCACGAGGCGGCGTCGATCCAGTGCTTGTACCGGATGTGCCGCGCGAGATCGTTCTCCGCGATCACCTCGCCCATGTACTTGAGAATCTCGTCGGCGGTCGCGATGGGCGCGTTCGTCCACGGCTTGAAGCGGTAACCGAAGGTGTAGAGGTCGCTGTCGGAGCGGATGCCCGGGTAGGTGTGCGTGAGCCAGGTGCCGCCGTAGCTCTCGAGCGCATCGAGCACGACGAAGCTCTTGCCGGGGCACTGGTCTTGGAGGTGCTTCGCGCCGCCGACGCCCGAGATGCCCGCGCCCACGATCAGCACGTCGAAGTGCTCCACCCGCTGCGCCCCGCCGCCGTTCGTTCCCGCCATGCCGCGTCCCTCTCTGATGATTCGCGCGCGCGCTGCGCGTCGCGATCCGCGTTCGTTCCGCATCGGTGCAAGCGATGTGCCCCGCGCGGCGCACGAGGGATCGCACAAGGCGAGGCGGGGCGCTGCGCCGATGCGCCACAGCTGAGGCGATGCGCTACCGCGTCGACTTCGCTGGGCTTCGGCTCGCTGCTCGCCTCCTCTGCATTAGCCTGCGCGACTTCCCGCTGCTCAGGAGCAAACTTCGATGGCCGGCCACGACTACCGCGTGCTCGACGCACGCGAGATCACGAAGTGGGACGACGAGGCCGACGTCGTCGTCGCGGGGCTCGGCTGCGCGGGCGCGTGCGCCGCGATCGAGGCGCGCCTCGCGGGCGCGAGCGTGCTCGTGCTCGAGCGCGCGAGCGGCGGCGGAGGTGTTACGGCGATGGCGGCCGGCCACGTCTACATGGGCGGCGGCACGCGCGTGCAGAAGGCGGTCGGTGTCGCGGACAGCGTGGAGGACATGGAGAAGTATCTCGTCGCGAACACGCCCGATCCCGATCGCGACAAGATCCATCTCTATTGCAGCGAGTCGGTCGCGCACTTCGATTGGCTCGTCGCGCAGGGCGTGCCGTTCAAGGACTCGATGTACAAGGGCAAGCACGTGCTCCAGATGACGGACGAGTGCCTGATCTGGAGCGGCAACGAGGAGGCGTGGCCGTATCGCGAGCAGGCGAAGCCGGCGCCGCGCGGGCACAAGGTGGCGCTCGAGGGCCACGCCGGCGGCGCGAAGATGATGGAGCTCCTGATCGAGCGCGCGAAGTCATTAGGGGCGCGCATCGAGATCGATTGCTGGGTGCGCGAGCTGGTGCGCGACGGCGCGCGCATCGTCGGCGTGCGCTACCGGCGCGACGGCGCGGAACGCACGGTGCGCGCGCGGAAGGGCGTGGTGCTCGCGACCGGGCACTTCACCAACAACTCCGAGATGCTCGGGAAGTACGCGCCACACCTGCTCGACGAGCGCTACGAGCGGCAGTACACGCCGAGCGACGACGGCGCGGGCATCCAGCTCGGCCTCGCGGCGGGCGGCGAGGCGCTGCACATGGCCGGCGCCCTGATTACTTATCCCTTCTATCCGCCCGAGCATCTGCTGAAGGGCGTGCTCGTGAACAAGCTCGGCAAGCGCTTCGTCGCCGAGGACGTCTACCACTCGCGCTCGAGCATCGAGATCACGCTGCAGCCCGATGCCGAGGCGTATCTCATCGTCGACGAAGAGACGTTCGGGCGGCCGGAGTTCGGCGGCTGGGACGTCGTCGACGCGTGGGAGGACTTCGCGTCGATGGAGGCCGACCTCGGCATGCCGAAGGGCGCGCTGCAGAAGACGCTCGCCGAGTACAACGCGAACGCCGCGAAGCGCGAAGACCCCGAGTTCCACAAGCACTACAAGTGGCTGAAGCCTCTCGACAAGCCGCCGTTCGCTGCGCTGCGCGGCTCGCTCGGCAGCGGCGCGTTTCGCACGTTCACGCTCGGCGGCCTGCGCGTCTCGCGCGATGGCGAGGTGCTGCGGCCTGATGAGTCCGCCATTGCCGGCCTCTATGCCGCGGGCGCGTGCGCCTCGAACATCGCGCAAGACGGGAAGGGCTACTCGAGCGGCACGTGCATCGGGGAGAGCACGTTCTTCGGGCGCAGGGCGGGGCGGAAGGCGGCGGCGAGCTGAGGTCGAATCGCGCGCACCTCGCGCGTCGTTCGTGAGAACGTGAGCACGCCGACCCGAGGTGACGCATGCCGTACGACGAAGGACTCGCTCAGCGCATCCGTGAAGTCGTCGATGACGACCCGCGCATCTCCGAGAAGCGCATGTTCGGCGGCGTCGCGTTCATGGCGAACGGCAACATGGCGGTGGGCATCATCCGCGACGAGCTGATGGTGCGCGTCGGGCCCGAGGCCTACGACGCTGCGATCGCGCTGCCGCACGCGCGACCGATGGACTTCACCGGCCGCCCGATGCGCGGCTTCGTGCAAGTCGCGCCCGCCGGCTTCGAGGACGACGCGGACCTGCGCGCGTGGATCGCGCGCGGCGTCGCGTTCGCGGTGACGCAGCAGAAGAAGCCGACGCGCGCGAAGGCCGCGAAGAAGGGCGGGAAGCCTGCGGCGAAGAGGGCTCAGCGCGCGAAGGCAAAGCCCGGTCGTAAGCGCTGAACCCTACGAACTGTCAGGCCGCTGTGAACTACTTAACAGCATGCCATCGCCGCCACGGCGCAGGCTGCGCTCCAAAGGAGATTCGCCTTGCGGATAGAGTTGGCCGTCGCCCTCGGAATCGCGCTTGCACCGGTGTCGGTGGCTGCAACTGGCACAGACGCGTTCTCCGCGTTCAAGCAGGTGCGCAAGCTGCTCGTCGAGAACGATTGCGCCTCGTTCGTCGACATCTTGGTCGAGATCGACGAGCCGCCGTCGGACGCCGTCCGGCGCTTCGACACGATCGCCAAGGACTTTGAGGCGCGACCACAACTCGCGCGGAGTCTCTATCCGTGCGGAGATGCGAAGGCGACGCCCGCGGCGGCAATGGGAGAGCGGGCGAAGTCCGCGATCGCCGCGCCTGCCACGCCGCGCGAATCCACGCCACCCGCGGTTGCCTTCGCGCGAGTGGCGGCGACACCAGACGCCGCTGCCGGACTGGATGCTGCGCCCACCTCCGACAATTCGTCCGATGAGGGCGGCAGTCAGGAAAGCGCGAGCGGAGACAACAAGAAAGAAGCCACCGACGATCCATCCGCGTGGAGTCGGCTCCACATTGGGCTCGGGCTCGTCTATCTGAATCCGTTCAGTCTCGAGCGAGTCAACACTGTCCCGCCCACGATCCCGCGTGAGTTCTCCTTCTCCGAGGAAGACACGAAGCTGCGTCCGTTCTTCGAGATTGGTTGGAAGCGCCGCGCCGCGTGGGACGCACTCAACGAGGGCGCTGGAGAGGAGTCTTGCTTCGGGCTTGCGGCCGTCAGTGCCGACTGCAGTAAGGCCAAGGCGGTTACGCGAATCGACTTCGAGGCGCGCGCTGGAGTCATCCTGAACCCCGACGACAAGGCCTCGGGCTCGTCCCTGTCCGGCTCGGGCGAAGGCTGGATCGAGGCCGCTCTCGGGTTCCCGCTGGTCTCGTGGGGCGACCGCCGTTCCCGAATGTCGGCGAACCTCGAGGTTTTCGGGAGCATAGTTGCGGACGCCGGAGCGGAGGACTTGCACTCGACTTTGTTACTCGGGCCCTCGATTGTCTTCTCATCGCGACTCTGGAAGCGCCCGGTGGAAGGGCTTCTTCGCGTGGGAGGCGTGTGGACAGACCTGCCGCGCATCATCCCGAATCGGTTCGATGCAGAGGGCGACGCGCTCGTGAGTAGCGAGAACGGATTCCCTCACTTCAAGAACGAGTGGGGCGCGGTCGGGACGCAGTTTCAAATTCAGATCCCTCTCAAGCCCCCTGCAGAGGACAGCAAGACCACCGGCCTCGCTTTCTTCCTGCGCGGCAATTACTACGCGGGCTTCGACCCGAACCCGTGGACGGTGCAGTTTGGTCTCACGAGCGACGGGTCCTTCTTGACCGGGTTGATCCCGCCTGCACTGACCAATCTCCTTGGCGGCACGGGAAACGGAGACGGCAAAGAGGGCGAGGAGGGCGCCCAGGACATTCCCGATTCGAAGGAAGCGGAAGGCACTGAGAACACCCCGGACGAAGCGGACGAGACTGACGCGTAAAGCTGCGGCTCGGGAAGGTGAGTTGCTAACTCTCTACTCCGCACCCCCGCCCTTCGTCTTCAGCTCGCTCGCGTGCTGCGAGATGAAGCCGCGAATCTCGTCGCCCATGCCGAGGATGCGCTCCCACTCCTCGCGATAGAACGTGATCGGGAAGCGCCTCATCCCGTACAGCGAGACGCCGCCCTTCTCGCTCACCTTGAGGTACGTGCCGCGCTTCTCCTTGGCCTTGAGCGCTTCGTTCTCCGCGCGCAGTCGTTCGAGCTCCGCCTTCATGTCTTCGCTCATCTCGTCCCTCCTCGAGTTGTTACGTCGAGCACCGTAGCGCCGCGCTCACTCGCTTCGAGGTCACATCACCTCGCTCGTCTCCACCGGCCGCTTCTCCCGCGCACTGCGTTCTGCCGCAACGCCGATCGCCACCGCGCGCAGCCCGTCCTCCGCACTCACCTCGACGCGCGCGCCCTTCGTCACCGCGTCGAAGAAGCGCAGGTGCTGGAAGTAGGTGGAGCCGTGGTGGTGGCCCGCGGCGAGCGCGCGTGCGTCCACCGCGATGTGCTCGCTCGCGACGCTGCGCGGTGAGCGGCGCCCGATCACGAGTGTCGACTCGGGGATGAAGCACTCGACCTTGCCGCGCTCGCCGACGGCGCAGATCTCCTCCTGATTGCGCGAGGCCTCGGCGAACATGCACAGGTCGAGCATTGCCCGCGCGCCGTTCGCGAAGTCCACCGTGACGAATGCGTTGTCGAGGATGTCGGGCGTCTCGCCGGCGTAGCGCTCGTCCTTGTGATTCACGTCCTGCGCGGCCGACGCGTAAACGCGCGTTGCCTCGCTCCCGCACTCGACTCCGCTCGCCTTCGCCCCGCTGCGCGCTTCGCTTGCCGCGACCACGAGGCGCATCAGATCGAAGAAGTGGCAGCACTTTTCCACGAGCGTGCCGCCGGTGTTGCGCGCGAAGCGGTTCCAGTCCCCGACTTTCGGGAGGAACGGGAAGCGGTGCTCGCGGATCGCGAACATGCGGAGCTGCCCGATCGTGCCCGCGCGCACTTCGTCGAGCAGCCGCGCGACGGGCGGCATGTAGCGGTACTCCATCGCGCACCACACCGGCGCTGGGTGTGCGGCCGCGCGCTCCACGGCCCAGCGCGCGTCGGCGATGGTGGTGCAGAGCGGCTTCTCGACGAGGATCGGCAGCTTCGTCGCGAACGCGGCATCGAGCACTGCGCGATGCGTGTGGTTCGGCGTCGCGATCACGAGCGCGTCGACGCGCGCATCCGCGAGCAGCTCCTCCGCGCGCTCGTACTCGCGCGGGCCGTCGCCCGTAACAACTCGCGCCCAGCGTCGCGATTCGGCGTGCGGGTCCGCGAACGCCACCACTTCGGCGCCGGGAATCAGCGCGAGGTTCTTCAGATGCTCGATGCCCATCATGCCCGCACCGATCAGGCCGTAGCGGAGCTGCGTCACTTCCGGCGCTCCTTCTCCATCACCACGCCGTAGGCGACGCCGCTCTCCGGGGGCAGCAGCGCCGCGATGCGCCAGCCGGTACCCGAGAGGGCGCGGCGCAGCTCCGCCGGAGACGCGAGCCAGTAGTCGAACCACGGCGTTGCGAAGAAGCGATGTCGAACGCGGATGCGCAGCTGGCCGCCGAGCCTGCCTCGCGCGCGGTTCAAGCGGTGGTAGCGGCGGTGATCCGGGACGATCTCATGCCCGGGCCGGCCCCCGAGGTGGTCGAGCACGAGCTGGCCGTAGGCGTCTTTTTCGCGCGACAACATCCGCGCATCCTGCCAGAGAGCGGGCGTAGAATCGCGCCCATGGACAAGACACTCTCCCTCACGCTGACCGAGCTCATCGCGCGCCTGCGCCTCAAGAAGCTCTCGCCCGTGGAGCTGATGACGGCGGTGCTCGCGCGCATCGACGAGACCAACGGCGATCTCAACGCCGTGGTCTCGATGCGCGACCGCGACGTGCTGCTCGCCGACGCGCGCGCAGCCGAGGCGCGCATCCAGCGCGGCGAAGCGCGCGCGCTCGAGGGCATTCCGCTCGGCGTGAAGGACCTCGAGTACGCGGCGGGCCTGCCAGTGACGTTCGGCAGCCTCGTCTACAAGGACAAGGTCGCCGATCGCGACGAGGCGCAGATCGCGCGGCTGAAGGCCGCCGGCGCGATCGTCGTCGGCAAGACGAACGCGCCCGAATTCGGGCACACCGCGATCACGAAGAATCTCGTGTACGGCACGACGCGCTCGCCGTGGAACCTGGACGTCACGCCCGGGGGCAGCTCGGGCGGCTCCGCGGCGGCGCTCGCCGCGTGCGTGCTGCCACTTGTTACGGCGAGCGACGGCGGCGGCTCGATCCGCATCCCCGCGAGCTTCGTCGGCGCCTACGGGCTCAAGACTTCGTACGGGCGCATCCCGCACGACATGCTCGATCTCTGGGAGACGGGCGACACGGCGGTCGCGGGTCCGCTCACGAAGAGCGTGGCCGACGCCGCGCTTCAGCTCGACGTGACGTGCGGCCCGCATCCGCTCGATCCCAACTCGCTGCCGCATCCGGGCATCTCGTACGTCGAGGCGCTCGCGGAGGAGCTGCCCGCGGGCACGCGCTTCGGCTTCTCGCCGGATCTCGGCTACGGCGTGGTGCAGTCCGACATCGCGGCGGTGGTGGAAGACGCCGCGCAGGCATTCGTCAAGGCGGGGCACCGCCTCGTCCCGATCGCGGGTGGGCCACCGATGCTCGGGGCAGCGTGGGGAATGCTCGGCGCGTTCGCGCAGCTCGGGCGTCTCGCGCAGTTCCTGCCCGAGAAGGAGCAGCTCTTCACGCGCGCGTTCCTGACCGGCATCAAGACCGGCTCGAAGCTCACGCCGGAGCGCGCGGGCGAGATCAACCGCCTGCGCAACCAGCTGAACGCGTGGTGCGCCGACGTGTTCTCGCGCGTCGACTTCCTCATCACGCCGACGGTTCCGTACGACCCACCGCCGGCCAAGGGTCCATTCCCCGAGGAGACCGAGGGGCGCCGGCAGCCGCCCGCGGGCGTCGCGGCGTTCACGATTCCGTTCAACCTCTCGTGGCACCCCGCGGCGACGCTGCGCGCCGGCTTCTCGAAGCGCGGCTTGCCCGTCGGTCTGCAGATCGTCGGCCCGCGCCACCGCGAGGATCTCGTGCTGCAGGCGTCGCTCGCGTTCGAGCGCGAGCGTCCGTGGCACCCGAAGTGGGCGACGAGCTGGAGCCATTAGGAGGGGTCGACTCGGCATGCGCGATCACCGCACTTCGAGGCTTCGCTTGCCGTGCACCGCTCGCGGCTGATCGGCGTGATCGTTGATTGCCAGCGCGACGACTTCGCGCGGGGCGTTGGCTTCTGGGCTGGCGCACTCGGCGCGACGGCGACGCAGGAGCCGAACGGCAGCCGCTTCGTGCGCCTGGGCGGCGTGCGCGGCGCGCTCGAATGGCTCGCGCAGCCGATCGACCCCGCGGAGCGCGCGTTTCACGTCGATTTCGAGACCGACGACCTCGAAGCCGAGGTGCGTCGCCTCGAAGCGCTGGGCGCGACGCGCAAGAAGCTCGTGCGCGGTGTGCACTGGGTGATGACTGCGCCGACGGGTCACGAGCTCTGCGTGCTGCCGGTGCAGAGCCCGGATTGGCCCGCGGGCGCTATGACGTGGACGCAATCGGGAGAGAAGCGATGACCGTCCGCATGGCCGTGACTTATCAAGGTGACCTCCACTGCGAAGGCGTGCACGAGCCCTCGGGCACGCGCATCGAGACCGACGCGCCCAAGGACAACGAGGGCCGCGGCGAGCGCTTCTCGCCCACCGATCTCGTCGGCGCCGCGCTCGGCAGCTGCATGCTCACCGTGATGGGCATCGTCGCGCGAAGGCACGCGTGGGACATGACGGGGGCACGCGCCGACGTGGAGAAGGAGATGGTCGCGCAGCCGCTGCGGCGCATCGGCCGGCTCGGGCTGCGCATCGAGATGCCCGCGGGCATTCCGCAGAGCGCGCGCGCCGTGCTGGAACGCGCCGCGCACACCTGCCCGGTACACCAGAGCCTGCATCCCGACGTGAAGATCGAGCTCGCGTTCGTGTGGAAGTGAGGCGCGCGTGATCGACCACCTCTCGACGTACGCGACGCGCTTCGACGCGACGAAGCGCTTCTACGAAGCGGCGCTGGCAGTGCTCGGCTCGAAGCTGCAACGCGAGATGGTCACGAGCTGGGACGCTTCGTTCCCGACGCGGCGCATGTGCGCGTTCGGTTCCACGCGCCCGATCTTCTGGGTGATCGAGGTGCGCGAGCCTGCAACGCCGCGGCACACCGCCTTCAGCGCGAGCTCGCGCGCGGAGGTCGACGCGTTCTACCGCGCGGCGCTCGCCGCGGGCGGACGCGACAACGGCGCGCCGGGCGTGCGCGCGATCTATCACCCCGACTACTACGGCGCGTTCGTGCTCGATCCCGACGGCAACAACGTCGAAGCCGTTTGCCACGCGCCCGCGTGACGCGCGCTCGCGAGAAGATCTCGCGCGAGCGCGTCGCGAGCGAGGTGCCTCTGGGCGTGCCGCCCGCGCTGCTACAGGATCTGCACCTGCTCACGCGCGAGGGCGATCTCAATGCCGACGCGCGCCGCAAGCTGAAGCAGATCAAGCATCTCGTAGGCTTGTTGGGACCCGCGCTCGACGACGTCTACGCGCGCCACGAGCAGCCGCAGCTGGTGGACTGCGGCGCGGGCAAGAGCGCGCTCGGCTTCTTGCTCTACGCGCTGCGCGTCGGGCCTGCGGAGCGCGGTGCGCTCACGGCGATCGAGGCGCGCTCGGATCTCGCCGCCGCGGCGAAGGAGCGCGCCGCGCGGTACGGCTTCGCGCGCATGCGCTGCCTCGCGAGCGAGATCGCGCACGCGGCGCCCGAGCTGCCCGAGCGCGTGCACGTGCTCACCGCGCTGCACGCCTGCGACACCGCGACCGACGACGCGCTCGCGCTCGCGATCGCGCGCGGCGCGGACTGGGTGGCGGTCGTGCCGTGCTGTCAGGCCGAGGTCGCGCGCGAGCTCGCGAAGGCGAAACCCGAGGACGCCGCTGCGCGCGAGCTGTTCGCGCACGCCTGGCACCGCCGCGAGTTCGGCGCGCACCTCACGAACGTGATCCGCGCGCTCGCGCTCGAGGCGCGCGGCTATCAGGTCACGGTCACCGAGCTCGCCGGCTGGGAGCACTCGCTCAAGAACGAGCTGATCCTCGGCAAGCGCGTGAAGCGCTTCGACGCGGGGGCCCAGCAGCGGCTGGGCGCGCTCCTCGAGCGGTTCCAGGTGCGGCCCGCGCTCGTGCGCCTGCTGGACGAGACCGCGGCGAGCTGACGCGCGGCAACGCGCGACGTTGCGGGCGCGCGCTCGCTCGGCATGATGCGCCGACTCTGCGTGAGCGAGGGGTGAATGCGGCGCTGGCTCGTGGACCTGCACCTGTATCTCGGGCTCATCTCGCTGCCGTACGTCGTCCTCTTCGGCGTGAGCTCGATCCTCTGGAATCACGACGTTCGCGGGACGCGCACGAGCGAGGTGTGGGAACGTGTGGTCGCAGCGCCGCACGACGGTAAGCCGCGCGACCGCGCGGTCGCCGTACGCGACGCGCTCGGCCTTCACGGCCTCGTGCACGAACGCGACGTGCGCCAAGCGCCGGACGGCGGGCTGCGCTTTCGCGTGATCTACCCGGCTCGCCGCGCCACGGTCGAAGTCGACGCCACCGGCCACGCGCGCGTGAACGAGACCTATTACGGGTTCGCGGAGGTGATCCGCGCCCTGCACGGGTTCCACGGCTGGGACGTGTCCGCGTGGGGCTATTCCTGGATGCTTTTCACCGATCTCTCCGTGGGCGCGTTCGCATTCTTCATCGTGACCGGCGTCTGGCTCGCGTGGCTGCGCGTGAACGCCCGCGCGCCGCTGCTGGGGACCGGCGCGCTCGCGGCGGTGGTCACGGGCGCGCTCGCCGCGTGGATCTGGTAACGCGATGTACCCGCTGATCCGCGACATCCACGCCTATCTCGGCGTCGCGCTCGCGGCGCTGCTCGCGATCTACACCTGGACCGGCTTCGAGATCGTGCACGGCGGAGGAAAGCGGCCGCGCGAGATCGCGCGCAGCGAGCCGAGCGTCACGCCGGTGGGCGGCGCGAACGACGCGATCGCGCGCGTCGAAGCCGCCGCGCGCGCTGCCGCGGAGCAGGCGGGCCTCGCGGGCGGCGCCGTCGTTCGCGCGCGCTTCGAGAAGGGCGCATGGCGCGCCCGCGTCGAGCGCGTCTCGCAGTACGCCGAGGTCACGCTCACGCCCGGATCCTCGAGCGCGGAAGTGCGTCTATGGCGCTACCCGGCGCGCGGCGGCGTTACGCAGCTCCATCACGTGAGCCTCACCGACGCGCGCGGCGCGCGCTTCGCGTGGGCGATCGCGATCGACGTGCTCAGCGTGGCGCTGATCGCGTTCGCGCTGACGGGCGTGCTGCTGTTCCTCGCATTGAAGCGGGAGCGGCGACTCGGCTGGGCGCTGCTCGCGGCGAGCACGCTGTACACGCTGGGGTCGATCGCGCACCTGGTGACCGGTGCGCCGTGAGAGATGAGGGCCACGCGTCCTTCGACGCGGCGAGCACTCCGCGAGAAGCCCTGCTCGCGTCAGGCTCGGTCAGTCTCCCTCGATCGCGTCCGCCACGTCTTCGCGCACGTCCTCGACCTTGTCTTTGATCTCGTCCTTCGCGTCGTCGAACGCGTCGTCCATCTCGCGGCCAGCGCGCTCGATCGGGCCCTCGTTCGGGTGGAGCAGCTTGTCCACGGCTTCGTCCATCTTGCGCCCCGCCTTCTCGGCCGGGCCTTCTTCCTTGCACGCCGCGCCCGCGATCGCGAGCGAAGTGATTAGGGCGAGTGCGAGTCGCGAGCGGGTCATCGCCGATCCTCCAAGCGGTCTGCGCAGGCTCGCAGACAATCGCGAGCGATCAACTGCGGCTCGCGTCAGTCGTGATCGTCGCGCCGCACGCGCCCGCGCTGCTGCTTGCGCGCCGCGGACGCGCGCTTCTCGCCGAGCCGGCGCTCGCGGCTCGCGCGCGTGGGCTTCGTCGCGCGGCGAGGGCGCTGCGTCGCGAGCGCGGCGGCGAGCAGCGCCTCGAGGCGCAGGTGCGCGAGCTCGGCGTTGCGCGCGCGCGAGCGCGTCTCGTCGCAGGCGACGCGCACGCGGCCCTCGGCGTCGAGGCGGTTCGCGAGCTTCGCGCGAATGCGCGCCGCGGCGTCGTCGCCGAGCGCGCGCGCGGCCTCCGCGAGATCGAGGCTCAGCTCGACGCGCGTCTCGACCTTGTTCACGTTCTGCCCGCCGGGCCCGCCCGAGCGGCTCGCGCGCATTTCGAGCGCGCGCGCGGGAATGCGGCGGCCACCCGAGAGCGCGAGGTCGCGCGTGTCCGCCACGCAGTTACTCGCTCGCCCATTCGCGCGGCACGAGGAAGTGCTCGGTGAGGCGCGCTTCGGGCGAGCCCGGCTCGGCGCGGTACTCGTACTCCCAGCGCGCGAGCGGCGGCATCGAGGCGAGCACGTTCTCGACGCGGCGACCCGACTGCATGCCGTACTTCGTGCCGCGGTCGTAGACGAGGTTGAACTCGACGTAGCGCCCGCGCCGGTAGAGCTGGAACTGGCGCTCGCGCTCGCCGTGCGGCGTGTTCTTCCGGCGCGCGAGGATCGGCTGGTACGCGGGCAGGAAGGCGTCCCCGACGCTGCGCACGAAGGCGAGGCACGTCGCGAAGTCGGGCTCGGCGAGGTCGTCGAAGAACACGCCGCCGATGCCGCGCGGCTCGCCGCGGTGCGGCAAGAAGAAGTACTCGTCGCACCACTTCTTGAAGCGCGGGTAGGCGCCGGGGCCGAGCGGCGCGCAGGCGGCGCGCGCGGTGCGGTGCCAGTGCGCGCAGTCGCCGTCGTCGCCGTAATAGGGCGTGAGGTCGAAGCCGCCGCCGAACCACCAAGTCGCGCCCGCGCTGAAGAGGCGCAGGTTCATGTGCGTCGTGGGCGCGTACGGATTGCGCGGGTGCACGATCAGCGAGAGCGAGACCGCCTCGAACGGCTGCCCCGCGAGCTGCGGGCGGCCCTCGGTCGCGGCGGGCGGAAGCGCCGGGCCCCGCGCGTGGGTGAAGTTGACGGCGGCCTTCTCGACGACGGCGCCGCCTTCGAGCACGCGCGGGCGCGAGAGCACGCCGCCGGCGCCGCTCACGTCCGCGCCGCGGAACCTCGCCGCGCCGTCCTCGGCTTCGAGCGCGGCGCAAATGCGCGCCTGCAGTTCGCTCAGGTACTCGTGCATCGCGTTCGGGTCGGCGGACATGGCGCGGCAATCTACCTCGCAGCTGTGGACGCAAGCCGCAACGCGACACGGCTCGGTGTCGCTTCGTGCACGTTGCGGCGGACTCTCCGCACAATTGCACGCGCCGAGCCGACAACTCGCGCGCGTCGCCTACCTTGCGACGCCCATGTTCGCGCCGCCCGACGCTCTGTTGCCCTCGCTCGCTGCCGCGATCGGCGTGGGCGTGCCGCTCTTCGCCGCGAAGGCCCGTGGGCGCACGTACGCGCTGTTCGCGCTGGTGCTCGTCACGCTCTCGTTTCCGGCGGGCGTGATCCTCGCGCTCCGGCTGATCGAGCTGTCGGGGCCGCGCTTCGGGCCGCTCGTGGGCTGGGCGTTCGTGTACGGCATCGCCGCGACGGGCCTGCACATGGCGTCGCTGGTGCGCGCGCGGCTGCGGCAGCGCTGGGTGCGCTACGCGATGAGCGTGCCGGGCATGACGATGCTCGCGCTCGGCGCGCTCGCGCTGCCGTTCCTGCTCGCGCTCGCGCCCGTGCGCGGCTTGTTAGGGCTGGCGGACGCGCACGGCGCGCTCGCGGCCCTCGCCTACGCGGACTGGCTGCCCGTGCTCGCGATCGTGCACGCGCTCGCGACCTCGTTCGGCGCGCGGCGCGAGTTCGTGCGCATCGACCTCGCGCAGGGCGGCGAGCCGGCCGCTCTGCAGCGCGTTCCCGTCGAGCGACGAAGCTCTGCGTTCGAGGCGCACAATCCGCGCCCGCTGCGCATCGTGCAGATCACCGACCCGCACATCGGCCCGTGGCAGCCGGTACATCGCCTCGAGCGCCGCATCGAGGAGCTTGCCGCGCACGAGCCAGACCTCGTGCTGCTCACCGGCGACTTCCTCACGATGGAGAGCAACGGCACGCCCGGCGCGCTCGCCCGCGCGCTCTCACCGCTCACCAAGCTGCGCGGGCGCTGCTTCGCGATCTTCGGCAACCACGACCACGAGGCGCCCGAGGAAGTGCGCGAGGCGCTCGCGGCCACCGGCATCACGCTGCTGGTGGACGACGAAGTTGTTACGGAGACGCCGGCCGGGCCGGTGCAGATCGTCGGCGCCGATCACTACTGGGAGGAGCGCGAGGAGCGCATTCCCGCGCTGCTGAAGCGCTTCCCGCGGCGGGCGGGGCATTTCCGCTTGTTCCTGCTGCACGACCCGCTCGGCTTCCGCAGCGTCACGCCGGGCGAGGTCGACCTCACGCTCTCCGGTCACACGCACGGCGGCCAGCTCGGCCTCGTCTCGTTCGGCTTCGACTGGACCGTGCTCTCGCGCTCGCGCTGGCCCGACCAAGGCCTCTTCGCGCTCGGCGCGAGCCGCCTCTACGTACACCGCGGCACGGGCTTCTACGGCTTCCCGCTGCGCGTCGGCGTGCCCGGCGAGCTCTCGCTCGTCGAGGTGATCCCGCGCGCGCGCTAGCGAGCGAAGGCGAACGGCCCGATCAGAACGTCAGGATCGCGCGCCCGAAGATCTGACCCGACTCGAGCGCGTGTGTCGCCTCGTTGATCTTTTCGATCGGGAAGCGCGCGGTGACGAGCGCATCGAGGTCGAGCTTCTTCGACGCGTGCCAGTCGAGGAAGACCGGGAAGTCGCGATCGGGCACGCACGAGCCGCCGATGCTGCCGATGTACTTCTTCTCGTGCAGCAGGATCTCGATCGGCGGAAGCGTGAGCTCCTGCGTCGGCACGCCCACCAGCACCGCCGTGCCGCCGCTCTTCCAGCCGAAGCTGCCGCTGCGACACGCCATCAGAATCTGCTGCATGGTCTTCACGACGCCGATGCAGTCGAACGCGTGATCGACGCCCGACACGGGCGTGCCGAACATCGTGAGCTCGTTCTTGCGCTGCGTGAGCCGGTTAATCTCGGCGACCGCGTCCACGCGCGCGGCGTTGATCGTCACGCTCGCGCCGAACTTGCGCGCGAACGCGAGCTTCTCATCGTCGAGGTCGACGACGATCAGCGGATCGGCGCCGGCTTCGCGCGCCGCGGCGACGGCGCTGAGCCCGACGCCGCCCGCGCCGAAGATCGCGACGCTCTCGCCGCGCTTCACCGCGGCCGTGTTCATCACCGCGCCGGCGCCCGTCATCACCGCGCAGCCGATGATCGCCGTCACGTCGCGCGGCGCGTCGGCGCGCACTTTCACCACGTATTGCTCGTCGGCGACGGTGTGATCCGCCCAGGTGTAGACGTTCTGCGACTGCGCGAGCGAGCCGTCCGCGAGCGGAAGCGTCGCGGGCTCGGCGAAGCGCGGGTTCTGCGGCTTGTTACGGGGAACCCACGTCACGAACACGAGGTCGCCCTCGCGCACGTGGGTCACCTTGCTCCCCGCCGCGAGCACGACGCCGGTCGACTCGTGCCCGAGGACCACCGGCGCCTCGCGCGGCGAGTGCATCTGGTGGAGCTGGCTGTGGCACACGCCGCTCGCGAACTGCTTCACCACGACCTGATGCGGGCTCGGATCGGGCAGGCGCAGCTCGTGCAGCTCGAGCGGGCCGGGGTTCTTCGGAAGCACGACGACGCGGGCGCGGACGCTCATGGGGGGAACCTCCGCTCGGAGGCGTAGCACCGCGCGCTTCAGCGCCCCTGCGTCTCGCGAGAGATGGGTTCTAGAGCAGCGAGAGCTGCTGCGGCGCGCCGAGCGCGGCGTCGAAGCTCGTCCCGAGATCTTCGAACATGCTCTCGGCGACGGGGCGCAGCACTTTCTGCACGTAGTGCTCGCGGTCGATGCGCGGCGGCAGCGGGCGCCCCAACAACGCGGGCTCGGCGCCGGTCGCGGTGATCACGTAGCGGATCGAACGCCCAGGCTTGCCGCCCAGCTTGCGCGCGGCCTGCACGTGCGGCGCGTTCGCGCTGTAGCGATCGAGCCCGCCCTTGCGGATGCGCTTCGTGGTGACGAGCTCCGCGTCGAGCGCGCCGCTGCGCACGCTCGCGACGAGCTCGCGCACGAAGGGCGCGGGATCCTCGTCGGCGAACACGCGCTCCAGCATGCCGTGCTGCAGGCGCTGCACGACCTCGGGGTAGTCGCTGCGCACGGCTTCGAGCCCGATCACGTGAAGCTTCCCGGCGCTGAAGCCCGCGTAGCGCTTCTTGCTCCCCGCCCGCCCGCCGCGCACGCGCGGCAGCCAGAGCCGATCGAAGATCTCCTCCAGCTCGAGCACGAGCCGGGGCAGGGCGTCGTACTCGCGCCGCACGCGCTCTGCGATCGCGCGCTCCACGTCCACCCGTAACGACTCGGCGTCGTCGTGCGCGCGGAGCTGCACGAACACGGAGTCGGTGTCGCCGTACAGCACGGCGACGCCGCGCGCCTCGAACGCCTCCTTCGTCCAGCGCAGCGTCTGCTGTCCGAAGCTCGTGATGGCGTTCGCGATGTCCGGGTCGAAGAAGCGGCACGCGGTGGCGCCGAGCACGCCGAACATCGCGTTCATCAGGATCTTGATCGCCTGATCGGCGTGGCGGTCGCCGCGCGCCTTCGCCGCCTCGCGCTGCGACGCGAGCTCGCCGAGCGCCGCGGGCAGGATCGACTCGCTGCGCGAGAAGCGTGCGCCGTTCGGCGCCGTGATCGCGTCGTCGCCCGCGCGCGCGTGCGCCAGCGGATCGAGGCCGAACGTGCGGATCAGGCTCGGGTAGAGGCTCTTGAAGTCGAACACGGCGACGCGCTTGTGGAAGCCCGGCGTCGAGTCGATCAGGGCGCCGCCCGCGACCGCGACCGGCGCGCGCTCGAGGACGCTCGGCGCGACGAAGCCGCGCCGGCGAAGCTCGGGCAGATAGAGCGCGTCGAACGACGCGATGCTCGCGCCGACGCGATCGAGCTGCATGCCGGTGAGGCGCGAGCGCGAGATCGCGAGATCGAGCAGGCCTTCGCGCGCGAGAATCTCCGGCACGAGCCGCGCGTCTTCGAGGTTGTAGGCCGCGAGCGCCTCGGGCTCCTCGCGCCAGAGGCGCAGGATCTCGGCCGCCGCGTCGGGCACTTCCTGATCGATCTTCTTGCCACGCCCGAGCACGGAGCGCGCCACGGTCTCGAGCCGGTAATCCGGCAGCTTCAGCGCGTCGCGCACGAGCGGGATGCCGTCGAGCACCATGCGCCCCGGCACCTCCGCGCGCGACTGCGCGAACGGCCCCTGGTCGACGATCAGCCGCGGCGGCTCGCGCGTGCGCCCGATCGCGCACGGGATGCGCAGCGCGGTGCAGCGCGCGAGCAGCACGCGCAGGTCGAAGTCGACCACGTTCCAGCCTAACAACACGTCGGGATCGAGGGCGCGCACGCGCGCGACCAAGGCCGAGAGCAGCGCAGGCTCCTCGGGGTGCACGATCGCGCCGGGCACCGCGCGCGCGGCCACGAGATGCACCTCCTCCACGCCACAGCCCGCGATCGCCGCGGCGAAGATGCGGCTCGCGTCGGGCGTCGTCTCGAGATCGAGCGAGAGCGTGCGCAGCGCGACCCGCGGCGCAGGCGAGGGCGCGAGCTCCGGATTCGTGAACACGACGACGCCGTCGGGGCGCTGCACGCCGCGGCCCGTGATCTCGCACGTTGCGCGGATGCCGCGGTCGATCAGGAACCGGTAGGCGAAGCGCAGGTCCGCCTCGTAAGCGACGCCGCCCGCTCGCTGCACGGCCTCGCGCAGCGCCGGCACCGCGCCGGGCAGGCTCGCTTCGACGCGCACGACCGGGTCGCCCGCGAGCGTGCGCAGCGCGCATTCGCTCACCGCGCCGCCCGCGAGGCGCGCCGCGTTCGCCGCCGCAGGCGAGGCGAAGAAGTACGGGCGCACGCGGTCGTCCTCGACGAGAAACGCGTCGCCGCTCTCCGCGCGCCCGTACAGCTGCACGACCGCGACGCCTTCGCGAACGCGGTAGGTCGGCTGAACGATGAAGCCGCGCAAGGCTGGCCCTTCCGAATCTCCGCTCGCCTTCGGCTCGCTGCGCGCGATCTGCGCCGCTTCCTCGGCGCTGGATCGCTGGCACTTCACGAGCCGCGATCGGGCGCTGCATTGTCACCTGAACGGGCGCGCGGATCACGCGGTCTCTTGGCGAGGCCCTACCGGAACAGCACTCGCGCGAGCAGGCTGCGGTACTCCTGCGTGAGATCGTGCTCGCCGCCGAGCACGCCGAACACGTCTAGCATCGCCTTGCGCGCGGCGTCTTCCTGGAAGTGCGCGTCAGCCTCTACGCACGCGAGCAGCTCGGCGAGCGCGGCCTCGTAGCGGCGCGCGGCGGCGAGCGCGCGCCCGTACTCGATGCGGGCCCCGAGGTCGTTCGGGTTCGCGCGCGCCTTCGCTTCGAGCGCGGCGAGATCTCCCGTGTCCGACGGCGCGGCGGCGCGCGTGCGCAGCTCCGCGGCGAGGCGCTCCGCTTCCTGCTCCACGGCGGGCGCGCCCACGACGCGCTCGAGCAGCGCGAGCGCTTCTTCCGTGGCGCCGCGCTCGCCGAGCACGCGCGCGAGCCCGACCAGCGCGATCGGGTGCCGCGCATCTTCCTTCAGCGCGCCGCGGAAGCGCTCCTCGGCCGCATTCGCGTGGCCGGCCAATAACATCTCTCCGCCTTCCTTCGCGAGCCGATCGGCCTGCGTCGGCAGGATCGCCGCGAGAAAGCGCTTCACTTCGCTCTCGGGCTGCGCTCCCACGAACTGGCTGCGCGCCTGGCCGTCCCGGAAGGCGATCACGAGGGGAATGCTGCGCGCCTGCGCGGCGGCCGCGATCTGCGGGTTCTCGTCGACGTTGATCTTTGCGAGCACGAATGCGCCGTTCTGCTGCACGGCTTGGCGCTCGAGGATCGGCCCGAGCGTGCGGCACGGGCCGCACCACGGCGCCCAGAAGTCGACGACGACGGGCACTTCGCGCGAGCGATCGAGCACCTCGCGCTCGAAGGTCGCGTCGGTGACGTCGATGACGTGAGGATTCGCGGCGGCCATCTCGCTTACTGCGCGACCTTCTCGCGCATCAGCGTTTGCAGCTCGCCGCTCTGGAACATCTCGGTGACGATGTCGCAGCCGCCGATGAACTCGCCCGCCACGTAGAGCTGCGGAATCGTCGGCCAGCTCGAGAAGTCCTTGATGCCCTGGCGGATCGCGGGGTCCGCGAGCACGTCGACCGTCGTGTAGTCGGGCACCAGCCGGTCGAGCATCTGCACCACGCGCGCGGAGAACCCGCACTGCGGGAAGTCGCGCGTGCCCTTCATGAACAGCACGACGCGATCGGAGCCGATCGTGTTCTGGATCTTCGTGCGCGTCGCTGCATCGATCGCCATGAATCTCTCCTCGTGGCCGCGGCCGTCCGCGCGCCGCGGCTGCGCACTCGTGTTCGCGCGCTGCCAGCTTGCTCGCAACCTAGAACCTGGGTTAGCAATCGGTCAACGCGTTCGGCCCTCCAACTCATCGAGGATGAAGAAGAAAGATGCCCTGGGTCATTACGAGCCTCTGCCGCGATTGCGTCGACCAAGCCTGCGTCGAGGTCTGCCCCGTCGACTGCATCTACGAATACAAGGGCGAGGACCGCGACTCGTTCCCGAACCAGCTCTTCATCGATCCGGAGGAGTGCATCGACTGCGGCGTGTGCGAGCCGGAGTGCCCGTGGGAGGCGATCTTCGAGGACGAGCGCGTGCCGGACGTCTTCACCGCCGACGTGAAGCTCAACGCCGCGATCACCGAGACCAAAGACGACTTCGAGGTGCCGACGCACATCGAGAAGGGCAAGCCGACGCCGGAGCAGGTGGCGGCGAACAAACAGAAGTGGGGCTACGCGGACTAGCCCGCTCGCTGCGCCGCGCGAGCGGCGAAGCGCCCGGCCGCGTCGCGCGTCGCTGACGAGGAGCTCGAGGCGTGGCCGCAGCGAATGATTCCATCGGCGAGCGCGCGGAGAAGTCTCCCGCGCTCGCCGACGCTTTCGGCCGGAAGCTGCGCGACCTGCGCATCTCCGTCACCGATCGCTGCAACTTCCGCTGCCCGTACTGCATGCCGGCCGAGACCTTCGGCCCCGGCTTCAAGTTCCTTCCGCGCAAAGAAGTGCTCACGTACGAAGAGATCGCGCGGCTCGCGCGCCTCTGCGTCTCGCTCGGCACGCGGAAGCTGCGCATCACCGGCGGCGAGCCGCTCGTGCGCGCAGACCTGCCCGAGCTGATCGAGCAGCTCGCGGCGATCGCCGGCGTCGACGACATCGCTCTGACGACGAATGGCCACTTGCTCGAGAAGTTCGCCGCGCCGCTCGCGCGCGCGGGGCTGCGCCGCGTGACGGTGAGCCTCGACAGCCACGACCCCGAAGTGTTCAAGAAGATGAGCGGCGGCATGTCGGCGCCCGACAAGGTGCTGCGCGGGATCGACGCGGCGGTTGCCGCAGGCCTCGGCCCGATCAAGATCAACTGCGTCGTGCAGCGCGGCGTGAACGACCACACGCTCGTCGACCTCGCCGCGCACTTTCGCGGCACTGGTCACATCCTGCGCTTCATCGAGTACATGGACGTGGGCACCGCGAACGGCTGGGAGATGGCGCAGGTGGTGCCGGCGCGCGAGATCGTGGCGCGCATCGCCGAGTGCTCCCCGCTCGAGCCCGCGGGCGCGAACTATCAGGGCGAAGTCGCGAAGCGCTGGCGCTACGCCGACGGCGCCGGCGAGATCGGCGTGATCTCGTCCGTCACGCAGCCCTTCTGTGGCGACTGCACGCGCGCGCGCCTCTCCGCCGAAGGCTCGCTCGTGACCTGCCTGTTCGCGACCACCGGCCGCGACCTCAAGACCCCGCTCCGCGCCGGCGCCAGCGACGCCGAGCTGCGCGAAGTGATTACGGGCACCTGGCGCGCGCGCAAAGACCGCTACTCCGAGGAGCGCACAGAGCTCGCACGGCACCGTGCCTCTACGCGCATTGAGATGTTCAAGCTTGGTGGGTGATCAAGGATTGGGTGCCGCTCGCTCTCTTCCTTGTTTACTCCGCGTTCGGCTCCGCAGACTCCGCCGAACGCTGCGCGCTTCGCTTGCGGCCTCGGCCGACACACACCGAGTTGCGCTCGACATCCAGCCCGCTCCGCCACTTCCGCGCCGCGGCAAAGCAGCGAGGCGGCGACACGCGCGGAGTCACCTCGCTGCATTGCCGCGTTCGCGATCAGGCCGGAAGAACCTCGAAGTCGAACGCTCCTGCCCAGCGCGTCGGCCGAGGCCGCAAGCGAAGCGCGCAGCATCGGGCGAGTCTTCGAGCCCGATGCGTAGTAAACAAGGAAGAGCGTGGCCTCTCGGAGCCCCGATCGAGTGAGGCAGCCCCGCACAACCTCCGAGGTCGTCCTCATAGGCGGAGGCCACGCGCACGTGCAGGTGCTGCGCGCGTGGGCGATGCGGCCGGTGGCGGGCGCGCGGCTCAGCGTCGTCCTCGATCGCGCGGAGGCGCTGTACTCGGGGATGGTGCCGGGGCTCGTCGCGGGTGATTACGGCGCGAGCGAGTGCGAGATCGACGTGGTGCCGCTCGCGCGGCGCGCGGGCGCGCGCGTGATCCTCGCGGCGGCGACTGCGGTGGACGCGAAGGCGCAGCGCATCGCGCTCGCGGGACGCGCCGCGATCGCGTACGACGTCGCGAGCCTCGACGTGGGATCGAGCGTGCGCGGGCTCGAGCTGCCCGGCGTGCGCGAGCACGCGCTCGCGACGCGGCCGATTCGCGACTTCGTGGATCGCCTCGATCGCGCGCTGGCAGGTGCGCGCGAGCGCGCACGAGCGCGCGGCGAGGCGGCGCTTCGCATCGTGGTCGTGGGCGGCGGAGCGGCGGGCGTCGAGCTCGCGTTCACGGTGGAGGCGCGGCTGCGCGCGGGCGGGAATCGCGCCGAAGTCACGATCGCGAGCGACGGCGCGGAGGTGTTGCCCGGCGCGTCGGGGGCGCTGCGGCGCCGCGCGCTCGCGGAGGCGGCGCGGCGCGGCATCGCGCTGCGGGTCGGCATGCGCGTCGCGTGCGTGAGCGAAGCCGGCATCGAACTCGAGAGTGGCGACGAGATCGCGTGTGACCTCGCGATCTGGGCGACCGGCGCGGCACCGGTGCCTGTCGTTACGGCGAGCGCGCTGCCCACGGACGAGCGCGGCTTCGTGCGCGTGAGGGACACGCTGCAGGTCGATGGGTACGACGGGCTGTTTGCGGTGGGCGACTGCGCTTCGCTCGCGAGCGCGCCGTGGCTGCCGAAAGCGGGCGTCTACGCCGTGCGCGAGGGGCCCGTGCTCGCCGACAACCTGCGCCTCGCGCTGAGCCGCGAGCCGCTGCGCGAGTACCGGCCGCAGCGGGACTTTCTCGCGCTGCTGAACCTCGGCGAACGCCGCGCACTCGGCGGCAAGTGGGGCACGGCGTTCGCGGGCAAACGCGTATGGCGGCTCAAGGACGCGATCGACCGCCGCTTCATGCGCCGCTTCCAGGTGTTAGGGGCGGACGGCGCGCCGACGCTCGAGTTCCCGCCGATGCCCGAGAGCGAGGCGATGCAGTGCGGCGGCTGCGCGGCGAAGGTGTCCGTGCGCGGTCTCGCGGAGATGCTCGCGGCGCTGCCGCCCGCACCGCCGGATGCGCGCGTGCTGCTCGGCCTGGATGCGCGCGACGACGCCGCGGCCGTGCGCACCGCGCGCGGCGACACGCTCGTGGTCACGGTGGACGGCTTTCGCGCGTTCTCGCAGGACGCGTGGCTCGTCGGCCGCGTCGCGGCGCTGAACGCGGTCTCGGACGTGTACGCGAAGGGCGGCACACCGCGGCACGCGCTGTGCTGGGTGACGGTGCCCGAAGGCGGCAGTGAGCGCGCGCTCGGCGAGGTGTTAGGGGGCGTGCGCGCGGGGCTCGACGAGCTCGGCGTGTCGCTGATCGGGGGGCACTCGACGCTCGGTCCCGAGCTCGCCGTCGGCCTCGCGGTGTTAGGGGATCTCGCGGACGGCGAGACGCCGCTCACGAAGGCCGGCCTCGAGCCGGGCGACCTGCTCGTGCTGACGAAGCCGCTCGGCACCGGGATCGTGCTCGCGGCCGACATGCGCGGGCTCGCGCGCGGCGCTTGGGTGCAGGCCGCGCATGCCTCGATGCTGCGCCCGAACGCAGCCGCAGCGTGGGTCGCGCGCCGCTTCGCGCGCGCGTGCACGGACATCTCGGGCTTCGGCCTCGCGGGCCACCTCGGCGAGATGCTCGCCGCGAGCGGCGCCGGCATCGCAGCGCAGCTCGACGCAAAAGCGCTGCCCGCGCTGCCAGGCGCACGCGAGCTGCTCGCGCGCGGCATGCGCAGCACCTACGCCGCGCAGGCGGCGGAGGCCGCGCCGCCGCTGCTCGGCGGCGACGCGATCGCCCACGCGCTGCTGTGCGACCCGCAGACGAGCGGCGGGCTGCTGTTCGCGGTGAAACCCGAGCGCGCCGCCGACGCGATCGCAGCACTTCGCGACGCAGGCGACACGGAAGCGGACGCGATCGGACGCGTCGTAACGGGAGCGGGCGCGATCGAGCTCGTGTAGCGAGGAGGAATCGAGGATCCGGCGTCTGACGCCAAGTTGGCGATTCGCCCCGCGAGTGTGCCCTCACACCACCGCGCCGCTCGCCCGCAGCGCCGCCAGCTGCGCGTCGCCCTTGCCCAGCTCGCGCAGCACCTCGTCGCTGTGTTGGCCGCGCGTTGGCGCCATCCAGCGCGGCGACCACGGCGTGCCCGCGAAGTCGGCAGGCGTCGCCGGGAAGGTCGTCGTCGTGCCGTCGTCGGGCACCTCCACGAAGCCGCCGGCGGCGCGCGCCTGCGCATCGGCGATCACCTCCTCGAGGTCCTGCACCGGCGCCCACCACATGTCCTCGATGGCGTCGAAGATCTCTGCCCACTCCGCGCGCGTTCGCTTCGCGAACTCGGCGTCGAGCAGCGCGATCAACACCTCTGCGTTCTTGGCGCGATCGCGCGGCGTCGCGAAGCGCGCGTCGTCGATCCACTCGGGGTGGCCCGCGGCGCGGCACAGCGGCGGCCAGTGGCGGTCGGCCTCGAGTCCCACGACCCAGAACCACTTCCCGTCCTTGGCCTGGTAGTTGTTGATGCAGGGGTTGCCCATCGACTTGCGGCGCGCCACCGCGAGGCCGGTGCCGAGGCGCAGCGCCGTCGCGAGGTCGAACGAGAGCGTGTACATGCCCTGCCGCAAGAGCGACGTGCTGACGAGTTGGCCCTTGCCGCTCTGCGCGCGCGACACGAGCGCCGCGCAGATCGCGCCTGCGAGCACCATGCCCGTGCCGTGGTCGCCCATGCCGCCGCGCTGAAACGGCGGGTGCGAGCCCGGCTGCGTGAGCATGTGCGCGATGCCCGAGCGCGCCCAGAAGCCGCTGATGTCGTACGCGGCTTTGTCCTTCTCCGGACCCTCGGTGCCGTAGCCCGTGATGAGGCCGTAGACGAGCCGCGGGTGTTTCGCGCACAGCGCCGCGGCGTCGAGGCCGAGCCGCGCGAGCGCCGCGGGCCGCACGTTCGTGACGAACACGTCGGCGCGCGCGATCAGCTCTTCGGCGAGCGCGCGGCCCTCGGCGCGCGCGAGGTCGATGCCGATCGAGCGCTTGCTGCGGTTGTCCATCTCGAACGGCGGGTTGAAGGGGAGATCGCCGCCGAGCATGAACTGGAACAGCCGCGCAGGATCGCCGAGGCCCGGCGGTTCGATCTTCACGACGTCGGCGCCCCAGTCCGCGAGGATGCCGCCCGCCGCGGGCCCCGCGATCCACACCCCGAGCTCGACGACGCGAATCCCTGCGAGCGGTCCCATGCGCGGCTTCTCCTTCGTGCGCGACGGCGCGGCGCACGACGGTATCGCCCGCCGTGCGACAAATCGGCCCGGCCGGATCGTCTCACCCGCAGCTCGCCTAGCCTGCCGCTCTCCGGAGCCGCTGCCTTGTCTCGCGTGATCTCGCTCTACACCGAGTCGTTTGCCGATCGCCCCGCGTTCGACACGGGCGTGTCGCGCGCGCTGCTGCACGCCGCGGCGCGCGGCGAGGCGCGCGAGTCACTGCGCCTCCACGTGCCGCCCGACGTCGTCGCGTTCTCGGTGCTCGATCGCGCGCGCCCCGGTTTTCGCGAAGCGGTGGCTGCGGCGCGCGGGCAGGGCTGGGAGGCTGTGCTGCGCCTCGCGGGCGGGCGCGCGGCGGTGTTTCACGCGGAGACGGTTGCGTTCGCTTGGTGCATTCCCGATCCCGAGCCGCGCGGGTCGATCGCGAAGCGCTTCGACTGGATCGCGGCGGCGGTCGCTCGGGCGCTCGAGTCATTAGGGGTCGACGCGCGCGTCGGCGCGGTGCCGGGCGAGTACTGCCCCGGCGATCACAGCGTCAACGCGCGCGGCGCGGTGAAGCTGATGGGCGTGGGCCAGCGGCTCGTGAAGAACGCGGCGCACGTGGGTGGCGTGATCGTCGTGCGGCACGCGGCGCGCGTGCGCGACGTGCTGGTGCCGGTCTACGACGCGATGGGCGTCGCGTGGAGGCCCGAGACGACGGGCGCGGTCGAGGACGAGGCGCCCGGCGTCACGCGGAGCGAAGTCGCCGCTGCGCTAGAGCGCGAGTTCGCGCGCGAGGCGGAGCTCGCGCCCGATGCGCTCCGAGCGAGTTGGCTCGCAGAGGCGGAGCAGCTCGCGAGCGAGCACGCGATCGAGGCGAGCTAGTGCCGAGCGCGGCCGAGCCGTCGGAGCGCTGCGATTCCGCCTGCAATGCCCGGGGCGCCGAGGCAGAGCGCAGTTCCGAGGAGGGCCATCAGCCCGTACGCCCAGATCGTGGGGTCGCGCCAGTTTTCAGGGTCGATCGCGAGACTCGAAATCGCCTCGGGAACGCCCCACGCGATGCCGCTCACCGCGAAGTAGGCGCCCACGCCCACGAGCGCGAGCCGCGCCGGATCGGCGTCATCGTGTTGGAGGCTCGGTTCAGCGGGCGCGCCGCGCGCGAAACTCGCCAGCCGCCGTGCGCCGACAAACGTCAGCCCTCCGAGAAAAAGAGCGCCCGCGAGCGGAGCGATCGGCCACGCCAGCCTGCGCAAGTCGAGGTCATCCTCCGAATCCGCCAGCAGTTGCGACAACACCCCGACGAACTCGAGAAGCGCGTCCAGCGAAACGTAGAGTCCGACGGCTGCGATCAATCCCGACGCGAAGTCGCGTGCGCTCACGCGTTCACCCCTTCGGCGCGAGCTTGCGCACCACGGCGGCCTTTCCGGTGCTGCCCCAATCGAGTCCGACGAAGTCGAAGTGCTGCGCGATGTCGTCGCGCGCAGTCGGCTTGCGGCGGCGCACGAGCGACGGGCCCGCGGCGGTGAGGCCGCCGTCGACGACCAGCGCTTCGCCCGTCACGAACTCGCTCTCGTCGCTCGCGAGGAAGAGCGCGGCGTTCGCGATGTGCTCACCGCGGCCGTGCGCCGGCCACGGCTGAAAGCGCTCGAGGCGGGTCTTCGCGCTCTCCTCGTCGCCGCGGTGGATGAGCGGAGTGAGGATGCCGCCGGGGCAGATCGCGTTGACACGGACGCGCAGCGGCGCGAGCTCGAGCGCGGCCGCGCGCGACAAGTTGATCACGGCGGCCTTGCAGGCGGAATAACAAGCGGGGCCGGCGCCGCCGGAAAGGCCCGCGACCGACGCGGTGTTGATGATCGAGCCGCCGAGCCCGGTCGCCTTCATCGCGCGGCCCGCGTGCTTGATGCCGAGGAAGACGCCGCGCAGCAGCACCGCGCAGGTCGCATCCCAGTCGTCGACTTCGGTGTCGAGCAGGCTGCCGAGCGCGCCGCCGATGCCGGCGTTGTTGAACATGCAGTCGAGCCCGCCGAACTCGAGCGCGCGCTCGACGGCGGCGGCGACATCGTCTTCATCCGCGACGTTCGTGCGCACGAACGTGATCCGCTTCGCCGCGCCGAGCTTCGCCGCGAGCTCGAGCGTCTCCTTGCCCGTGCCCTCGTTCATGTCCGCGATCACGACGCACGCGCCCTCTTCGAGAAAGCGCAGCGCGGTCGCGCGGCCCATGCCGCTCGCGCCGCCCGTGATGAGGGCGACCTTGTCTGCGAGCCGGCCAGTGGGTTTCCGCGGCGACTTCTTCGGCATGAGCATTCTCCCGCGCGTCTCGGCGCGAGGAAAACGCTAGTGCAGCGCCGCCCTCGCTCGCTGCGAGTGCGGTCCGCGCTCGCGCCAGAGTCGCTCCGCTTCGGGCGCCGGAACGGGGCGGCTGAACAGGAAGCCTTGCGCCTCCTCGCAGCCCCAGATGCCGACGAGCTCGCGCTCGGATTCCTGCTCGACGCCCTCGGCGACGACGCGCAGCCAGAGCGCCTTCGCCATCGCCACGATCGAGGCCGTGAGCGCCGCGGCGTCTTCGCGCGTCGCGATCTCGCGCACGAACTCGCGGTCGATCTTCACGATCTGCACGGGCAGCCTGCGCAGATAGGAGAGCGAGGAGAAGCCCGTGCCGAAGTCGTCGAGCGCGAGCTCGATGCCGAGCTCGCGAAGGGCCTTCAGCTCGCGAATCGCGCGCTCGGGGTCGTCGAGCAGCGCGGTCTCGGTGATCTCGATGCCGAGCGCATGCGCGGGAGCGCCGCTTTCCCGTAACAACTCTGCGACTCGCGCGGCGAGGCCCTCGCGGCGCAGCTGCTGCGGCGAGACGTTCACCGCGATCGGCACGTCGCCGAGCCCGGCGTCGCGCCAGGCGACGATCTGCCGGCAGGCTTCGCGCATCACCCAGTCGCCGAGCCGGCCGACCAGGCCGCTCTCTTCGGCGATCGGCACGAACTCTCCCGGCGCGAGCATTCCGAGCTCGGGCTCGTCCCAGCGCACGAGCCCCTCGAAGCCCGTAATCACTCCGTTGTCGAGTGCGAGCTTCGGCTGGTAGTGCAGCACGAGCTCGCCGCGCTCGATGGCAGTGCGCAACCGGCTCGCGAGCGTGAAGCGGCGCAGCGTGGCGGCACTCGTCTCGGCGCTGTGCGCTTGCACGCGCGGGCCGCCGCGGCGCGCCTGTGCGAGCGCGCGCTCGCCGGCGCGCAGCAGCGCCTCGGCGTCGCCGCCATCGTGCGGAAAGCGCGCGACGCCGGCGCACGTGGAGAGGTAGACCTCGTGACCGCCGACGCGGAACGGCGCGTCGAGCAGCGCGAGTGCGCGCTCGCCGCTGGCGTGCGCCGCTTCCGCGCTGGCGGGGCTGGATGAGACCAGCGCGAAGCTCGCCTCATCGACGAGTGCGACGAAGCCCTCGAGATTGCCCGTGAGGCGTCGCGCGGCTTCGCGTCGCAGCTCGGCCGCAGCATTCGCGCCGAGCGTCTCGGCGATGCGCTCGCTCCCATCGAGCCCGAGCGCGACGAGCGAGATCTCGCCCTGCGTCTCGCGCGCGCTCGCGATCGAGCGTTCGAGCGCCCGCAGCAAGCTCGCGCGATTCGGCAGCGAGGTGGCGACATCGTGGTCGGCGAGGAACTGGGCGCGCGTCTCCGATCGACGCCATGCGCTCACGTCCTGAACGACGCCTTCGAGCGCGACGGGCTCGCCGTCTTCGCTCAAGGCGAGGCGCATGCGGTAGCGGAGCGCGCGCGCGTCTGCGCCGCTCGTCGCGAGCAGCAGCTCGCCGCCCACGACGCGCCCGCTGCGCAGGCACTCGCGCATGTTCGCCTCGAGCGACTCGCGTTCCGCCTCCGCGATCGCGGGCAGCACGCCGCGCGCCGTCCCCAACAAGCGCCACAGCTCTGCGCCGCCGGAGAGCGCGCGCATCTCCAGCGCGAAGCGCCAGCTCGCGAGCCGCGCGAGATCCTGCGCGTCGCGCAGCCGCGCCTCACTCGCGAGCAGTGCCGCACGGTCGCGGTGCGCGCGCAACAGGAAGCGCGCGCGGTGCACGAGCGCCGCGAGCGGCTCGCTCTTGCGCGCGAAGTCCGAAGCGCCGGCGTCGAAGGCGCGCGCGAGAGTGTCACCCGCGTCGCTGCCCGTGAGCAGAATGATCGGCAGATCTCGGCCGCTCGGCTGCGCGCGCAGCTGCTCGCACAGCTCGATGCCGTCCGCGTCGGGTAAGCCGAGATCGAGCACCGCGAGATCAGGCGCGCGATCCGCGAACGCACTCAGCGCCTCGCGGGCCGAGCCGACGGCGGTGACCGAGAGCCCGTCGCGCTCGAGCAGGCGCGCGAGCGCGCGGCGAATGCCCGCGTCGTCGTCGACCACGAGCACACGCGCGCGCTTCTGCGCCGCGTCTGCGCCCTCACGAACCGGCGTTTCCCGCTTCCAAGCCGTTGCCATTGCGAAGCTTTTCGGGCGGGCGCAGGCCGAGCTTGAGGGCAGGGCGATCACTTCGGCCGGGCCAAAACGAGCGGGGAGTGACAAACCGGCCGGGCCAAAATGACCGGCCGATGCGACAAATCGGCCCGGCCGAAACGTCTCGTCGCTCGCCTACTCCCCGAGCCGCCCCGCCAGCTTTCGCGGGATGTGGCCGGCGCGCGCGAGCCAGCGGATCGTGTCGGCGTACGTCTCCGCCACCGGCCGGAAGCGCAGTCCGAGCTCGCGGGTGGTGCGGCTCGCGTCGACGCCGGGCCACTGCGTCGCGAACACCATCGCGTCGAGCGTGAACGGGAACGAGAAGTCGACGACGCGCTTCACCACGTCGCCGATGCGCCCTAGCGTGCGCATGCGCTTGCCGGAGATCGCGACGCGCATGCGGAACTTGCGCCCCGTCACGCGCTCGATCACAGCGTAGTTCTCGGCCCAGCTCATCATCGGACCCGCGGCGGCGTAGCGATGCAGGCCGTCCGGCAGCTCGAGCAGCTTCACGTGGAGGGCCGCGACATCGCGCACGTCGACCGGCTGGAAGCCGCCCCCGGTGTCGATCGCGCTCTGCGCGATCCAAGCGCGCATCGCGTTGTTGCCGTCTGTCAGGCCCGGATCGTCGGGGCCGATGATGCCGGCGGGATACGAGATGCGGATCGGCGCACCCGCTTCCTGCAGCCGTCGCACCGCGATCTCGCCGTCCACCTTCGACTGCGAGTACGCGCTCGCAGCCGGCACGATCGGGCTCTCAGGTGTTAGGGGCGCGGGGCCCGGCTTGAAGAACACCGACAGGCTCGACACGTACACGATGCGGGGCACGCCGCGCTTCGCCGCGCCGCCCACCACGCGCTCCACACCCGCAGCGTTCGTCTCGAGCACGCGCGCCGCCATCTTGCGTCGCAGATCCACCAGGGCTGCGACGTGCACGACGGCGTCGCAGCCGCGCATCGCCTCGGCGACGGAGCTGTCGTCGACCACGTCCCCTAACACCAGGTCGCTCGGCATGAAGGCGTCGCTCGCGAAGACTCGCTTCACCTTTTCGCGATCGCGCACGAGCAGCCGCACCTCGTGCCCCGCAGCAACCAGCGCACGCACCGTGTGCGAGCCGGTGAAGCCCGTTCCGCCTGTGACCATCACGCGCAATTGCAGCACCTCGAAGCCCGGCATCGTAGGCGGACGTCGTCGATTCGCGCGCGCGATCGCCCTACGTTGCCGCGCTTCACGTCGAACGAAGGAGCCGCCATGCGCGCCGCGCTGCACGTCGAGAAGGGAAAGCCCGTCCAGTTGGTGGACGATGTCGAGATTCGCGACCCGCGCGCGGGCGAGGTGCTGGTGCGCGTGCACGCGTGCGGCATTTGCCACTCGGACGTGACGGTGATGGACGCCGGCATGACCACGCCGATCGTGCTCGGGCACGAGGCCGCGGGCGTCGTGGAAGCAGTGGGCGCGGGCGTCACGACGCACAAGCCGGGCGACAAGGTCGTGCTCACGCCGTGCCCGCCGTGCGGCACTTGTTACTGGTGCGTGCGCGGCGAGTTCAGCACGTGCAAGCTCGCGATGGGCGTGATGACGGGCGCATTTCCGGACGGCACGACCGGGCTCTCGCGCAAGGGCGAGAAGGTGTGGCGTGGCCTCAACGTCGCGGCGTTCGCGGAGTACACCGTGACGCAAGCGACCGGGGCGGTGGTGGTGCCGAGCGACACGCCGCTCGACGTCGCGTGCGTGGTGGGCTGCGCGGTGCAGACCGGCGTCGGCTCCGTGCTCAACGCCGCGAGAGTGGAGGAGGGCGCGACCGCATTCGTTACGGGCCTCGGCGGCATCGGCCTCTCGGTCGTGCAGGGCGCGCGCCTCGCGAACGCGGCGCAAGTGATCGTGAGCGACCCGGTCGCCGCGCGGCGCGAGACGGCGAAAGCGCTCGGCGCGACGCACGCGATCGACCCGACGAAGGAAGATCCCATCGCCGCCGTGCAGCAGCTGACGAGCGGCATCGGCGCCGACTACTGCTTCGAGGCCGCCGGCGTCGCCGCGCTCGTCACGCAGTGCTTCTTCGCCGCGCGCATGGGCGGGACGATCGTGGTCGTGGGCGCGCCGCCGATCGACCAAGCCGTCACGCTCGCCCCCGCCGCGCTCGTCGCCAGCATGGGCAAGAAGATCCGCGGCACGCTGCTCGGCGACTGCAACAGCGTGCGCGACATCCCGCGCCTGCTCTCGCTGTGGCGCGCGGGGAGGCTGGATCTCGATGCCCTCATCACCGCCAAGCGCCCGCTCGGCGAGATCAACGAGGCGCTAGCGGATCTGCGCGCGGCGAAGGGCGTGAGGACGGTGCTGGCGATTTGATCGAACGCGTCAGTCGCTCGATCACGTCTCGGTCGAGGTCGCGGACGGAGAGCGCGCAGACGCTCCCTCGGCCGCTCGCGGCAAGCGAAGCCACTCCGCGCTCCTCCTCACCGCTTCCGTCATCTCCCCCGCGCACTGATCCAGCTCCACCAGCATCCAGTCCGCGCGCGTGGCGGCTTGCATCGCGCTCGTTAGGTCCACCACGCCGTCGCCGAGCGCGACCATCGGCGACTCGAACTTGTCCGCGGGCCCGTCCTTGAGGTGCACACGCGTCACGCGCGGCCCCAGCTCCCGGATCAGCGCGGCGGGATCGCGCTTCGCGGTGGTCGCCCAGTACACGTCGAGCTCGAGCTCGACCCGAGGATCGAGCTGCGCGACGAGCGCGTCGTAGGCTTTGCGCCCGTCTTCGAGCGCGCGCCACTCCCAGAAGTGGTTGTGGTAGCCGAGGCGCAGGCCGTGCTTTCGCGCCGCCTCGCTCGCGGCGTTCAGCTCGCTCGCGAGCTCGGCCACTTCGCGCGCGCTCGCGAAGCGATTCGGGTGTGCGAAGGGCACGACGACGAGCTGCGCGCCGAGCTCACGCGCCATCTCGAACGCGCGCGGAGCTTCATCGCCGAACGCCATCGCGTGCATCGACGCGACCGCGAGGCCGTGCGCGTCGAGCAGGGCGCGGAACTGCCGCGCGCCGAGGTCGTGCGTCGACGCGACTTCGACGCCCGCATAGCCGCAGCGCGCGACGAACGCGAGCGTGCCTTCGAGGTCGCGCGCGCAGTCGTCGCGCAGGGTGTAGAGCTGGAGCCCGTAGCGAGGTGCCATGCGGCCACGCTATCGCGGCGCGCTCTTCAAACGTCGAACGGAACCACCACTGCGCAGTGGTCACTCGCTTCCGTGTGCTCCGGCCCGATCGTCGGGAAGCGGTTGCCCGTGTATTGCTTGCACTTCGTCGTGAGGCCGTCGCGCACGATCTCGATCGGCCCGGCGGTCAGCGTCTTGTCCGCCAGGATGTAGTCGAGGCGGCTCACGGATTTCTTGGACGCGTAGTAGTGCGTCCAGTCGCCCGCCGGGTCGGTGTCCGCGAGCTTCTTGTGTTTCACGAGAGGGTCGAGCGACTTGTCGTACTGCTTCGCCTTCGAGTCGATGTTGAGGTCGCCAAGAACGATGGGCTTGCGACCCGCCGCAATGTTCGCGTCGACCAGCGCAGCGACCCGCTTCGACTGATTGAGCCTGCGCGTGACGGAGCTCGCCTTCCCATCCTGAGCCTTCAGGTGATTGGCGAGCAGCGTGAGCACCACGCCGCCGACCTTCACGTCGACTTCGAGGCAGTCGCGCGAGAAGATCGCGTTGCTCGCGGTGAAACCGAAAGCGCGATTCGCGGAGCGCTTCACTCCGCCCTGTTTGCCGTTCTTGTTGTCGTCGATGTGCGTACGCACGCCGACGATCTCCGCCTGGAAGCCGGCGCGGATCAGGAGGCCGACGTCGATGCCGCGCGGGTCGTTGCCATCCACGAGCACGAGCCGGTCGAAATAGTCGTCGAGGTATTTGTCGTTGAAGGTCCGTAGCGCGATGAGGTTCTCGACCTCCTGCACGACCAGGATGTCGGGCCGTGCGTGCTCGATCGCGAGCGCGGTGTTGTTGCGCTGAAGCTGCGTGAGCTCGTACGACACGAGGTCGCCGTCGCGGCTCGCTATCGAGGCGATGTCGTATGCCGCCACCACTTTGTCGTAGTCGCGGTTCTGCCAGGGCTCGTCGAGCAGCGCGTAGCGGTTGAAGAGGTTCTCGAGATTGAACGAGCCGACCCGTACCTGCATCGCTGCTCCTTTGCGAAACCCGCGCGGATCATCCGCCGCAGAGATCGCTTCACGATGTGAATCCGTTCACACCCAGCGCGATAAGCTGGGCCGCTTCGCGAGGAGAGAGCGATGAGCCAGCAAGATCCCGTGCAGCGCGTGATGGACGGCCGCGCGTGGGAAGAGTTCTGCGACACGCTGAAGGCGGCGGGCGCGGTAGTGCTCGCGGGCTCCACGCCGAACGATCCGCTCGATCGTGCCGAGGGCTATCGCTATCTGACGCGGTTGTTACGGGCAGGGCTCGAAACTTACGTCGAAGCCTCGGACGCGGAGCATCCCGTCTTCCAGCGCACGACGGGCGAGACGGTGAAGATGGGCATGGACAGCCCGGACAACATCTATCTCAACGCGCCGGTGAACGGCGCGCACGACTACCGCATCTGGGGCACGCGCGGGTCCGTGCACTACCTCGGCTTCGGCTCGCAGAAGGGCAACTACGCCTCGACCGGCTCGCTGCAGACGACGGGCTACCTCGAAGCGAAGGACATGAAGCTCGGCGCGGGCGGCGCGTTCGAGATCGTCGCGAGCCATGAGAAGCCCGCGGGCGAGGTGAACTGGCTCCCGATGGAGCCCGAGTCGCGCATGATTCAGATCCGCCAGACGCGCCTCGATCACGCGAAGGAAGAGCCGGCGCAGGTGAAGATCGAGCGCATCGGCGGCGCCGCGCCTGTGAAGCCGCTCGATCCCGTCCGCTTCGACCGCATGCTGCAGGGCGCGGCGAAGATGGTGTTAGGGACCTCGAAGCTGTTCCAGAAGTGGAGCGAGGGCTTCACGAAGCACACGAATCAGCTGCCACGTTTTCCGCACGAGGTCGCGTTCGCGGCCGGCGGCGACCCGAACATCGCCTACTACCACTCGCACTGGGTGCTCGCGCCCGACGAAGCGCTCGTGGTCGACCTCGCGCCGCCCGAGTGCGACTTCTGGAACTTTCAGCTCGCGAATTGGTGGATGGAGTCGCTCGACTACCGCTTCGCGAAGATCCACATCAACAAGCACACCGCGCAGTACGCGGCGAACGGAACTGTTAGGGCGATCGCCGCGCACCGCGATCCGGGCCTGCCGAACTGGCTCGATACCTGCGGGCACTCGAGCGGCACGATGTGCGTGCGCTGGATTCGCGCGAAGTCGCATCCCGATCCGCAGGCGCGCGTCGTGAAGCTCGCGGACGTCGCGAAATGAGCGCGGCGACGTTCGCCGCCGAGGTGCTGATCGCGGAAGCGCGCGCCGCTGCGAAGCTCGAGGACTTCGGCGGCGACGACTTCCTGCCGGGCCTGCGCGCGCTGTGCGCGACGTACGAGTCGCCCGCGTGGAGCGAGAAGGGCCGCACACGCAATCGGCGGCGGCTCGTGAACCTGCTCGCGACGCGCCTCAAGGTGGAGGCTGCGCTCGCGCAGCATCCCGAGATCCTCGCGCGCCCCGTGAAGCAGCCCGTCGTGCTGACGGGCCTGCCGCGCTCGGGCACGTCGGCGCTGTTCAGCTTGTTAGGGGCGGACCCTGCGGCGCGCCCGCTGCGCCTCTGGGAGACGCAGTGCCCCGATCCCCTCGCGCTGCCGCCCGGCACACCCGATCCGCGGCGCGCCGCGATCGACGCTTATTACGCCCAGGGCCGCGAGAAGCGCCCCGAGTTCACGAAGATCCACTTCACGAGCGCCGACACGCCGGAGGAGTGCGTGCTGCTGCACGCGTACGCGATGCACGGCGTGCAGATGGGCGTCGAGATCTTCGTCGAGCCGTACGCGAGCTGGTTTCAGGCCGAGGCCGCGGATCTGCGCGGGCTCTACGCGTACCAGAAGCGGCTGATGCAGCTCCTCGACTGGCAGCGCCCGGGCGAGCGCTGGCTGCTGAAGGCGCCCGCGCACTTGTGGGGTCTCGACGCGCTCGCCGCGACGTTTCCCGATGTCGCGATCGTGTGGAACCACCGCGATCCCGTCGCGTGCATCGCGTCGGCGTGCTCGATGACCGAGGCGCTGATGGCGACGCTCGACTTTCCGCGCGATCAGCTCGGCCCTGCGGTGATGGAGTTCTACGCGCGCTCGCTCGACCGCGGCCTCGCGGTGCGCGAGAAGCTCGATCCCGCGCGCGTCTTCGACGTGCCATACGCCGACTTCACGCGCGATCCGCTCGCGTGCGCCGAGCGCATCTACGCGCACTTCGCGCTGCCGCTGCCCCGCGCTGCGAGTGAGGCGCTGCGCGCGTTCGCGGCCGAGAACCCCGAAGGCAAGCACGGCAAGCACGAGTATCAGCTCGCACAGTACGGCCTCGACGAAGCGCGCGTGCGCGCGCGCTTCGCGGGCTACACGGCGCGCTTTGGGGGGCTGCACGAATGACGGCGGTAGCCATCGGTGCCAGGCACCCATGGCCATGCATCGCGGGCGGGTGGGTCGCGGCGCGCGAGAGTTCGCGCGGTAGCCATCGGTGCCTGGCACCGATGGCTGCACGGTCCCTGCGATGACGGACTTCGCGGCTCGCTACGGCCCACACGGTGTCGTGCTCGGCGCGGCGCAGGGCATCGGCTTCGCGTTCGCGGAGGAGATCGCGCGGCGCGGGCTGAACGTGCTGCTCGTGGACGTTCGCGACGACCTGCTCGACGCGGCGGGCGATCGCGTGCGCGCGGCGAACGCCGCAGTCGAGGTGGAGACTGCGCGCCTCGATCTCGCGGCGCCGGATCTCGCGGAGCGCCTGCCGCGCGTGCTCGGGCGCCTCGACGTCGGCCTCGCGGTCTACACCGCGATGCTGCCGCTCTCGGGCGCGTTCCTCGCGCAGCCGCTCGCGCGCCACGAGCAGGCGGTGCGCGTCGGCGTGAACGGCGTGCTCGCCGCGAGTCACGTGCTCGGCGAGCGGCTTGTTAGGCGTGGACGCGGCGGGCTGGTGCTCACGTCGTCGCTCGCGGGCTTTCAGGGCACGGGCTGGGTCGCGGAGTACGCCGCGGCGAAGGCGTTCGACCTCGTGCTCGCCGAGGGGCTGTGGTGGGAGTGGCGAGAGCACGGCGTCGACGTGGTCGCGCTCTGCCCCGGCAACACCGACACGCCTGGCCTGCGCAATAACAAGCCGCTCGTCGACCCCGCGACTTTCGCCGCGCCTGCCGACGTCGCGCGCGAGGCGCTCGACCACCTGACGAACGCGCGCGAGGCGGGGCCGATCTGCATCCCAGGCGAGGACAACCGCGCGGTGCGCGCGCAGTTCGATCGCATGCCCCGCAAGCAGGTGGTGGAGATCATCGGCGCGAGTACGCGGAAGATGTTCGAGGGGTGACTACCGCCGGCCGTGCGGTGGCGACGATCGCCGGAGCGCACGCGTCCCACGGAGCGTCAAACCGAGCGCGGCGATCACCAGCAATCCGCTCGCCGCCGGCTCGGGCAGCCCGCCGGTTGTCCCGAAGGAGAGCGTGAGGTCCCACGACCCGGTTGCGGCGTCGAAGGCCACGCCCGACGTGGCGGTACGGGCGGCCACAACGTCCGTGCGTGCCCACAAGAAATAAGACTGATTCGCGAGCAACACGCCCTGCACGCTGCCCGACTGCGCTCCGCTGACGGTCGTCGCGTCAAACAGCAGGACATCGTCGGGGCCGTAAAGCTGAACGAACGAGGTGCAACTACCGGAACAGTCGACGCTGCCGCTCAGTGAGAAAAGGAGGTCGACGTCGGAAAAGAACGAGACGCGCAGAGCCGAATTTGCATTTGCTCGGGCGACCCCCGGCGGCTCCAAAATCTGAGCGCTGGTCTGCGATAGCGAGACAGAGAACACACCGACTGGAGATACGAACGTGCTCTGGTATGCGGAGCCGAGGGCGGACGCGTGAGCGCCGGTGGTGGTGACCGTCTCGATCGCGGGCTTCGCGGCGATCGTCGAAGTGGTGGGCAAGCGCGACTCGCGCTGGGATCGCGACGAGTTCAACGGCATGGTGTTCCACGCGCTGATCGCCCTCGTGTTCTCGCTCACGCCGCTCGCGCTCGACGAGCTCGCACTTCTTTCGGAGTGGGCGTGGCGAGCGCTTTGCGCCGTGCTCGGCGCGCTGATGGCGCTGCACGTGGTCTCGCTGCTCGCGTTTTTCCTGCGGCCTGGTGACCGCGGCGTTGCTGCGTGGCTCTTGCTCGCTCCGGGCGCCGTCGGCCTCGCGCTGGTGGCCACTGCGTTCGGCTGGCTCGAGCTACGCCCGAGCGGCGCGTATCTCGTGGGTCTGTGCCTCCAGCTCGTACAGGCCGCGATCCTGTTCTTCCGGCTCGTCTACCAGCGCGAAGTGCTGGGCGGCTGAAAATTCTGCTTGACGCGAGGGCCGCTTCGCGAGAAAACTGAGCGCACTCAGTTTTTGCGAGCCCCGATGTCCGTCGCTCTCGACCTCCCCAAGCGCGAACGCAACAAGCAAGAGAAGCGCGCGCGCTTGCTCACCGCGGCGCGCGGCTTGTTCGCGAAGAAGGGCTTTGCCGCGACCACCACCGCCGAGGTCGCTGCGCGGGCGGGCGTCGGCGCGGGCACGCTGTTCCTGTACTTCGCCTCGAAGGAAGATCTGCTCGTCGACTTGTTCCGCGCGGAGATGGACCGCGTGATCGAGCGCGCCTTCGCGACGCTGCCGCGGCGCGCGTCGCTGATGACGGAGCTGCTGCACGTCTACGGCGCGATGATCGAGCACCACGAGCGCGATCCGGAGCTCGCGCGCGCGTTCGTGAAGGAGATGCTGTTCGTCTCCGCGCCCGATCGCGCGCAGGTGTTCGACTTCATCGACGGCCTGGGCGCGCGCGTCGCCGAGCGGATCGCGCTGCGCCAGGCGCGCGGCGAGCTCGACGCGGGCGTCTCCGCGCAGCTCGTCGCCGAGAATCTGTTCGCGCTGTTCATCGCGCGCCTGCAGAAGTGGCTCGGGGCCGAGGGTGGGCTCGAGGCTGCGTCGGCGCTCGCCCGATTGAGCGACGCGTTCGCGGTGCAGCTGCGCGCGCTCGAGCCGCGTACGCCGGCGCGAAAGAGGAGGCCCTGATGCCTGCACGAACGGGTGCGCAGTTTCTCGCGGGGCTGAAGGACGACCGCGAGCTGTGGGTCGACGGCGAGCGCGTGCGCGACGCCGCGAGCCACCCCGCGTTGGCCGGCGCCGCGCAGACGATGGCCGAGCTGTTCGATCTGCAGCACGACCACGCGGCCGAGTGCCTGATGCCCGACCCGGAAACCGGCGAGCCGATCAACGTGAGTCACATGATTCCGCGCTCGCGCGAGGACATCGCGCGCCGCCACGCATGCCTCCAGCGCATCGCCGAGCACACCGTGGGCCTGATGGGGCGCTCGCCGGACTACATGAACGTGACCTTCGCAGGCTTCGCGGGCCGCGCGGACGAGTGGGCGCTGCACGGCAACGAGCGCGGCGCTGCGAGCCTCGTCGCGTTCCAGAAGGAGCTGCGCCGCAAGGACATCTCGCTCACGCACACGATCATCCACCCCACCGTGAACAAGGCGCAGCCCGACGTCGCGGCGGGCGGCGGCGATGTCGTGCTGCACAAGGTCGCGGACACCGAGCACGGCATTCTCGTGCGCGGCTCGCGCGTGCTCGCGACGCTCGCGCCGTTCGCGGACGAGCTCGCCGTCTACCCCGCGCACCCGATCCCGGCGGACGGCTCCCGCTACGCGCTCTCGTTCTCGATCCCGATGGCGACGCCGGGCGTCAAGTTCCTGTGCCGCGACAGCGTCTCGCGCGGCCGTAACAAGTTCGATCATCCCCTATCGAGCCGCTTCGACGAGCAGGACGCGTTCGTGATCTTCGACGACGTCGAGATCCCGCGCGAGCGCTTGTTCATCGACGGCCAGGTCGACGTCTACAACCAGGTGATGACGACCGGCTGGTTCCCCAACGTGATGCAGCAGACGATGATCCGCGCGCAGACGAAGCTCGAGTTCGCGTACGGGCTCGGCTGCCGCATGGCGAGCGCGATCGGCGACAAGGGCCAGCCCACCGCCGAGATGCTCGGCGAGCTGTTCGGCTACGCGGAGCTGACGCGCGCCGCGATCGCGACCGCCGAGGCCGAGGCGTTCCACTTCGGCAACGGCGTGTGGTTCCCGAACGGCACGCCCCTCAACCAGATCAAGCAGTTCATGCCGTTCTGGATGCCGCGCGTGAACGAGATCCTGCGCCTGATCGGCTCGCACAACGTGCTCGCGACGCCCACCAAGTCGCAGATCGACGACGCCGAGCTCGGACCGCTGATCGCGAAGTACCTGCAGGGCGCGGACGTCGACGCCGAGCGGCGCATCCGCATCTTCCGGCTCGCCTGGGACTTCGCGGCGACCGCGCTCGGCGGGCGCGGGGAGCAGTACGAGCGCTTCTATCTCGCCTCGGGTGCGCGCAATCGCATGCAGGCTCATTTGCTCGCGCCGAAGGAGCGCGCGCTCGCGCTGGTCGAGAGCTTCTTGAAGGAGAGCCCCGATGAGTTCCGTCAAGGTCGCGAACGTCGACGTGTCGACCGACCACTGGATCAACGGCAAACGCGCGGGATCGAGCCGGCGGTTCGCTGATCTCTCGCCGATCGACGGCTCGCATCTCGCCGACGTCGCCGCCGGCGGCGCGGCCGAGGTCGATGCTGCCGTCGCCGCCGCGCGCGCGGCGTTCCCGGCGTGGGCGGAGCTCGGGCCCCAGGGCCGGCTCCCGATCCTGCAGCGCTTCGCGAAGGGCATCGAGGCGCGCGGCAAGGAGCTCGCGGCGGTCGAGACCGCGGACAACGGCTCGCTGTTGTTAGGCAACTCGCACCGCGTCGTGCCGCGCGCGGCGCTCAACATTTCGTACTTCGCCGAGTTCGCGGCGACGAAGCTACAGGGCCAGACGATCGATTCGCCCGAGGTCGTGAATCACGTGCGCTTCGATCCTGCGGGCGTGGCGGCGCTGATCACGCCGTGGAACGCACCGATGATGCTGACGACGTGGAAGATCGGCCCCGCGCTCGCGGCGGGGAACACGGTCGTCGCGAAGCCGCCGGAGTGGGCGCCGCTCACCTGCTCGCTGCTCGGCGACATCGCGCACGAGGCGGGCGTGCCGGCCGGCGTGCTGAACGTGGTGCAAGGCATCGGCGAGGAAGCGGGCGCAGCGCTCGTCGCGCATCGCGACGTCGACCGCATCTCGTTCACCGGCTCGACCGACACGGCGCGTCTGATCGGCGAAGCCGCCGCGCGCTCGATCACGCCGCTCGCCGCGGAGCTCGGCGGCAAGTCGCCGTTCATCGTGTGCGCGGACGCCGATCTCGACGCCGCCGCACAGACGATCGCGGGGCAGTATATGAACGCGGGGCAGGTGTGCCTCGCCGGGACGCGCGTCGTGGCCCATCGCGACATCGCGGAGGAGCTGCTCACGAAGGTGCGCGCCGCCTGCGCGCACATGGTGGTGGGCGACCCGCGCGATGCGAAGACGCGCGTCGGACCGCTCATCACCGCGGAGCACTTCGCGCGCGTGCAGGGCTTCGTCGAGCGCGCGAAGGACGCGGGCGCGCGCGTGCTGTTCGGCGGCGCGCGCGACAAAGCCGGCGCGCTCTACTTCGAGCCCACGCTGTTCGACGGCGTGAAGCCAGACGCCGAAATCTCGCAGCGCGAAGTGTTCGGCCCCGTGCTCACGTGGCAGACCTTCGGCAGCGACGACGAGGCCGTCGCCTTCGCGAACAACACCCGTTACGGCCTCGCGGGCGTGCTCTTCTCGCGCAGCGAGAAGCGCGCGATGGCGATCGCGGAGCGCGTCGTCGCGGGCACGCTGTGGGTGAACTGCTTCTTCATCCGCGATCTCGCCGCGCCCTTCGGCGGCTCGCGCGACTCCGGTCTCGGCCGCGAGGGCGGGCACTGGAGCTTCGACTTCTACTGCGACGTGAAGAACATCTCGGTCAGGAAGGGCTCGTTCGCCTAGCAAGCGCAGCGCGCAGCGAGGCGAAGTCTTCGGAGCCGAGCGGAGTTCGAACAGTGGCCTCACGGTGGGTCGAGCCGCGGCGTGCGTGCTCGGGCATGCTTGGCCGGAAACGAAGCGGAGGAATCGCCATGGTTCAGGTCACGGAGCTCGGGTACTTCGGCATCGGCGTGAAGGACGTCGCTGCCTGGAAGCAGTTCGCGCGCGAGATCCTCGGGCTCGAGGTGCGCGAGGAGCCGGGCGAGTCGGATCGCTTCTACCTGCGCATGGACGCCTGGCATCACCGCTTCGTCGTGCACGCGAACGGCGACGACGACATCGCGTACCTCGGCTTCCGCGTCGCGGGCGCGGAGGAGTTCGCGGAGATGCAGAAGCAGCTCGCGAACGCGGGCATCGAGTTCCGCGTCGGCTCGCTCGCGGAGGCGGAAGAGCGCCGCGTGCTCGAGGTGATGAAGCTCGCCGACCCGGGCGGCACGCCGATCGAGATCTTCCACGCGCCGCTCATTCAGCCGAGCCGCCCGTTCCATCCCGGCCGCGGCATGCACGGCCGCTTCCTCACCGGCGACGGCGGCGCAGGCCACTGCATTCTGCGCGAGCCCGATTCGGACGCCGCGACGCGCTTCTACCGCGCGCTCGGGATGCGCGGCGGCGTCGAGTACAAGTTCGGCCTCGGGCCGAGGGCGCTGCAGCTGCGCTTCATGCACTGCTCGCCGCGCGATCACTCCGTGGCGTGGGGCGTGCCGCCGGGCGAGAAGCGTCTCAACCACATCATGCTCGAGGTGGACAACCTCGACGACGTGGGCCTCACCTACGACCTCGTGAAGAAGGCGAACATCCCCATCGCGATCGAGCTCGGGAAGCACGCCAACGACGCGATGTTCTCGTTCTATTTCAAGAGTCCGTCGGGCTTCAACTTCGAGTACGGCTTCGGCGGTCGCCCCGCGACGCACCAGAGCGAGTACTACGACGCCGACACCTACGGGCACAAAGGCCTCTTCTGAGCCGCCTGCGCGAGGAGCATCCCATGAGCGTTCTTTCCGGCCCCCGCATCGAGACGCGCCGCATCCTCCACCAAGGCACCCCGCAGTGGGTGACGCTCGCGGGAGACGAGTTGTTACTGGGAGACGGCCGCCGCGTGCGCGAAGCCGACGCGACCTACCTCGCGCCGTGCGAGCCCACGAAGATCCTGTGCATCCATCTCAACTACGAGTCGCGCCGCATCGAGTTCCAAGCGCCGGAGCTCGTCACGCCCACGTACTTCCAAAAGCCGACGACCGCGCTGAACGCGCACCGCGGCGTGCTGTGTCGCCCAGCGAACTGCCAGTACCTGAACTACGAGGGCGAAGTCGCGGCCGTGATCGGGCGCCCGATGCGCAACGTCTCGCGCGACGAGGTGTGGGACTACATCGCGGGCTTCGCGCCGGCGAACGACGTGGGCGCGCAGGACTTCCGCGACACCGACGCCGGCTCGATGCTGCGCGTGAAGGGGCAGGACGGGTTCTGCCCGATCGGGCCCGGCCTCGTGCGCGGCGTCGACGTGCGCGAGAGCGTGCTGCGCACCTACTTGAACGGGCGCGTCGTGCAGGAGGGCAAGGTCTCGGAGATGACCTTCGGCATCGACTACCAGCTCGCCGACTTGTGCCGGCACATCACGCTGCTGCCCGGCGACATCGTGCTCACCGGCACGCCCGCGAACTCCCGGCCGATGCAGCCGGGCGACGTGGTCGAGGTCGAGGTGACGGGGCTCGGTCGCCTGACGAATCGCGTGGTGGAGATTCCGGCTCCGAAGCACGACGTGGGGCACCAGCCCACCGACAGCAAGGCCGTGCGCTCGGTCGCGCTCGGGAGCGACTCGCGGAAGCCCAGCGCGTAGGTCGTGAGCGGCTTCATTCGCAACCTCTGGTACGTCGCGGCCTGGAGCCACGAGCTCGCCGCGGGCGCGCCGATCGGGCGGGTGATCCTCGGCGAGCCGATCGCGCTGTACCGAAGGCGCGACGGCTCGGTCGTCGCGCTCGAAGACCGCTGCCCGCATCGTCACGCGCCCTTGTCATTAGGGACGATCGAGGGCGACGAGCTGCGCTGCGGTTATCACGGGCTGCGCTTCGACGCGCGCGGCATGTGCACCGCGATGCCCGCGCGCAGCGCGCCGCCTCGGCTCAGCGTGCGCGCGTACCCCGTCGTCGAGCGCTGGAGCTGGCTGTGGGTGTGGATGGGCGACGCGGCGCTCGCGGACCCTGCGCGCATCCCCGACGCGTTCGGTCTCGACGACCCGCGCTGGGTGATGCGCGCGGACGTGATGGACTACGACGCGAACTGGGAGCTGCTGAACGACAACCTGTGCGACCTCTCGCACCTCGACTTCTCGCACGCGACGACGCTCGGCGGCTCGAGCGGCGTCTCGTGGTCGGCAGAAGTCCCGCGCATCACGAAGCTCGAAGACGGGCTGCGCATCGATCGCTGGTACCCCGACTCGCGGCTCGCGCCCGGTCACCCCACGCCCGTCGACACGCTGAGCTCGTACCGATACCTGCTGCCCGGCCTCTTCCTGATGACGACCGCGTGGTATCCGCTCGGTGCCGCTGCGCGCTGCGGCTTCGGCGTGCCCGACGAGAAGCCGCTCTCGCACCGCGCGGAGCAGCAAGCGGTGACGCCCGTCTCGGCGAAGCGCTCGCGGTACTTCTACGCGACGGGCTTCGCGGCGGAGAACGCCACGCCCGAGCGCGTCGAGGGCATCTTCGCGGTCGTGAACGCCGCGTTCGCCGAGGACAAGCGCATCATCGAGGGCCAGCAGCGCATCCTCGACCTAACAGCTCCCGGCACGCGCATGGCCTCGACTCCGCACGACGAGGCGCCGCTCGCGTTCCGCCGCCTCGTGCGCGAGCGGCTCGCGCGAGAGCAGGGCGAGACGCGCTGAGCGAAGCTCACGCGGAGCCGTGAGGAGCAGCGATGGGCGAGGACACGATGCGCGCGTGGCGAACGCATCAGTACGGGCCGCCGCTCGAAGCGCTGCAGCTCGACCTGGTGCCCATACCCGCGCCCGGTCCCGGCGAGTTGTTGGTGCGCGTGCAGGCGATCCCGCTGAATCTCAACGATCTCGAGCGCATCAACGGCGGCAACGTGATGGTGCGCCACGAGCTTCCGTATGCCGCGGGGATGGAGGTGTTCGGCGTGGTGGAAGCCGCGGGCGCCGGCGCCGAAGCGCGCGTGGGGCAGCGCGTCGCCGCGATGACGAAAGGCGCGATCGGCGGCTACGCCGAGTACGCGATCTGCCCGGGTCACTCCGCGTTCGAGATCGACGCCGCGATCCCACTCCCCGACGCCGCGGCGCTCTACTTCCCGTTCCATCTCGCGTGGCTCGGCCTGTTCGACCGCGCGCAGCTGAAGCGCGGCGAGAGCGTGCTGATCCACGCGGCGGCGGGCGGCTCCGGCAGCGCCGCGATCCAGCTCGCCGTGAACGCCGGCGCGCGCGTGTTCGCGACCGCGGGCGGCGCAGACAAGGTCGCGCTCTGCCGCTCGCTCGGCGCGGAAGTCGCGATCGACTACGCGAGTGAAGACTTCGCCGCGATCGTGATGGAGAAGACCGCGAATCGCGGCGTCGACGTGGTGTTCGACAACGTGGGCGCGGCGGTGTTCGAGAAGTCGCTCGCCTGCACCGCCTACGACGGCCGCTACTTGATGATGGGCTTTGCTTCGGACAAGACCGTGCTCGACGAGAAGTTCATCGTGCCGCGCCGCGTGATCGTGGGGAACCTGAAGCTGTGCGGCGTTCTGCTGGCGTACGCGCCGGAGCCCGTGATTCCGATGATGAAGAAGGGCATGGGCTGGAACTTTCTGCCCGCGAGCCGCGGCGCCGAGATCACGCGCGAGATCACGGCGCAAGTCGCCCGCGGGAAGCTGAAGCCGGTGATCGGGCGCGTCGCGAAGTTCGACGAGATTCCGCGCGAGATTCACGCGCTCGCGACGCGCGCCACGACGGGCCGCACGATCGTAATGCTCTGAGGCGCGCGCCGCGCGCGGAGGATTCGCCATGGCCGATCTCGATCTCGCGACGCTGACGATCACGCGCGCCGCGCAGGCGCTGCGCAGCAAGGAAGTCTCCGCGCTCGAGCTGACGGACGCGTACCTGCGCCGCATCGAGCGGCTGAACCCGCGCGTGAACGCGTACGTCACGGTGACGGCGGAGCGCGCGCGCGAGGATGCGAAGCGCGCGGACGCGGAGCTCGCCGCGGGCCGCGCGCGCGGGCCGCTGCACGGCGTGCCCATCGCGCACAAGGATCTCTACGAGACGGCGGGCATCCGCACGACGGGCGGCGGCAAGTTCCACGCGAATCACGTGCCGAGCGCGGATTGCAGCGTGGCGCGCAAGCTGCGCGAGGCGGGCACCGTGTTGTTAGGGAAGCTCAACACGCACGAGTACGCCTACGGCGTGACCACGACGAACCCGCACTACGGCGCGACGCGCAATCCGTGGAACCTCGCGCACATCCCGGGCGGCTCGAGCGGAGGCTCGGGCGCCGCGATCGCCGCGGGCCTCGCGACCGCGACGACGGGTACCGACACGGGCGGCAGCATTCGCATGCCGGCCTCGGTGTGCGGCGTCGTGGGCATGAAGCCCACGTACGGGCGCGTGAGCAAGCAGGGCGTGCTGCCGCTCTCGTATGCGTTCGATCACGCCGGACCGCTCACGCGCACGGTGGAGGACGCCGCGCTCGTGCTGAGCGCGATCGCGGGCTACGACGCGAACGACGCGACGACCGTGCGCACGCCGGCCGAGGACTACACCGCGCAGCTCGGCGCTGGCGTGCGCGGCCTGCGCATCGGCGTCCCGCGCGCGTGGTTCTTCGAGCGCTGCGACGAGGAGGTCGCGGCCGGGGTGGAGGCCGCGCTCGCGGAGCTGCGTCGGCTCGGTGCGGACGTGCGCGAGATCGAGCTGCCCGGCGTGGCAGAAGGTGTCGGCGCGACCTTCGCGTTCGTGCTCGCGGAGGCGCAGGCGATTCACGCCGATGCACTGCGCACGCGGCCCGAGGATCTCGGCGCGGACGTGCGCGCGCTCCTGCAAAGCCCTGCGCCGAGCGGCGAGGCCCTCATGACTGCGCTGCGCGCGCGCGACGCGCTCACCGTGACGGTGCGCCGCGCGCTCGAGAGCGTCGACCTGCTCGCCACGCCCGCGACGCCGATCGTCGCCGCGCGCATCGGAGACGACACGATTCGCATGGGCGGAGCGAACGAGAACGTGCTCGCCGCGATGATCCGCTGCACCGCGCCGTTCAACGCGACGCGCCTGCCCGCGCTGTCCCTGCCGTGCGGTTTCACGCGCGCGGGGCTGCCGATCGGCCTGCAGCTCGCGGGCAGACCGTTCGACGAGGCGACTGTGCTGCGCGCGGGCCACGCCTACGAGCGCGCGACGGAGTGGCACGCGAGATTCCCGAGCTTGTAGGGCGCCTCACTCCCGCGCGAAGGCGGCCAGATCGCGCGCCGTGTCGCGGCTGATCTCCGGGCACGCGACGGTGAAAATCTCCGTGCCATGAATCGTGCCCATCACTTGGCGACAGCGCGCCGGGACGCCGTTCGCGAGCAGCAGGCGGTAGAAGCCGATGCCTTCGTCGCGCAGCGGATCGCACTCGTTCACGCTGATCACGGTGGGCACGAGGCCCTTCACGTCGTCGTCGCTCGCGAAACCCGGCCAGGCGAGCGGATTGCGCTTCTCGAGCTGCTCGATGCCGTAGGCCATCGCGCCGCGGTTGTTGTGGAGCTCGAGCAGGATGCCGTTGTTCTCCACGCTCGACGGGTTCTGCGGCAGGGGCCACACGCCGGCGATGTACGGGCACAGCGCGTAGAGGCCCTTGATCAGGCCGAGCTCGCCGTCGCGCTTCAGCTTGAGTCCGGTGGCGAGCGTGAGGTTCCCGCCGCCGCTCTCGCCCGCGATCACGATGCGCTTCGGGTCGATGCCGAGGCGCGCGGCGTTCGCCGCGAGCCATTTCACGCCGCTGACGCAGTCGTTCAGGCCGGCTGGGAAGGGCGCGACCTCGGGCGCGGACGAAGGCGTGAGGCAGTTGCGGAAGTCGACCATCGCGACCGCGACGCCGTAGGAGGCGATGATCTTCCCCCACGCGCGGTAGTTGCCGTAATAACACGACATGCTCTGCATGCCGCCGCCGTGGATGTAGTAGACGCACGGCTGCACTTCGCCGCTGTCGGCGCGGATGAACTGGACGTTGATCGCGTTGCCGTCGGGCTGCGACGCGAAGCGCTCGGTGGTGATGCGCAGGCCCTTCGACGGCGCGATCTGCTCGTTGTCGATCGCCTCCATCATCGCCTTCATCGCGTCGGCCATCTGCTTCGCCTGCGGCGTGTTCGCCTCCGCGAGCAGCTGCTCGCGGCTCTCCGCGTTCGGCGCGGCGGGCATGCTGAGGTTCCCGAGCAGGGCCTTGATGCGGGGGTCGATGCGCGGATCGTCGAGCCACTTGGCGGCCATGGGAGTCTCCTTGGAACGGGCGCACGCTAGTTCAAGCACGCGCTGCGCCGCGCCGATTCGCGGCGAATGGAGTGCGCCGAACATCAGGGCCGCGCCGCGATCGGCATCTGCCGCGCGTGCATGCGCGGCGTCTGCAGCGAATGCGCGGCGCCGCAGCGCCTCGGACTCGCCTGCCGCGGGCGCTGCGAGGCGGATGTCGCGGCGCTCGCCGCCACGCTCGAGCAGAGCATCAAGACCGCGGCGATCTCGGCGGGGATGCTGCAGCACACGCCGCGGCTGTGGGTCGGCCTCGGCGTCGTCGCGCTCGCGGTCGGCGTGGGGGTGTTCGCGCTCGGCTTCACGCTTCCGCAGCTGGGCGGCGCGGTCTCCGCGCTCGGTCTCCCGTTCCTCGCGATCGGCGCGCTCGTGCTGCTCGCGGCGAGGCGGATCCGCAAGCCCTGAGCGCGCCGCGCGCAGTGACGCGGAGCCGAGCGAAGTCGACGCGGCAGCTTGCGCCGCCATCCCGTTTCCGCTCCCCTCCGCCGCACTTTTTCGTCGGGGCGCAGGGGGACGCGATGGCAATCCGCGAATTCATCGAGACGCACTTCAAGCACTTCAACGCCGCCGCGCTGGTCGACGCCGCGAAGGCCTACGAGACGCACATCGCGGGCGGCGGGCGCATGCTGATGACCCTCGCGGGCGCGATGAGCACCGCAGAGCTCGGCAAGTCGCTCGCAGAGATGATTCGCCAAGGCAAGGTCCACGCGATCTGCTCGACCGGCGCGAACCTCGAGGAAGATCTCTTCAATCTCGTCGCGCACGATCACTACGTGCGCATCCCGAACTATCGCGATCTCTCGCCCGCGGACGAGAAGGAGCTCGAGAAGGCGGGGCGCAATCGCGTGACCGACACGTGCATCCCCGAGGCCGAAGCCTTTCGCGCGATCGAGAAGCCGATCCTCGACTTGTGGACGCGCGCCGAGCAGCGCGGCGAGCGCTTCTTCCCGTACGAGTTCTTCTACCAGTTGTTACGGGAAGGCCGCGTGCGCGACGCCTACCAGATCGACCCGAAGAACTCGTGGCTGGTCGCCGCGTGCGAGAAGGACCTCCCGATCTTCGTGCCGGGCTGGGAGGATTCGACGCTCGGCAACATCTTCGTCTCGCACGTGCTCTCGGGTGACATCAAGAGCTACTCCACGGTGAAGAGCGGCCTCGAGACGATGGGCGCGCTCGCGCGCTGGTACGTGCACACGACCATGGGCAAGACGCTCGAAGAGCTGCCCGAGGTGGAGGGCTCGCACGACGAGGGCGTGGTGGAGATGCGCGCGATCGCGGGCAACGAGGCGCTGCGCACGGTGGGCTTCTTCCAGATCGGCGGCGGCATCGCGGGCGACTTCCCGATCTGCGTCGTCCCGATGATCCATCAGGATCTGCGCCGCCCGTGCCCGTACTGGGGCTACTTCTGCCAGATCAGCGACTCGACCACGAGCTACGGCTCCTACTCGGGCGCGGTGCCGAACGAGAAGATCACCTGGGGCAAGCTCGACGTGACCACGCCGCGCTTCGTGATCGAGAGCGACGCCACGATCGTGGCGCCGCTGATCTTCGCGCACGTGCTGGGCTGGTGAGGTCGCCATGGCTGAGCTGCTGACCTCCGAGAATCTCATCGCGCTGCTGACGCTCGCCGGGCTCGAGATCGTGCTCGGCATCGACAACATCGTCTTCATCTCGATCCTGTGCGGGAAGCTCCCGCCCGATCAGCAGGTGAAGGCGCGCCAGATCGGCCTCGGGCTCGCGATGGGCATGCGCATCCTGCTGTTGCTCGCGATCAGCTGGGTGATGGGGCTGACGCAGCCGCTGTTCTCCGTGATGAGCCACTCGTTCACGGGCCGCGATCTGATTCTCCTGTTCGGCGGCCTCTTCCTCGTCGCGAAGGCGACCTGGGAGATTCACGACAAGCTCGAGGGCGAGGCGCACGGGCCCGAGGGCAAGCAGGCGACGGCTGCGTTCGGCGCGATCCTCTTCCAGATCGTGTTGCTCGACCTCGTGTTCTCGCTCGACTCGGTGATTACGGCCGTCGGCATGGCGAGCGAGATCGCGATCATGATCGCCGCGGTGGTGATCGCGGTCGGCGTGATGCTCGTCTTCGCGGGCGCGATCAGCGCGTTCATCGAGCGCCACCCGACGATGAAGATGCTCGCGCTCTCGTTCCTGCTGCTGATCGGCGTAGTGCTCGTGGCCGACGGCTTCGGTCAGCACGTCTCGAAGGGCTACATCTACTTCGCGATGGCCTTCTCGCTGTTCGTCGAGATCATGAACATCCGCATCCGCAAGCCACACGCGCCGCCGGTTCATCTTCATCAGAGCTACGTGGACGAGGGCGCAGCGAAGTCCTGAGATTCCGCTTGCTCCCGCTCGCGCGCAGCAATTAGGCTGAGCGCATGACGCTGAACGACACCTCGCGGCTTTGACTGCGGCTCTCGCGCGGAGCGCTGATCGCGCTCTTCGCGGCGACCTTCCTCGACGAATTCGCCTCCGGCGTCGCGCCGGTCTCCGCGCCTGACCTCGCGGACGAGTTCGGCCTCGCGCCCGGCTTCGCGTCGGGTCTCGTCATCGCGGCGTACATGTCGCTGGCGCTGCTCGTCGAGGCGCCAATCCTCGCGTGGGCCGAGCGCTGGAGAGTGCGCGCGGTCTCCGCTTCCGCGCTCGCGGTGCTCGCCGCCGCGATGGCGCTCTCCGCTGCGGCGCCGAACGTGTGGGTGCTGCTCGCGGCGCTCGCGCTCTACGGCCCGGCGAGCGGCATCGCGCTCGCTGCGAGCGAGGGCACGCTCGTCGAGGCGCGCCCGCACGAGCGCGAGCGCACGCTCACGCGCCTCACGTTCGCGGGCATCGCGGGCGATGCGCTGGTGCCGCTGCTGCTGCTCGCGGCAGTTCCGCTCGGCCTCGGCTGGCGCGCCGTCGCGTGGCTCGCGGCGGCGGCGGCCCTCGCGCTCGCGGTCGTGCACTGGCGCACGCCGTCACTCGATCGCCCGTTCGCGCTTGACGGCGACGGTGAGGTCGACGACGAAGGCGCAGGCGAGGGCGAGCCGCGTCCACCGCTGCGCGAGCTCGCGCACGTCGTCCGCAACAACCCCGCGCTCGTGGGCTGGCTCGCGGTCGCGCTCGTGTCGGAGTTGCTCGACGAGGTGCTCGTCGCCTTCTCCGCCGCGCACCTCGCCGAGTTCGCGACGCCGCAGCAGCGCATGCTCGTGATCGGCGCCTGGACGCTCGGCGACGTCGTGGGAATCGTGCTGCTGGATGCCGCGCTGCATCGCGTCCGCCCGCTGCGCGCGCTGCGCTTCAGCGCGGTGGTCGCCGCGCTCGCGCTCGTCGCGTTCTGGCTCACGCGCAGCCCCGTGCTTGCCGCGCTCGCGCTCGGCTTCGTGGGCGCCGCGTCGATCACGTTCCATCCGCTCTTGCGCGCGCGCGCCTACGCCGCGCTGCCTGGCCGCCCCGCGATGGTGAACGCCATCAACGCGCTGCTGCAGCCCGCGCACCTCGCGTCACCGCTCGCGCTCGCGTGGATCGCGGGCGCGCACGGAACCTCCGCCGCGATGGGGCTCCTGTGTCTCGCGCCGATCGCGGTGGCGGTCGCGGCGTTTCGGGCGCGTGACGTCCACAGCGCGGCCTGATCAGTCCCAGCTCTTCCGATAGTTCACACCCAGGTTGCTCGTCTCGCCCGTCGTCTCTGCGCGCACGCTGAACGCGCGCGAGAGCGCGTAGTGGAGGCGCACGAGGTGCGAGGCGGCTTCGAGGCCGTACTCGTACTCGAGATAGAGCTTGTCGGTGAGGCGCTTGCCGAGTGCGACCGCGCGGCTCGATGCGTCGGCTTGCGCGCGCTCGCCGGTGTTGCGCAGCGAGATCTCGTCGAGGCCGACGCCGCGCGCGATGCGCTGCGAGATCGGCACGGCACTGTCGCCCTCGAAGATCGTGGCGGCGGCGGCCTGCAGCAGCGCAGTGTCGGCGCTCGATGCATCGGACACGCCGTGGCCGAGCACGATCCACGAGAGCTTCTCGGAATCGGGCACGGGCGGATTCGAGGTGAGGCGCGCGAGCGGCGACTTCAGCGTGCCGGTGAGCTCGACACCCGCCTCGACGGGCAGGTTCTTGCGCAGCGCGAGCGCGTCGAGCGCGGGGTCGTCGATCGCTCCGTTGAAGATCAGCGCGCCGCGCTCGATCTCGAGCTTCTGGCCGAATGCGCGATACGTGCCGCGGCTCGCGTCGATTTCGCCGAACGCGACGAGCGTGCCGTCCGCGAGCGTCTTCACGCGCAGCTTGCCGCGCAGGAACGTGTCGAGGCCGGAGCCGACGACGCGCAGGTCCTTGCCGGCGTCGAGCATCAGGTCGAGGTCGAGGCGCGCGCGCTGCGCCGCGCTCGGCGCGCGCTCGCGGCCGAGCACGACCACGTCGTCGCCGAGCCGAGCTTGCAGCGTGCGCGGCAACTCGAGGTAGCCGCGATCGGCGCGAAGCTCGCCGCGCAACTCGACGCCGCGCAGGCCGATCTTCGCGGACCCATCGCCCGAAACTTCCAGGTTTCGGTCGGGGCGATCGAGCACGCGCAGGCCCTCGGCCTTCCACGCGAGCGTCGCGGGCGAGCCGTCGAGCGGCGCACTCCCGCTCGCCGAGATCGCGCCCTTCGACGCGGTGAACGAGAGCGCGTCGACGTGCAGCGTGTCGGTCGTCAGGCGAGCCGTGAGCTTGCCGTCGCGCAGCGCGATGCCGGCGGTCGGCCAATCGAAGCGCAGCGCTTCGCCGTTCACGTCGCCGCTCAGCGCGGGCTTGCCCGCCGTGCCGCCTGCGCGCAGCGCGAGCGACGCGCGGCCCTCCACGCGCGCGGAGATGCCGAGCAGCCCGCCGAGCGCGCGGATCGAGGAGACCTCGGCATCGAGCTGCGCGTCGAGTGCGGACGTGCGCGCGAGCAGAGCTCGCCCCGGAGCCGCGCGCAGGTCGGCGCGCAGCGTGGCCTCGCCGAGCCGCTCGCCGGACACGCTCGCGGTCACGTGCGCGACGCTCGCTCCGAGCGCGGCGTCGATCCCGAGCGCGCGAACGCCGAGCGGCGCGCCGCCGAGCTGCGCGTCGCCGGAGGCGAGCTCGAGGCGCACCTGCCCGAGCTGCGCGGGATCGCGCGGCACGACCCACACGCCGCGAGCTCGGAGGTCGCCCGCGGCGCTCGCGTCGCCGCCCACGGCCGTGAGGGCATCGGCGAGCGAGAGATCGCTCGCGACGCCCGCAGTCTCGAGGCGGCGCTCGCTCAGCTCGAACGTGCCGACCGCCAGCTCGCCGCCCAGCGCCGCGATGCGCGCGGGGCCGAACGAGACTTCGCCGGGCGGTGCCCAGCGCAGGGCCGCGGGCTCGATCAAGCGAGCGGGCAGGCGGCCCGCGACTTCGAGCGCGAGCGCGCGCCCGGACCAGGCGCCGTCCCAGCCGCCCGCGAGCGAAGCGCTGAGGGAGACGCCGCTGCCACTGGCGCGCAGCTCGAGCGCGTGCGCCGCTAGTGGACCCCGCGCAGTCGCGCTCGCCGCATCGATGGACGCGCCTGCGATCGAGAGCGCGCTCGCCCGGAGCTCGGCGTCGATCTCGCGGGAGTCTCCCGTGATGCCCGCATCGAGCGCGAGCGCGCCGATCGCGACGCCGCCGGGCAGCGCGAGCTCGCTCGCATCCGCGCTCAGCGTGCCGCCGGGCGAGTCGAGCGAGCCGGTGAGCCGAGCCTCGACGCTGAGCTGCCCACGGAAATCGCCGCCGAGCGCGCCGAGATCAGGCGCAGCGATTGTTAGGTCGAGCGCGTCGCCGGGCGCACCGAACGCGCCCTTCGCGAGCAGCCGATTCGCGCCGAGGCGCAGCTCGGCGTCGGCGTCGCGCACGCGCCCCGCTTCGAGCGTCAGCACGCCTCGGCCTTCGAGCGCGCGCCCGCGGTAGCGGCTGCCCGTGAGCGCGTAGTCGAGGCGCGCGTTCCAGCGCGTGCCGAGCTCCCCGGCGGCGTCCAGCTCGCCCGAGAGCATCGCGCTCGGGAAGTCGCCGAGCGCCGCGGGATCGAACTCCGCGAACTTCGCGCGCGCCGAGAACGCGCTCGCGCCGTCCCACGCGCCACTGCCCGCAATCACGCCGCCGCCGATCGCGATGCGCACGTCGTCGGCGCGAACGCCATCGCCTTCGCGCACGAGCAGGCCGGTGATCTCGCGGCCCGGCTCGCGGAGCGCGAGCTGCGCCTCGAGCCGCGCCGCATCGATCGCGATGTCGGCATCGCCGGCGAGCTGCGTCGCGACGAGGTTCTCGTGAAGCGCGCGCAGATCGAGGCGCTCGAGCGCGAGGTCGAGGCGCAGCTCGCCCGACTCGAGCACGCCCGTTCCGCGAGCAGCGCCCGCTGCGCCGAGATCGCCGGCGATCTCCGAGAACGCCAGCGTGCCGCCGTCGACCGCGAGCGCGGCGGTCACGCGCTCGAGCGGCACCCGTGCCTGTGAGACCGGCCCCGCGGCCTCGTTCTCGGCGCGCAGCGCGCCGCGCAGGAGCACGTCAGTGGCGCCGCGCGCGTCGATCGCGACGGCGAGATCGCTGTGCGGCGCGCTCTCGCTCGCCACGAACTTCGCCGTGTCGAGGTGCTCGCTACGCAGCGTGATCGCGCCGAGCCACGGCCGCGCGAAGGAGGAGAAGCCGGCCGCGCCCGTGACGACCGACTCGGCGAGGGTTCCACGCAGCGCGAGCTCGGCGTCCATCAGCGAGCCGCTCGCGACGAGGTGCGCGCGCATGCGCGGCAGCGCGTCTCGCGCGAAGCGCACGTCGCCGCTCAGCGGAAACGGGCGCTCGCCGCCGACTCGCGCTTGTCCGGAGAACCTGCCCCACGGCGCCGCCATCGCGTCGAGCGTGGCTTCCAGTGCGTCCGTGCCCAGGCGCAGCGATCCGCGCACGCCGGAGAACTCGCCGCCGTCGCCGATCGTGAGGCGCGTGATCGCCACGCGCCGGGCCTCGATCGTGAAGGGCATGCCGATCTTCGGGGGGACGGTGGGCGGCTCGTCGCGGCGCGGGCCAGGCTCGACGTGGAGGTGGCCCACGCTGAGCGTGTCGATCGAGAGCCTCTGCTGCGCGAGCGCTCCCCAGCGCGGCGTGATCTCGACGCGCTCCGCAGTCGTCAGCGTCTCGCCGGTCTTCACGAGTACACGTTCCGCGCGCAGCGGGCCTAACAACGAGCCACTCGCCCCTTCGATCGCGACGCGCCCACCCGAGATCGTGGAGACACGCGCGCTGAACCACGCGAGCGCGGCCTCGGACTGCGCCGCCCACACGAGCGCGGCGCCGAACCCCGCGAGCGCGGCGAGCGCGATGAGGAGCGTGCGGCGCATCAGAACGTGAGCCCGAGCGAGAAGTGGAGCCGCACCGTGCCGTCGTCTTGCCCGTACGCGACATCGATGCGCAGCGGGCCGATGGGGCTGCGCGCGCGCATGCCGAGGCCGTAGCCGAGCGCGATGCCGGCCCATTCGTTCCAGGCGCTACCCGCGTCGACGAACGCCGCGGTGCCGAGGCGTTCGTTCCACCAGTGCGTCGCTTCGACGCTCGCGAGCGCGAAGTAGCGGCCACCGAGCACAGCGCCGCTTTCGTCATCCCCCAGCGATTCGAGGTCGTAGCCGCGCACACTCGTGGAGCCGCCCGTGCGGAAGAGCATCGACTGCGGGATTCCGCTCGAGCGCTTCGCGAGCACGCCGCCGGCTTCGACGCGCAGCGCGAGGTCGTCGCGCGGCGTGAGCGGGACGTAGTAAGCGGCGCGCGCAGTCGCGCGGCCGAACGTGCGCGTCGAGACGCCCGGCGGCGCGGCGCCGATCTGCAGCTGCGCCATCCAGCCGCGGCGCGGCGTGAGCAAGTCGTCCGTCGCGCGCCAGGTGTGCGCGTACTCCACGAGGAGCGCGTGGACGGATTCGGAGAGCACGCCCGCCGCCTTCTGGCGCGAAAACGCGAAGGTGGCGCTGAAGGCGGGCCGGCTGAACTCGTCGAGCGCGCTCGACTTCGCGACCAGCGAGACCTCGTCCGTGACGAGATCCTCGATGTCGCTGTGCTCGAAACGCAGCCCCGCGCTGTCCGACCAGCCGAAGCGCTCGGGCAGCGAGAGCTCGGTCTCGACGCCTTGCTCGAGGAAGTCCGCCTCGACGCGCGCGCGCAGGCGCAGCGCGCTGCTCGCGATGTCGTGGTCGCGGAACTCGATCGAGCCGTTGCCGTGGGCATCGGTGCCGTAGCCCGCGCCGAGCTCGATGCGGCGCGCGGGCGCCTCGATCACCGCGACTCGGGGGCCGCCGCGGCGTTCGCAGGGTCGGGATCGATGCCGACGTGTGCGCTCGCGAAGTAGCTCGTCGAGGCGAGGCGGCGCTGGAAGCGGTCGAGGCGCTCGCGGTCGTACGGCTCGCCTGGTTCGTACGGGCGCAGCGTCTCGACGCGGCGCGCGGCATAGCGCTCGAGGCCGTCGACCTAGACTTCGCCGAACGCGAAAGGCGGCCCGCTGTCGATCGTGAGGGACAGCTCCGCGCGCGCCTGCGCTGGATCGAGCTTCGCCTCGTTCGCGACGATCCTCGCCGCGGGCCAGCGGCGGCGCGCGATGCGATCGAGCGCCTGCGCCTTCGCCGCGGTCCAGCGCTCTTGCGTGAAGATCATGCCGTTCGCGAGCGCGAAGCCATCGCGTGCCTCGGCGAGCGCCTGCACGTCGAGTGGATCGCTCGACTCCGCAATCGCACCGCGGATCTCGACGTTCACCACGCGTACGCGCGTCACCGGCCCGCGCTCCACGACGACGCGCACGCGCATCGGCGCCTCGCCCGTGAACACCTCGCAGCGCATGCGCGGCGAGACGTAGCCGCGCGTGGCGAGAATCTCGCGCGCCTGCGTCTCGGCCTCGCTCGCGAGGCGCGTCAGCAGCTCCGCGTCGGGCGGCTCCTCGGCTTCGCGCCAGCGCATCAAGTCGAGGTCGGTCTCGAGCGCCTTCTTCAGCGAGCGCGGCGCCTTGATCTCGACGCGATACGACTCGTCGCGCGCCGCGGCCGGGAGCGCGAACAGCGCCGCGAGCGAGAGCGCGGCCAGCCCTGTGCGCAGCGATCTCAGCGCACACCTCGCACGCAGCGATTCATCGCGATCGGCAACGCGCAAGCTCCAGGCAGAAGTCGAGGAAGAGGCCGCATACGATATGAACTCATCGGCAGAAGGAGAGACGCGCTTGCCTGGCAAAGAAGTCGCCGCGCAGCTCACCCCGCAGAACGACAACTGGACCCGCGCGCTCGGCCTCGAGTTCGTGACGGTCACCCCAAAGCGCGTCGTCGCGAACCTCGAAGCGGGCCCGCAGCACCACCAGCCGTACGGCGTGCTTCACGGCGGCGTCTACTGCTCGATCGTGGAGGCGGTCGCGAGCTACGGCGCAGGGAACGCGGCGCTCGCGAACGGGCAGCGCGGCGTGCTCGGGGTTGCGAACAGCACCGACTTCTTCCGCTCGCACAGCGCGGGCCGCCTCGTGTGCGAGGGCCTGCCCGTGCACACGGGCCGCAGCGCGCACGTGTGGGAAGTGACCGTGAAGCGCGCGAGCGACGGCAAGCTCGTGGCGCGCGGGCAGGTGCGATTCCATGTGCTCCAGGAGCTGCCCGAAGAGCGCCGCCCCGAGCATGCAGACCTCGAAGGTAGGGATTAGTCGTGGCCATCTCGCTGCTGCGCTTCGACCTGCGCCGCGCGCCGTTCTCGCCCGCGGACCACGCCTCGCTGTATCGCGCGGCGCTCGAGATGGCCGAGTACGCCGACGCGCGCGGCTTCACCGCGATCTCGCTCTCCGAGCATCACGCCGTCGACGACGGCTTCTTGCCCTCGCCGATCGTCCTCGCTGCCGCGCTCGCGGCGCGCACGTCGAAGCTGCGCATCACGATCTCGGCGCTGCTCGCGACGCTCTACGACCCGGTGAAGCTCGCCGAGGATCTCGCGGTGCTCGACCTCACGAGCCGCGGACGCGTCTCGACCACGCTCGGCATGGGCTACCGGCCCGAGGAGTACGCGAGCTTCGGCAAGGACTTCGCCGCGCGGGGAAAGCTGCTCGACGAGTGCATTGAGTTGTTACTGAAGGCGTGGAGCGGCGAGCCGTTCGAGTGGCGGGGCCGCACGGTGCGCGTCACGCCGCGCTCGTTCACGCAGCCGCACCCGCCCGTGAACGCGGGCGGCCAGAGCCTCGCGGGCGCGCGCCGCGCCGCGCGCTTCGGCTTGCCCTATCAGCCCGCGAGCAACGACGCCGAGATGATCTCGCTCTACCAGAGCGAGTGCGCGCGGCTCGGCAAGAAGCCCGTCGTGTTGCCCCCCGGAAGCGGCGAGACGTTCTGGGTCGCGCGCGATCCCGAGAAGGCGTGGCGCGAGCTGGGGCCGTACTTGTTGTACGAAGCCACGACCTACTCGAGCTGGCAGCCCGCTTACCAGCAGAGTTCGACGGTGCACTCGCGCGCGAAGTCGATCGAGGACCTCCGCGCCGAAGGGAAGTTCCGCGTGCTCACGCCCGACGAGTGCGTCGCGCGCGCCAAGGCGCAGGGCCCGTGGTCGACGTTCGTGCTCTACCCGCTCTGCGGTGGCACGCCGCCCGAGCTCGGCTGGGAGAGCGTGAAGCTGTTCGCGGAAGAGGTGCTGCCGCGGGTGTGAGGGCGGGATGAAGCGGATCGCGATCGTCGCGCTCGGGCTCGTCGGATTCGCTGCGTCGTGCGTGGCGGCGCACTTCGCCGCAATCGAGCTGGGTCGCGAGGTCGTGACGCTGCGGACCCAGCGCGCCGACGGCACTGGGCAGGCGATCCGCCTGTGGGCCGTCGACGACGACGGCGCCGTGTGGGTCCACAGCGGGGGCGACGACTGGCTGCCGCGCTTTGCGAGCTCCGAGGTGACGCTCGAGCGCGGCGGCGTCGCTCGGCGCTACCGCGCGACGCCGATGCCCGGGCCCCACGAGCGCATCCACGAGTTGTTGCGGGCGAAGTATGGCTGGGTCGACCGCTGGGTTCGCTTCCTCGGTCCAGACGACGAAACCGTGTGCGCGGTGCGGCTGGACCCAATCTCGTGAAGGAGGCGTGCGATGGAGACGCGTAGGGGCGGCTGCCTGCGCGGTGCGCTCTGCTTCGACGTGAGCGGCCCGTCGCGCGCGGACTGGAATCGCGAGGCGCCGGACGCGGTGAGCTTCGACGAGGCGGCGACGTGACGACCCCAATTCTCATCGTCGGCGCCGGTCCCGCGGGCGCCTCGCTCGCCTACGCGCTCGCGGCGCGCGGCGTAGCGGTCACGCTCGTCGAGCGGCAGCGCGACTTCGCGCGTGAGTTTCGCGGCGAGGCGCTGATGCCGAGCGGGGTCGATGCGCTCGCGCAGCTCGGGCTCGGCGACGTGATCCCGTCGGTGCCACACCGCGTGCCCGACGCGATCGAGCTGTTTCGCGGTCGGAAGCTCGTGGCGCGCGTGCGCGCGAGCGAGGTGCTGCCGCCCGGCGTGCACGCCTACACCGTCTCGCAGCCGCATCTGCTCGAAGCAATCGTCGCTCGCGCGAGCCAGCACGCGGGCTTCACGCTGCTGCGCGGCGCCGCGGTGCGCGAGTTGTTACGGAACGCCGCGGGCCGCGTGTGCGGGGTGCGCGTGGACGGGGAGGGCGGCGCGCGCGAGCTCGCGGCGCGCTTCGTGGTCGGCGCGGATGGGCGCGCCTCGGTGGTGCGGCGCGGCGGCGGGTTCGCGGTGACGCAGATCTGGGCGCCCATGGACGTGGTGTGGGCGAGGCTGCCGTGGCCAGCTTGTTATGTGGATGCGCAGCCCGTGCGCGGCTACGTCGGTCACGGCCACCTGCTGATCGCGCTCCCGTCGCCGAGTGGCGGCCTCCAGGTGGCCTGGGTGATTCGCAAGGGCACCTACGGCGACCTGCGCAGCCGCGGCATCGAGGATTGGGTGCGCGCCATGGCGGATCACGTTTCGCCCGATCTCGCCGAGCACTTCCGCGCCAGCGCTGCGGCCGTGTCACGCCCGTTCCTGCTCGATGCGGAGACCGACCGCGTGCGCGGCTGGGCGAAGCCGGGTGCGCTGTTGATCGGCGACGCCGCGCACACGATGTCGCCCGTGGGCGCGCAGGGCATCAACGTCGCGCTGCGCGACGCGGTCGCCGCGCTGAACGCACTCGCGCCCGCGCTGCGCGCGAACGCGAGCGACGCGGAGCTCGACGCCGCCGCGGCGTGCGTCGAGCCCGAGCGCGGGCCCGAGATCGACGAGATCCAGGGGCTCGCGAGGCGTCCGCCCGTCGTCGTGATGGGCACCTACCCGGGCGCCGAATGGGTGCGCGCGCTGCTGCTCGGCCTTGCGACGAGCCCGCTCGGCCGCCGCGCAGTCGCGCGCGTGGGCGCGAAGTTCCTGTGCGGCACGCGCGAGGTGAAGCTGGTGGCGTGAGCGCGGCACACTGGCGGGAGCGAGGTGACCCATGTGCCGCAACATCCGCACGCTGTTCAACTTCGAGCCGCCCGTCACGCACGACGAGATCCACGCCGCGTCGCTGCAGTTCGTGCGCAAGCTCTCGGGCATGAACAAGCCCTCGCGCGCGAACGCGGCGGCGTTCGAGCGCGCGGTGGAGCAAACCGCGCACGTCGCGCACGAGCTGCTGCACGCGCTCGAGACGACGGCGCCGCCGCGCGACCGCGAGATCGAGGCGCAGCGCGCGCGCGAGCGCAGCGCGGCGCGCTTCGGCAAGCGCGGAGCGGTGGGGGCGTGATGCCGAACGCGCAGCGCGCGCACGCGTTCGCGGAGGAATGGGTCGCGGCGTGGAACGCGCACGACCTCGAGCGAATCCTGTCCCACTACACCGAGGACGTGTCGCTGACCTCGCCCGTCGTCGTGCAGCTGCTCGGGGATCCGGCGGGGACCGTGCGCGTCAAGGCCGCGCTGCGCGCGTACTTTCGGCGCGGGCTCGAGGCGTACCCGCAGCTGCGCTTCGTGCCGGAGCGCGTCGCGTGGGGGCTCGCGAGCCTCGTGATCGTGTACGTGAACCAGCGCGGCACGCGCACCGCGGAGTTCATGGAGCTCGCAGCGGACGGGCGCGTGAGTCGAGTCGTCGCGAACTACGACGGCTGAGCGGTCACGCGGTCAGCACGCACGCGACGACCGACGCGATCGTCAGCGGCAGGCCGAGGCGCACGTAGTCGCCGAAGCGGTAGCCGCCCGGGCCGTAGACCATCGTGTTGGTCTGGTAGCCGATCGGCGTGAGGAAAGAGTTCGACGCGCTCACGGCGATCGCGATGGCGAAGGCGCGCTCGTCGGCGCCCAGCTGCTGCGCGGTCGCCATGCCGATCGGGAACATCAGCGCGGCGGCCGCGTTGTTGCTGATGAACTCGGAGAGCGCGACGGTCGCGATCACGATGCCGAGCAGCACGACGCGCCAGCCGTAGCCCGAGAACGCGTCGATGATTCCGCTGCCGAGCGACGCCGCGAGGCCGGACTGCTCGATCGCAGCGCCGAGCCCGAACGACGCCGCGATCACGATCAGCACGTCGATCTCGACGGAGTCGCGCGCGGCGCCGGCGCTGAGCGCGCGCGTCGCCACGAGCACGACCGCGGCCAACAGCGAAGCCTGGAGGATCGGCAGCACGCCGCTGCCAGCGAGGCCGACGACCGCGAACGCGACGATCCCCACCCACGCGGCCCTGCCGCGCTGAATCTTGGGCTCCTCCGCTTCGCCATCGAGCGGATTGATCACGAGGAAGTCGGGACGGCCACGCCAGCGCTCGCGAAAGCCCGGATCGGTCAGCAGCAACAAGGTGTCGCCCGTGCGCAGCTTCACTTGGCCGAGCTTGGCGATCAGCGGCTGACCCTCGCGGTGAATCGCGACGATCGCGGCCTGATAGCGCTCGCGGAACCCCATCTCTTTCGGCGTCTGCCCGAGCAGCGGCGACTCGCGCCCGACCACGACCTCGACGATGTGGCGCGACGGCGCCTCGACGCTCGCCATGTGCACGCGCTCGGCGGAGTCGAGGCCGTCGATGTTCTGGAGATCGAGGATCAAGCGCGCCTGCCCGACGAACAGCAGGTGGTCGCCTTCGCGCAGCACCGTCGTCGGAGCGACGGGTGCGATCGGCTCTCCGTCGCGCTCGATCTCGACGAGGAACACGCCCTCCAGGTGGCGCAGGCCTGCCTCCTCGACCGTGCGGCCATCGAGGGGCCCGCCCGTTTCGACCACCATGCGCACGGAGAAGTCGCGGCCCGGATCCTCGAAGCCGCTGCGCGGCGGATTGCGCTCGGGAAGCAAGCGGCCCGCGGTCAGAGCGACCACGATCAACCCGACGATCGCCACGGGCAGGCCGACGTGGGTGATCTCGAACAGCCCGAATGGCGCGCGCCCGCTCTTCTCGAGCAGGCCCGAGACGACCAGGTTCGTGGAGGTGCCGATCGTGGTGACGACGCCGCCGAGGATCACCGCGAAGGAGAGGGGCATCAGGTAGCGCGATGCGGAGCGCCCGTTTCGCTCCGCCCACTCGGAGACGGGGCGGATCAGCATCGCCACGATGGGCGTGTTGTTGAGGAACGCCGACGCGGCGGCCGAGGGCACGCACAGTCGCAACAAGCGCACGATGTCGTGCGTGCCGCCGCCGAGCGCAGCGCGCACGAGGGGCCGCAGCGCGCCCGAGTCCTCGACCGCGCGCGCGAGCACGTAGAGCGCGGCCACCGTGATCGGTGCGGAGTTCGAAAAGCCGGCGAACGCTTCGGCCGGCTCGATGATGCCGACGCCGAGCAGCGCGATCACCGCGCACAAGATCGCGGTCGCGGGCGACGCCTTGCCGCGCGCCATGACGACGAACATCGCCGTGACGACTGCGAGCGTGAACCAAGCTTCGGGCTTCATGGGGCGAGCACGGTACCTGCTGAGAGTCTTGCCGCGACCAGCGCGAGCATCCGCGGGACATCGGCCGTGCGCGGCGGGTGCAAAAGCCATTACGTTGCCGCGCTCGCTCGGAGAACCTCGCGTGTCCGCACCCACCGCAGTGCCCGCCTTCACGACTCCCCCGCCCACGGTGCGCGATCTCTGGCGCGCGCGGCGCGATGACGCGCGCGAGGGCTTGCGCTTCGAGGACGAGGCCTATACGTGGCGCGAGATGGACCAAGCCGCGCGCGACCGCGCGGCGCTGCTGCTCGCGCTGCGCACGCCGGGCGTGCCGTTTCACGTGGGCGTGCTGCTCGACAACGTGCCGGAGTATTCGTTTCTGCTCGCGGCAGCCGCCTATGCGGGCGCGACCGTCGTCGGCATCAACCCGACGCGCCGTGGCGCCGAGCTCGAGCGCGACATCGCGCACACGGACTGCCAGCTGCTCGTGACGGAGGCTCGCTACGCCGCGCTGCTGGGTGGCCTCGCGCTGCCGATGGGCGCCGAGCGCCGCTTCGAGGTCGAGTCGCCGCGCTGGCGCGAGGCGGTCGCGAAGTTCGCGGGCTCGCCCGAGCCGCAAGTCGAGCTGAATCCGCTCGCGCCGTACCTGCTGATCTTCACCTCGGGCACCACCGGCCAGCCGAAGGCCGCGATCTGCTCGCAGCTGCGGCTCGGCGGCATCGCGCGCACGATCTGCGCGATGCGCGGCATCACGCCGGACGACGTGAGTTATCAGGTGATGCCGATGTTCCACTCGAATGCGCTGATGGCGGGCTGGGCGCCGGCCGTGCACGCGGGCGCGACGATCGTGCTGCGGCGCAAGTTCTCGGCCTCGGGGTTTCTCGCCGACGTGCGCAAGCACGGCGTCACCTACTTCAACTACGTCGGCAAGCCGCTCACGTACGTGCTCGCGACGCCCGAGCAGCCGGACGACGCCGCCACCACGCTGCGCCTCGCCTTCGGCAACGAAGCGGCCGACCACGACCTCGAGCGCTTCGCGAAGCGCTTCGGCTGCACCGTGATCGACGCCTACGGCTCGACCGAGGGGGCGGTGTCGATCGCGCGCGTGCCGAACATGCCCGCGGGCGCGCTGGGCGTGGGGATTCCCGGCACCGTGATTCTGAGCTCGGAGACGGGCGCCGAAACAGCCGTCGCGCGCTTCGATGCGGCGGGCAAGCTGCTCAACGCGGACGAGGCGATCGGCGAGATCGCGAACGTGCAGAGCGCCGTCACGTTCGAGGGCTACTACAAGAACGACGAGGCGAACGCCGCGCGCGTCCGTAACAAGATCTACTGGACGGGCGATCTCGGCTATCGCGACGAGCAGGGCTTCATCTACTTCGCCGGCCGCGACTTCGACTGGCTGCGCGTCGACGGCGAGAACTTCGCCGCGGCCCCGGTCGAGCGAATTCTCACGCGCCATCCCGACATCGCGCTGGCGGCGGTGTACGGCGTGCCCGACGAAGAGGTCGGCGACGCGCTCATGGCGGCGCTGATCCTCCGCCCAGGCGCCGCGTTCGACCCCGAAGCGTTCTCGGCATTTCTCGCGCAGCAACCCGACCTCGGTACGAAGCAGGCGCCGCGCTACGTGCGCGTCGCGAGCGAGCTGCCGCAGACGCAGACGAACAAGATCTTGAAACGCGAGCTGCGCAAGCAGCGTTGGGAGTGCGCGGATCCTGTGTGGCTGCGCACAAAATCGGGCTACCGCGCGCTCACGAGCGCCGACGTCGCGGCGATTCGGGAGCGATTCGAAGCGCGCGGGCGCGCGAACGTGCTCGACGCCTGAGCGCTGCACTGCGAGCTTCGCGCGCATGTTTCGCGCCGCGCTCGCACTCGCCATCGCCTCGCTCGCCGCGTTCGCGCACGCGCAGCCCACGTCGCGAGTCGTCGACGACGCGCGCCTCGCCGCCGCCGAGCGCGACGCCGCGAACTGGCTCGCGCACGGGCGCACCTGGAGCGAGCAGCGCTACAGCCCGCTCGCGCAGATCCACGAGAAGAACGTCGCGCAGCTGAAGCCGGCCTGGGTCTACGCGACGGGCGAGACGCGCGGCCACGAAGCGACGCCGATCGTCGTGGACGGCGTGATGTTCGTGACGCTGCCGTGGAGCATCGTGGTCGCGCTCGATGCGGCGACCGGCCGCGAGCTGTGGCGCCACGATCCCGAGGTGCCGCGCGCGTGGGGGCGCTTCGCGTGCTGCGACGTCGTGAATCGCGGCGCGGCGGTTTATCAGGGACGCGTGTACGTGGGGACGATCGACGGCCGGCTCGTTGCGCTCGACGCGAAGACGGGCGCGCGCGTGTGGGCCGTGAACACGATCGATCGCACAAAGCCGTACACGATCACCGGCGCGCCGCGCGCCATGCGCGGGCTCGTGATCATCGGCAACGGCGGCGCCGAGTTCGGCGTGCGCGGCTACGTCTCGGCCTACGACGCCGAGACCGGCGCGCTGCGCTGGCGCTTCTACACCGTGCCCGCGGCTCCAGACCGGCCGCGCGAGCACAAAGAGCTCGAGCTCGCGGCGAAGACTTGGTCCGCGAGCTCGCTCTGGGAGTCGGGGCTCGGCGGCACGGTGTGGGACTCGCTCGCCTTCGATCCCGAGCTCGACCTCGTCTACGTCGGCGTCGGCAACGCGAGCCCGTATCCGCGCGAGATCCGCAGCCCCGGCGGCGGCGACAACCTGTTCCTCGCCTCGATCCTCGCGCTGCGGATCGGCACGGGCGAGCTCGCGTGGCACTACCAGACCACGCCCGGCGAGAACTGGGACTTCACCGCGACGCAGCACATGATCCTCGCGGACCTCGCGCTCGGCGGGCGCACGCGCAAAGTCCTGATGCAGGCGCCCAAGAACGGCTTCTTCTACGTGCTCGACCGCGCGACGGGCGAGCTGCTCTCGGCGGACAAGTACGTCGCGGTGAACTGGGCCAGCCACGTCGACCTAACAACCGGGCGGCCCGTGGAGACGGGCCTCGGCGAGTGGAAGAAGACGCGCTTCATGCGGCCCGGTCCCGCGGGCGGCCACAACTGGCACCCGATGGCGTTTCATCCGGGCACGGGCCTCGTCTACATCCCCACCTACGCGATCGCGTACCCGTTCCATCGCGACAAGCAGTTCAAGCAGACGCCGCGCCGCTTCAACACCGGCGAAGACTTCGCACGCATGCAGAAGCGCGTCGACGGCTTCGAGCGCTCGCTGCGCTTTTGCGCACCGACGCGACTCGTCGCGTGGGATCCCGTGAAGCGCGAGCGCGTGTGGAAGATCGAGCACACCTCCGAGATGCACGGCGGCACGCTCGCGACTGCCGGCAACCTCGTGTTCCACGGCACCGGCGGGGACTCCACGCTCGCCGCCTACCGCGCTACGGACGGCGAGCTGTTATGGGAGGCGCAGGCGCCGACCGCCGTGCTCGCAGCGCCCGTGAGCTACGCGGTGAAGGGCGAGCAGTACGTCGCAGTCGTGATCGGCGCGGGCGGCTCGGCGGGGCTCAACTTCTCGCTCGTGCCCTACGAGAACGCGGGCTACGTGGCGGCGTTCAAGCTCGGCGGCAAAGCCGCGCTACCGCCGCGCAAGCTGCGCGCGCCGGGCATCGTCGACGCGCCGCCCGCGACCGCGAGCGCCGCCGACATCGAGCGCGGCCGCGTGCTCTACCACCAGTGGTGCATGTTCTGTCACGGCATCGGCACCAAGAGCGGCGGCTTGCTGCCTGATCTGCGCTTCGCGAAGCGCGACGTCTACGCGCAGTGGCAGGACATCGTGATCGCCGGCGTTCGCGCCGATCGCGGCATGCCGAGCTTCGCCGACTCGCTCTCGCGCGAAGACGCCGAGCTGATCCGCGCCTACGTCATCTCCCAAGCGCATCGCGAGCCCACTCTGCTCGAGAGCGCAGGCGAGTGGCTCTACGAGCAAGGCGCCTGCGTGCCGGCGCGGTGGGTAGCGGATTGAAGGTGTGCACTCGCTGTGAGTGCTGACAGAAACCGAGGTTCGCGGGCACGCACTTCCACGTTTACTCCGCATCGGCGTCGAAGACTCCGCCGCTGCTGCGCGCTTCGCTTGCGGTCTCGGCCGACACGCGCCGAGTAGCGTTCGACTTCAAGCGCGTTCCGCCGTTTCCTCAGCGCGGCAATGCACCGAGGTGGCGGCGTGCAGGTTGGCACCTCGGTGCCTTGCCGCGTTCGCGATGGAGCCGGAACGACCTCGGAGTCGAACGCTCCTCCCGAGCGTGTCGGCCGAGGCCGCAAGCGAAGCGCGCAGCTTTCCGCGGAGTCTTCGGAGCGGAAAGCGAAGTAAACAAGGAAAGGAGCGGGCGCCCCCACGCTCCGATGCGCCACTAAGAATCGCAGACCACCGAACGACTTGACCTGCACAACGCTCGGACCGCGCAGCTTTCCGCGGAGTCTTCGGAGCGGAAAGCGAAGTAAACAAGGAGAGAGCGCACCTCGATCTCGCGGGGACCACCGCGGTACGGTGCACCTCGATGAGCGCGCCCCTCGCAAGCTCGGATCCGAGCCATCCCCACTTCATTCCCGAGCCCACCTACGACCTCTTCTACGAGACGTTCGCGCCGATTTGGCGGTGGGCGTTGCGGGAGCGCGAGACGCGGCAGGTGTTGATCGAGCGGCTCGCGATCGGGCCGGGGCATCACGTGCTCGACGTCGGCTGCGGGCGCGGCGAGACCACGGTGATGGTCAAGGTGCACGAGCCGAATGCGCACGTGTACGGCATCGATCCGAGCCCCGCGCGCCTCTCGCGCGCGATCGGGCGCGCGCAGCACGCGGGCTATCGCGTGCAGTTCTATCGCGGCCCGAGCACGCTCTTGCCGTTCCGCTCCACGAGCATCGACCGCGTGATCTCGATCTTCCGCATGCACACGCTCACGCGCGCGCAGAAGCTCGTGGTGATGCGCGAGGCGCATCGTTTGCTCTACCGCGAGGGCTCGATCCACATCCTCGACTTCGGTCCGCAGCACTCGCGCTGGGGCAACGCGCTCGCGCGCATCTACAACCGCAAAGGCACCGCCGACGACAACCTGAGCGGCGAGATGCCGCGGCTGCTGCACCACGCGGGCTTCGTCGATCCCGCGGAGATCGCCCGCGTGCCCACGGCGGCTGGCAACCTGTGCGTGTGGGAAGCGTTTCGTACCTGACAAGGAGAACGGGATGAAGGTTCTTCGTTGGCTCGCGAAGGCGCTGTTCGCGCTTGTGGTGCTCGCGCTCGTCGCCGTCTTCGCGCCGCGCTTCTTCACGGATGGCCCGCTCGGACCGATCCCCGGCGGGCCGCTGAAGGCAGGCGAGCTGTTCGAGTTTCCCGTGAGCGACTGGTCGTTCGCGGCGGACGTGAAGCAGATCGAGTTTCAGCTCGAGAACGAGTCGATTTCGCGCACGAGCTGGATCCTCGTGCGCGGCGGCGTCGCGTACGTCCCCTGCGGCGCGTGCGAGCCGCCCATGAAGCGCTGGCAGCTTGCCGCGCAAGCCGATGGACGCGCGCTGCTGCGCATCGAGGGCAAGCTCTACCCCGCGCGCCTCACGCGCGACGACGACGCGAGCCTGCGCGAGTTCGCGCGCGGCGAGGTGATGCGCAAGTACGGAGTGGATGCGAGCGGCGCGGGCACGACGCTCTTCTTCAGGGTGGACTCGCGCGCGGCGGGGAGCTGAGGCGCGCGCGTGCGCGCGAGCGCTGGACCTCGCGGAGCAGGTCCGCGAGCGACGCGCCGGGGCGCGCGCGCCACCGAGATTCGCGCGACAGCTCAACCAACCGATGCAACCGCGCCCGCCTGGCGTCCGGCACTCGTCCTGCGTCCAGGATGAAGAGATTCTCAGGGCGCCGCCGCGCCGCACAGCTCCGGCCGATCCGTCAGCACGCCCGTCACGCCCAACACCTTCATCGCCTCGATCTCCTCGCGCGGCGCGCCGCCCATCAGCGCCCACGCTTCGGCGCCGAGGGCGCGCACGCGCTGCGCGAGCTGAGCGTCGCGGCGCAGCCAGGCGGGCTCGAGGCGGATGATCGCGGCGCCGGCGCGTGCGAAGGGCTCGGCGTCGCGGGCGTCTTTGGGAAACGCGAGCGTGCGCGGTCGCGGCGACTGCACGTGGGCCTCGCGCAGGGAGTCGACGTCGCGCACGCCGAGGATCAGCGCGTGCGCAGCGTCGTGCTCGTGCGCGATGCGCAGCAGGTCGCGCAGCGGTACGTCGCGCGTCTTCACGTCGACGAGCACCGCGGCGCGCTCCTGCGCGAGCAGGGCAAAGGCCTCCGCCAAAGTCGGCACTCGCTCGCCGTTGCCGGCGTCGAGGCCGCGCAGCTGCGCAAGGGTGAGTCGCGCGACGAGGCCGCGGCCGTTCGTGGTGCGCTGCACCGTGTCGTCGTGCATCACCACGAGCGCGCCGTCTGCGCTCCTGCGCACGTAGAGCTCGACGCCATGTGCGCCGCGCGCGAGCGCGTGGCGAAACGCGGCGAACGTGTTCTCGGGGATGCCGCGCACGATGCCGCCGCGGTGTGCGAAGCACGAGAACGCGGGCTCGCTCGCGCGCGCGGCGAGCGCGAGGCCTGCGATCGCGAGGGCGATGAATACGCGCAAACCCATGCGCGCATCTTCCCACGCGCGCGCCGAGTTCGTCACCCTGCGCGGCGATGCGCGCACGCATGCGGCTCCCGTTCCTCGCAGCGGCCCTCGCGTTGGCTGCGGCGAGTGCGTTCGGCCGCGACTTCCCGGCGATGCCCGGCGAGCCGCCGACACCCGAGCGCGCCGCCCTCGGGCGCCTCTTGTTCTTCGATCCGGTGCTCTCGCGCGACGGCTCGCTCTCGTGCGCGCATTGCCATCGCCCCGATCGCGGGCTCGCGGACGGGCTCGCCAGAGCGCGCGGCTTTCGCGGCGCCGTGCTCCAGCGCAACACGCCCACGCTCTACAACGCCGCGTTCAAGGCGCGCCTGATGTGGGATCGCCGCGCGAGCTCGCTCGAGGAGCAGGTGTTGCTGCCCCTGCTCGCGGAGGACGAGCTGAACGCGGATCCGCGCGAGCTACTCGCGAAGCTCGCTGCGGTTCCTGCGTATCGCGCTCAGTTCGCGGCGGTGTTTCCGGGCGACGCGAACGCGATCTCGCTCGCGAACGTCGCGCGCTCGCTCGCGGCGTTCGAGCGCACGCTCGTCTCACGCGCGTCGCGCTACGACCGCTACGCGCGTGGCGAACGCGAGGCGCTGAGCGCGAGCGAGCGCAACGGGCTCACGCTGTTCCGCTCGCTCACGACGCGCTGCTTCGAGTGCCATCGTCTGCCCACGTTCGATGCGCCCCTCGCGCTCTCGATCGGCGTGCCATCGGGCGACCTCGGCGTGAGCGCGATCAGCGGGCTCTCTGCGCAGCGCGGCTTCTTCGGCGTGCCCACGCTGCGCAACGTCGCGCTCACGGCGCCGTACATGCACGACGGCTCGCTCGCGACGCTCGAAGACGTCGTCGCGTTCTATCGCGAAGGCGGCGGGCTCGCGCAGGGCGTGCCGGCGGCGCGGCTGCACGAGTTCATCCGCCCGATCGAGATGAGCGACGCGGAGGCGGCCGACCTGGTTGCGTTTCTGCGCGCGCTCACGGATGAATCTGCGCGCCCGGAGGTTCCCGAGCGCGTGCCGTCGGGGCTGCCGCTGCTCGCTCCCTAATCACTCGCCGGACTGGAGATCGCCATGACCTCGCGGATTCGATGCGCCTCACTCACGTTGCTGTGCGGGCTCTTCACGCTGCCTGCACTCGCGGAGACGATTCGCGTGCGCGCGGGCGAGTCGATCCAGAGGGCGATCGAGAAGGCGCCGCCGGGCAGCGTGATCGAGGTGGAGGCGGGCACGTACCACGAGGCGCTCGTCGTCGACACGGCGGGCATCACGCTGCGCGGCCTCGTGAGCGGCGCAAAGCGGCCCGTGCTCGACGGCAAGGGCAAGCTGAACGACGGGGTGATCGCGTCGGGCAGCCCGTTCACGATGAGCGGCTTCGCGGTCCAGCACTACAAAGGCAACGGCGTCACGACGCAGCAGGTCGACGGCGTCACGCTCACGGATCTCGTGATCGACGACACCGGGCTCTACGGCGTGTACCCGATCCAGTCGCGCAACATCGAGATCACGCACTGCTCGGTCACGCGCATCAGCGACGCGGGCATCTACGTGGGCGAGTCCGAGCGCGCGGTCGTCGCCTACAACGCCGTGTTCGGGAACGTCGCCGGCATCGAGATCGAGAACACCAACGACGCCGACGTGCACGACAACGTCGCCTACGACAACACCGCGGGGATTCTCGTGTTCGTGCTGCCCGGCAAGGTGCTGAAGGAGGCGAAGCGCAATCGCGTGCACCACAACTGGGTGCTCCACAACAACACGCCGAACTTCGGGGACCCCGACGCGATCGTGGGTCAGCTGCCGTACGGCATGGGCATTCTCGTGATGGGCGCCGACGACACCGTGGTCGAGGACAACTGGGTGCGCGGCAATCACTCCTCGGGAATCGGCGTGATCCGTCTCGCGCGCGAGGAGAGCGCGAAGGACCCAGAGCTCGAGCCGCTGGCCGACGGCACGCGCGTGCTCTTCAACTACGCCGTCGGCAACGGCACGAAGCCGCACCCCACGATCGAGAAGCGCTACGGCGGCGGGCTCGACTTCGCGTGGGACGGCACCGGCAAAGGCAATTGCGTCTCGCTGCCTGATTCGTCGCTTCGCCGCGGCGTTCCGCTCGGGCCCTGCCGCAACGCTTCAGGAGCGCGCCGCGACGAGAGCGCAGGAGGCCGTCGCAGCGCCGCGGCGCTGCCCGAGCGACGGACCCTCGCGGCGCCGCCATCCGCGCACCACGCTTCCGCCCTCGACGCGCTCTTCGTCGCGAGCGATGCGCCGCCGCCGGATCTGTCGGGTGCTGACGCGGTGGTTCACATCCGCGCGATGTCGTATCAGCCGAAGCACCTGCGCGTGAAGCGCGGCGCGACGGTGGCGTGGGTGAACGACGATCTCGCCGTGCACACGGTCACGAGCGGCCACGAGCGCACGCCCACCTTCGCGCCGCTGCAGTCGCCCGTGATGACTCGCGGGCAGGTGTTTCGGCACGCCTTCCACGAGGCGGGGCGCTTCGAGTACCTGTGCCTCCCGCACATGGATCAGCTGCCGATGCGCGAGGCCACGGTCACGGTCGAGTAGCGCGAGAGCGCCTCAGTCCTCCGCGCCGGCCCCTTCGCGCAGCCGGCGCGGCGTGCGCCGGAACCACCAGCGGTAGGCGAAGTAGCCCGCGATGCAGACGACGATCGCGATCGGCCAGAGCCGGACGTCGCGCTGTTGCTCGAGCCACTGGATGATCGCGCGCCCGAACACCACGAACGCGGTCATCGGCGGGATGAAGCCGATGATGCTGCCGAGCACGAACGGCACGAAGCGCACGCCCGCGAGCGCGAGCGCCCAGTGCGCGGGCGCGGCAAGGCCGAACAGCACGCGCACGAGGATGACGGTGCGCAGCGGATGCTCGCGCGCCGTCGCGGTGAAGGCGCGCAGCCGGGGCGGCAAGCGCTGCTCGAACTTGTCGCCGAGCACGCCGCGCGCGAGCACGAACGAGACGACGCCCGCGCCCGTGGCGCCGAGCACCGACATCGCGACCGCGAAGCTCGTCTCCCACGCGAGGCTGGCGGGCAGCACGAACACCGCGCCGGGCACGCCGAACGGGTCCAAGGCCGCGAACGCGGCGACGTAGAGCACGGGGCCCCACACGCCGGACTCGTTGAGCAGGCGGTGGATGTTGTCGTGCGTGACCCAGTCGAACGCGCCGAATCGCCACGCGAGCAAGACCACGGCGGGCGCACCGAGGGCGAGCGCGATCCTCTTCCATGCGCTCATGCCCTAGCGCTCCGGGAACAGGCTGCAGTGAATCGCGTCTTCGCCCGGCACCTGCCGCGCGAGCGTGCGAATCGCCTGCTCGGCGTCGCGCAGCGAGAAGTCGTGGGTGTGCATCTTCTCGAGCGCGACCTTGCGCGACTCGATCAGCCGGATCGCGCTGCGATAGGCGGAGGACGTGACGCCGATCGCGCCGCGCACGGAGATCTCCTTCATCACGATCTTGTCGCTGATGAAGTTCTCGATCGGGCGGAAGCCCTTCACGCCGGCGAGCACGACGGTGCCGCCGGGCGCGCAGTAGTCGAGCGCGTCGCGCACCGGTGCGGTGGCGTACGAGGAGACGTCGACCACGACGTCGGCGCCGCGTCCGCCGGTCGCGTTCAGGATTCGCTCGCGCGCGTTCTCGTTCTCGACGTCGATCGTCACGTCCGCGCCGTACTCGCGTGCGAGCGCGAGCTTCGCGCGATCGGCAGCGAGCCCCGTAACGACGACCTGCGCCGCGCCCGCCTCGCGCGCGGCGAGCACGCACGCGAGGCCGCGCTGGCCGGGTCCCAGCACCACCACGGAGTCGCCAGGCTTCGTCTGCGGAATCTCCACGGCCCAGCGGTAGCCCGCGCCGAGCGGGTTGAAGAGCGCGGCGATCGCGGGCGCGAGCGTGGGGTCGACCTTGTGCACGACGGTGCCCTCGTCGAGCACCATGTACTGCGCGTAGCCGCCCCACAGGCCGTGCTCGACCGAGATGGGGATGTAGGAGTAGATCCGCCGCTTCGCGCACAGGTGCGACTTGCCCGCGAGGCACATCGCGCAGAAGCGGCACGAGATCATGTTCTCGACCGCGACGCGGTCGCCGACGTCGACGCCCCAGCGCCGCGCGGCGCCGTCGCCGATCGCCTCGATCACGCCGAGCGGCTCGTGGCCGGGGATGCAGTCGTTCGGCGTGCGCAGCTGGCCCTCGAACTGCTCGTAGTCGCTGCCGCAGATGCCGCACGTCTCGACGCGCAGCAGCGCGCGGTCGCGCCCGATCTCGGGAATCGGCAGCTCGCGGGCCACGAGCCTCCTCGGCTCGGCGAGCACCATCGCGAAGGACTTGCGCGTCACTCGGTCTCCTCGGGCCGCGGAGTGTACGGGCGCGGCGGGCGAGGAGGGGCGTTCATTCGAGAGGATCTTTGCGAGCGGGGAGGTGCACGGAGAACGTCGTGCCCTGTTGTTGGTTCGAGCGCACCTCGATGCGTCCGCCGTGCTCCTGCACGATCTGCCGCGCAACGTAGAGCGCGAGACTCGGCTCTTCGCCGCGCACCTTCGCGAAGGGCTCGAACAGGCGCGCGCGCTCGGCGGGGGGAATCGGCGCTCTGTCGTCCTGCACCACGACGAGCACCTCGTCGCCGTCGGCGGTCGTCGATGCGCGCACGATGCTCGCGCCACTCGCCCTGTGCATCGCCTGGACCAGCAGCGTGAGCATCACCTGCGCGAGCTGACCGGGCGCCCCGACGATCGAGGGCACTTCGCCGAGCTCGAGCCGCACCTCGCACGAAGACTCCGAGCGCGTCACGGCGAGCCGCGCCGCGTTGTCGAGCAGCGCGTTGACGTCGGTCGCCTCGCGCTGAGCGCTGCTCGAGTGCGAGAACTCGCGCAGATCGCGCACGACCGCGACTGTGCGCCCAACGCTCGCGAGTGAGCTCTGGAGCAGCTGGCGCAGCTCCGCGACCTGCGGGAGCGCGGGGGCGCCCGGCGCGTTCGCGGCGACGCTCTTCGAAAGCGCGTCGACCTCTTCCGCGAGCATCGACAAGTTCGCCCGCACGTACGCCATCGGGTTGTTGATCTCGTGAGCGATGCCCGCCGCGAGCTGTCCCACCGCTTCGATGCGCTGCGCGTCTTGCAGTCGCCGCTCGATCGCACGCTGCTCCGTCACGTCTTCTATCACGGCGAGCGCGCCGGTGATCGCGCCTTGCGCGCTCCGCCGCGGCGTCACCGACGCTCGCGTGATGAGTCGCCGGCCCCACCACGAGTCGAACTCGAACTCGGAGGAGAACGACTCGCCCGTCTGGAGCGAGCGCGCCAGCATCGGCGAGAAGCCCGAGCGCTCGGCGTTCTCCTCGTGAAGCACGTCGAATGCGCTCGCGAATTCCGTGAAGGTCGAACCGAGCATCGAGAGCAGCTTCGCGTTCGCGTGCTCCAGCTCGCCGCGCGCATTCACCGACAACAGGCCGATCGGCATGTTCTCGACGACATCGCGGTAGCGCGCCTCGCTGTCGGCGAGATCGCGTGAACGCCGCTCGGCCTGCGCGACGAGCTCGCTCTCGAGGCGGAACTGGTGGCGCATGACCAGGTGGCCCAAGCCGATCGCCATCGCGAGCAGCGCGAACTCGACGAAGCCGGCGTAGGAGGTGAGGGCAATCTCGTTGGCGAGCGAGAGCGCGGCCATTCCTCCGTAACCGACGAGCAGCGCGGCCAGCACGCGCTTGTCGTGCGCCGGCAGCTCGCGGGCGCGCACGAGCTCGCGCCCGCACCAGCCGAGCGTGGCGACGATGCCGAGGCCATAGAGCGGAACGATGTCGCCGCGGACGGCTCGGAAGAGAGCCGCGCCGTCCGCTCCCTCCAAGGCGACCGTGTCGCCCGTGATCACCCAAGGCGAGAGCACGGGCAGCAGCGAGAGGGGGAGGATCGCCCAGGACAGCCGCCTGATTCGCGCGGCCCCGCTGCATAGACTCTCGACGAAGCACAGGATCGTCCACATCACTGGCACGGCGGCGCCGGCCGCGAGCCTCGCGAGCCACACCGCAGACTCGGCGCTCTGCGCGTGGGTCTCGAACAAGCGCAGCGTGGCGAAGAGCGCTGCAGAGATGGCCCAGCTTCCCGCCCAGGAGCCCGGACCCGCCGTCTGGAAGCCGAACCAGAGGCGCATCATGCCGAGATAGTCGCACATGCCCACCGTCATCAGGAGCAGCGCTTCACTCACGGCTGCGCCCCTGCGGCCCCGGCGCGCGGTTCGATCGGGAGCGAGACCTCGAAGGTCGCGCCTTCCGCGGCGTCGGCGCGAAAGCGGATCTCGCCGCCATGTTTCTGGACGATCTGATACGAGAGGAACAGGCCGAGGCCCGTGCCCTGACCCGCGGGCTTGGTCGTGAAGAACGGCTCGAAGAGCCGGTCGCGATGCTGCGGCGAGATGCCGGCGCCGTCGTCGGACACGCGCACGCGCACGCAGTCGCCGTCGCGCTGCGTCTCGATCCACACGTGGCCGCGCTCGGGCGCAGCTTGCACGGCGTTGACGATGAGGTTGAGGAAGACCTGGCGCAGCTGCCCCGAGTTGCCGGTGACGAGCGGAATCTCGGCGTAGCGCTCGACGAGCTGCGCGCCGCGCCGCTGTGTGCCCGCCATGCGCGCGACGCCGGCGAGCAGCTGGTTGAGATCGACCGGGGCGATCGCGAGCGAGCCGCCGCTCGAGATCTCGCGCATGTCGCTCACGATGCCGAGCGCGCGCTGCACGCCTTCAGCGGCTTCGTCGACGAGCTGCTCGATCTCGCTGAAGCGTTCGCGCTGCTCTTCGGTCGCGCTGGGCGCGAGCTGCTTGCGCACGTCGTCGCACGCGCTGCGCACGCGCGCGAGGTTGTCGCGCACGCTCTCCATCGGCGCGGTGATGCCGCGTGCGATCCCGCCCGCGAGCTCGCCCACCGACTCCATCTTCTGCGACTGGCGCAAGCGCGATTCGATCGCGCGGCGCTCCGTCACGTCCTCGAGCAGCATCAGCGCACCAGCTACCTCGCCGGCGGAATCGCGCTGCGGGGCGACGATGAAGTGGACGTCGATGTTGCGCCCTCGCGTCGTGGCTTGGCGCGTCTCGGCGGAGATCGCCTTGGCGCGCTCGATCACGCTCTTCACGAGCGCCGCGGCGCCGTTGTCCCTCGTGAGCGGGAGATCCTGCAAACTCGCGCCGGGTTCCGACGAGCCTACCGGGAGCTCGAACATCTCGTAGATGCGCGGGGTGACTGTCAGCACCTTCCCTGCGCGGTCGATGCACACGATTCCGACCTTCGAGCTTTCGACCAAACCGCGGTAGCGCGCCTCGTTCTCGACGAGCTGCGCGGTCTTCTGGGCAACCAGCGCTTCGAGATCGCTCTCGAGCCGGCCTTGGCGGCGCGCGACGAGCCGACTTGCGCCGATCGCGACGACGGCCGGGGCGAACTCGCCGATGGGCGCGACCGGCAAGCCAAGAGTGGCCGCGACGTTCGTGGCGCACATCGCGGCGTAGATCACGAGCGCCACGATCAGCGTCCGCCTCTCCAAGGGCGCGAGGTTCGTCGCACGCGCGAGGCGCCAGGTGATCCAGCCCTCGGTGCCGAGCAGATACGCGGCGAACAGCGGCATCAGCGGGCCCGCGACCGAGCCGTGGTACGTCGTGCCGAGATAGGACTCTCGTTCGACGATCTCGCCCGTGAGGATCCACGGGGAGAACAGCGCTAGCGCTGCAAACGCGAAGCTGGCCACGCCGAAGCTGCGCAGGAGACGCGGGCTGCGTGGCGTCTCCGTGAGCTCGCTGGTGAAGCGCAGCAGCGTCCACACGAACTGCGTCCCGATCGCGGCAGCGCAGCGCGTGGCGGCGTTGGCGTACTCGGGAAGCTCGAGCTGAACGATCCGCGCCGCGGCGAAGCCCGCCGCCGCAAGCGCCCACGCGGCGAGCCACGCGTGCGCCGCGCCCGCGCGCCGCATCCCGTAGTGGAAGAACGCGACGTAGAGGCACACGCCGATCGAGATCAGCAGAAAAGTTTGCATGGAGAGAAGCTGCACCCGGCCCCTCCCGGCCCGGAAGGCTTTTCGGCGCAGGCCGCCACGCGCGTGAGGGCGATTTCGTTGACCGCAACATGCGCTTCCCCGTACGGTTGCGCGTCCATGTCCGCCGCCGACCCGAATCCGAGCCGCAGGCCGCTGGCGTTGCTCGTGCTGGGCGCAGCGGCCGGAATCGCGGCGGCGGGCTACGGCGTGCTTGGCCCGGGCAGCGAGCGCGCACTCCCGAAGGGCGCGGTCGCGAGCGTGAACGGAGTCGCGATCTCTGCGGACACCTGGACGCGCCTCGTGGAGGGCTTCGAGGCCGACACGCGCGAGGCGGCGAGCGAGGAGATGCGGCGGCGCATCCTCGATCGCCTGATCGAGGAAGAGCTGCTCGTGCAGCGCGGCCTCGCGATGGGCCTCGCCCAGAACGATCGCCGCGTTCGCGCCGACATCGTGCAGGCGATGATTCGCTCGGCGGTCGCGGAGTCCGAGACCGAGACACCCAGCGAGCGCGAGCTGCGCGCGTTCTACGAGGAGCAGCGCGCGTTCTTCACGACGCCAGGCCGCGTGCGCATCGAGCAGCTCGTGGTGCCGGTGAAGGACGCTGCGGCCGACTCGCGCGCGCGCGCGCGTGCGGACGACGCCCGCGCGCAGCTCGCGAGCGGCGCTTCGCTCGCGAGCGTTCGCGACGCGCTCGGCGCCGCGGAAGTGTCGCCCGTGCCCGATGCGCTGCTCCCGCCCGCGAAGCTGCGCGAGTACGTGGGGCCCAGCGTGCTGCGCGTCGCGCTCGCTACGCCGCCCGGCGAGTGGAGCGCGCCCGTGCGCTCGGGCGCCGGCTACCACGTGCTGCGCGTGCTCGAGCGCGAGCCCGAGCACACGCCGCCGCTCGACGAGATGCGCGAGCAGGTGCAGGCCGAGTGGGTGCGCCGCGGCGGTGATCGCGCGCTGCGGAGCTATCTCGACGAGCTGCGGGAAGACGCGGACGTGCAGGTCACGGACGAGCTGCCGTGAGCGCGCGCGTCTGGCTCGGATTGTTAGGGGGCGCGCTGCTGCTCGCCAGCTCCGCCGCGGCGCACACGCGCAGCACGTCGTACTCGACGTGGGCGATCGACGGCGTGGCCGCCACGGTGCGCTTCGACATCCCGCAGTACGAGCTCACGCGCCTGCCGTGGGGAATCGTGGCGCCGCCCCGGCTGCCGCCCGAGCTCGCGACCTATCTCGTGGGCGCGCTGCGGCTCGAGGCGGGAGGGGAAGCCTGCGCGGTGGTCGAGCCGCCGCGTGCGCTCGCGGCGCCGGCGGACCGCGCCGTGATCGAGTGGAGCGTGCGCTGCGCGCGCTCGGACGAGCTCGCGATCGTGAGCGAGGTGTTGCAGGAGGTGGCGCCGAGCCACCTGCATTTCGCGAAGCTGCGCGGCGAGCGCGTGGTGGAGCGGCTGCTCACGTCCGCGTCGCCGCGCTGGGAGCTGCCGCGCGCCGAGGGCGAGGCCAAGCCCGCACTCGGAAGCAGCTTGCTCGAGTACGTGAAGCTCGGCGTCGAGCACATCCTCACCGGCTACGACCACCTCGTGTTTCTGCTCGGCCTCTTGTTGTTGGCCGCGCGCGCGAGCGAGGTCGTCACCGTCGTCACGGGCTTCACCGTCGCGCACTCGATCACGCTCGGGCTCGCGGCGCTCGGCCGCGTGCACCCGGACGGCGCCGCGGTCGAGGCGCTGATCGGTCTCTCGATCGCGATCGTCGCCACCGACAACGCGTGGCTCACGAGTGCCCGCCCGCGAGCGCTGCCGCGCGCGATCACGCTCGGCTTCGCGGCGCTCGCGCTCGCAGCCGCGCTCGGCGCAGGCGCGATCTCGGCCACCACCTACGCCGGCCTCGCGCTGTTCGCGGCTTGCTACTTCGCATTGTTGGCGCGCAGCGAGCGGCCCGCGCGGCTTCGCTTCGCCGTCGCGTTCTGCTTCGGGCTCGTGCACGGCTTCGGCTTCGCCGGCGTGCTCGCGGAGTTCGCGCTGCCGCAGGATCGCCTGCTCGCCGCGCTGCTCGGCTTCAACGCCGGCGTCGAGCTCGGTCAGCTCGTTTGCGTCGCGCTGTTCTTCACGCTGGCTTGGCTCGCGGCTCGCTTCGTGCGCGACGCTGCGCGAGCTCTCGCGCGCGATGTCGCGAACGCCGCGGTTTGCTGCGCGGGCGTGTACTGGTGGGTCAGCCGCGCCTTCGCGTGACGAGGCGTGCGGCTTTGCCCGCCTGGCTTCGTTGCGCGGCGCTCGCCGTATGCCGAATACGTCTTCGCGCCGCGGCGCCTCGCCAGGCGGGCAAATCCGCACGCCTCGGCTAGGCGTGCGTCTCTTTGCCCGCCTGGCTTCGTTGCGCGGCGCTCGCCGTGTGCCGGATACGTCTTCGCGCCGCGACGCCTCGCACGGCCTCCGCGCTCGCTGGTGAGCCCGGGGTCTAGAACGCCGGCGCGTTCGGATCCGTCGGCGTCTCCGCCCAGCCCAGCGCGGTCACGATCGCGTGATAGATGTAGTTCTGTTCGCGCACGCCGGTGAACATCTCAGCGCCGGGGCCGCCTGCGTAGATCGCGACGTCCTCGCCGGCGTGCATTCCGGCGAAGAGCGGCGCCAGGGCTTCTTGCATGTAGTCGGGCGCGGTGGTGTCGACCTCGCTGAGATCCGGGCGAGGCACGTAATCGCCCTGATAAGCCGGCATGTAGTGCGGAAACTTCTTCGGGCCGGCGGGCTGAAGGTTGCTCTCGGACGCGTGACCGGGGCCTGCGGGATAGCTGAGTGTCGTGAGCGGGCGGCCGAACGCATCGGGCAGCGGCGCGGGCATCGGTTCGCCGTCGGTTCCGTTGATCACGAGCTTGCCGAGGATCGGATTGCCACGGACGGCGTAGCCGGACATCACGAGCGGCTGGCTGTGATCCGAGGTGACGACGACGAGCGTGTCGTCACCGGTCATGTCGAGCGCGCGCTGCACCGCGCGCGACAGCTCGATCGTCTCGGTGAGCGCGCGGTGCGCGTTGTGGCCGTGATGGGCGTGGTCGATCTTGCCGCCCTCGACCATCAGCACGAAGCCGCGCGGGTTCTTCGAGAGCAGCTGGATCGCCTTCTCGGTCATCTCCGTGAGCGACGGCTCGCCCGCGGTGTCCTGCGCGCGGTCGATCTCGAACTCCATGTGGCCCGCGTCGAACAGCCCGAGCACCTGCGTCGTCGTCGCCGGGTCGAGCGCGCGGAGCTGCTCCGCGTTCCACACGTAGGCGCCGCCGCGGCGCGCGGCCCACTCGGCGGGCAGATCGCGCTCGTCGAGGCGCGCGCCGGTCCTGTCCACGTCCTCGGGGTCGGGCTGATTCGCGCCGAGGAAGAACGCGCGCCCGCCGCCGAGCGCGACGTCGATGCCGTCGCCACTCGCGAACTCGACGAGCTGCCGCGCCAGATCGGGGAAGCCCGCCGCGCGCGCCGCCTCGGAGAGCTTCGCGTCCGTCTCCCACTCGCGATGCGGCGCGTGCGCATAACAAGCCGCCGGCGTCGCATGCGTGAGCGTCGTGTTCGTGACGACGCCAGTCGCGAGCCCGCGCTGCTCGGCCTCCTCGATCAGCGTGGGCACGCTGTGCGAGGCGACCGCTGCGAAGTCCCCGAGCTTCACCGTCTCGTCCACGCTGAGCGAGCCCGCGCGCGTCTTCACGCCGGTCACGATCGCGCTCATCGTGCCCGATGACTCGGGCACCTGCTGGTTCGTGTTGTACGTGCGCGAGAGCGCGGTGAACGGCAGTCGCTCGAACGAGAGCCAGTGATCCTCGCCGAGGCCGCCCGCCTGCTGACCCGCGAGGATGCGCGCGGCCGTCACGGTCGAGAGACCCATCCCGTCGCCGACGAAGAGGATCACGTTCTTGGCGCGCCGAAAAGCGCTGAGCTGCGCGCGTCGCTCAGCGGCGGCTTCACGACCGGCGCGAAACCAGGGGTCGTTCTCGCGGGCGTTCGGCGCAGGAGTGTCCGCGAGTGCTGGGAGCGCGGCAGTGATCAGGCCCAGCGCGAGCGCGGCGACGGGCCTCACGGCGTCGTCCAGCTCGCCATGTCTTGCGCGAGCGTGGCGCGGACGTGCTGCATCATCGGGCCGAACAACTTGCGCTTCGTGCCGCGATACGCGGCGCGGTTCAGCTTCGTGAGCGGCTGCGCCGCCGCGAGCGCCTCCGCCTCGAGCTGCTCGGGCGCGACGACGCGGTCGAGGTAGCCCGCGGCGAGCGCGCCGTCGGGGTCGTAGACCTCGGCGAGGTTCGTCGCGCGCGCGAGGTGCTCGCGGGCGATGCGCGCGCGTGCGAGCTCGAGCGCGAACACCGGCAGCGTGAGCCCGATCGCGACCTCGTTGAGCCCGATCTTGAACGCGCCGCGCGCACCCACGCGGTAATCGCTCGCGAGCAGCATCAGCGCGCCCATCGCGAGCGCGTGTCCGCTGCACGCGGCGACGACCGGCACGTCGCTCTCCAGGATGCGCACGAGCAGCTCGCCGCCTGCGGTGACGAGCGCGCGCGAGGCGTCGATGCCTTGGTTGATCACGGAGAGATCGAAGCCCGCCGAGAAGCGCCCGGGGCGCCCTAACAGCACGGCGGCGCCGGCTTCCTTTTCCGCGCGCCCGAGCGAGCCGTTCAGCGCGTCGATCGCCGCGTGCGACACCGCGTTGGCGCGGCCGTCGTCGAAGGCGAGAACTGCAACTCCGTCCCGAAGCTCGTAGCGAACGATTTCCGTCATGGGCGCGCAGGCTATCGCGTTTGCTTCGCTCGGCTTCGCCTCGCTGCGCGCTTCGCTTGCGCGTTTTCTCCGCTCGGCTTCGCCTCGCTGCGCGCTGCGCTTGCCGCGTTCACTTCGCTCGCCTGCGGCTCGCTGCGCGCTTCGCTTGCGCGTCGGGCTCCGCTCGGCTTCGCCTCGCTGCGCGCTTCGCTTGCGGCTCGCTCCGCTCGGCCTCGTGGCGCCTCAGACCTTGAGGACGCGGCTGCGCTCGAGCGTGTAGGCGAGCAGCGCGGCCTCGGTGCGGTCGTCGACGCCGCGGAAGCGCACGCCCATCCCGGTGGGCAGATTCCCGCGCGCGAGGTTGCCGGGGACGTTCGTCATCACGACCTCGGCCGCGACGCGCACGTCGTCGCCGGGCAGGGGCAGCCCCAGGTGCACGAGCGTGCGCGGCTGCGAGGGCTGCGTGGTCGCGACGAACGCGCCGCTCGCGGACAGCGAGTAGAGCTTCGCGGGGCGCTCGCGGCCGTTCGAGCGGAAGTTCACCGGCCAGTTCGTCGGCACGCGCTCCGCTTTGCGCTCCATGCGAACCGGCAAGCTGCCAGCGAGAGCGCGGTTGGCCTGGAAGCGCATGAGGTGGTCGTCGATCGGGAACCAGAGCGCATGGTCGACGCCCGCGCGGCGGAGTCGCTCACGCAGGTTCGGGTCGGGGCGCATTCCGCACGCGAGCATCGGCAGCATGCCCATGCGGCCGCCGGCGCGGATCGCTTGCTGCACGCTCGACAGATCTTGCGCGGGCAGGTCGACAGGAATCACGGCCGCACCCAGCAGGAAACGTGGATCGCGCAAAACCTCGGTGGCGTCGCGCGGCGTCTTCGCGCGCACGACGTGAAACTCGAGCGCGGCGAGGCGGCGTGCGATGGGCTCCAGCGGATCACCGCCGCCCTCGATCACGAGTAGGCTCTTGCGCAGCGCCATTTCGTTCCCCCTCGCGCCGGTTGCGCATCGGCGTGCGCAAGAGTTGCGCGCGTGACCGAAGTCACTGCGCGGCGCCCGCCGCTCCTCGCCTAAGCTCGGCGCATGCTCGAAGTCGGCCAGCAGCTGCCTGCGCTCGAACTGCGCGACGCGAGCGAGCGCACGGTCTCGCTCGCGTCGCTGCACGCGGACGCACCGCTCGCGCTGATCTTCCTGCGCCACTTCGGTTGACCCATCTGCCGCCAGCACCTCGGCGAGGTGCAGAAGCGCATCGCAGAGTTCGAGAAGCGCGCGGCGACGGTCGCCGCGATCGGCCAGGGCACCGGCGCCGAGGCGGCCCGCATGGCGCGCATGTTGAAGCTCGCGTACGGCTGTTACGGCGATCCGGAGCACGACGCCTACGACGCGCTCGCGATGGGGCGGACGGGCGTCTTCGGTCTCACGCTCGCGCCGTTCCTCAGCAATCCGGCCAGCTCGCTGCGCAACCTGCGCGAAGCCGACATGCGCGCTGCCGCGAATCCGCGCAGCGACGTGTTTCGCCTCGGCGGCGCGCTGGTGGCCGACAGGCGCGGCGTGATTCGCTTCCTGCACCGCTCGCGCACGACGACGGACGTGCCGAGAACCGACGCGATCTTGGCGGCGATCGACGCGACTTAGCTCGCGTCGCGCGGAGCGTTCTTGCGCAGCCAGAGCACGAGCGCGACGGCGACGACGATCAGCCCCAACAAGAGCCCGAGCCAGAGCCCGCGTAGGCCGAGCGGCGTGCGCAGCGCCAGATACCCGCCGACGGGCAGCGCGATCACCCAGTAGCCGGCGATGTTCGCGAGTGTCGCCGGCATCGGGCGGCCCATGCCGCGCAGCATTCCGCACGCGGCCGCCTGCATGCCGTCGAAGATCTCGAATGCCCCGGCGATGGGCAGGATCGCCGCGCAGGCGGCGATCACGGCGACGTCGCGGGTGAACGCGTGCGGCAGGACGTCGCGGCCCAGGATGAACGTGCCGGCCGCAAGCGCCATGAACGCGGCGCTGCACGCGATGCCGAGCCAGCCGGCGCGCGTGGCTGCGGCGGCGTTGCCCGCGCCGATCAGATTCCCCGCGCGAATCGTCACGGCCTGCGAGATGCCGAGCGGAATCATGAAGGTGATCGACGCGAACTGCATCGCGATCTGATGCGCCGCGAGTTGCGTCGCGCCGAGCGGCCCGGCGATGTAGTTCGCGAAGCCGAACGCCCACATCTCGGTGCAGGTCTGGAACGCGATCGGGATGCCGAGTGCGAGCACCTCGCGCTGATTGCGCCACGCGAAGGCGTGCGCGCCGAAGGGCACCCACGCGCCCTCGTGCAGGCGGAACGCGCGCGTCCACGCGACCAGCGTGAGCGCGCTCGCCACGCGGGTCGCTGCCGTCGCGATGCCCGCGCCCGTCGCGCCGAGCTCGGGCGCGCCGAACTGCCCGTAGATCAGCGCCCACGCCGCGGCGGCGTTCACGACGTTCGCCACGGCCATCACCACGACCGTCTGTCGCACGTGCTCGCGGTTCTGCAGGTAGCGCGAGAGCGCGGTGCTCCCGAGGAAGAACGGAATGCTCGGAATCTGCGCGTGCACGAATTTCGCCGCGACCTTCGCGAGCTCGGGATCCTGGCCCGCCGCGACGAGCACCGGCTCGGTGAAGAGCCAAGCGATCGCAACGGGGATCGAGAGCACGCCCGCGAGCACGAGCCCCGTGTGAAACGCGCGCGCCGAGCGCTCGCCGTTTCGCGCGCCGTGCGCCTGCGAGATGATCGGATCGAGCCCGAGCAGGATGCCGTTCGCGAACATGATCGTGCCGAAGATCCACGGGTTGCCGAGGCCGGCGGCAGCGAGCTCGCGCGTCCCGTAGTGGCCGAGCAGTAGCTGGTCGACCACGCCCATCGCGATCATGCCGATGTTCGAGAAGGCGACGGGCACCGCGAGGCGCGCCAGACGGCGAGCTTCGCCGGCAAGGGCGCCGCTCGGGGCAGTCGTGCTCGGCGTGCTGGAAATGGCGAGAGCTCCGCGCAGCCGGGTGTTATGGCGGATGCGTCGCGAGCGCGCGAGTCGGCTAGCTCAGCGCGAAGCCGACGTGCTCCGACAACTCCGCGAGCGCCGGGCCGGGCGCGTCGACCTTGATCGTGCGCATGCCGAGCTCGCGCGCGGCTTTGAGGTTGCGGCCGATGTCGTCCAGGAACACGGCCTCGCTCGGAGCGACGCCCAGCGTCTCGCAGGCGAGGTGGTAGATGCGCGGGTCGGGCTTGCGCAGGCCGACCTTGCTCGACTCGATGAACGCGTCGAACAGGTCCTTCAGATCGTGCGTCGGCTCGCCCCGCTCGTTCGCCCAGTTGTTGGTGAGCGCGCCCGCCCGCAGGCCGCGCCCGCGAATGCGCCGGATCGCCTCGAGCATCGCCGGCCGCGGTCCGCACTCGGCGATGCGCGCCATCATCGCGGCCGCGGAGAGGACGTGGCCCGCTGCGCGCACCTCCGCTTCGAAGTCGCGATGGAACGCGTCCATCGACACTTCGCCGCGCTCGAGCCGCGACCATGCGCCTTGCGGTCCCGTGTCGACGACGACGCGGTTCACGACGCCTTCCGGAATGCCGAGCTCGCGCTCGTAGCGGTTGATGGCGTGGAGAGGCGAGTCGATGACGACTCCCCCGAGATCAAATATCACGGCGCGAACGGGCATCGGGGCAGGCTACCTCGGTGGCGGTTTCGTTGCGGCTTCAGCCTTGTTTACTTCGCATCGGGCTCGAAGACTCGCCCGCTGCTGCGCGCTTCGCTTGCCGCCTCGGCCGACCTGCTTGGGTGGAGCGGTCGACTTCGAGGTCGTTCTGACTTTTGCTGCGGCGCGACAAACGTGTTTCTCGGGCGCTCGTTCGTTGCGGCGCGGCGTTCGAGGCTTCTTGGCGCGCTGCGGTGGTGTGCCTCAATCGCGCAGTGTTGCCGGCCGATGCGTCGTTTCATGCACGATCCTGAGAAGCAGCAGCGGGATGAAGTGGCGGCGGTGGTGTTGCCGCGGCTTGGGGAACAGCTCGAGGGGGTGCTGGCGCGGTTCGAGGCGCTGCCGCTGCTCGGCGTGTTCGTCGTGGATGCGAGCGAGCTCGCGTTCGTGGAGGCGGGGCATGGCGGCGCGGCGCGGGCGCAGGCGCTGGCGCGGGTGGGCGCGCTCGTGCGCGGGATCGTGGATCCGTTCTTTGGCGGCGAAGCGTTCGTCGTTTCCGGGGATGCCGGCACGCTCGAGGTGATCGGTTTCGTGTGCCGCGAGGCGAGCGACGGCGCGCTGTTCCGGCAGGAGCTGCCCGGGCTCGCTCGTGCGCTCGAGCGCGGCATCGAGCAGGCGGGGCGCAAGCTCGTGTATCCGTTGGCGCGCGAGGCGCCGTTGTTAGGGGTCGGCTACGCGGCGGCGCTCCGCAATCCGTTCCGCGCGGGCGAAACGCAGCTGCGCGCCGTGATCGACGAGGCGCGCGCGGACGCCGTGCTCGCGAGGCGCGTGCGCGAACGCCAGCGGCGACACGCGTTCCTCAGCATGCTGCTCTCGAACGGCGTGAGCTCGGTGTACGAGCCGATCGTGTCCGTCGCGTCGAAGACCGTGTTCGGATACGAGGCGCTCGCGCGCGGGCCGGAAAGCAGCGAGTTCCACTCGCCCGCGGTGATGTTCGGAACCGCCGAGCGCGAGGGCCTCGTCTACGAGCTCGACTGCCTGTGCCGCCGCAGCGGCCTCGACGGCGCGAACGCGCTGCCGGGCGGCACGCGGCTGTTCCTCAACGTGCGACCCACTGCGATCCACGACCCGCAGTTCCGGCCCGACGCCGTCACCCGCACGCTCGCTGCGGCGAACCTCTCGCCGAGCGACGTGGTGTTCGAGATCTCCGAGCAGGAGTCGATCGAGAACTTCGGCGCGTTCCGCGAGATTCGCGACGAGTACCGCAAGCTCGGCTTCCAGTTCGCGCTCGACGACACGGGCGCCGGCTACGCGAGCCTGCACGCGCTGATCGAGCTCGAGCCCGAGTTCATCAAGGTCGACCGTGCGCTGATCACGAACCTCGACACCGACGGCTCGAAGCAGAACTTGTTACGGGCGCTGCAGCTCGTGGCCGACGGCATCGGCGCGCAGATCATCGGCGAGGGCCTCGACACACTCGAAGAGCTGGACATGCTCGGGCAGCTGGGGATTCCGTTTGGGCAGGGTTGGCTCTTCGGCCACCCAACTCCGCTGCGAGCTCGCTGACGCTCGCTCTTCGCTGTGTTGGGCATCGAGGCTTGCGGTTTTCCTTGTTTACTTCGCAGCGGGCTCGCGGACTCGCCCGCTGCTGCGCGCTTCGCTTGCGGCCTCGGCCGACCTGCTTGGGGGGAGCGTTCGACTTCGAGGTTCTTCCGACTCTCGCTGCGGCGCGTCAGGCATCACGGTCGGCCGTGCGTCCAGTCGCCTCGGGTCGGAGTGGGCGCTTGTTAGGTCGCGGCGAGTCGGGCGGTGCGCTGGGCGTGCCAGGCGCTGGCGGTGAAGAGGGCGATGGCGATCCAGATGCAGGTGAAGGTGAAGGCGTGCATTTTCGTGAAAGGCTCGTCGTAGGCGAGGACGGCGAGGACGAGGGAGATCATCGGGGAGAAGTATTGGAAGAGGCCAAGGCTGATGAGGGAGAGACGCTGAGCGGCGGCGGAGAAGAAGATGAGGGGGAGGGCGGTGACGGGGCCGGCGGCGATCAGCAGCGTGCGTTCGAGAGGCGTGCCGCTCGCGAGCGCACCGCCGGCGGTTGGCGTCGCGAACAGCAGCCAGGCGAGCGCGAGCGGGACGAGCGCGGCGGTTTCGAAGGCGAGGCTCGTCAGGGCGGGGACGGCCGTGCGCTTCTTCGCGACGCCGTAGGCCGCGAAGGTCGCGCCGAGCACGAGTGCGACCCACGGCACGGCGCCGAACGCTGCGATCTGCGCGCCGACGCCGATCGCGGCGATCGCGACGGCGAGCCACTGCACGCGGCGGAGGTGTTCCCCGAACATCGCGACGCCGACCGCGGCGTTGATGAGTGGGGTCAGCAGGTACCCGAGGCTGGTCTCGACGATGCGGCCCGCCTGCACCGCCCAGATGAAGACGCCCCAGTTCACGGCGATGAACGCGCTCGCGAAGGCGAGGCCGCGCCGCTCGCGCGGCGAGCGCAGCGCCGCGCGCAGCTCGCCGAAACGCCCGAGCGCGGCCAGCAGCGCGAACGTGAAGAGCACCGAGAACAGCACGCGGTTCGCGAGCACCTCGGGCGGCGGCACGGCGCCGAGCGCCTTCCAGTACGCCGGCAGGAGGCCCCACGCCGAGTACGCGAGCAGCGCGTACGCGGCGCCCGACGAGCCTCGTGGGGCGCCTCTCGACTCATTAGGGACCGACCCCGCGTTTGGTCCCGCGCCGCTCACCCGCCCGAGTCCGCGTCTTCGGCTTCGCGGCCCGGGGGCGTCGGGTCGTCGCGCTTCGCGAGCCAGCCTTCGGGGAGCGAGACGCGCTGGCGGCCCGCGTGCTTGCCCCGCGCGACGCGCAGGCCTTGCGCGGGGAACGGCAGCTCGCGCGCGACGCCGGCGAGCGCGGCTTCGAGCTGCGCGAACGACTCGGCGGCGACGAGCGCGGGGCGCAGTCGCGCGCCGCCGGGGAAGCACTTCGTGTACCAGCTGGCGTGCTTGCGGAAGCCGCGGATGCCGTGGCGCTCACCCCAGGCGCGCACGAGCAGCTCGGCGTGCTCGAGCAGGATGTCGCAGACGCCGCCGAGCGTGGGCGGCGGCTCGGGCTCGCGGCCGTCGAACACGCATGCGAGCTCGCGGAACAGCCACGGGCGCCCGAGGCAGCCGCGGCCCACGACGACGCCGTCGCAGCCCGTGGCGCGCATCATGCGCAGCGCGTCCCAAGCCTCCCAGATGTCACCGTTCCCCAGCACCGGGATGCGCGTCACCGCCTGCTTCAGCTCGCCGATCGCGTTCCAGTCGGCCTCGCCGTCGTAGAGCTGCGCGGCCGTGCGCGCGTGCAGCGCGACTGCGACGCAGCCCTCCTCCTGCGCGATGCGCCCGGCGTCGAGGAAGGTTGTTATGGACTCGTCGACGCCGATGCGGAACTTGATCGTGACCGGCACGTCGCCCGCGTTCGCGACCGCCGCGGCCACGATGCGCGCGAGCAGCCGCGGGCGCGCGGGGATCGCGGCGCCGCCGCCGCGGCTCGTCACCTTGCGCACGGGGCAGCCGAAGTTCATGTCGATGTGGTCGACCTGGTCCTCGCCCACGAGCTGCGCCACCGCTTCGCCCACGATCACGGGGTCGACGCCGTAGAGCTGGAGGCTGCGCGGCTTCTCGTCCGGCGCGAACTGCGCGAGGCGCAGCGTCTTGGCGTTGCCCTCGACCAGCGCGCGCGCCGTGATCATCTCGCTCACGTAGAGCCCTGCGCCGAAGCGGCGGCAGAGCGTGCGGAAGGGTGCGTTCGTGACGCCCGCCATCGGCGCGAGCACGACCGGCGGCCACACCGCGAGCGGGCCCATGCGCAGCGTCGCGAACTCGCCCGGCTGCGCCGGAGCGACGCCCTCGTTCAGCGCGCTACGCGGCGCCCGCGGTGTCTCGCTCAGCTGCACGGCGCACTCGTTACGGCGTCTTGATCGTCATGCGGTCGATCGCATGCACCGGCGCGGAGTCGCCCGCCATCAAGTGCGCGATCGCGGCATAGACGGTCTGCTGCTGCTTCACGCGATTCAATCCCGCGAGCGCGCTCGACGTCACCGCGAGCTCGAAGTGACCGGCGCCGCCGGCTCTCACCTCGACCTCGGCGCCCGGCAGCGCCTTGCGGATCGCATCGCCGAGCTGCTGCGCGATCTCCTCGGGCTCCGGCGGCGGCGAGCTCAGAATCTTCAGCGCCATCGTGGCGTTCCTTCTGGACCGACATCGGTCCGTTGCGCTCTAGTAACGAGGGACGTTCGGGTCGACTTCCTGCGACCACGCGTCGATGCCGCCCGCCACGTTCCACACGTTCGTGAAGCCGAGCGCGGCGAAGTGCTCGGCGGCGCGCTGGCTGCGGCCGCCGTGGTGGCAGTGGAAGACGAGCAGCGTGGCCTTGTCGAGCTGCTCGAGCTGCGCGGCGACGTCGCTGTCCAGCAGCCGCGCGCCCTCGATGTGCGCGACCGCGCGCTCCTCCGGCGTGCGCACGTCGAAGAGCCCCATGCGCTCGCCGGAGCGCAGGCGCTGCGCGAGCTCCGCCACGCTCATCTGGCGCACTTCGGCGCTCTTCGGTGCGTTCGGATTGTCGATGCGGAACGCGGGGCCCTCGGCGCGCGCCTCCGCGTCGAGCGTGAGGCCGTTCGCGCGGGGCGCGCTCAGCGGATCGATCTCGATCGCAACGCCGTTCGCCGTGAGTGAGATCGCGCCCGGCTCGCTCGGGCCGAAGTAGAGGCTGTGCTGGAACTGCGCGTCGATCGCGATGTGCAGCGGGCCCGCCGAGCGCGACGCCATCTTGCGCAGCGAGTCCGCGGCCGCGTCGGTCAGCGTGATCTCGGGAATCTCGATCACCGGCTTCGGCACCCCGAGCGCGTCGTAGAGGGATCCGTCCGCGAGCATCTCCTGCACGATGTCGCAGCCGCCGATGAACTCACCGCCGACGTAGAGCTGCGGAATCGTCGGCCACGACGAGAACTGCTTGATGCCGTCGCGCAGCGCGGCGTCCGCGAGCACGTTCACCGTGGCGTACTCGGGGATCAGGCTGTCGAGGATGCGGCACACCGTCGCGCTGAATCCGCACTGCGGCGCGCCACGCACGCCCTTCATGAAGAGCACGACGCGCTCAGAGGCGATCAGTCCTTCGAGGCGCGAGCGGACGGCGGGATCGAGCTGCATGGGGAGACTCCTGAGCGCGGTTGTCACGCGAAGCCGCGCATCATCGCGCATCGGCGGCGCTTTGGCGGGCGGGCGTCGTTGCGCTCGGGTCGCTGGTGGGCCACGCTATCGCCTCGCTCGCGCGCCTAGACCGCCGGCCCAGTCCGCTCGCCGGCCTGAGGGGTCGAGAGCTCAGCTGCGCGGCGGCTGGAGCGTGACGAGGTCGGCGAGCACGCGCACGGCTTCGTCGAGGTCGGGGCGCTTCGGCTCCTCGCTCTCGTCGTCGCCGGTGAGGCTCGGCCGCGGCGCTACGGGCGCGACTGCTGCGGTGCGGCCCGGTGCCGGCGCGCCCCCGGGCGTCGCCTTCGCGACCGGCGGCACGGGATTCGGCGCCGCTGCGGCCTCTTCCTTCTTGCGCGCCTCTGCTTCCGCTTCTTCCTTCTCGCGGCGCTGAATCATCGTCGCGAGCTTCAGCTTGCCTGCATCGGCCGCGCGCTCTGCCAGCTCCTCGCGGATCTTCTCGTAGCCGGGCTCGCGCGACACGCGCAGCGCCGAGCGGCGCGACAGCTCCGCGATCGTCTTGTCGGTGACGGGCTCCCAGCGCGCGCGGCCGAGCGCCGCGTTCGCCGAGCGCGACAGGAACGGCGCGACGCTCTCGCTGGGCAAGGGGAAGCGCTCGTTGCTCTCTCCCACCACGTCGGGCGTGAGCAGCGAAGGCAACACCACGTCGGCCTCGACGCCCGCGTGCTGCGTCGATGCGCCGCCAGGGCGGAAGAACATCGCGGTCGTGACCTTCAGCGCGTCGCCTTCGCGACGCGGAAGCATCGTCTGCACCGTGCCCTTCCCGAACGTCGCGGCGTCGCCGACGATCACCGCGCGGCGATAGTCCTTGAGCGCGCCCGCGACGATTTCCGACGCCGAGGCCGAGACGCGCGAGGTGAGCACGACGAGCGGGCCTACCCACGCGATGCCGCCCTCGGGATCGTCGAGCGGAAGGGTTTTGAAGCCCTCGCGCACGCCCACGATGCCGCCGTCGTGGATGAAGAAGCCGGCGATGCGCACCGCGTCCTCGAGCAGGCCGCCGCCGTTGAACGCGAGATCGAGCACGAGGCCGTCGGCCTGCTCACGGCGCGCCTGCTCGAGGAGACGCCGCACGTCGCGCGACGCGAGCCGCTCCAACGGATTGCGCGGGTCGCCGCCGCCGTAGAAGCCGGGCAGCGTCAGCACGCCGAGCTTCAGCTCGCGCGTACCGACGGTCTCCTCGCGGAACTCGAGCTTCGCGGCCTGCTCTTCGAGGTCGATCTTCGCGCGCACGATCTCGATCTGGAAGCGCTTCGGCGGCGAGCCGTCGCGCTGCACGAGCAGGCGCACCTTCGTGCCTTTCGGCCCGCGGATCAGGCGCACGATGTCGTCGAGGTCCATCTCGGCCACGTCGACGTAGTCGCCCTTCTCCTGCGCGACTTCGAGGATCTGATCGCCCTTGATCAGCGAGCCCTCGAGCTTCGCGGCGCTGCCGGGCATCACCTCCTCGACGACGGCGACGCCTTCCTTGTCGCGCAGCTGAACGCCGATGCCTTCGAGCGAGAGACGCATCTGAATCTGGAAGTCGTCGTTGGCGCGCGGCGGGAGGTAGTTCGAGTGCGGGTCGAGCGCGCTCGCGAACGCGTCGAGCCAGCCGCCGAGCAGCTCCGTGTACTCGATCTCGCGCACGCGCTTGGTGCGGAGCTCGTAGCGCTTGATCAGGCGCTGCTTGGCTTCCTCGCGCGTGCGGCCGTCGTTCTCGAGGCCCGACATCTGGAAGTACACAGCGGCGCGCAGCTCGCGCACGCGGTCGGCCTCGGTCTTCGGCCAGCCGCGCTCGTCCGGATCGAGCACGATCTCGGCGTTCGGGTCGATCGCGAAGCTCGGGCTCGATACGAAAGCGCGCACTTCGTCTTCGAAGCGCTTGGTGCGCGCGACGAGGTCCGTGTGCAGCGCGCGCAGCTGCGTGCAGTTGCCGTTGCGGATGTCGCGGGCGGCGCGCGTCAGCTGCTCCTGGAGCCGCTTCGCTTCGGGCGCGAGGAACAGCAGCTTCTGGCCGTCGATGCGCTCGATGTAGAGCTGGGCAGTGCGGCGATCGAGCTCGCCGTCGATCGTGCTGCGGCTGCTGATGTGCGCGCGCAGGAATTGGCGCTCGAGATCGTTCACGTCGGAGCAGGCGATCTCCGCCTGAACGGCGGAGGCGAGGGCGAAGGCGCCGAAGGCGAGGACGAGGGCGTGTCGCATAGGCAGACCAGCATAACGGCGTGATCTGCGGGCGAGCTGCGTGTGCATTCGGCGAAACCCTCGCGTGGCGAAGCGCTCCAGAGAACGTGCCGCCCGAGGGCGGCTGCGTGACGAAACTGACGGCGCTTCGGCAGTTCCGCCGTGCAACTCAGGCGCAGAGTTGTACCGGCGGCCACTTGGGGTCTGGCACGGAATGGCGGTTTTGGCCAATTCGTGCCTGACCCCAATTGGCCTTCACACCTTCTCGGTGCCCGTGAAGGCGGTCTCCTCGGGCCGGCAGACGAAGCGGATCGCGGGGATCGCGATGTCGGCGAGCGTGATCGAGGCGGAGACGGGGTAGTAGGGATCGAGGCGCGGGTCGCCCCAGGCGGCGGGCGCGAACGCCGAGAGCTTCGGGCGCAGGCGCTCGGCGCGCTTGGGCGTGAACTCGGGGTCGACCTGCACGAGCCGCCAGCCGCGCGGCGTGTCGGCGAGGTTGAGCGTGCCGGAGAACTGAACGTCGCCGGCCGCGAGCGGGTCGGGGTCGGCGCCCTCGAACGCGAGGATCGTGTCGCCGCCGCGCGCGACCTCGAGGAGCACGGTGTCGTAGGCGCGCTGCCAGCGGATCTCGGCCGTGAGCGCGGGGAAGCCGAAGCCCGCGCTGAGCGCGCTCGCAGCGGCGGCGTTGTCGCACGCCGCGCCGGTGACGAAGCCGCGCGGGCGCACGCCGCTGCGCGTCTGCGCGCGCGCCATCACAAGCGAGAACGCGCCCCACGGCGACTCGGGGCAGCGCCATGCCTGCAGCACGAGCGCGGGCGGAATCGTGGGATGCAGGCCCGCGGGCACGATGCACTCGCGCGCGGAGGTGGGCATCTCGAACATCGCCTGCACGATCTCGACGCGCGGCAGCGCGACGGGCGCGGCGTCGAACGCCGGCAGCTTCGGGCGGCGCGCCTTCAGGTCCTCGAGCCTCGCGGTCCCCGTGATCACGCGCGCACCTCCGCGGCGCGCGCGGGAGCGAGCGCGTCGTGCTTCGTGAAGTGCGGCATCACTTCTTTCGCGAACAGGCGCAGCGAATCGAGCACCGCCTGCTGCGGCACGACTTCCATCCCGTTCAGCAGGAAGTTCACGCCGGTCACGCCGATCGACTCCCAGCGCTTGATCGCGTCGATGCAGTGCTTGGGGTCGCCGATGCAGAGGCCCTCGGGGAGCGCGACGCCCTCGCTCGGGTTCGTCGCCTGCGACGCCGAGCTTGGCGCGAGGTTCGCGAGCGACTGATACGCGCGCGTCGGAAACGCCTCGCGCGTCCACAACAAGTGCGAGTTCGCCACCGAGAACGTGCCCAGGAAGCGCATGCCGACGTCGGCCGCGCGCTTCCGATCCTCGTGGCAGTAGAGAAAGTTCAGCGTCGCGACCTGATCGTTCACCACGCTCGAGACGGGGTTGCACTGCTGGATGCGGCGGTGGAACTCGCGCGTGCGGCGCTCTTGCTCCTGGTAGCTCGCGGCCGAGACGCCCAGGCAGCCGATGCCGCGCTCGGCGGCGTCGAGCTCGGTGCCGGGGCTCGTGACCGTCACCCACAGCGGCGGGTGCGGGTCCTGCACGCACTTCGGCAGGATGTTGCGCTCCGGCATCGAGAAGCAGCGCCCGTTCCAGCGCACGGGCTCGCGCTTCCACAGCACAGGCAGCGCGCGCACGAACTCGTCCCAGGTCTTCTTCGTGTCGTCCGGATTCACCTGGAATCCGCCCAGCTCCGTCCACGTCGACGAGCGCGCCGTGCCGAGCTCGAGGCGACCGTTCGAGAGCAGGTCGAGCACGGCGGCGCGCTCGGCCACGCGAATCGGGTGGTTCATCTCCGGAACGCACACCACAGCCCCATGGCCTACTCGAATCCGTTTGGTCTGCATCGCAACCGCGGTGAGAAACAGCTCCGGCGCGGAGCAGTGCGAGTACTCCTCGAGGAAGTGGTGCTCGACGGCCCAGGCCCAGTGAAAGCCGAGCTCGTCGGCGACGCGGCACTGCTCGAGCGCGTTCTCGTAGACCTGGCGCTCGATGGCGGTGCTGAAGGGTCGCGGGACGGACAGCTCGAAGAAGATCCCAAACTTCATGCGCGCTCCGCGGGGGTGAGGCGCGGAGCGTAAGTCAGCCGCGCGGGTGACTGCTCGGCTCGACTGCGATCGCTCGCATCTGTGCCGTTTTTCGTCACCTCGCCTCGTGGGCGCCATACGTACCTCGCGAGGAGCCACGCTTCCGGATGAGTGCAGCCAGCGACGACAAGCCAAAGCCGGCGCGCGCGTTTCGGATCCCGCTCTGGGACGAGTACGGGCAGGCGCAGCGCTTCGCCGGAATCGTCGGGGTGCTCGCGCTCGGCGGCGCGGTGCTGCGCGCATTTCTCGGCGAGCCCCTCATCGCAGCGACCTGCGCCGCATTCGGTGCCGGCCTGCTGGCCCTGTGCATCGCGTCGGACCGCGCCGGCTCTGCTCGCACGCTCGGCCACGGCGCGGCTTTGCTGATGAACTCCGCGGCCTGCTCCCTGCTCGTCCTCACCGGCGGCCGGAGCTTCGCCGCGGCGGCTCTGCTCGCCGGGGCGCCTGCGGTCGCCGCGCTCTGGGGCAGCTTGCGCGCGGGCTGGTTCTTCTTGATCGCCGCATGCGCGGTCGCGGGAATCGTGCTGCGCTTCGTGTCGCCGGAAGCATTCCCCGGGAATCAGCCGTGGCTGCAGGTGAACCACGCCGCCTGGTTGGTCGCGCCGGCGGCCGTGGCGTTTCTGATGCTCGCGCGCGCGTGGAAACGCTCCCACGCGGAGTGGCGCGACGAGGTCGCGGCAGCGCACGCAGTCCTCGCTGCCAGCGAGGCTCGTTTCCGCGCGTACGTCGAGAACGCGCACGACGTGACCGCAGAGCTGAGCGACCGCGGTGAGGTGCTGTTCGTGAGCGCGGCGCAGGAGTCGCGCTTCGCGGTGCCCATCTCGAAGATGCTCGGCACGCTCGGCGGCGATTACGTCCATCGCGACGACTACAAGACCGCTCTCGCGTGCTTCAAGACCGCCGCGACGGGCAAGCCCGTGACGAGCGGGGCCATCCGATACCGCTCGCCGCGCGGCGGCTGGCGCTGGATGCGCGTCGCGGTGAACTCGTATCGAACGGCGGCCGGAGAGCTCCGCTTCGTCGTGCAGGCTCGCGACGTCAGCGCGGAGCAAGAGCTGAGCATCGCGCGCGAGGCGCGCATCGCGGAGCTCGCGGAGAAGCTCGCACGCGCCGAGGCGCTGCTATCTCAGACCCCGAGCGCTCGTGAGCCGGAGCTGGCGAAGGCTCTCTGACGCGCGCTTTCAGGCGGTGGAATCGCGGATGAGCTGGCTACCGGAGCGAGCGGAAGGCGCGAGCGAGTTCGAGCGCGCGTTCCGCCTGCGCGAGAACCTCTACGAAGCGTGGGCCGAGCTCGCAGCGCTGTCGTGGACGAAGCGCCTCGCGCCGCCCGTGATTCTGCAGCTGCTGCAGCTGCGCGTGCGGCAGCTGCATTCCGTCCCGCTCGGAACGCACCGCATGAGCGAGGCCGTCGACGAGGGCTGGGACGAGACCCGCGTCGCGGAGCTCGCCGCGTGGTGGAAGAGCGCGCGCTTCGACGAAACGGAGCGCGCGTGCCTGCGCCTCGCGGAGCAGTTCGTGCTCGACGCGAAGGGCATCGGCGAAGCGGAAGTCGCGCCGGTGCGCGGCGCGCTCGGGGACGCCACGGTCGTCGCGCTGGTGGAAGCCCTCGCGATCTTCGATGGCTTCACGCGCTTTCAGAAGATGCTCGGCATCGCCGAGGCACGCGGCGCTTCGCCGCCGAGCAGGCGCCGCGAGCCGCGCGTGGTGGCGCAGCCATCGATGCGCATCGCGCTGCCAAAGCAACTAGGGACCGACGCGATCTCGGGCAGCGCGCTCGCGCATCAGCCCGAAGCGCTCGCGGCGTTCATGAAGCTGTACGGCACGCTCTGGAGCCGCGGCCTGCTCGATCACTCGACCAAGGAGATGGCGCGCATCCGCAGCGCGCGCACCGTCGACTGCGGCTTTTGAAAGAGCGCGCGCTTCGCAGGTGCGAAGCAGGAAGGGCTCACGGAGGCCGTCGTCGACAAGATCCGCGATGACTTCGCGGCGAGCGATCTCACGCCCCGCCAGAAGCTCGTGCTCGCGTGGACCGACGCGTTCCTCGCGGACGCCGAGGCCACGCCCGCGCTGCAGCGTGAAGCGCTCGCGCATTTCACGCCCGCGCAACTGGTCGAGCTCGCGGCGGCCAACGCGATCTTCATGGGCTTCAGCAAGATCGCGCTCGCGCTCGGCGACGTGCCCGACGACATGCCGCTGATGGAGCAGGCGACGCCGGACTTGGCGTGAGGGAGGAGCGATGCGAGAGTTGTTATTGGCCGCGCTGCTCGCGTTGACGGCGAGCAGCGCACGCGCAGAGGACGCGAAGCGGAGCGAGCCCTTCGTGGGCGGGCTCAACCGGGTCGCGGGTGAGGCGCCGCGGCCCGTGCGCAACGACGCGCATCAGCCGGGCCGCGAGGTCGTCACGCTGCGGTACTTCAAGATCAAGGCGGGCACGTTCCCGGAGTTCCTCGCCGCGAGCCGCGACCAGGTCTGGCCGTACTTCGAGAAGCTCGGCGCGCGCGTGATCGGCATGTGGCGCGTCGTGCCGCCGCCGGGCGCGAAGGCGGATGCGCGCGACTACGACGAGGTCTACCTCGCGACGCGCTACGCGAGCGCCGCGCACTGGGCCGCGACGCGCGACACCGCGCTGCACGGCGGCAACGGCCCCGACTTCGAGGAATGCCAACGCGGCCTCGCGTTCCGCGCGAGCGTCACGCTCGCGAGCCACGTCGTCTTCCTCGAAGGCGAAATGGCGCCCGGCGGGCCCTACTTCATGCCGGGGCTCGACGAGAGCTACGAGCGCGTGGAGTGAAGGCGACATCGCGCCGCGCGGTTCGAGCGCCGAGCCGCTACTCAATGCCGCGCGACACGCGCCGACAGGACACCCGAAGGAGAGCCTCGATGGAATCGGTCGATCGCCGCAGCGTCCTGACGGGCGCCATGGCAGCCGCGCTCGCACTCGCTTCCTCGCGCGCGAGCGGGGCGCCGCAGCACGATTCGAACGCAGGGCACGGCCCCGCCGCGCCGGCGGCGGCACGCGACCCGAAGATCGCGGCCGCAGCGGACGCCGCGCTGGCGTGCTTCGCCGCCGCCGAGCGCTGTGTCGCGCACTGCGTCGATTTGCTCGGACGCGGCGACGCCGCGCTCGCGCGCTGCCTCGTACGCTCGCTCGACACGGCCGACGCCTGCGCGGTGCTCGCGCGGCTCGCGAGTCGCGCCGCGAGTGGGAGCGCCGAGCTGCGCGCGTTCGCGAGCGCCTGTGCCGGGTACTGCCGTGCGTGCGCGGAGGAGTGCCGCGAGCACGCGAAGCATCACGCCGCGTGCGCGGAGTGCCTCGACGCCTGCGAGAAGTGCGCGGCCGCCTGCGACGCGCTCGCCGCCTGAGCCGTCGGTTCGGTCCGGATCTCGGACGTGTCAGGTCGATGCGCGGCGCACGAGGCGCCAAAGCGCGTCGCCCGCGAGCACTGACAGGACCGACGCGCCCGCCAGCGGGAAGAACGCGCCGAGCGCGCTCGCGAGCGCGATCACGCCGACGCTCGGCGCGAAGCCCGGCGTGCGCGGGGGAGCCGCGAGCGCGCCGGGCGGCCGGCGCCGCCACCACGTCAGTACGCCCAGCACCACCGTCGCGATCGTGAGTGCACAGCTCGCGGCGAGCACGAGTTGGTTCGCGCGGCCGAACTGGCTGCCCATGTGAATCATCACGCCGAGCTCCACGGTCTTCCCGAGCGCGCTGTACTGGTCCCACCCCACGTCTTCGATCGCGGCGCCGGTGCGCGGATCGAGGTGCACCGTGCGCTGCTCCTGGGCGCGCGCGGGCACGAAGCTCAGCGTGAAGACGCCGCGTTCGTCGCGCGGGTAGATCACGCTGAGTCCCGGCTGCGCGATCTCGCGCGCTCGCGCCTCGCGCATCACGCGCGCGAGCGAGATCGCCCGCGCGTGCGCGGCATGCAGCTCGGGCACGCCGGCCTTGCGCACCGCCCACGGCAGATCGCCGTGCGCGGCGCCGTGATCGTGCACCGGCGCCCGCGCCGCGACCTCCCGCGCGCCCGGGACCGACGGCCAGGCGTGGAAGTTCGGAGACGGCGCGAGCGCCGGAGCGAGCGTGCCGAGCTTCGCCACCTGCTCGCCCCAGAAGCCCGACCACGGCAGGCCCGAGAGCACGAGGAAGCCGACGAGCGCGGCGTTCCAGAGCGACGGCACGGCGTGGAGATCGCGAAGCAAGACGCGGCCGCGCGCGCCGAGGCGCGGCCAGAGCACGCCCCCGGAACGCGCGCCGCGCGGCCACCACAGGAACACACCCGTGACGAGCAGGATGAACGTCCAGCACGCTGCGAGCTCGACGACGGTCGTGCCGAAGCGGCCGAGCAGCAGCTCGCCGTGGAGCTCGCGCACCACGCTCATCAGCCGACTCTCGGTGGCGACGTCGCCGCGCACCGCGGCGGTTGCTGGGTCGACGAACGCGGTGCGCAGCTCGCCTCCCGCGGTGCGCAGCTGCCACTCTGCCGCACGCCCAGCGCGGGGAAGCGCGAAGCGGACCACGCGCGCGCCGGGATAGGCCGCGAGCACCGCGCGCTCCTGCTGTTCGGGCGCGAGCGGCGACGCGGTCGGCGCGACGCGCGCGAGCTCGCGATTCGACCAGCCCTCGATTTCGTGGTCGAACAGGTAGAGCCCGCCCGTCGCGGCGAGCACGATCAGGAACGGCGCCACGAGGAGTCCCGCGAAGAAGTGCCAGCGCCATACCCAGCGATAGAGCGCGCCGTCGCGCCGCGAGTCGTCGTCCCGAGCGTTCGCCGTCACGCGTGTTCTCAGAAGTCGTAGGTGACGCGGAAGCTCGCCTGGCGCGGCTCGCCGGGATAGACGGCGAACACGTTGCCGCTCGCGACGAAGTAGCGCTCGTCGGCGAGGTTCGAGACGACGAGGTCGAGGCGCACGCGGCCGAGCGTGTAAGACGCGCCGATGTCGGCGACGACGTAGGAGCCGAGCAGAAATCCGTCGTTTACGAGCGGGCGATCGCCCACGTAGTTGAAGCCCGCCCAGAGCGCGAGCGGGAGGTCCGCCAGCTCGTAGCGAATGCTCGCGTTCGCCTGATGCTCCGCGGTGTCCTCGAGCCGGCCCTCGTCGCCGTCGTTGCTCCGCGTGACCTCGGCATCGAGGTAGGCGTACCCGCCCTGCAGCGTGAGGCCATCGAGCAGCTCGGCCGTCCCTTCGAGCTCGATGCCGCGCGAGCGGTGCTCGCCCTGCTGGACGCTGTACGTGTCGTCGATCGGGTCGGCGGTCAGCACGTCGCGGCGGCGGACCTGAAAGAGCGAGACGCTGCCCGTGACGGTGCTTCCCGCGTAGCGGATCCCGACCTCGCCCTGGTCGGACATCTCGGGCCGGAACGCGGCGCCCGTGCGCGAGCGCGCCGCCGCCGTGCTTTCGACGTCGAAGCCGGTGTTGTACCCGCCGAACAGCGACCAGGTGTCGGTGAGCCGAAAGGTCGCACCGACCTGATAGGAGAAGTCGTCCACGGTCGTCGCGACGCGCGTCCCGGGGACGCGAACGCCGCTCGCGTCGCGCTCCCAGAGGCGCGAGTCGAACCACGAGTAGCGGCCGCCGAGGACGAGGCTGAGGCGCTCCGTCACGTCGACCACGTCCTGCACGTAGAGCGCGACGCCGTCGATCGGATAGGTGATGTCGAAGGCGAACGAGTACGCCGGCCCGACCGCGCCGCCGAACTGGTAGACGGGCTGGAGCGCGTCGATCGGACCGATGTTGTCGAGCGAACGCTGGAGGAAGCTCCCGCGCTCGCGGTCGTACTCGATGCCGGCGAGCAGGCTGTGCGCGGTGCCGAACCACTCGACGTCGCCCTGCAGGTCTAGCTGCGCGATCAGATACTCGTCGTCTTCCTTCCCGAAGCGTCCGTTGCGGGTCACGGTCCGATTGTCCACGCCGATCCCGCGCACGCGGATCTGGGTGAACTCGGTGTCGAAGCCGTTGTAGGAGACGCGCGGCGTGAGCGTCCACGCGTCGTTCAGCTCGACGTCGACCCAGGCCTGCACGAGGGGCGCCGACGACTTCAGCGGCGACTCGCTGGGCTCGGAGAGATATGTGTCGCGCGGGATGCGGCGGATGCCGTTCGGGAGCTCGGTGCCCACGAGCGGAAGGCCCGGGTTGCGCAGGGTGCGGCGCTCCACCCACTCTGCGACGAGGTAAGCCGTCGCGCGCTCGCTCGCCTCCCAGGTGAGCGAGAGCGCCGCGTTCTCGCGATCGAGGTCCTGGAAATCGACGTACGTACCGGCCCGCTCGAGCTCGCCAGTCAAGCGGAAGTAGAGGCCGTGCTCCTCGGAGATCCGCCCCGTCACGTCGAAGCTGCCGGCGTAGCGCTGATACGAGCCCGTGACGAAGGAGAAGCTCCCATCCCACTCGCGCTGGGGTCGCTTGGTCACGATGCTGAGGACGCCGCCCTGCGCGGACTGCCCGAACAGCACGGCAGAAGGGCCCTTCAGCACCTCGATGCGGTCCACGTTCGAGAGCGCCGAGGCGTCGACATCCTCGTAGTAGCGTTGGCGCACTCCGTTGCGCATCTGGTCCGCGAGGAAGCCGCGCACCTTGAGATCGAAGCTCTGGTACGCCGAGGTGCGCGGGGATCCGACGTTGGCCGACGGCACGCTGCGGAGCGCGTCGCCGACGTTCGTGTAACCGCGCACGCGGATCCCGTTCGCGTCCAGCACCTGCACGCTCTGCGGCACTTTCGCGATCGGGATGCCGGACTTCTCGCCGAACTCGCCGCCGGTGGTCTTCGCGCCGGTGATCAGGATCTCTTCGACCGGCTCGCGGTCGGCGGCGGCCGCGGGCGTCGCTGCACTCGCGGCGTCCGGCGGGGGCTCGGTCTGCGCGGAGAGCGGAGCCGCGAGTGCGAGCAGCAGCGGCAGCGCGAGCGAGCGGAACGGCGAAGGCTTCATGGAGGCGAGGTCTCCCAAAGGGCCTCGCAGGCTATGGAGGATGCTCACCCCGCGCGCTGCGACACGTTGTCGCTGCCTCGCCTGCGACGAAGCGCCGCACCTTCGCGGTCTCGCGCGCGTCGGGAATAATGCGCGCATGCCTGCCGCGACGACGCACGCGCTGCTTCCCGCCGATCCCGGTGCCCAGAGCTTGCGCCGGCTGCTCGCGCTGCGCTGGCTCTCGATCGCGGGCCAGATCGCCCTCGTGCTCGCGACGCAGCGGATCCTCGGCATGCCGCTTCCGCTCGCGCCGATCTTCTCGATCGTCGCCTTTCAGGCGGCGCTGAACGCCTTCACGCACATGCGCGCGGCGCGCGGCGGGCCGGTCGCGGATGCGGAGCTCTTCACGCAGCTCGCGCTCGACGCAGCGGCGCTCTCCGGTGTCGTCGCGCTCGCCGGGGGGGCGTCGAATCCGTTGATCTCGCTGTACCTGCCGCTCGTCGCGATCGCGGCCGCGATTCTGCCCGGCCATCTCGCGGCCGCCTTCGCGGCGCTCTCGATCGTGGCGTACTCGGCGCTCGCGTTCGGCCTACCCGACACGCACGTGCAGCATGCTCCCGGCGCGTTCGAGTTTCATCTGCTCGGCATGTGGATCGTGTTCGTGCTGTCGGCTCTCACCATCGCGTTCTTCGTCGCGCGCATGACGAGCGCGATCCGGGCGCGCGACTCGGCGCTGGCGCGTGCGCGCGAGCAGGCGCTCCGCGACGAACGCGCGGTGGCGCTCGGCAACCTCGCGGCCGGCGCGGCGCACGAGCTCGGCACGCCGCTCGCGACGATCGCGGTGCTCTCCGAGGAGCTCGCACGCAGCGCGCAGGCGGGCGCCTCCGCGCGCGAGGATGCCGAGCTGCTTCGCGAGCAGGTCGCCGCTTGCAAGCAGATCCTCACGCGCCTCGCGCAGCGGGCGGGCAGTCCTCGCGCGGAGGTTCTGCCAGCGGTCGCGCTCGACGCGTGGCTGCTGGCGGTCGCCGCGCGCTGGCAGGCACGTCGCCCGAGCGTCGTGTCGCGCGTGGACGTGGCGGGCGACGCTGCGGCGCCGCTGATCGCGCCGGAACCGACGCTCGAGCAAGCGTTCTGCAACGTGTTCGACAACGCGGGCGACGCGAGTCCGAGCGCCGTGGAGATCGCGGCGCGCTGGGACGTGCGCGACCTCGCGATCGACGTGCTCGATCGGGGCCCCGGAGTCGCCGCGCCGCTCCGGGAAAAGCTCGGGCGCGAGGCCGTGACGACGCGCGCGGACGGCCACGGCCTCGGGCTGCTGCTGGCCTTCGCCGCCGTCGAGCGCGCGGGGGGTCGCATCTCGTTCGCAGCCCGCGATGGCGGCGGCACGCGGGCGCGCATCGAGCTGCCGCTCGCGGCATTGGGGGCGGCATGAAGGAGGTGGACGCGAACGGCCGACTCCTGTTCGTCGAGGACGACCCGGTCTTCCTGCGCGTGATGTCACGCGCCCTCGCGGCGCGCGGCTTCGCGGTGGAGACGGCGGCGAGCCTTGCGGACGCGATACGGTGCGCGGAACGCGCTGACCCACTCGATTGCGCGGTGCTGGACCTGAATCTGGCGGGCGAGTCGAGCTTGCCGCTCGTCGCGTCGCTTCACGCCGCGAAACCGGACTGCCGCATCGTCGTGCTCACGGGCTACGCGTCGATCGCCACGGCAGTGAAGGCGATCAAGCTCGGCGCGGCGGAGTATCTCGCGAAGCCCGTCGACGCCGACGCGCTCGCCCGCGCCCTGCTCGGCATCGCGCCCGAGGATCCGATCGCGCTGTCCGAGGGGCCGCTCACCGTCTCGCAGGTCGAGTGGGAGCACATCCAACGCGTGCTCGCCGAGAACGACGGAAACATCTCGGGCACGGCGCGCGCGCTGCGAATGCACCGCCGCACGCTCCAGCGCAAGCTCGCGAAGCGGCCCGACCCCGTGCGGCCGGCGGGGTCGTGACGCGATGAGGTCTACGCCCCTTCCGGTCCTCGATCTGTCCGCCCTCGAGCGCCCGGGTGCGTCCCTGCGAGCGCTGGACGAGATCTGTGCCGATTGGGGCGCGTTCCATCTCGTCGGTCACGGCGTGAGCGCCGCGGACCGCGAGGCCGCGCTCGCCGCGATGCGGGACTTCTTCTCGTTGCCGGAAGCGCAGAAGCGCGCGATCGAGAGGACGCAAGGAAACCCCTGGGGTTGGTTCGACCGCGAGCTCACCAAGAATCGCCGCGATTGGAAGGAGATTTGGGACTTCGGGCCGCCGAGCGATCGCGGGCCCCTCGCCGGAGCGAGCCCGCAATTCCCCGCGGCGCTTCCCGAGTTTCGCCTCGTGATGCAGCGCTGGTTCGAGGCGTGCCACGCGGTCGCGCTACGTGTGCTCGATGTCCTCGCGCGCGCGCTCGGCGAGGATCCCGAGACGCTCCGCGCCTCGTTCGCGCCGCAGCACACGAGCTTTCTGCGCCTGAACTTCTATCCGCCGTGTCCATCCCCGGCGCCGCACGACCTGGCGCTCGACGCCGAGGGGCACCTCGGCATTCGTCACCACACCGACTCGGGCGCGCTCACGATCCTCCTGCACGACGACGAGCCGGGCCTCCAGTTGCTGCACGGCGGAGAATGGACGCTCGTGCGTCCGATCGATGGCGCCTTCGTCGTGAACCTCGGAGACGTCGCGCAGGTGTGGTCGAACGACCGTTGGCGGGCGCCGCTCCATCGCGTGATCGCGAACGCGGATCGCGTGCGCTTCAGCGCGCCGTACTTCTTGAATCCGGGCCCGGATGCGACGTATGCGCCGCTGGCGAGTCAGTGCGGCGCCCTGCGTCCGCCTCGCTATCGGCCGATCGCGTGGTCGGAGTTTCGTGCGCGCCGCGCGGCCGGCGACTTCGCTGACCTCGGCAGCGAGGTGCAGATCGCCGACTGGCGCATCTAGCGCCGCGTCAGCGGGCGAGCGCCGCGACGCCCTCGTCGTAGCGGTGCACGAAGTCCTTCTCCGCGTGCGGCAGGTGGCACGCGCGGCAGGTGATGAGGTCGTCGGGCGCCGGCGTCGTGCCGTCGGCGAGGTAGGCGGCGTACACCCAGTCGCCGTTGCGCAGCGTCGCGTCGGGGTAGGTGGCGCCCCAGCCCTCGCCTTTGCCCATCAGGAAGATCTTCTTCAGCTCGCCGCGCACGAGCTGGCCGTCGGCGCCGGTCGCGAGCGTGCCGTCGGCGTTCGCCACCGCGGCGTACAGCTCCATCACGAACACCGTGCCGTTCGCGAACGCGCCGCCGGGCGTCGTCTTCGCGCCGACGTCGTTCACGTAGATCTCGCGCACCTGTCCGTTGTCGGGGCGCTGCACGTTCGTGAGGAACGGGCGCCACGTCTTGTAGCTCGCCGGCGTCGCGAGCTGGCCGTCGGCCACGGGCGCAGGCGGCGCGCTCGGCGTTTGGGTGCAGGCCAGGAGCGCGAGCGCGAAGAATGCGGCACGAGCGTTCATCGGAGTCCCCTAATGCTTCGGCAGATAGCCGAGCGCGCGCATCGCTTCGAGGTGCTGCACGATGCACTCCTCGCTGTCGATGCAATCGCCGAAGCCGAGCTGGCGCGCCTTGATGCTCGACACCAGCGTGGGCACCGGCGGCGGCGCGGGCGCGGCCCACAGGATGTCGGCGTACTGCCAGCTGAGGCCGATCAGCGCGTCCAGGTCCGCGACGCGAAGCGATTCGCGCTGCGCGATGCGTCGCCACACGTCGGCGCGCTGCGGCAGCGCGTCGCCCACGCGTCCGGGCTTCTCTTCCACGCGCATGCCGAACATCGCGGCGAGCCGCTCGAAGAACGTGCGCCACACGATCACGTCGCCGTTCGTGAGGTTGATCGCCTCGCGGTTCGCGCGCGGCTCGCGCCAGCTCCACTCGATCGCCGCCGCGATGATGCGCGCGTCGATGCACTCGGTCAGCACGTGCGCGTGACCCGGGAAGACGAGGGCGTCGCCGAGCTCGCGCTGGATCGCGGCGTAGGCGCCGAGCGTGGCGACGGGATTCATCGCGCTGCCGATGGCGACGCCGAGCACGACCTGCGGCCGGAAGATCGTCCACGCGAAGCCTTGTTTCGCCGCGCGCGTCTCCAGCTCGTCCTGCTGCACGAAATAGAAGTTCGCGTGGTTGCGCTTCGCGTCGTGCTCGCGCGCGGGCACGCGCATCGCGAGGCCTGCATGCGCGCCGTACGCCTTCGTGCCCTGGAGCAGCGAGACGTGCGCGAGCGGCGCGCCGCCGAGCGCCGCGAAGGTGTTTCGGAGCATGGCGCCGTTCACGTCGACGTGATCGGGCGCGAGCCAGCCGCGAATCAGCTCGGGCTTCTCGTAGAGCGCGGCGTAGACGAGATGCGTCGCGTCGCGATGCGGCGCGAGCGCCGCGCGCGTGGCGGCCTCGTCCTGCAGATCGCAGCGCACCCACTGCACCGCGTTCGGGGCGCCGCGCAGCGCGTGCTCGAGGCCGCTGTCGGGCGCGCGCCGCGCGAGGCCGACGACCTGCACGTCGTCGCGCGCCGCGAGGCGCTCCACTACGGCGCGTCCGATCACCCCGAGCGCGCCCGTCACGAGAACTTTGTGTTTCGCCATGACGCGACGCTATCGCGCGCGCACGCCTTCGCGCGCCAGCAGCGCGCGCGTTGCGGCGCAGAAGTCACTCGACGAGTCGAGCACCGCGACGCTGCCGTGCATGTCCTGCATCAAGCAGCCGGGCTCCTCGCAGTGCGGGCTCCCGAGCGCATGCCCGAGCTCGTGCACGCACACGCGCGAGAACATCACGCGCGCGTGGGCCGCGTCGTCGGCGCTGCGCGCGATGCGGTGACTCGACGCCACGGCCGCGCGGCCGCCGATCGTGCCGAGGCCGAAGATTCCCCAGTCGTTGGCTTCGCCCTGAGTCGTGGAGATGTCGCCGGCGGTGACGCCGAGAATGCGCGCGGCGCCGCTCGGTACGCGCGACTCGAGCACGCGCACGATCACTTCCGCGCGATGTCGGCGCCGCGGCGCGTACCACGCCGTCGCCGGCAGCGGCTCCGGCTCGAGGCGCAGCAGGACGGCACCCAACAGCTCGCGCGCCAGCCTCTCCACCGCGGCGAGCGTCGCTTCGTCGGGCGTGGGAAGCAGCGGCAGCAGCGCGATCGTGAGCTTCGCCGCGGGATCTCGCGCGCAGGCGAGGGCGCCCACGACGCCCGCACAGAACCCTCGCCGCGTGATCACGGTGCTACCTCCGCGCCTCGATGACGAAGATCGCGTTCACGTCTTGCGCCGCCGCAGACTTCGTTCCCGATCAGCCGGCCCTGGGACGAGATCGTGGCGCACGAGCCCGACGCGCTCCTCTTGCTCGGCGACAACATCTAACTCAGAGGCGACGCGCACGAGACGCCCGAAGCGCTCGTAGCCGATCTGGATGCGCGCTGGGCGGACCAGCTCGGGGGGGGGGGGGGGGGGGGGGGCGGACTTCGCCGCGCTGCTCGCGCAGCCGCGCGCACACGGGGCGGCGGTGCTCGCGACTTGCGCGCGTTCTCATGCTCGACGCACGTTCGTTTCGCAGCGCAAGCAACGCCGCGATGCATTCATCGCGCTCGCGGATCGGCGCGTTCCGAAGAGCGAACGCACGAACCGCAACCGCTGACGCTCGCCTAATACCTGTAGTGGTCGGGCTTGAAGGGTCCTTCGACCGACACGTCGAGGTAGCTCGCCTGTGCGGGCGTGAGCTTCGTCAGCTTCACGCCGAGATGATCGAGGTGAAGGCGCGCGACTTCCTCGTCGAGCTTTTTCGGCAGCACGTAGACCTTCTTCTCGTACGTCGCGCCGTTCGCGCGCAGGTCGAGCTGCGCGAGCACCTGATTCGTGAAGCTCGCCGACATCACGAAGCTCGGGTGGCCCGTGGCGCAGCCGAGGTTGAGCAGGCGGCCCTCGGCGAGCACGAGAATGCTCTTGCCGCCGGGGAACACGAACTCGTCGTACTGCGGCTTGATCGTGATGCGCGCAATGCCCGGCACCGCCTTGAGGCCGGCCATGTCGATCTCGTTGTCGAAGTGACCGATGTTGCCGACGATCGCTTTGTCCTTCATGCGCGACATGTCTTCGGCGGTGATGACGTGCGCGTTGCCCGTCGCGGTGATGAAGATGTCCGCGCTCTCGAGCACCTCGTCGAGCGTCGTGACCTGATAACCCTCCATGGCCGCTTGCAGCGCGCAGATCGGGTCGATCTCGGTGATGACGACGCGGCAGCCTTGGCCGCGGAGCGCCTGCGCGCAGCCCTTGCCGACTTCGCCGAAGCCCGCGACGACGGCGACCTTGCCGCCGAGCATCACGTCGGTCGCGCGCATCAGGCCGTCGGGCAGCGAGTGCCGGCAGCCGTAGATGTTGTCGAACTTCGACTTGGTGACGGAGTCGTTCACGTTGATCGCGGGGAAGAGCAGCGTGCCCGCGCGCTCCATCTGATAGAGGCGATGCACGCCCGTCGTCGTCTCTTCGGAAACGCCGCGCACCTTCGGCGAGATGCGTGCCCACACGCCGGGGTGGCTCTTCTGCATCCCGCGCGCGAGATCGAGGATCACGCCCCACTCCTCGGGGTCCTTCTTCGCGTCGAAGTCGGGCACGCGGCCCGCGCGCTCCCACTCGAGCCCGCGGTGGAGCAGCAGCGTCGCGTCGCCGCCGTCGTCGACGAGCTGATCGGGGCCGGAGCCATCGGGCCATAACAAGGCGGCGGCCGTGCACCACCAGTACTCCTCGAGCGTCTCGCCCTTCCACGCATAGACCGCGATGCCGCGCGGGTCCGCGGGCGTGCCGTCCGGGCCGACCGCGACGGCGGCGGCGGCGGAGTCCTGCGTGGAGAAGATGTTGCACGAGACCCAGCGCACGTCGGCGCCGAGCGCGGTGAGCGTCTCGATCAGCACCGCGGTCTGCACCGTCATGTGCAGCGAGCCCATCACTCGCACGCCGCGCAGCGGCTTGCTCGCGCCATGGCGCCGCCGCAGCTCCATCAGCCCCGGCATCTCGTGCTCGGCGAGCCGAATCTCCTTGCGGCCGAGCTCGGCGAGCGAGAGGTCCTTCACCTTGAAGCGGGGAACGGTCGTGTCCATGGGGCTCCTGAAAGTTTGGCGGGCGCGGGCGCCCATGCATCTGTGTATGCGGATGCATGGGAAGTGACGGCGCAAGCTAAGGAAATCGGCGGCGCGGCGGAAGGGGGAGAGCTGGGTCAGACCCCGAGGGGTGAAGCAGTGCAGGGGTCAGACCCTGCGAAGTTGTGGCGGGGCGGGCGGGGCGCTTCGCGCTTCGGCGGCATACGCTGCGCCGCCATTTCCGAAGCCGAAGCGCCTCCCGCTCCTGCCCCCGCTCCCGCCGCCGGCCGCGTCGTTCCGCGCGACGCCGCGGCGCTCGTGCTCTGCCGCCGCGATCAGGGCGAGCCGCAGATCCTGCTCGGGCGGCGCGCCGGCGGTCTCAAGTTCATGCCCAACCTCTACGTGTTTCCGGGCGGGCGTGTGGACCCCGCCGACGCGCGCGCGGCCCGGGCTACGGACCTGCGACCCGAGGTGCTCGCCAAGCTCACGATCGGCGCCTCGGCGGTGCGCGCGCACGCGCTCGCGATGGCCGCGGTGCGCGAGACGTACGAGGAAGCCGGGCTGCTCGTCGGTCAGCGCAGCGAGCGGCGCCTGCGCAGCAAGTCCGAGACGTGGGGGAAGTTCTTCGCGAACCGCGTCGTGCCCGCGCTGCACGGCCTCGACTACATCGCGCGCGCGATCACGCCGCCCGGCAACCCGCGCCGCTTCGACACGCGCTTCTTCCTGGCGGACGCCTCGCACGCGCACGCACCCGACGCCCTCGAAGGCAGCGGCGAGCTACTCGATCTGCGCTGGGTCGCGCTCTCGAAGGCGCGCGAGCTCCCGCTGCCCGAAGCGACGCTGATGGTGATCGCCGAGGTCGAGAAGCGCGTCGCCGTTGCCGACCCGAGCCGCGTGCCGATTCCGTTCGCGCGCTTCGTGCGCGACGGCGTGCGGCTGGAGCACCTGTAACCGCGCGGCGCGAGGTGCGAATGGCGCGACGCCGGTGTGCGATCGCACTCAGCGTCGGTGTCGTGCTGATCGCGCTGCTCACACCGCCGGTCTCCGCGCTGCGCTCCGGCGCCGTCGTCTACCTCGCTTACGAGGCTGACGGCGTCGCCCGCTTCGAACGCAGCGTCGGGCCGCTCGCGGCGCTCGGAGGGGGCGAAGCGTGGCTGGGCGAGAAGGACGTGAGCCCAGCCTGCCGCGCTGCCACCGTCGCCGCCGAGGACTTGCGCTTCTACGACCACCCCGGAATCGACCGCGTCGCGATCACGCACGCGCTGCTTCGCAACGCGCGGCACGGCCGCGTCGTGTGGGGCGGCAGCACGATCACGCAGCAGGTCGTGAAGAACTTGTTCCTCGGCCGCGAGCAGACGCCACTGCGAAAGCTGCGCGAGACGCTCGGCGCGCTCTGGCTCGATCGCATGCTCTCGAAGGAGCAGCAGCTCACCTGGTATCTGAACGTCGCCGAGTTCGGCCCGCGCACCTATGGCCTCGCGGCTGCAGCACAGCGCAGCTACGGCAAGCCCGCGCACGCTCTCGAGCTGGCTGAGTGCATCGCGCTGCTCGCGCGCTTGCCGGATCCCGTGCGCAGCGACCGCGAGCTCGCGCGCGGCCCGATTCCCGCGCGCATCGTGCTGCGCTGGCGCGGCACGCTGCGCGCGCTCGCTCGCGCCGGCTCCGTGTCGGCGGGTGAGCTCGCGCAGGCGCACGCAGCGCTCGCTCGAAGCAGCTTTCGCGCACTCACTGCGTTCGAGCGGTGAGCGCGCGCGAACGCGTCAGTCCGCGAGGTCGGCGAGACCGGCCAGGTCGATCCGATCCGCCCACGCGCGCAGCTCGTCGGGAGGAATCTGCGAGCTCTGGAGATGGACGAGGAAGCGGCCCGCGACGAGGATGTGGAGCTCGCATCGCCGTGAGCCGTTGTCCCACACTTCGTAGGCCGGGTTGCCCGCGATCGTCACGCCCTTCTGATATCCGGTCGTCGATTCGTGCGACATCATCGACATCATCTGGAACGGCGCCGCGACCATCTCCGCGAACCCGCCATCCGTGATCTGAATCGTGACGTCAGCTTGTGGTGAATCGCCGGCCGCGGCTCGGCTGTACTGGCCGGTTACGAACGTCACCTTGTATTCGGGCATCGAAGTGGTCGAGCCATCCGGAGTCGCGGCGGTCCAGTCCGTCGGCGCAGCGGGAAGCAGCGGGATGAGCGCGTTGAAGCTGACGGGATCGACGACCGTGCGCGCTGCAGGCGCCGCAGAGTCCGCGGGCTCCGCGTCGCCAGAGTCCGCGGGAGCCGTGTCGCCAACGTCCGCGACATTGGCGACGCGGTTGCCGGCGTCGTCGCCGCACGCGAAGAGGAAGAACGCCGCGACGAGCGCGGTCGAGATGCGATGGCAGCGCACGAGGTGACCTCCACTGAGAGCTCCGCGACCGACGCGACGCTACGCCACCCGAGTGAGCGTCGCTCACGCCGGGTACGTGAACCCCGTCAGCCGCTCGCTCACGTCCCACAGCCGCTTCGCGGTCGCGTCGTCGCGGCAGTGCGGCGCCGGCTCCTTCAGCTTGCAGTCGGAGTAATAGGCGCCGCTCCGGCCAGCCGCGTCGGGCGAGGTCGCCGCGTAGAGCGACGTCTCCGCGCCTTCCTCGGGCGTCTTCATGAACAGCATGATGAGCTTGTGCAACGCCTTCATCGCGGCGCCGCCTTGGCCCGCGCCGAGATTCGTGGAGACGCCGCCGGGGTGAACGCAGTTGATCGTCAGGTCCGCGCTGCCGTAGCGGCGCGCGAGCTCGCGCGTGAAGTGGATGTTCGCGCTCTTCGACTTTCCGTACACGCGCATCGCCGCGTACTTCTTCTCGCTGTGCAGGTCCGCGAGATCGAGCGCGCCGAACTTGTGCGCCTCGGACGCGACGCTCACGATGCGCGCGCCCTTCGTGGCGCGCAGCTTCGGCAAGAGGATGCCCGTGAGGTGGAAGTAGCCGAGGTGGTTGATCGCGAACGTTGCCTCGAAGCCGTCGGGCGTCGTCTCGCGCTTCATCAGCGTGACGCCGTGGTTGTTGATCAGCAGGTCGAGCGCGTCGACGCGCTTCGCGAGCTCCTCGCCGACCCGCCGCACTTCCGCCTGCGCCGCGAAGTCGCCGCGGATCACCTCGGCGTCGCACTTCGGCGCCGCGGCGCGAATCGCGTCCAGCGTCTCCTTCGCGCGGGTCTCGTTGCGCCCCACGAGCAAGAGGCGCGCGCCGCGACGTGCGAGCTCGACTGCGGTCGCGCGCCCGATGCCGGAGGTGGCGCCCGTAATGACTGCGGTCTTGCCTGCGAGCGAGGTCATCGAAGTCTCCTGGGCGGCCAAGTCAGTTGATCACGCGCGGCTCGCCGAGGCCGAACGGCGCGATCACCGCGTCGAAGGCGGCGCCGCCCGGCGCGACCATGCGGTACGTGCCGCGCATCGAGCCGACGGGAGTCTGCAGCGGGCAGGCCGACGTGTACTCGAAGGCTTCGCCGGGCTCGAGCACGGGCTGCTCGCCGACCACGCCCGGCCCGCGCACTTCCTGCTCTTTGCCGTTGCCGTCCGTGATGATCCAGTGGCGCGAGATCAGCTGCGCCACGCGGTCGCCTTCGTTCTCGATGCGCACGTGATACGAGAAGAACCACTGGCCCTCGTCGGGCGCCGAGCGCTCCGCTTCGAAGCGGGACTCCACCGTCACGCGAATTCCCTGGGTCACTGCTTCGCTGCGAAACACGGGATTACTCCATGCGCCAAACGTTCGAGGTGGCGGCGATCGTCGCGATCAGCGCGAGCATCGCGCAGCCGAGGGCCACAGTAGCCGCGAGCGGCCCGAGCGCGTCGCCGAGCGCGCCCGCGAGCAGCGCGCCGGGCGGGCCCGACGCGACGAAGGCGAGCTGATGCACGGCCATGATGCGCGCGCGTTCCTCAGCGGGAGCGCGCTCTTGGAAGAGCGCGCGGCCCGTCGTCATGAAGAATCCGCCGGCGAGGCCCCAGGCGAACGTGAACAGCACGATCGCTTCGAAGGCGAGCCCGAGGCCGCAGCCGATCACCGTGAGCGCGCCGAGCGCCTGCGCGGTGATCAATGCCGCGCCTTTGCGCCGCACTCCGCGCAGGAACACGAAGCCCGAGGCGAAGATCGTGCCGGCGGGGAACGCGAACAGCAGCACCGCGATCTCGTCGACGCCGCCCTGATAAACGTCGCGCACCATCACCGGGAAGAGCACGTTGTAAGCGCCGCTGAAGAACAGCCCGACGCCGGCGACGAGCGGCCACACCGCGCGCACTTCGTTGCGCCACACGAAGCGCACGCCCGAGGCGACTTCGGCGAAGCGCAGCGGCTCGCGGCGCGGCGCGCCCGCGGGCTTGCCGGGGAGCCGGAAGCAGAACGCGGCGCCGAGCGCGACGACGCACGCCTGGATCGCGAGCGCGCGCGGCGCACCGAGCGCGTCGGCGTTCTTCGCGACGAGCATGCCGATGCCCTGCGCGGTGAACTGCGCCGTAATCACTCCCGCGACGGCACGGGTGAGCTGCGTGCCGGCGACGCGCGAGAGCAGGCTGTCGCGCGACGGGTTCGCGAAGCTGTTCACGAGCCCCGTGAAGAGCGCGGCGCCGAACAGCAACTCGAGCGAGAGCGCGCCGCGCGGAATCGAGAGCGCGATCGCGAGCGGCGCGATCCCCGCCGCGACGTGCAGCAGCGCGAGCAGCCAGCGCGCGTCGACGCGATCCGCGAGCGCGCCGCCGAAGGGCAGCAGGAAGATCGTGGGCAGCATCGTCGCCATCTGCACGACGCCGGTGTTGGTCGCGCTCTCGTGCAGCACGTTCACCACGAGCCACGGCACGAGCACCTGCTGCATGCCCCACGCGCCGAACCAGCTCGCGGAGCCGGCGAGCAGCCAAGGGAATCGCGGGTCGAAGCGCTGCTCTGCCATGGAACGCGGAACGGTAGGAGAGAGAGCGAAGTAGAGTGCGGCCGGCGAGGAGAACTCGATGAAGATCGGCCTCCAGATTCCCAACTTCACGTGGCCCGGCGGGCCGGCGCAGCTGCCGGCGAAGCTGCGCGCGATCGCGCAGACCGCAGACGAAGGCGGGCTCGCGAGCCTGTGGATGATGGATCACTTCTTCCAGATCCCGCCCGTGGGCGCGGCCGAGCTCGACATGCTCGAGGGCTACAGCGCGCTCTCCTACCTCGCGGGCCTCACGAGGCGCGCGACGCTCGGCACGATGGTCACGGGCGTGACGTACCGGCATCCCGGCGTGCTCGTGAAGACGGTGACGACGCTCGACGTGCTGTCGGGCGGGCGCGCAGTGCTCGGCATCGGCGCGGCGTGGTTCGAGCGCGAGCACCGCGGCCTCGGCGTCGCGTTCCCGCCGCTGAAGGAGCGCTTCGAGCGGCTCGAAGAGGCGCTCGAGATCGCGCACCTGATGTGGAGCGGCGGCGTGCACCGCTTCGACGGCAAGCACTACCAGCTCGCCGAGACGCTGAACGTGCCGAAGGCACGAACGATCCCGCGCCCGCCGATCCTGATCGGCGGCATGGGCGAGCAGAAGACGCTGCGCCTCGTCGCGAAGTACGCCGACGCGTGCAACCTCTTCACCTACGCGGGCGCGGCGCTCATCCGGCAGAAGCTCGACGTGCTGCGCCGCCACTGTGATGCGCTGAAGCGCGACTACGACCGCATCGAGAAGACGTCGCTCGCGACGCTCACGCTGACCGACGACGCGAGCGTCGACGCGGCGGTGGCGACCTGCCGCGAGCTCGCGAGCGCGGGCATCCAGCACGCGATCTTCAACATGACGAACGTGTCCGACGTGAAGCCGGTCGAGCTGCTCGCGCGCAAGGTGCTGCCGCAGGTGCGCGGGCTGTAGCTACTCCGCGGTGAGCGCTTCGAGCGCGGCCTTCCGCGTCGTCTCGAACTCGTCGCCCGCGCGCCAGGTCGGCATCGCGTCCGCCTCAGCAGCCGCGGCGCCGACCCAGAAGCCGAGCTGCGCGTCTTCGACGGCGCCGGCGAAGTCCCAGGAGTCGTCGAGCTCGTCGCTCGGCTGGTGGTAGCGCTCGGCTTCGTACTGCACGCGCTGCTCGGAGAGCCATCCCGCAGGCTTGCCGATGCCCTCGCCCGCGGCACGGAAGTAGAGCGCGGGCACGCCGATGCGCGCGAAGTTGAGCTGGTCCGAGCGGTAGTAGAAGCCGCGGTCGGGGAAGCGCTCGTCGACGATCGCGCGGCTTTGGCGCGCGGCGGCCAGCGCGAGCAGCTCTTCGAGAGAGGATTTGCCGCGGCCGATCACTTCGACGGCACTACTGCGCGCGAGGATGTTCGCACCGTCGAAGTTGACGTTCGCGGCAAGGCGGCCGGGCGGCGCAGTCGGATTCGCGGCGTAGAACTTCGACCCTAACAAGCCTTGCTCCTCGGCTGCGACGAACGCGAACAGCACGCTGCGCCGCGGCGGTCTCGGCAGCGCCGCGAACGCTTCCGCGACGTTCGCGACGACCGCGACTCCCGCGGCGTTGTCGAGCGCGCCGTTGTAGATGCCATCGCCGCTCGCGTCGGGCTCGCCGATGCCGAGGTGATCGTGATGCGCCGTGTACACGACGATCTGGTCGCGCAGCTTCGCGTCGCGCCCAGGCAGCAGCGCCAGCACGTTCGCCGTCTCGATGCGCCGCAGCGCAGCGCGCACCTCGAGCGAGGTAGTCGCGCCGAGCGCGACCGGCGCGAACTCGCGCGACTTCGCGCGCTCGGTCAGCTGCGCGAAGTCGTGGCCGCCGAGCGCTGCGATCTCGCGCGCCTTCGCCTCCGTCACCCAGCCGCGCACTTCGTTCGTCGGCTCGTCGCCGAGCGGTAGCTGGTACTCCTCCTTGCCCCACGACGTGCGCACCACCTGCCAGGGGTAACCGGCGGACGGCGTCGTGTGCACGGCGACCGCCGCGGCTGCGCCGTGCCGCGCGGCCTCGGCGAATTTGTAATCCCAGCGTCCGTAGTAGAGCCGGCGGTTGCCTGCGAAGAGCGCGTCGTCCCAGTCGGGATCGTTGTTGAGGATCAGCACGGTCTTGCCGCGCACGTCGCTCTTGTAGTCGTTCCAGTCGAACTCGGACGCGACGATCCCGTAGCCGACGAAGACGACTTCGCTGTCCGCGACACGCGCGAGCTCGCGCTGCTTCTCGCCGATCGCGACGAAATCTTCGCGCGGCTTCAGCGTCGCGACGGCGCCGTTCGCGCCGAGAAAGCGCCACTCGGCCGGCAGGTCCGGCTGCACGGCGATCATCTCGAAGCGCTGCTGATACGTGCCGTCGGCGGCGCCGGGCGCGAAGCCGAGCGCCTGCATGCGCGCTTCGAGCCACGCGCGCGCCTTCGCGTCGCCCGCGCTGCCAGGGCCGCGGCCCTCGTAGGCGTCGCTGCCGAGCTCCGCGACGACACTGCGGATCGAGTCCGCGCTGATCTTCGCGGTTGCGCGCTTCGCACCGCGCGGGAGGCGCAGTTCGTCGCCGGCTCGCGCCGCGAGCAGCGCGAGCGGGAGCGCTCCGAGCAGAGTGATTAGGGCGAAGCGCGTGCGCATGACTCCTCCAGGGCGCGCGAATTCTACGTCTGCGCGGCGCGAAGCGAGCGCCGCCGAATCTGCGGGTTAGCGCCGAGGGGCAGCTCCGGCAGAGCGAGGCGCCGCGTCGACGAGCAGCTGAACGAGTGTCGGATCGGGAAGGCGCTGGCCCACGGGCAGCAGCGCCGCAAAGGCTGGGCCGTGCGCCGGAGCGCGCGCTACTCGCCGCCGGATCCAGACGAGTCCGGCGAACCGGACGGCCCGCGGTCACCGTCGCCGCCGAAGCCACCGCCGTCGCCACCGCCACCGCCATCGCCTTGCGGTGCGCCTCCTTCGAAGCGCTCTCGCCAGCGCCGTCCGCGTCCGCCGCGCCGGCGTCCGCGGCGCCGGCGGCGGAATCCGCCCTGGCCGTTGTTGTTAGGGCCACCGTGCCACGGCGCGCCGCCCTCGGGCCGTTCACCCTGAGCAGGCGCGCCGCCCTCGTGCATCTCGGACGCGATGTCGTCGAGCGAGATGCGCTCGTACGATTGGCCCGCGATCTGCGCCTCGCCGGCTTGGAAGCGCGGCTCGCCCGCGAACGGAGCGCCGCCTTCGCCGCCGGGATGCGGCGCGTTCGGGAACTGCCCGTTCTCGAAGCGCTCGCGGTTCCGGCCACGTCTGCGGCGGCGCTTGTTACGGCGCCCGCCGAACTGCTGGCCCTCGGGATGCGGGTGACCACCGCGCTGCGGATGTCCCCCGTGCTGCGGGCGGCGCCCGTGCTGTCCGTGGCGACCACGCTTGTTACGGCCGCGACCGCGCCGGCGCTCGTCGCCGCGCGGCGGCGCGAGCGGCTCCCAGAACGAATCGGGACGATCCGCCTGCCCGCGGCAGCGGTCGCACATGCCGCACGCCTCGCCGTCGTCCTCGCCGAAGTACTCGCGCAGGAACCACGCGCGGCACGAAGGGCCGGTGGCGTAATCGGCGACTGCGTCGAGGCGGCGCGCGTCCTGCGTTCGCAGCGTCTCGAACTGGCCGGCGAGCAGGCGCGCGCGCGGCTCGAACTCTTCGAGCGGCACCACGACGTAGATCGCCGTCGGGTCCCACTTCACGAGCTCGGCTTCTTCGAGCAGCGAGAGCAGCGCGGTGGTGGTGCGCGAGCCGAGCTCGCCCGAGAGCGAGAGCGCGTCGACGCTCGGCACCTTGTCTTCCTTCGCCCACGCGAGCAGCGCCGACGCGAGGCGGAACAGCTGCTCGGGCCGCACGCGGCTGCGCGAGAGCAGCGCCTCGTGGATGGCGCGGTCTTCGGGCGAGTAGAGCATGATGCAGTTCGAGCGGCGGCCATCGCGCCCCGCGCGCCCGGCTTCCTGCACGTACTGCTCGAGCGACGACGGCGCCTGGTAGTGCATCACGTAGCGGATGTCGGGCTTGTCGATGCCGAGGCCGAACGCGCTGGTCGCGACCATCACGGTGCGGCGCCCACGCGACATGAAGCCCTCTTGATTCTTCGCGCGCTCGGACGAGCTCATCTTGCCGTGGTAGCGGTGCGAGGGAACGCCGAAGCGCTGCAGCACGGTGTAGAGCTCGTCGACGTCGCGCGTGGTCGAGCAGTAGATGATGCCCGGCCGCCGCACGCGCAGCGCGAGGCGCACGAGCGCGCGCAGCCGCGCGCCGGACGAGCAGTGCAGCACGTCGAAGGCGAGGTTCGAGCGATGCGGCGAAGTCGCGACCACCTGCGGGTCGCGCATGCCTACGAAGCGCACGATCGCGAGGCGCACCTTCTCGGTGGCCGTGGCCGTCAGGGCGAGCGCAGGCGGGCCGCCGAGCGCCTTCAGCCGCTCGCCGATCTTCAGGTACGCGGGGCGGAAGTCGTAGCCCCACTCGGAGATGCAGTGCGCCTCGTCGACGGCGGCCATCGAGATGCCGCCCTTGGTGAGCGCGACCTGCGCGTCGGGCGAGCCGAGCGTCTCGGGCGTCGTCATCACGAGCAGCCGCTCGCCCTTCGCAATCTCGGCGAGCGCGTTCTCGCGCTCCTTCCCGCGCACCGTGCCGTCGAGCTTCACGCACGGCACGCCGAGCCGGCGCATCTTCTCGAACTGATCTTTCATCAGCGCGAGCAGCGGCGAGAGCACGAGCACGGGCTTCGAGAGGATCAGCGAAGGGATCTGGTAACAGGCGCTCTTGCCGAAGCCGGTCGGCAGCACCATCAGCACGTCGTCGCCGCGCAGGAGCATGTCGATCACGCGCTCTTGCTCGGGGTGCAGCTGAGAGATGCCGAGCCGCTGCGCGGCCTTCTGCATCGCCGCCAGACGCTCCTCGGGCGTGTCGAGGGGTACCGGTCCTACGAACAGCGGGCCGGACTGGGCGACGATCTCGTCCTCGACGATCTCGTCCTCTTCGTGCGCGATCGTCTGCGCGAGGGCGTAGAGCTCGTCCTCGCCTTGGCGGTCGGCGGTCACCTCGCGCCGGATCGCCTCGAGCATCTCCTCATCGATCGGCGAGGCACGCTCGGGGAGCGCGTCCGCGGGTAGCTCATCGGCGGCCAGTAAGGGCTCTTCGGGCGCCGGCTCCGCAGCCGGCTTGCGCCGCGTCGCGCGCTTCTTGGGCGCCGGCTTCGGGGATTCCTCAACGCTGGCGGCAGCTTCGGCCGCCTCGGGTGTCGCCTCGGTCGCCTCGGACGCAGGGGCGTCGGGCGCAACCTGCTTGCGGCGCACGGGGGCACGGCGCTTCGGCTTGGGGCCGGTGGAGTCGCTCAATCCGCTTCCTTCGCAAGCGCGCGAGGGCCGAGCCCCGGCGCGCAAGTCGCAGCGGTTTCGACCTGAGCCGCCGGGGATTGGCCCGGGCTTCGGCCCTCGCACCCGCTGCGGGTGGACCCGCGTCGTCCGTCAGGACGCGCCGCGAAGTGACTCACGGGTAACGCACGGCCGGCGGGCGCACCACGGGTGCGCGCAAGAAAGTTGCATGAGGGGATGCGCGCGGCCGGGACCCGAACCTCCCGCGTCTGACGTAGGAGGTTCGATGTCGGGGGGTGAGCGCTCCCGTTACGTTGCGCCCCCCGCCGCGCACCTACGGGGCGCGCGGCGCTGCGCCGTACATCCAGGGGAGCCCATGACCGACTCGACCCTCGTCCGCGAGAACCTCACCACCCTCGGCAAGCACCTGCGCGCGAATCAGCCCGCGGGCCTCGCCGACGTCGTCGAGGCGATCGCGCTCGCCGGCAAGGCGATCGCGCGCAAAGTGCAGCGCGCGCGCATCGACGACGTGATCGGCGTGGCCGGCGCGGTCAACGTGCAGGGCGAGGTGCAGCAGAAGCTCGACGTGATCTCGGACGCGCTGATGCTCGAGTGCCTGCGCGCCTGCCCGAGCTGCGCGGTCTACGCGAGCGAGGAGCAGGAGAAGCCGTGCGTGATTCGCACCAAGAGCGCCGGCGGGCAGTACGTGGTGCTCGCGGATCCGCTCGACGGCTCGTCGAACATCGACGTCGCGGTCTCGGTCGGCACGATCTTCAGCGTGCTCCATAACAACCAGCCCGACGCGTCTACCGAGAGCGCGGTGCTGCAGAAAGGCGCCGCGCAGGTGGCCGCGGGCTACGTGCTCTACGGCACCTCGGTGCTGCTCGTGCTCGCGACCGCGAAGGGCACCGACATGTACGCGCTCGATCCGGGCATCGGCGAGTTCGTGCTCGTGAAGAGCAAGCTCGCGGTTCCGGCCGAGAGCAAGACGTACTCGATCAACGAGGCTTACGTGAACGACTTCGCGGACGGCCTGCGCGCGTACCTCGATTTTGCGCACGGTGCTGGATACGGCGCGCGCTACATCGGCTCGATGGTCGCGGACGTGCACCGCACGCTGCTGAAGGGCGGGGTGTTCATCTACCCGGGCACGAAGAAGGCGCCGAAGGGAAAGCTGCGGCTGATGTACGAGTGCAATCCGATGGCGTACGTGCTGGAGCAGGCGGGCGGGGCAGGCTCGACGGGGGCGCAGCGGATTCTCGAGGTGGCGCCGGGTGGGCTGCATGACCGGGTGCCGGCGATTCTTGGGAGTGCGAAGGAAGTGGAGCACGTCACGCGGCACGGGTGAGCTTGCTGGCGATTGGAAGAGCCGCGAAGTCGAAGACTCTTCGCGGCGAGAAGAACGCTGGTTCGGGATTCCGGCCGCGCGCCGGGCGGGCCGCGGCTGCGCCGAATGGCTCGCGGCGACCTTTGGCGGGAAGCGCCATCGGGTTTGATCCGCGGCGTTGCCTGAGGTCGCGGCATTCCCGTGGGTCGCCGCTGCGCTTGATTTCGGCTCCGCCGCGGCCCGCCCGGCGCGCGGCCTCCTCGGTTCGCCAGCGACGGTGACGGTCGCCGCGTGCGGTTGTCTTGAGAGCGGCGAATCGACGGGGCCATCGAGGCCCCGTCGATTCGCGCTGCGCGCGTGCTGCTGGCGAGCGCGTTACGGCTGCGAGGTGCACGAAGAGGCGGAGGCGGAGGCGGATGCGGAGGCGGAGCCGCCGGGTCGAAGACTCCCGGCGGCGGAGGCTAGGGTGGCTGGTTGGTGTGAAGGAGAGTGCGATGCGTTTGGCGAATCTGCGGGGGCGCGCGGTGTTGCTGTCGCGCGACATGACGCGCGGCTTGGATTTGGAGAGCGCGTCGTCGGGGCGCTTTGGGCCGGAGCCGATGCAGGCGCTGGCGAGCTTCGAGGGTGTGCGTGCGTTCGGCTCGGGGCTCGACCTGTCGGGCGCGCCGGAGATCGATGGGAGGTTGTTAGGGCCTTGCTCGCCGCGGCCGCGGGCGGTGTTCGGGATTGGGTTGAATTACCGGGATCATGCGGCGGAGGCGGGGCTGCCCGTGCCGAAGGAGCCGCTGGTGTTCACGAAGTTTCCGAGCTGTCTCGCGGGGCCGACGAGCGACGTGATCGTGTTCGGGGATCGCGTGGACTGGGAGGCGGAGCTCGTCGTCGTGATTGGGAAGCGCGCGGAGAACGTCGCGGAGCCGCGCGCGCTCGAGTACGTCGCGGGGTACTGCTGTGGGCAGGACATCAGCGATCGCAAGCTGCAGTTCGCGAGCCAGCCGCCGCAGTTTTCGCTCGGGAAGTCGCGCGCGACGTTCGGGCCGATCGGGCCGGCGATCGTCACGCTCGACGAGCTCGCGAAGCCGCTCGACCTCGCGATCACGTGCGATCTCGACGCGGAGCGCATGCAGACGTCGCGCACGGATCAGCTGATCTTCGGCGTGCCCGAGCTGATCGCGTACCTGTCGCGGCACTGCGAGCTGCTGCCCGGTGATCTGATCTTCACGGGCACGCCGGGCGGCGTGGGCTCGGTGCGCAAGCGGTACCTCAAGCCGGGCGAGACGATCCGCACCGAGATCGAGGGCGTGGGCACGCTCGTGAATCGCTGCGTCGCTCCCGCGTGAATCCGGTCGCGATCGCCGATCGGGACGACCCGCGCATCGCGAGTTATCAGGCGGTGCGCGAGGCCGACCTGCTCGCGCAGCGCGGCGTGTTCGTCGCCGAGAGCCGCATCGTGGTGGAGCGGCTGCTCGCGTCGCGGCGCTTCGCGGTGCGCTCGCTGCTCGTGAACGAGACTGCGCTGGCGGCGCTCGCGCCCGCGCTCGCGGCGTACCCGGGCGCGCCCGAGGTGTTCGTCGTGTCGCGCGACCTGATCTCGTCGCTCGCGGGCTACCGCGTGCACCAAGGCTGCCTCGCGCTCGCGGAGCGCGGCGCCGAGCTGGCGCCCGAGGCGCTCGCGGCGGGCGCGGCCGGCGGGTTGTTACTGGCGCTCGAGCAGCTCGGCGATCCGGACAACGTGGGCGGCGTGTTCCGCAGCGCGCGCGCGTTCGGCGCGGACGGCGTGCTGCTCTCGCCGGGCGGCGCCGATCCGCTCTACCGCAAGGCGATCCGCGTCTCGATGGGTGCGACGCTGCAGCTGCCGTTCGCGCGCTGCGCCGCCTGGCCGCGCGAGCTCGAGAAGCTCCGCGCGGCGGGATGGGCGGTGCTCGCGGCGGTCTCCCAGCCGGATGCGGTCGACGTGCGCGAGTTCGGCGCCGCGCGCGCGCTGCCCGAGCGCGTGTGCCTCGTGCTCGGCAGCGAGGGCTACGGCCTCAGCGCCGCGGCGCGCGAGGTGGCCGACGCCCGCGTGACGATCCGCATGCGCGCCGGCTTCGACTCGCTGAACGTCTCTGCCGCGAGCGCGATCCTGCTGCACCACTTCTCGCGCGCCGCGCGCGCGCAGTAACGCGCGTGCGCGTGCTCGTCGCCGGCGCGGGCTACGTGGGCGCACAGCTCGTGCGCCTCCTCGCGGATGCCGGGCACGAAGTGCTCGCGCTGCGGCGCTCGCCGCAGGCGGCTGCCGATTCTCGCGTGCGCTGGCTCGCGTGCGATCTCGCAGATGCGCGTGCCCTCGCGGCGCTGCCGCTCGCGGGCGTAGAGGCGCTCGCCTACCTCGTCGCCGCCGACGCGCGCGACGAAGCGGCGTATCAGCGCGCGTACGTCGATGGCCTCGCGAGCTTGCTCGCACGGCTGCGCGCGGAGTCGGCGCTGAAGCGCGTGCTGTTCGCGTCGAGCACTTCGGTCTACGCGCAGGACGACGGCAGCTGGGTCGACGAGTCGTCTCCCACGGAGCCGCTCGATTTCCCGGGGCAGCGCGTGCTCGAAGGCGAGGGTGTAGCGCGCGGCGCGGGGTGCACGGCGATCGCGCTGCGCCTCGGCGGGATCTACGGCCCCGGCCGCACCGCGCTGCTCGAGCGCGTGCGCCGGGGTGGAGCGCGGCTCCCGAGCGCGCCGCACTTCACGAATCGCATCCACCGCGACGACGCCGCGCGCGCGTGCGCGCATCTACTCGCCCTCCCGGCGCCGGCGAGTTGTTACGTCGGCGTGGACTGTGAGCCCGCAGATCAGGCCGACGTGATGCGGTGGATCGCTGCGCGTGCGGGCGCCCAGCCGCCGCGCGGCGCCTACGACGCCAGCGGCGCGCCGAGCGGCAAGCGCTGCAGCAGTGCCCGCCTGCGCGCGAGCGGCTTCACGTTCACGCACCCGAGCTACCGCGAGGGCTACTCCGCGCTGCTCAGCCAATGACGCGCGGCACGATCCACCAGCACCACGCGCTGACGATCAGCGCCGCGAGCACGTCGAGCGCGGCGCCCGTGCGCGCCATCACCGGCACCTTCACGTAGCCGGAGCCGAACACGATCGCGTTGGGGGGCGTGCCGGCGGGCAGCGCGAAGTCGCAGGACGAGGCGAGCGCGGCGGAGACGAGCGCGACGTTCGTGTGCTCGGGCGAGACGCTGCTCACGAGGATCGGCAACATCACGGCGGTGGTGGCGACGTTCGAGGCAAACGCCGAGAGCGTCACGGTCGCGAGGCTCGCGAGGGCAACCTGTGCGAAGGCCGGGAACTCGCGGAGCGCGGTGAGCTGGCCGCCGAGCCACGCGGAGAGACCGCTCGCCTCGACCGCGGCGGCCATCGAGAAGCCGCCGCCTAACAACACGAGCGCCTCCCACTGCAGCAGCCGGAACGAGCGCGGGGCGAGCACGCGCTCGCCGCGCACACGCCAGAGGATCAGCGCGAGCGAAGCGCTGAGCGCGATCGCCGCCTCGACGTGCGAGCTGCCGAGCTTGAACGCGGTCACCTGCAGCTTCAGCCAATCCGTGATCGGCTTGCCCGCGATCCACAGCGCCGCTGCGGCCACGAACACGACCATCACTGCGCGTTCCGCGCGCTGCAGCGGCCCGAGCGCGCGCGCTTCGCTCGCGAGGGCCGCTTCGCCGACCGCTTGCGCCGGCGCGTCGCGGCGGCCCACCCGCCAGAGCGCGAGCCACAGCACGGGCACGAACGCGATCACGAAGGGGAGGCCGATCGCCATGAAGCCGAGGAACGAGACGTCGACGCCGCGCTCCTGCACGAGGAAGCCCGCGAGCTGCGCGTTGGGCACGGTGCCGATCTTCGTGCCCATGCCGCCGACGTTCGCGCCATACGCGATCGCAAGCATCATCGCGCAGCCGAACCCGGCGAGGCGCCGCCCAGCCTGGCGCTCGAGCTCCCGCAGCACGGCGAGGCCGATCGGCAGCATCATCGCGGCGGTGGCGGTGTTGGAGATCCAGAGCGAGACGAGCGCGGTCGAGGCGAGCACGCCCAACAAGAGCCGCCGCGGCGCGGTGCCGACGCGGCGCATGATCGCGAGCGCGACGCGGCGGTGCAGGTTCCACTGCTGCATCGCCGCGGCGATGCCCATGCCGCCGAGGAACAGGAAGATGTACGGGTCGAGGTAGGGCAGCAGCGCGCCTAACAAGTTCACGCCGAAGCCGTCGCCGTGGACGCGCGTGAACGGATAGAGCGCGAGCGGAATCAGCGCGGTGAGCCAGAGCGGCGCGGCCTCGCCGATCCACCAGATCGCCATCCACGCGGTGACGCCCGCCGCGAGCGCCGGCAGCGCGCCGTACTCGCCGAAATCCCGCAGCGGCGAATCGAGAAAGGCGAGGGCGGCGAACGCGACGAGGCCGAGCGCGAACGGGATCGGCTTGATCGGGAGACTCGGCACGCGCGCATTCTATGGAGGGCTACGGTGCTTCGCGATGAGCACCGCCGAGATCGCCGCCGCGCGCGCAGCATTCGCGGTCTCGCTGCGCGAGAAGGGGCGTGTCTCCGATCCGCGCATCCTCGCCGCGTTCGCGTCGGTACCGCGCGAAGACTTCCTCGGCCGCGGACCGTGGCTCACGCTGCCCGATGCGGCGGGCTACCGCTCCACGCCCGACGCCGACGTGAGGCGCGTCTACGAGGACGTCGCGATCGCGCTCGACCCCGCGCGCATGCTGAACAACGGCAGCCCCGGCTTCCTCGGGCGCGTGATCGAGGCGCTCGAAGTGAAGGAAGGCGAGCGCGTCGCGCACATCGGCTGCTCCACGGGTTATTACTCCGCGATCCTTGGCGAAGTGGTCGGCCCACGCGGTCGCGTGATCGCGGTCGAGCTCGCGCCGGATCTCGTGGAGCGCGCGCGCAAGAACCTCGCGCGCTGGAAGCAGGTCGAGGTGCGCCACGCCGACGGCGTGACGCAGCCCGCGGAGAACGTCGACGTCGTGTTCGTGCAGGCGGGCGTCACGCACCCGCAGCAGCGCTGGCTCGACGTGCTGCCCGTGGGCGGCCGCCTCGCGCTCGCGCTGACCGCGATCCTCCCGCCCTCGCGCGTGCGCCGCATCGTGCGCGACCACGCCGGCTGGTTACTCGTCGCCAGGAAGACCGAACGCGGCTTCCACGCGCGCTTCCTCGAAGTGATCGGCGTGCAAGCCCTCCTCGGCGGCCGCGACGCCGCCGTGCAAGCGCGCCTCCGCGCCGCCTACGACCGCGAGCGCGGCAACCGCCCACCCGTCGCCTCGCTCCGCACCGACTCCCACGCGCAAGAAGCAGCCTGCTGGCTCCACGAAGAATCGTGGTGCCTCTCCCGCCGCGAGCTCTCCTAACAACACCGCGCCGCGCTCCACCCGAAACTCGACGCGCGTTCGCCCGAACGCCAGATCGTCTCGGCAGTCGAACGCTCCACCCAGTCACGTCGGCCGAGGCAGCAAGCGAAGCGCGCAGCAAACCGCGGAGTCTTCGACGCGGTTTGCGATGTAAACAAGGAAGAAGGCGAATGCGAAGTGGCAGTCAGTCCGCCGGCGCAAACCGCTCAAACCGCCCCTTATCATTCGCCTTCATGTAAGCGTCCTTGCCCGCGATCTTGTTCTCGCTCGCGAGCTGGAAGAGCACGTCGTCCATCGCCTGCATGCCCTCGCTCTTCCCGCCCTGAATCACCGACGCGAGCATCTGGATGTTGCCCTCGCGGATCAAGTTCGGGAGGCCCTGCGTCCGCAGCAGAATCTCGTGCACGGCCATGCGGCCCTTGCCGTCGGCAGTCGGCAATAACAACTGCGCGACGACGGCGGCGAGCGACTCGCTGAGGCTGAGGCGCACCTGCGGCTGCTCGCTCGCGGGGAACGCGTCGATGATGCGATCGATCGTCTTCGCCGCGCTGTTCGTGTGCAGCGTGCCGAACACGAGCATGCCCATCTCGGCCGCGGTGATCGCGAGCGAGATCGTCTCGCGATCGCGCATTTCGCCCACGAGCACGACGTCGGCGTCTTGGCGCACGGCGGCGCGCAGCGCAGGGGCGAAGCCCTTCGTGTGGTACCCGATTTCGCGGTGCGAGAGCACCGACTGCTGGTTCTGGTGCACGAACTCGACGGGATCTTCGATCGTGACGATGTGGCGCGAGTTCTCGCGATTGATCTTGTCGATGATCGCCGCGAGCGTCGTCGACTTACCGGAGCCGGTCGGGCCCGTGACGACGACGAGGCCTTGGCGCAACTCCGCCAGCTTCCGGATCGCGGGCGGAACCTTCAGGTCGTCCACCGTGAGGATCTTCTCGGGAATGATTCGGAACACCGCGCCCACGCCGGTCTGCTGCACGAAGTAGTTCGCGCGGAAGCGCGCGACGCCGTCGAGGCCGTACGCGAAGTCCGCGTCATGCGTCTCCTCGTACTCGTTCCAGCAATAGTCCGCGCACACCTCGCGCAGCATCTCGCGCAGCTTCCCGTTCTCGACGGGGCTCCAGCCGGCAACGTCGGCGAGCTCGCCGTGAATGCGCACGCGCGGCGTGCGGCCCGCGGCGAGGTGCAGGTCCGAGCCCTTGTTCTCTTTCAGGTACTTCAGCAGGCGATCGATCTCGGCCACGTCTCACCCCTTGATCCGCTTCGGGTCGTCGGCGTTGCGCAGCGCCTCTTCGCGCGAGATCTGACCGCTCGCGACGAGCTTCGAGAGCGAGTCGTCGAGCAGCTGCATGCCATGCGCGCCGCCCATCTGCATGATCGAGAACAGCTGGAAGGTCTTGTTCTCGCGGATCAGATTTCCCACGGCCTTGTTGTTGACGAGCACCTCGAGCGCCGGCACGCGCTTCGAGCCGTCCTTGCTCGGCACGAGCCGCTGCGAGATCACCGCGCGCAGCGACTCCGAAACCATGTTGCGAATCTGATCCTGCTGGTCGGCGGGGAACACGCCGACCAGGCGGTTGATCGTGCGGATCGCGCTGTTGGTGTGCAGCGTGCCGAGCACGAGGTGGCCCGTCTCCGCTGCGGTGAGCGCGAGCGAGATCGTCTCGAGATCGCGCAGCTCGCCGATCACGATCACGTCGGGGTCTTCGCGCAGCGCCGCACGCAGCGCTCGCGCGAACGACTCGGTGTGCGGCCCGACCGTGCGCTGGTTCACCGCGCAGCGCTTCGGCGCGTGCACGTACTCGATCGGATCTTCGACCGTGAGGATGTGCTCCTGACGCTCCTCGTTCACGAGGTCGACGAGCGCGGCGAGCGTCGACGACTTTCCGCAGTTCGCGGGGCCCGTAACCAGCACGAGGCCTTGGTGGAAATTGGTGAAGCGCGCGAGCGACGCAGGCATGCCGAGGGACTCGAGCGACGGAATCTGCTCGGGAATCACGCGAAACACGCCGTCGTAGCCGCGCTGCTGGCGGTACACGTTGACGCGGAAGCGGCCGAAGCCGGGCACCTGATACGCGAAGTCGAGCTCGCCGCGTTCGCGGAAGATCCTCTCCTGCTCCGGGTTCAGTGCGGAGAACACGATGCGCTCGGCGCGATCGGGCGTGATCGGCGACTTGTCCGCGGCGATGAACTGCCCGTGCAGGCGCAGGCGCAGCGGCATGCCCGAGTGGATGTGCACGTCCGACGCGCCGCGCTCGATGCCCACCCGTAACAAGTTGTGCAGCTCGGTCGGATCGCTGCCGCGCCGCATCGCCGCCTCCGAACGCGGTGCGACGCGTTCGACGGGAGGCGCCGCTGCAGTGCGCGCGGCGGCCGGCGGCGGCGCGGGTGGCGCCACGCTGC